>ENA-UOXV01000154-UOXV01000154.1-marine-metagenome-genome-assembly--contig:-NODE-154-length-90958-cov-8.165220_pt1 | contig 90958 bp, 91 predicted proteins | sample MGYA00238165_ERZ766961 | MGnify/ENA primary metagenome ERZ766961 (study PRJEB28924, sample SAMN03173240) | marine metagenome | biome: Marine; feature: Water; material: Subsurface seawater | place: North...
ATCGGCGATTGCCTGATGCGCTGGTCGAACGATATCTATGTGTCAACGCCGCACCGCGTCACCAATGCCGCCGGGCGCGAACGGTATTCCGCGGCGTTCTTCCTCGACCCCAATCCAGAGGCTGAGGTTGCCTGTTTGTCGACCTGTCAAAGCCCTGATCGGCTACCCCGATATGCGCCAATATCAGGTGCCGACTATCTTAAGTCCCGGCTGGATGCGACATATGTCCATCGTGCCGTCACCGACTAGGATTTCAGCGCGAACACATCTGTGCGATTGCGCTGGCAGACGCCCGTTCAGTCCCCATATTTCAGATAACGAATTTTCGATCAAAGGACAGGTACATGGCGTCTTCAGAGACCAAAACCGCTGAAATCAATCCGGCCATTGCGCATTGGAACGGCCCACTTGGCTTGCCGGAGTTCGCGGCCATCGCGGATCATGATTTTGACGCGGCTTTTGCGGCGGCCCTGCCCGCACATCTGGCGGAGATCGAAGCGATCGCACAGAATTCCGAAGCGCCGACATTCGAGAACACGATTGTGGCGCTCGAATGTGCGGGTGAGCTTCTCGACCGTGCAGCGAGCATTTTTTGGAACCTGTCCGGTGCGAACACCAACGATACAATTCAGGCGCTGGAGCGAAAACTGGCGCCCGAAATGTCGCGACATTCCTCGGCTATCTCCATGAATTCGGCACTGTTTGACCGGATCGATACGCTTTATCAGAATCGTGAAGATCTGGGGCTGGATGGCGAAGCCGCGCGGGTTCTCGAACTCACCTGGAAGTCGTTCGTGCGTTCGGGTGCCAAGCTCAATGGTGACGATCAGACCCGGTTTGCGGCGATCAATGAGCGCCTTGCGACCCTGGGCACGGCGTTTTCACAGAACGTTCTGGCCGATGAAAGTGAATATGCGCTGGTCCTCGAATCCGATGTGGATCTGGCCGGGTTGCCCGATTTTCTGGTGTCCAGTATGGCGGCGGCGGCGGAAGAGCGTGGCCATCCGGGCAAACATGCTGTCACCCTGTCACGTTCGATCATCGAACCTTTCCTGACATTTTCCGAGCGCCGAGATTTGCGGGAGGAAGCCTTCAAGGCGTGGACTGCACGTGGTGAGGGATCGGGTGAACGGGACAACCGGCCGCTTGTCGCTGAAATGGTGAAGCTGCGCGCCGAGAAGGCGGCACTGCTTGGCTATGCCAGCTTTGCCCATTTCAAGCTCGACAACACGATGGCCAAAACCCCGGAGAATGTGCGCGCGCTTCTGGAAACCATGTGGGAAAAGGCCCGCAACCGTGCCGCAGAAGAAGCCGTGGACCTTTCGGAACTGATTGCCGCTGAAGGGCACAATCATGCTGTTGCACCATGGGACTGGCGGTTCTACTCCGAGAAAGTCCGCGCGGCGCGGTTTGATTTCAACGAAGCTGAAATCAAACCCTATGTGCAGTTGGAAAAAATGATCGCCGCCGCCTTTGCGACAGCCGAAAAACTCTTCGGGATCACCATTCACCAACACGAGGGTGTTGAAGCTTATCATCCGGATGTTCGGGTTTTCGAAGTGCTGAACGCCGATGGCGATCGCATCGCCGTTTTTCTGGGTGACTATTTTGCACGTTCGTCAAAGCGCTCGGGTGCCTGGATGAGTTCATTTCAGGATCAGCACCGCCTTGCCGGAGACTCCGGCGACCAGGAACAAATTCCGTTCGTTATCAATGTGATGAACTTCGCAAAGTCCGCTGCGGGCCAGCCCGTTTTGATCACCATGGATGATGCGCGCACGCTGTTTCATGAATTCGGACATGCCTTGCATGGCATGCTTTCGAATGTGACCTACCCGTCGATCTCGGGCACGTCAGTCAGTCGCGACTTTGTCGAATTGCCTTCACAGCTTTTCGAGCACTGGCTGACGGTACCGTCGATCCTGCAGGAATATGCCGTGCACTATGAAACCGGTGAGCCGATCCCGGATGCCTTGCTGGAGAAGCTGCGGGCGGCTGGCAAGTTCAACAAGGGCTTTACGAATGTGGAGTTCACCTCCTCGGCACTGGTTGATATGGCGTTCCACGCGCTTTCTCCCGAAGAAGCTGCAGATATCGATCCGGAAGCCTTTCAGGCCGGCGTGCTCGCCGATATCGGAATGCCGTCAGAGATCGTGATGCGGCACGCAACCCTGCACTTCTCGCATGTGTTTTCCGGCGATGGTTATTCTGCGGGTTATTATTCCTACATGTGGTCCGGGGTTCTGGATTCCGATGCCTTTCGCGCCTTTGAGGAAACCGGCGATGCGTTTGATCCGGCAACGGCCGAGAAACTTTATCGCCATATCTATTCCTCGGGCGGGTCCATGGACCCGGAGGACGCCTATATCGCCTATCGCGGGAAATTGCCGACACCCGATGCCCTGATGGAAAAGGAAGGGCTCGCCTAGGCGGGAATTGACTCAGGAGCCTCCGCGCGGCACCAACGTAGGTAACAAATCTACGAATTGGGGAGCGCGAGTGATGGGTGAAAAACTGGGAATGATTGGTCTGGGCAAGATGGGCCTCGGCCTGGCGCAACAGATGCTGGCCGATGGCCACACGGTTTGCGGCTACGATATTGATCCGTCCCGGATGCAGATGCTGGCGGATGCTGGCGGGACGCCTGTACCGAATGCACGCGAGGTTGCCCTCAATAGCGACATCACGTTCTCAATTCTGCTCAAGCCCGAACATATCGAGGAAAACCTGTTCGGGCCTGATGGGATCGACAAAGCGAGCAAGACCGGGCTGATCCATGTCGAGATGAGCACCATGCCGCCGTCCTACAGCAAGGACCTCGCGGTGAAACTCGCGACCAGCGGGATCGACATGCTCGATGCGCCGATTTCAGGCTCCACCCCACAGGTCGATGCGCGCACCATTACCTTTATGGTCGGTGGCAGTGATGATGCCTTTGCGCGGGTCCAGCCGATCATCGCGCCGATATCGGCCGACGCCACACACACAGGACCATCCGGCTCTGGCGGTGTCATGAAGGTTGTCACCAATATGTTCGTGAATGCCAGCACGGCCCTGATCGCGGAGATGCTGTTGACCGGCGAGCGTGCCGGATTGTCGCCGGAGGTCATGCGCCATTGCCTGCCCAAAGGCTCGGTGCGTGGGGCGATGCTCGATATGAGCCTGGACCCGTTCTTCAATCGTGATTTTACCGCGCGTGGTGCGGTTGAGATTTTCGTCAAGGATATGGGGATCGCGATTGATCTGGCCAAGGAAAGTGGCCTCGACCTGGAAGTGCTTCCAGCTGCTCGGGCGATGTTCCAGAAGGCAGAGGCCGCGGGTTGGGGCAAGGACGATGCCATCCGGGTGGTTGAAGTCTATGAGGGGAAGGATTGAGGCGGATATGACTTCAAGCTATTCAATCTGCCTGCTGCCGGGCGACGGAATCGGGACCGAAGTCATCGATTGCGGGTGTCGCGTCCTTGATGCACTGACCGCGCAAGGCGGGCCGCAGTTCATCTATGATATTCAACCCGCAGGCTACGATACGTTCCTGGATGTCGGGCATTCATTGCCCTCGGCCACGCTGGAGGCCGCGAAAGCTGCCGATGCCGTGTTGCTCGGTGCCATGGATGTGGCGCAGATACCGCCCCATGGAGGCGATCCTCTCGGTGGTCTGCGAATCGGGCTTGAGGTCAGCGCCAGCATCCGACCGTCTGCGACGATTCCGGGTATCAAGTCTCCGGCGGCCGATATCGATTGCGTGATCGTGCGCGAGGTGACCGAAGGTCTTTACTCGCGTGACGAATATATGGGGGATGACGACGCGGCTTATGCCATTCGGGTGATAACCCGGGAGGCGTCGACCAAGGCCGCCCGTATGGCGTTCGAAGAAGCGCGTATGCGCGAGAAACGTTCCGGCAAACCCGGCTTGGTGACGGCTGTCCACAAGGTTGGGGTCCTGAAGCTGAGTGACGGATTGTTTCTTGAAGCCTGCGCTGATGTTGCCCGGGACTATCCGGACATCGCCTATGAAACCCGCAACGTCGATGCCTGTGCCATGGATATGGTCCGCGAACCCGGTGCCTTTGATGTGATTCTTGCGACCAATGTTTTTGGCGATATTCTGTCCGATGTGGCAGCAGGAATGGCGGCCGGTCTGGGGCTTGCGGCCTCGGCCTGTATTGGCGACCGCTGGGCCTATTTTGAGCCCGTCCACGGCACGGCGCCCGATATTGCGGGACAGGGCGTTGCCAACCCCTGCGCGACGGTCCTGACAGCCGGGATGATGCTCCGCTATCTGGGGGAAGGTTCAAGCGCCGATGCTGTCGAAGCTGCCGTCTATGCGGTACTTGCCGAGGGTCAGGTGCGCACCGGTGATCTCGGCGGGACAGCCACGAGTGCGCAAATGACCGACGCAATCCTTGCGATGCTCAACGCATAGTCTTTCGGCAGGCGCTGGGCCTGTTTAAGATGCACAAAACTGTCCAACGGGGAACAAACGCCATGGATATCACCACCGACGACATTGAAATCTACAAGCACGGCGACAAGCCGATGATCATTCGTCTGATCCGTCCCGAGGGCAATGGCCCGCATCCGGTGATCGTCGATCTGCATGGTGGCGGCTGGGGCAAGGGGCACCCGAGCGAATGTACGGCGCGCGGCGAGGTCTTTGCCCAGAACGGGATCGCTTCGGCCGGGCTGGATTTCCGGCAGTCCGCGGATCGCTACCCGTCTTCGCTCGAAGACATCAACTATGCCGTGCGCTGGCTGAAGGTTCATGCGGACGAACTGAACCTCGATGCCGATCGTGTGGCGCTCAATGGACAGTCGAGCGGGGGCCATCTGGCGATGCTGACGGCCATGCGTCCGGCTGATCCGCGTTACACCACGCTGGAGGTCGAGGGCGCGGGGCGCGATATCGACGCGTCCGTGCGCTGTGTTGGCATGATGTGGCCGGTGATCAACCCCCTGTCACGCTACCGCCGTGTGGTGCGCTTCCTGGAGGCCGGTGATCCCCCGGGCTGGGTGGGTGATCTGCGCGAGCGCCATCACACCTATTGGGTGGACGAAGACACCATGGAAGAAGGCAATCCCATGCTCGCGCTGGAGCGTGGCGAGGAGCTGGTGATTTTACCGTCGATCTGGATGCAGGGTCAGCCTGACCCGGTGCATGATTACCGGGATCCGGACTCACCGCTGGACCTCAATGAACCCGAGCGTTTCGTCGCGAACTACCGCAAGGCCGGGGGCACGATGGAGATCGTGCATGTCGAACAGGCGAACCGTTCCGACCCTGCGCTGCTGGGACCGATGGTGGACTTTTTTAAGGCCAACCTCGCCTAGCAAGCCGTCTATTCAATACCTTCGACAAACCGCAGATCGCGGGTCACGCCGCCATCAAGCGCCACCAGGGCTGCCTGATATTCCGGCCCGTCATGGGTGGCCACCGCTGCTTCGAGGGAATCGAACAGAATGATGGTGGTCCGCTCCAGGATACCGGCTTCATAGGCCTTGGAAGCCGCGCCGCGGGTCAGAAACGTGCCGCCGCCATTGGCGATTGCCGGTCCGGCGAGTTCGATATAGGCGGCAAACTTCTCGGGATCATCAATCGAGTGGTAGGCAGCAACCCAGTATGCTTTGGCCATAATGTTCTCCGGAGTGATACAGTGAAAACAGTTGTTTGTGCCTAGACGGATGCCTCGGCCTTGTCGAGAAACGCCTGCACCGTCGTATTCCATTTTTCAGGATGGCGGCGGTAAGAATAGTGACCACCATCATCGAAAAACTGAAGCTCGGAGCCGGGGATGGCTTCGTTCAGATCCTGGGCGAAATAGTAGGGGATGGTCGCGTCATCCATGGTGCCGATAATCAGTGCTGGCTTGTCGATCTTCCCGATTTCGCTGGTGCGATCATGCGCGAGCATCATATCGAGGCGCGCAGCGAGGATTTCGACAGAGCCAATCGTCTCCAGTGCCCGTTTCTCCAGTTCCATGACCGCATCGAAATTGTGGCGGAATTGATCGGCACCTGAAGTGAACATGCTCGAGACCTTCACATACTCTTCGGGGCCATAGGATTCCGCGATCCGTTTCCGGGTAAGCGCCACCCGGGTGATGAACTCGTCGGCGGTGACCCAGGTGTTGTTGAAGATGCAGCCGCGCACCCGGTTGGGATGGTCGAGGGCCAGGTTTTGCAGGATGCAGCCGCCCGTCGATGTGCCCACGATATGGGCTTTGTCGATGCCAAGCGTATCCATCAGGGCGATAACGTCGTCGGCGATGGCCTGTGTGGAGTAAGCACCGGGTCCGGTGGGCTTGTCACTTTCGCCCGTGCCGCGATGGTCGAAAGTCACAGCGCGATAACGCTTGGCGAAATGATCCAGCTGGAAGGACCAGGCATCATAGAGACCCACAAGCCCGGGAATAAAAATAAAGGCGTCACCCTCGCCAGCATCGGCGCAGTTCAGGGTGATGTGTCCGATATCGATACGCGCCATGGGGCTAGTCCTTGTCAAAAGTGATCGTGCTCGCAATTTCGAGCATGGGTTCTTCGAGCGGCACACGTAGCCCATCGTTGAGGCGGTTCAGTAGTCCCATGGAGGCGGCGACAATCGCGACTTCGACACGCTCCTGATCATTGGTGTGGGCCATGAAATCCGCGATGACGTCCGGCTGGATCGCGCCCGCATCGATGGTCAGCGCCTCGGCATAGGCCAGGATTGCGCGTTCCTTGTCGGAAAAGGCCGGATGGGTCCGGTAGTCATACATGTTGTCTATTTTTTCCTGGGAGACACCCTGGCTCATCATGACCTTCACCTGATGGGCCGAGCAGTACAGGCAGGCGTTGATGTTCGAGACCTTGTGCCGGATCAGCGCCTTCATGGGCTTGGGCAGGTCGCCGTGATCCCAGACATCGTCGAGGAACTGCCGCATGGTCGCGCCCAGTTCGGGAGAGTTCGCCATGGCGCGGACATTGTTCGCGGTCATGCCGACGCGTTTTGAAACCCGCTCTGCAGATTTCTTGAAGACGGGCGAGAAATCCTCATCCGCAACCATTGGTACGAGGCTGCCTGTGTTGTCACCCGTTGTCACATCATCCATGAAATATCCTCCCGTTTTTTGACAATAGGCGAAATTTGCAGGGGAGATGTCAATCCTGCGCCATTGAGAAACACTCGTGCCATGTTGCATGTTCACCGGTGGGGGAGACGTCTCAATGCCTGCTGATGGCAGAACATCTATTTTGGCACCTTTTGCGGTGCGCAGCTTCCGGTTCCAGTGGCCGGCAGATCTCGCGACCTCTTGGTCGTTTGAGATGGAGACGCTGATCCTTGGCTGGTTTGTTCTGGTGGCGACGGATTCGGTGTTGTTGCTCACATTGTTCGCAGCGCTGCAGTATCTGGGGACCTTGGTCGCGCCCATGTTTGGTGTGGCCGGGGACCGTCGCGGGGCGCGCTCTGTCCTCTGCGCCATGCGGTCTTTCTATATGGTGCAGGCGGCGGCCCTGACCGGGTTTGCGTATTTTGACGCACTGGGTCCGATGCCCGTATTTGTGATTGGAACGCTGATGGGGCTGGTGCGGCCGTCTGACATCGCGATCCGCTACTCGCTGGTGGGAGAGACGATACCGCCCAGGCAACTCGTTGGGGCGATGGGTATTTCGCGCACGACAACGGATTCGGCCCGTGTTGCGGGGGCCCTGACCGGGGCAGGACTTGTGGCGTTTCTGGGGATGGCACCGGCCTATACCGTTGTAACGGTGCTCTACGCGGTTTCTCTCTTTCTGACACTTGGCACGGCGCGGCGCATTTCTGAGGCGGAAGCAGCATCAGGGAGCGGCGATGCTGCAACGGTCCGTCCGACGGCGCTGGCCGATATGCTTGAAGCCTTCGCCTATGTGTGGCGGACACCGCATCTTCTGGCTGCAATGACCCTGGCCTTGCTGGTGAATTTTTGCGCCTTCCCTTTGATGGGGGGCGTCCTGCCCTATGTGGCGAGAGAGATTTATGGCACGGATCAGACCGGGCTTGGTTATCTGGCGGCGAGCTTTGCATTCGGCGCCCTGATCGGCTCGCTGGGATTGTCTGCCAACCGGCGCGGGATAAAGTCCGGCCGGATGATGATCGGGTTCACGGTGGGCTGGTTCTTGATGCTGCTCGCGTTTGCCTGGGTGGATGTTTTGGCGCTTGGGGTGGTGATTCTGATCCTTGCCGGACTGTGTCAGACGCTGGCGCTGGTGCCTCTCTCGGTGATGCTGCTGCAAAGCTCCGACCCCCGGATGCGGGCGCGCGTCATGAGCCTGCGCATGCTGGCGATCTATGGCTTGCCCATGGGGTTGCTGGCTTCAGGCCCGCTCATCGAAACCTTCGGTTATGGCGCGACGGCAACGGGGTATGGGGTGTTTGGGCTTGCGGCCACGGCGTTGATCGCATGGCGCTGGTTTGCTCATGTCTGGCGACTGGATGCGATCGCCAACAAGGGCTAACGCGTCAGGACAGTGCGCGCGGTAACCAGAGTGCGAGGCCGGGCAGGAAGACGACCAGAAGAAGCCGGACAATATCGGCCCCGAAGAACGGCACGATCCCTTTGAATATCTTGCCTAGAGGCACATCGGGCATCATGGATTTGATGACAAACACATTCAGACCAATGGGCGGTGTGATCAGACTGATTTCCACCACCATCACCATGACGATGCCGAACCAGATCAGGTCAAACCCCAACGCATCGACCAATGGAACGAAGATCGGCACGGTCAGGAAAATCATGGCCAGACCTTCGATGATCGTTCCCAGCAGGATGTAGATCAGCAGAACCACAAGAATGACGTGGATCGGGGAAATATCCAAAGATTGGATGAAAGCGACAATTGCATCCGGCATGCCGGCAACATTGATGAAGTTGTTCAGGATCAGAGCGCCGAAGGCGATGGTGAAAATCATCGCGGTTGTTTCAGCGGCTTCGGCGAGCGCAAAGAAGATGAGGCGCAATCTCACCAAATCGGGCGATATCATTCGTAACAGTGTCGACGGAATCTGGTGCTGGAAAGACTGATCAGGCGCAGCGGTCTGCGCCCGATCAGGGAAACATGGTTATGTGCTTTGCGAATGCTATTCCGCAGCTTCGGCCATATCCAGCGCGTCGAGAACCACGGGCGGCGACATCGGCAAATCGTTGAAGCGGACACCCACAGCGTCATGGATCGCGTTGCGTACGGCCGCGAGCCCTGGCACCAGCGGTACTTCGCCAACCCCGCGTACACCTTGTGGATGTTTCGGGTTCGGGATCTCGATAATGTGGGTGTCGATCATCGGCATGTCCGAGGCGACCGGCATCCGGTAGTCGAGGAAGCCGGGATTATCCACATGACCATTCTTGTTGTAGATGTATTCTTCGTTCAGTGCCCAGCCGATGGCTTGTACCGCGCCACCCTGCATCTGGCCCTCAACATAGCTCGGGTGAACGGCCCGACCCACATCCTGAAGCACGGTGTAACGCAGCACCTGAACGGTTCCGAGTTCGGGATCGACCTCGACATCGCAGATATGTGTCCCGAAGCCGCCCTCGGCACCCGTCGTGTTGATCTGCGCACCAGCGCCAATGGGACCGCCTGATTCGTTGGCGCGTGCCGCCAGCTCTTCGAGGGTCAAAGGCGGGAACTGACCGGCGTTTGCGCCTGCCGGCCGCGCTTCGCCGTCCTCCCAGATAACGGCTTCCGGGTCGATGTCCCAGATCTTGGCAGCCAGTGCACACAGGGTTCCGATCACATTGTTGGTGGATTCTGTCACCACAATCGAGGATGCGAAAAGAACGCGGCTGCCGCCTGTCAAATTCGAGAAGCCGATCGTCGCCGTGTCACCGATCAACACAGATACCCGGCGGTAGTCGATCCCGAGAAGCTCGGCGCAGATATTTGCAATCCCGGCACGGGAGCCACCGATGTCGGGATGGCCTGTGGTGACAACCACGTTTCCGTCTTCGGTGATATTGACCTGCGCGGAGGATTCGCCGCCGGCATTGAACCAGAACCCGCTGGCCACACCACGTCCCTGATTGGGGCCGAGTGGCGCCTTGTAATGATCATGCGCTTTCGCCGCTTCGAGAGATTCGACATAGCCCATCAGCGGGTAGGTCGGTCCGTGCACAGCTTGGGTGCCTTCCTTGGCAGCATTCTTGAGCCGCAGGTCGAGCGGGTCCATGCCCAGTTCTTCGGCGATTTCGTCAAGCACGCACTCAATCCCGAAGGCCCCAATGGGGGCACCTGGTGCGCGGTAGGCTGCGACCTTGGATCGGTTGGAGACAACGTCATAGCCAAATGTGCGGCCGTTGGGGATGTCATAGGGCGCGAGTGCGCAACCGACCGCGCCACGAATTGGCGATCCGGGAAGTCCGCCAGCCTGCAGCCAGTAGATGCCCTCGGCCGCGGTGATGGTGCCGTCCTTCTTGGCGCCGATCTTGATGGTGCTCTTCGAACCCGAAGTTGGGCCGGACGCGCGCATGACTTCTTCTCGAGTCATAACCATCTTCACCGGTCGTCCCGACTTCTTCGACAGAATTGTGGCCAGCGGTTCCAGATAGACGATGGTTTTGCCACCAAAGCCACCGCCGATCTCGGCCGGAATGGCGCGAATATCGCTTTGCGGAATACCGGTCAGCAGTCCGGTCATGGCGCGTACCATGAACTGGCCCTGACTGGAGCTCCAGATGGTGGCCTTGCCATCGGCAGCAACGCTCACCAGACAGGCATGAGGCTCAATGTAGCCCTGATGCACAGGTCGGGTCGTGAAGTCCCGCTCAATAATGACGTCAGCTTCCGCGAAGCCAGCTTCGATATCACCCTTGGTGTGTTCGAGTGTGCCCGCGATGTTTGAGGGCTTGCCCTCGAATTCAATGAAGTCGTGCAGGATGGGAGCATCGGGCGCGAGGGCATCATCAATTTCGATTGCGTGCGGCAGGACTTCGTAATCGACCTCGATCAGCTTGCAGGCTTCTGCGGCAATGGCTTCGGAGGTTGCCGCGACAGCGGCGACAGGATGTCCATGGAAAAGCGCTTTTTCGCGTGCCATCACATTGCGGCACATCCAGCGCATGTCCTGAATACCAAGCGGGAAGGGCGTGTCGACCGGAAAATCAACGATGTCTGCCGCGGTCACAACTGCCTTTACGCCCGGGTGGGCCTCGGCTTTCGATGTGTCGATCGATTTGATCCGTGCATGGGCATGTGGGCTGCGAAGCACCGAACCCCAGATCATACCCGGCATGTTGGTGTCGGCCGCAAAGGCGGCACTGCCCGTGACTTTCGGGGCGCCGTCAGGACGGATTGTGTTTTGGCCAATCCACTTGTTGGTTGTCTCGCTCATTAGGCTGCTCCCCGCATGTCAGCTGCGGTGTCCATCACCGCGCGAATAATCTTGTCATAACCGGTGCACCGGCAAAGGTTGCCTGCGAGCCAGTAACGCACTTCGGTTTCGGTCGGGTTTGGGTTCTGCTCAAGCAGCGATTTCGCTGCGACCAGCATGCCCGGTGTGCAGATGCCGCATTGCAGGGCCGCCATCTCGAGAAATTTTTGCTGCAGCGGATGCAAGGCTTCTCCGTCGGCCATGCCCTCAATGGTTTCGATCTCGGAACCCTCGGCCTCGGCAGCCAGCACCAGACAGGCACAGACAAGTCGTCCGTCCATTGTAATGCTGCACGCGCCGCAATCGCCCGAGCCGCAGCCTTCCTTGGAGCCGGTCAGCCCCAGGCCGTTGCGCAGAACATCGAGCATTGTTTCGTCTGGCGCGCAGAGATACTCGGTCGGCTCGCCATTGATGGTGGTGGAAATATGAAGTTTTGCCATGGTTCTAAACTCCTGCCGCGCGTTTGGCGGCGATTGCGGCAGTGCGTTTCAAAAGGACGCCAGCCACTTTGGTTCGATATGCGATGGTGCCGCGCTTGTCGTCGATCGGGTTACATGCTGCGCTGCAGGCAGCCGCGGCCGCATCCAGCGCGGCTGCATCCAGTTTCGACCCAATCAGTGCTTTGGCGGCATCCTCAACCAGAAGTACGGTTGGCGCGACGGCGCCCAGTCCGACACTGGCATCTGTGCAGACGCCATCTTTCATGGTCAGGTTGACGCCAACCCCAACGACGGCGATGTCCATTTCGGTCCGCGGGATCATGCGAAGATAGGCATCACTCGAGCCTGCGGGACGCGGCGGAAAGGTGAAGCAGACCGCAATCTCGCCAGGTGCGAGGCTGGTTTTGCCCGGACCCGTCGGCACGTCTTTCACCGGGATGTCGCGCCGGCCGTTCGGGCCTTGCACCGTCAGGACGGCTCCGGCGGCAACCATGGCCGGCACACCGTCGGCGGCGGGTGAACCGTTGCACAGATTTCCGCCAAGGGATGCTCGTCCCTGAATCTGGGTGGACCCGATCAAGTTCAATCCTTCGAGAACGCCAGGCCAGACTTTGCCAAAAGTCGGGTGCTCTTCAAGCACGGCCCCTGCGACGGCTGCACCAACGACGAAACCCCCATCAGCAGTCTCCTCGATGCTGTTCAGTTCGGTGATTTTCTTGACGTCGACAATGACGCCCGGGTTCACCATGCCGGCACCCATCTGGACCAGAAGGTCTGTGCCTCCGGCCAGTATGCGAGCCGCCTCTCCACCGGCCGCGAAGGCGGTGACCGCCTCGTCCAGTGTTTGCGGTGCCATATATTGCGTATCTGTCATGTGAGTTCCCCTCAATTCCCGCGTGCTCTGCCGTTGGTCCGGCAGATTGTTCACAGGCTGCAAATGCTACTCTCTCAGAAAGGTTTGGAACAGGCCCCAAAGGGCATGTTTTTAGCTCTCGATCAGCTCGAGAATGCCAAGCCGGATCAGGCGATGCAAATAGCGCTCTCGGAAATTCCCGAATGCACGGGAGACCTTTTCGGCATCCGGTTCATTTGTTCGAATTTTCAAGCGCTCCAGCGTATCGGATGAAAGTGATTGCACATAATCGAGCGCCCAGGTCTTGGCCTCGTCTTCTGTGCGGCCATCCAGTGACAGGATCATCATCCCCGTTTGGAAGTTCACGCGAAATCCTGATCCGGTGACGGGCGAAGCCAGGTAGCACTTTCCGTCTTGCGGAAGTCTGCGAGTCAGGTAGAGCCGGTTGATTTCGGAGGCGATCCGGTATCGAACCCCTTGGGGTGTGTCACCCGCATGCGAGGCTTTTGCCATCGGGATGAATTGACGACTGGCGATCAGGTCCTGCACGGCCTCAATCGCAACATCATCTGGTCCGGGAAGCTGGGTGCGGATGTCCCCGATGCTGTTGGTTCCCGTCTGCGCCAGCGGGATTATTGTGTCGAAGACCGGTCCGGTGAATGACAGTTTGCGTTCACCGATTTTGGCATCGGTCTTGATGTCACTTTGTCCGCGGTGGGGCCCGAGCATGAAATGGTCCAATCCAGACCCGATGGCAGAAGAGGGCGGGGTTTGCGAGCGGATATAGATGTCGCGGCGAAACATTTCATTGCGCAATAAGCTGCGACGTGATTCCTGAGCCTGCCGATCGTTGGATTCGGCAACGTATTTTCGAAATCGCCCGGGAATGATGTTTCGATCCCGGTTCCGATGAATCGCGGCGGTGCCAGCATAGACCAAACCGGAGGTGCGAAACGCGTTGGCGACATCGTCGAAATAGCATGGCGTAAACCAGTCATGGCACATTTCGTGGATGAAATAGTCCAGACCGCCTTTCACCAGCCGTTTCAGGTGTTCGCCTGCGGCTGGGTTCTTCTCGAAATATGTCGCCTTCTGATCATGGAGAAATCTGAGATATGCGATTCCCTTGCGGGCGCGTTCGATGGAGGAGAGGCCTTCCCCCAGTGTCGCGTCACGCATCATCGCCCAGAGCGGCGTGATCGGCGCCCATCCGGGCAAGGCATTGTATGAGAGGTAAAGCAGGCCGCCGGGCTTCAAGTGCCGGTCAACGAAAGCGACGATTTGCGCCTGAATTTCTGGGGAGACCCATGAATAGACGCCGTGCAGCGTGATGAAGTCGAATTGCGGCAGTTCGTTTTCGGACCGCGTCTCAAAGGATTGGTTGAGATGGGTGACATTCGACAGACCGGCGGCATCAGAAAACGCACGGGCGTTCCGCGTGTGGTCGGGATTGATGTCAATGCCCCAGAATTGCCCATGGGGCAGGGCGTCGGCCAGCAGGTTGACGGTTACGCCATTGCCCGATCCGAGATCGCAATAGGTGAATGCTTCGTCCGTGCTGGGCGCGGAATGCCCGTTTAGCCGCGCGATGTAAGAAAGGTGGATGGGCGCCTGATAGTTAAAGAAATTCCAAGTGTAGACCGCATCGGTAATATACCCCGCCGCATCCAGTGAAGCGGTCACATCGGGGTGTGCGAGCGATTCTGAATCTGGTGTCATGTCTTTCGAACTGTCGGTCATGGCCAATGCTGTCAGTATATATGAACGCAGGCGGATAGGTCTGGCTGTTGTGACAGGGATTCATCTTGCAAGGGGTGTTCGCAGCGCCACTCTGTTGTAGAGAGCGTTGGGAAAAATCTTGGCGGGGGCGATTGCGCGCGCGCTGCAATTCACAGGTGTTTCATGAATAATATTGGCGCGGCCCGCTGGCCACATATTTTGTCTCCGTTTCGGTTGGGCACACTCGAGTTGCCGAACCGTTCTGTCGTTGCACCGATGACCCGGATCAGCGCGGACGCGGATGGCGTTCCCACAGCCCAGATGACCGAGCATTACAGCGCGTTTGCGCGCGGTGGCTTTGGATTGATCATCACCGAAGGCACGCACCCTGATCTTAAACAGAGTCAGGGCTATCGCGATCAGCCCGGGATTGCGACACCGGCGCAGATCGAAGGCTGGCGTCAGGTCACCAATGCGGTCCATGACGAAGGTGGTCGTATAATCTTGCAGCTCATGCATGCCGGCGCGCTTGTGCAGGACAATCGCTATACCGACGAGACGATCGCGCCTTCGGCGGTTCAGCCCGCGGGTGAGATGGCGGCGCGCTACTATGGCGATGGTCCTTTCAAGATGCCGCGTGCGATGACCCGTGAAGAAATTTCTACGGTGGTGGAGTCATTCGGCACGGCGGCACAAAACGCCATGGAGGCCGGCTTTGACGGCGTTGAAATTCACGGTGCCAATGGCTATCTGCCCGTTCAGTTCCTGACACCGGAGACCAACACCCGCACCGATGAATATGGCGGGTCACTGGAAAACCGTCTGCGCTTCCATCGTGAAATCATGGTGGCGGTGGTCAAGGGCGTGGCCGGTCGTGGGTTGGCCGGAATGCGTATTTCCCAAAGCCGCTCGAGTGACTTCAGCTTCAAGTGGGGCGGCGGCGTCGAGGACGCGCGCGCGATTTTCGCCGCGCTGGCGGCCGATGGCGCTGACTTTATCCATGTCAGCACCCATCAGGGTCTGGGCGAAGAATTCGGAACAGGTCGCACGCTGGCAGGCCTGGCGCGTGAATTCGCCAACCTGCCGATCATTGCCTGCGGCAAGCTGGAGGTGCCCGACAATGCCGAGCATATATTGATGGCAGAAGAAGCGGATCTTGTGGCAATCGCACGCGGTGCGATAGGCGACCCGTCCTGGCCAAACAAGCTGGCAGCGGGGGAGCCCCCTGTCGCCTTCGACCCTGAGATGATCAGCCCGTTTGCGACCCTCGATGCCACGGATGAATGGCGGGCGGCCAATGGTGTGTCATTCGAAGGCTAATTCAAGAGCTGCGTCCAAGACAAACGCATGTATCAGGCACTGCGGTGATCAATAGAACACCAAAGCGCGCATCTCGATGCTCTCGCGGATGGCCGCGTTGGGAGGTGTGTTCGGGTCGTCGAACGCGGTATGCGCAGTAAAACGCACACCGGCTGACGCGTCCGTGTCATAGACCTTGAACACCAGCGCCTCCTCGCGGGTCATGTGCGGGAACCAAAACCAGCGGTGCGCTGGATTGTATGAGATGTGATAGGTCTCGCCGGTGCGATAGCGATAGCGCCGTTCATAGGGGATAAAGCCCTCTTCGGGAATCGTCCGGCCGTCACACAGCGCCAGCGGGTCACGTTCAACACGCGGCGCGATCGACCGCCAGGTCTGGATAATCGCAAAGCGCCGCTCGAGCGCCGCCTCGGCCTCGTCTTCAGGCAGGAAGTCCCGCACACGCTGTGGCGCCGAGCGCTCGGTATAGTCGTTGTGTACAGAATAGACTGCTTTGCGCACCCGATCGGCCTGCTGGCGTGCCTGCTCGGCGGTCCGCAGGGTGTGGTCGAACACCACCACGCGGTTTGCACCGCCGCTATGGGCCTGGATCAGTGCCTCGGTCTCTGAATAGTAGACCGAACGTACTTCCTCCTCATCATAGAAGTCCTTCACCTTCGTCTGGTGATCGACGAAGGCGAAGCCGTGGGAGGGCAGGGTGAACTGCGCCGGGTCGTCCCGGCCATTGTGGATGCGCACGAGGTGTTTTTCATAGGCTGGCTTGTGAGCGAGATGTTCCATCTCCGGCCAGTCGAGGTAGCGGACCGCCGGGATACCGTCATCGACGATGTAATCGAGTTCGGCTTCGACATAGTCAAGATCGGTTGTCAGTTCAGCGATCTGGGACATGGTTTGGATCCTCCATGGGGATATACCGTCCCCGCTTTGTCTCAATACTCTTTGAGGCTAGGCTGACGGTCAATTCGTGGTCAAGTATGTGAGGGGCTACCGTTGCTGTCTGTGAAGCCCACTCCAGACCTTTGAATTTGCGAAACTTCTCGGGGCCAAAGCCGGCCGATAATTTGAGAAAAATTTGGCGGAGGGAGAGAGATTCGAACTCTCGGAACGCTTACACGCTCAACAGTTTTCGAGACTGCCCCGTTCAACCACTCCGGCACCCCTCCGCCGATCGTCCGATATCTTAGCCGATATCAGCGACAGGCCCGCAAGTCTCGCGGGCGCACGGGTTCTACCGCACGTGCTAACCTGCCTGCAACCCGCTGTGGGAGGGAGATTATTGCGCCAAAGAGTCCCGTTTGGGCGGTTGACACGGGCGGCTGGCGGCGTATAGTCCGCCCGCATTCGATGGACCGCCGGAGAAATTCGCGGTCCGCCTTGTTTTTGCAGGAACATTTGGCCTTCGCAGCCCCTCTGGTTCTGGGGCGCGGTTGTCGCGACTAATACGGATTCAAATTCATGTACGCAGTCATTCAAACCGGTGGGAAGCAGTATCGTGTTGCCAATGGCGATGTGATTACCGTCGAGAGGCTTTCGGGCGATGCGGGAAGCACCCTGTCGATCGAGCCTGTGCTGATGGTCAATGATGGCAAGGCCACCCAGGTTGGTGCACCGGTCATCGAAGGCGCATCGGTCACCGCCGAAGTGGTTGAGCAGACCCGCGGCGACAAGATTGTGGTCTTTAAGAAGAAGCGCCGCCAGGGCTACCGTCGTACGATGGGACATCGTCAGGAACTCACCGTTCTGCGTGTTCTGGACGTGACCGGAAAGCCGGCAGCGAAGAAGAAGGCAGCGGCGAAGAAGCCGGCTGCAGCGAAGGCGGAGGAAGCTCCGGCTGACGACGCTTCGAGCGAAACCAAGGAGTAGTTCGAGATGGCACATAAAAAAGCAGGCGGTAGTTCACGGAACGGCCGCGATTCAGCGGGCCGGCGTCTCGGCGTCAAAAAGTACGGTGGTGAAGAGGTCATCTCCGGCAATATCATTATTCGTCAGCGCGGCACGAAATATCACCCCGGTGAGAATGTCGGCATTGGCAAGGATCACACGATCTTCGCGGTCGTCGAAGGCAAGGTTGAGTTTTCTCGCCGTCGCGGCGGACGTACCTTTGTATCGGTGGTCCCGGCTGACATGGCGATTGCAGCTGAATAGGGCTTTCCAATAGACCGGTTTATTCGGGGGGATTGGCTAGCCGATCCCCCCGTTTTTCGTTCTGGAACCATGTTATGAAGTTTCTCGATCAAGCCAAAATATTTTTGAAGTCCGGCCCTGGTGGGAATGGCTGCGTGAGCTTCCGGCGCGAGGCCAATGTGCCCATGGGTGGGCCCGATGGCGGTGATGGCGGACGCGGCGGCGACGTCATTGCGGTGTGCGTCGAGGGCCTGAACACCCTGATCGATTTTCGCTATCAGCAGCATTTTAAAGCCGACCGCGGTTCTGATGGCATGGGCAAGGCGCGTTACGGCGCGGGTGGAAGCGAGAGCATCCTCAAATTGCCCGTCGGCACGCAGATCTTCGCTGAGGATGGCGAGACACTGATTGCGGATCTGATTGCCGTTGGTCAGCGCGTTGTGCTGCTCAAGGGCGGGCAGGGCGGCCGCGGGAATATCCATTTCAAGAGCTCCACCAACCAGGCGCCCCGGCGTGCCGATACAGGTGGTGATGCTGAGGAAATGTGGGTCTGGCTGCGTCTCAAGCTGATTGCGGATGCGGGGCTGGTCGGCCTTCCCAATGCCGGAAAATCAACCTTCCTGTCTTCGGTGAGTGCCGCCAAGCCAAAGGTCGCGGACTATCCCTTCACCACATTGCATCCCGCGCTGGGCGTGGTGGAGAGCGATGATGAAGCTTTTGTGCTGGCGGACATTCCGGGTCTGATCGAAGGCGCTCATGAAGGTAAGGGTCTTGGTGATCGCTTCCTGGGTCATGTGGAGCGCTGTCGCGTTTTGCTGCACCTTGTCGACCCCACGCTCGGGCCTGACGTTGCGGTGGAGTCCTATAAAACGATACGTGGCGAGCTGGCAGCTTACGGGGGCGGTCTGGACGAGAAGCCAGAAATCGTCGCGCTAAGCAAATCTGACGCAGTATCCGACGAGGACATTGAGGCTTGCCGGAAAGCGCTTTCTGCGGTGGTGAAGGGGAAGATCCGAACCCTCTCCGCGGTCGCTCATAAGAACATTATTGAAACCGTCCGCGAACTCCGTCTCGTGATCAACACCGCGCGCGAAGATGAAGCTGGCGATGTTGATCCCTTTTATCGCGATGACGAAGATGAGGGCGAAGCGCGCGAGATCGTCTCGTGAACTCGCTTGAGAGCCTGTCTGCAAGCCGCCGTTTGGTGGTCAAAGTCGGATCGGCGTTGCTCGTGCAGGATGACGGCCAGCTGCGCCGCGACTGGCTCGATGCGCTCGCACAGGATGTTGCGATGCTGCGTGGCGACGGCGTCGAAGTGATGATCGTGTCATCGGGGGCGATCGCTGTCGGTCGACGATTGCTTGGACTTGCGCGTGGTCCGCGAAACCGGGTCTTGCGTCTGGATGAAAGTCAGGCTGCCGCTGCAACGGGTCAGGTGCAACTTGCCCATGCCTGGCAGGAAATGTTGGGCCGCCATCAGGTGCCTGTCGCCCAGATTCTTCTGACCACAGACGATACCGAAAATCGCCGCCGCCACCTGAATGCGCGCAACACGATCGCCACCTTGCTGCGCCTTGGTGTGGTGCCGGTGATCAACGAAAACGATACGGTTGCGACGGAAGAGATTCGGTTCGGCGACAACGACCGTCTGGCAGCTCGTGTGGCCCAGATGATGGGCGCCGACACGTGTCTGATCCTCTCGGATATTGATGGTCTCTATACGGCGGATCCGACGCGTGATGACTCGGCCACTCATATTGGTCGCGTCGACGCCATCACGCAGGAGATCGAGGCAATGGCCGGTGATACAGCCGGTGATGACGGGTCGGGTGGTATGATCACGAAGATCGAGGCCGCACGTGTTGCGATGCAGGCAGGTTGCCGTCTTGCGATCTCCGACGGGCGGACATTGCATCCGCTCAAGCGCCTGATCGAAGGTGAGCAGGCGACATGGTTCATCCCGCAGGGAGAACCGCACACGGCGCGAAAAAGCTGGATAGCCGGCTCGTTGAACCCGGTCGGGACCATCGTCGTTGATGACGGCGCGGCGGGTGCGCTTGCGCGCGGCAAGAGTTTGCTCCCCGCGGGTATCAGTGATGTTGTGGGAACCTTTGAACGTGGTGATCCCGTGATCGTCGCCGGTGCGGATGGTGCGGAGATTGCGCGGGGGCTGGTGGCCTATGGCAGTGAGGACGCGCGACGCATTCTGGGACGGCAGTCCGATGAGATCGAGAGTATTCTCGGATATCGTGGGCGCGAGGAGATGATCCACCGTGACGACCTGGTCGAGAGTTGATCTCTCATGCCCAGGTCCGGATCTCCTGACCGACTGATTTACAGCACGGTCCTTCTGGTGGCGCTTGTCTCGGTTGCACATGCTGCGATTTTTGTACGCATGGCCGAGGCGGACGCTTTGGTGATTGCCGCCTACCGGATGCTCATTGCCGCGCTCGTGTTGCTGCCGATTGCGTTGATCACATCATGGGATGAATTGCGTCGTCTGACGCGACGGGAATGGTGGTTGATCGCAGCGGGTTCGGTTTTTCTGGCGCTGCATTTTGCGACCTGGATTGAAGGTGTGACGCGGACCTCGATCGCCAATTCGGTGGTGCTTGTGACACTGACACCTGTCTGGTTGGCGCTTTGGTCGCTCGTGGCTCTGCGGCGGTCACCGGGGCTGGGGCTCTGGACCGCCGTCCTGCTTGCGGTGGGGGGCAGTGCGATCATGGCCTGGGGCAGTATGAAGCTCGGTCCCGAGACGCTTCTGGGGGATGGGCTGGCGCTCGCGGGTGGATTGTTTTTTGCGGCGTTCTTTCTTGTCGCAGAAAACCTGCGCCGCAGTGTGGGGATTATGGCGTTTGTCGTACTTGTCTATGCGGGGGCCGCGATCCTGCTTTGGGTGCCGGTTCTGAGTTTGGGATTGCCAATTGTCGGGTTCACCTCAGAGACCTATTTCGCTCTGGTGGCCATCGCGATCATCAGTCAGGTGATAGGGCACTCCGGCTTTAACTGGGCGGTGTGTGCGATTTCGCCGATGGTGCTGGCGCTGGTCTTTTTGGCGGAACCGATCCTGAGCGCGGCGTTGGGTTGGGTATATTTTCGCGAGGGGTTCGGTGTCGAAACAATTGTCGGAGGTGTGCTTATTCTTGGAGCTATCTATCTGGGGGTACGTGCCGAAGGACTTCAGAGTTGAGTGCAAACAAGGTGAATTTCGCGGGCGGATTGACTATCGTCCCCCCGACAGACCGAACAGGGTCGGAGAAGAGCAATGACAGCAGCACATGATTTGTCCGCGGATAGCGACATCCAGGACATGATGAACGGGATCGGGATCGCGGCAAAGGCCGCGGCCCAGGAACTCGCCAGTGCGTCCGCTGACGTCAAGAATGCTGCACTTCATGCTGCAGCTGCCGCTGTGCGGGCACGCAAGGATGAGATACTGGCCGCCAATGCCACCGATGTTGCATCTGCCCAATCGCGTGGCGTGAAGGGGTCGTTTCTTGATCGCCTGATCCTCAATGAGGACCGTATTGAGGCGATGGCGTGCGGGCTTGAGGACGTGGCTGCATTGCCTGATCCGATCGGAACGGTTCTTGCCGAATGGGAGCGTCCCAATGGCCTCAAGATCGCGCGCGTGCGTGTGCCGCTCGGCGTTATCGGTGTGATCTATGAGTCGCGCCCCAATGTGACCGCCGATGCTGGTGGTTTGTGTGTGAAGGCCGGCAACGCCGCAATTCTGCGCGGCGGGTCGGAGAGTTTTCAGTCATCGCGTACGATCCTGTCCTGTCTTCAGGACGGCTTGAAAGCGGCCGGCTTGCCCGAAGCGTCTGTGCAAGCGCCGCCGACGACGGACCGGGAGGCCGTCGGGGCGCTGCTGCGGATGATCGACTTTGTCGACGTGATTGTCCCTCGCGGCGGCAAGTCTTTGATTGAACGGGTGCAGACGGAAAGTCGAATTCCCGTCTTTTCGCATCTCGAAGGGCTTTGCCACACCTATGTGCATGCCGAAGCCGACCCTCAAATGGCGCGCGATATTGTGTTGAACGCGAAAATGCGGCGTACCGGAATATGCGGGGCCACGGAGACCGTTCTGATTGACCGGGATATCGCCGGTGATCTCTTGGGATCAATTGTTGATGACCTGACCGATGCGGGGTGTGAGGTGCGCGGTGATTCCGACGCGCAGCGCATTGATGACCGTATTGTCCCGGCCAGTGATGCGGACTGGGATACAGAATATCTTGATGCCATCGTCGCAGTTCGGGTGGTGGATGGTGTGGAGGCGGCGATCGACCACGTGAATGTTCATGGTTCCAACCACACCGACGCCATTGTCACGGCGAATGAGGGCATTGCCGAACGCTTTCTCAACCGGGTGGATAGCGGGATTGTCCTGCACAATGCCTCGACTCAGTTTGCCGATGGTGGCGAATTCGGAATGGGTGCAGAAATCGGCATCTCGACGGGCAAGATGCATGCGCGCGGCCCGGTCGGAGCCGAACAACTGACCAGCTACAAATACGTCGTACGCGGCGCTGGTCAGGTCCGACCCTGAGCGGGGTCGACATCCGATGACAGACAGTGTGGTTTTTTCAGGCCAGTCGGGAGCCGCCGATCAACGGTATCGGCGTATCGGCCTTTTGGGGGGGTCATTCAACCCGGCCCATGACGGACACCGCTACATCAGCACCGAAGCTCTGCGGCGGCTCGGACTCGATGAGATCTGGTGGATGGTCTCACCGCAGAATCCGTTGAAGTCAGAATCGGGAATGGCGCCTTATGGGAAACGTCTGGCCTCCGCGCAGGTGGTGGCGCGTCATCCCCGCATTCGCGTGACCTCGATCGAGGCCGAGATGGGCACCCAATATACCGCAGATACTCTGGAATCATTGGTCCAGCGCTACCCGGCGACACATTTCGTCTGGTTGATGGGGGCGGACAATCTGCTCCAGATTCCGCGCTGGCGGGATTGGTCAAAAATCTTTAACACAGTGCCCATTGCCGTCTTCGCACGGGATTCATATGATTCAAAGGCCTTGTCGGGGATCGCTGCTCATCGCTTTCGGGCGTCCCGGTTGCCAGCAAGCGCGGCCAAGGTTCTTGCTGATGCCGCTCTGCCGGCCTGGGTGTTTTTACGGATCAGGCCACACCCGGCAGCGGCGACAGATTTGCGGCAGGCAGGGCACTGGCCGCATGGAAGTTAACTCAATTTGGGGACGGTATGCCGGCCCCACGCAAGGAGGCGCAGCTTGAAAGCGCGATTTTCGTCATAGCACGTAAGGTAAAGGCCAAGCCGCAGCCAACAGCGGCGCAGATTCTGGCACTCGTCGAGAAATCGCTCGACGATGACAAGGCCGACGATATCAAGGTTATTCCCCTGGAAGGGAAATCCGATATTGCCGACTATATGGTGGTCGCCAGCGGTACGTCTTCGCGGCGGCTGGATTCGATCACTGAACATCTTCTGGTGAATCTCAAGACAGCTGGTGTGCGTGGTTGCCTGGCAGAGGGACGGCGCAGTGGTGAATGGGTGCTGATCGACGCCATTGACGTCATCGTTCATCTGTTTCGCCCGGAAATCCGGGAACACTATGCGATCGAGAAGCTGTGGGAAGCTGATTTTGCAGCTGAACGTGCGTCACAGGACGCACCGGACCCGGTTCTGGCCTAGATGGCAACAACACGGTCTGGGGTTTCCGGATCGTGCAATAAGGTTCGAAACTATGCGTATCATGGTTGCTGCGGTGGGCCGCGCACGCGCGGGACCCGAAACCGCATTGTTTGAGCATTTTTCGAACCGCATCACAGTCTGGCCGTTTGAGCTGCGTGAGGTGGATCTTCGAAAGAATCTTCCAGCGGGCAAGGTTCGTGATGCGGAGGGAGAATTGTTGCTCGATGCCGTTCCCCATGGCGCGCACGTCATTGCGCTTGATGAGGGGGGCAAACAGCTTTCGAGCGAGGCCATCGCCAGACTTCTCGGCAATTTGCAGGATGACGGTGTGCGCGAACTGGCCTTCCTCATTGGCGGTGCGGACGGGCATTCGCAGACTGTGCGTTCCCGTGCCGACAGGACCCTCGCATTTGGACAAAACACCTGGCCGCATATGCTGGTACGAGGTCTGCTCGCAGAACAGGTTTACCGGGCGCAGCAAATATTGGCGGGGCACCCATATCACCGCGCGTGATACTGGCGGCAACGCCAAGAATCGGGCAATAACAGTCGCAATTCACCTTAACCGCGCAGGATTGGAACAACGCGGATGAACCATCTGATTATCACACGTCATGGCCAGAGCCAGTGGAACCTCGAAAACCGGTTTACGGGCTGGGAAGATGTCGATCTGACCGACGTGGGCGTTGCGGAAGCCAAACGGGCTGGCGTGCTGCTCAAGGACTTCCAGATCGATGCCGTCTATTCCTCGACTCTCAAGCGCGCCTTGCGGACGGTTGAGTTGGCATTGGATTCCGCTGCGGCAGCCGGCGCGGATTTTGATCATTTGCGTGATGGAGACCATTGGAATGTTACGCAGCATGATGATCTTCGCGAACGCCACTATGGCGATCTTGTCGGTTTGAACAAGGCAGAGACAGCCGAGAAATATGGCGAAGAACAAGTGCATCTCTGGCGACGCGGTTTTGAGGTGCGTCCGCCAAATGGCGAGAGTCTGGCCGATGTGGTTGAACGTGTTCGCCCTTACTACGAAAGTGAGATCGGACCTCAGATTGCGGCCGGAAAGAATCTTCTCGTATCTGCCCACGGTAACAGCCTAAGAGCCTTGTTGCTGATTCTTGGTGAGTACACCGAAGATGAAATTCCGGGTGTGGAACTGCCGACCGGCCGACCGCTCGTCTTTGAATTCGAGAACGGCCAAAAGCAGAAGAGCTATTATCTCGGCGAATAGTCCCATGTCGGGAACGCACGCCATATGCGGCGTGATCGCCGCAGTTCTGTGTCTTGTTGTCCCGACAACGGCGCTGGCCCAGACCAATGCAACCGCACCAAACCAGGAGAGACTGGACGCGGTTCGCGAAACTCTGGAGCAGGACCGCCAAGCCGTGGCGGCGTTGAAACGGAAAGCGGATGATCAGGCGCGCGAACTGACAAAACTGCGGACAGAAATGCGTGTCGCCGCACAGGCTGTTCAGACCCATGAGGCTGCGCTTGATTCACTGGAAAGCGAGTTGTCGTTGCTGGAAGGTGATGCCACCCGCAAGGAAGTGCAGTTCGAAACCCGACGGGCGGAACTTGAAACCACAATTGCAGCCCTTCAACGCATGTCCCTAAGACCAACAGCAGCGTTGCTGGTCAGTCCGGGTGATCCCAATGATGTTGTGCGCAGTGGGTTGTTGTTGCGCACCGCGGTTCCCGAGATCGAGCGTCAGGCACGTTTGCTCCGCGCTGACATAGAAGCGCTGGCCGAAGTACAGGGCCGTATCCGAACCCGCAAAGGCGAGTTGCAGGTTGCCGCCGTGGACCTGAAGAACGAGCGCAATCGCCTGAAATCTTTGTCGGATGCCAAGAATACGGTCCTGTCGCAGACCAAAGGTGCACAGAGCGCGGCAGAGAAACGGGTTGCGGCCTTGAGCAAAGAGGCCAAAACACTCGAAGAATTGTTGTCAAATTTGCGTGACAGCACTGCAGCAGCGGTTCCCCAGCCGCGCCCACAGCCGGGCCAGGATGCCGAGAGACTGATCGCGCCGACCCTTCGTCCGGCCGGTCCGTCAATTGCTTCAGCGCGTGGACAACTCTCGTGGCCCGCCCACGGTAAGGTAATCCGGCGGTTTGGCGCAGAAACCGAAGCTGGGGCGTCGGCCCATGGCGTCACCTGGGAAACGCGTCCCAACGCGTTGGTTGTTGCACCGTGGGACGGACGAATAGCCTTTGCGGGGCCATTTCGAAGATTTGGGGAAATCTTGATCATCGATCATGGCGAGGGATATCATTCACTGATTGCCGGTCTCGGACAGATTGACGCGGAATTGGGCCAGTGGGTCCTCGCGGGCGAACCTGTCGGTGTGACCGGTACTGGCGCTGATGCCAATAGCGGGGGGCGGGCTTCTCAGGCCCAAAACCGATCGCGTGGATCGACACTCTATGTGGAGTTCCGTCGCGACGGACAACCTATTAACCCGTTGCCCTGGTTGGCAGCGCAAACGAACAGGACACAAGGCTAATGCGTAAATTTCTTTCCGTGGTCGCGTTTTCGACCATGCTCGTCACCGTTCCTGTGGCAGCGATTGCCGCAGAGACAGATGAAGAGACGTTTCGTCAACTTGAACTCTTCGGTGACATCTTTGAGCGCGTGCGCGCCCAGTATGTCGATGAGGCGGAAGACAAGGATCTGATTGAGGCTGCCATCAACGGGATGTTGCAGTCGCTGGACCCCCACTCGAGTTATCTCAACGAAGATAGCTTTCGGGACATGCAGGTGCAGACCCGCGGTGAATTCGGTGGTCTGGGAATTGAAGTCACGATGGAGCAAGGCTTCGTACGTGTGGTTTCGCCGATAGACGAGACACCGGCGGCACGCGCGGGACTAGAGGCAGGCGATTTCATCACACATCTTGATGGTGAAAGTGTTGTCGGTCTTTCTTTGTCCGATGCCGTGGACAAAATGCGGGGCCGTGTCGGTTCGGATATTGAACTGACCATTCGCCGCGAGGGTGAAGAGCCGTTTGACGTGACGGTGACCCGCGATGTTGTGCGCATTCGTTCGGTGCGAAGCCGGGTAGAAGGCAAGGTCGGCTATGTTCGGGTCACGACTTTCAATGAACAGACAATGGATGGTGTTACCGCTTCCATGGCGAGCCTGAAGGAAGAGCTCGGGGATGAGATGATTGGTCTCGTGCTTGATTTGCGGCGAAACCCCGGCGGTTTGCTGGATCAGGCCGTGGCTGTCTCTGACGCATTTCTTGATCAGGGTGAAATTGTCTCGACCCGGGGTCGCGATGCGGATAATGCGCAGCGCTTCAATGCCAAGAAGGGTGACCTTGCTGATGGTTTGCCGATTGTCGTTCTGATCAATGGCGGATCAGCATCGGCTTCGGAAATCGTTGCCGGTGCGCTGCAGGATCACAAGCGCGCGGTCATTATGGGAACCGAGAGTTTTGGCAAAGGGTCGGTTCAGTCGATTATGCCGATTGCCGGTCACGGCGCCCTGCGTTTGACGACGGCGAAGTATTACACGCCCAGCGGTCGTTCGATCCAGCAAACCAGCATCACGCCCGACATCATTGTTGAACAGGCAAAGGTGGAAATTGAAGAGACCCCGCAACGTCTGCGGGAACGGGATCTTCGCAATGCCCTTTCCAATGAAGGGGTTGAGGAGACACCGGAGGGCGAGGAAGAAGTCGAAGTCACGGAAACCACGGATATAACCGATTATCAGTTGGTGCGTGCGCTCGATTTGCTGAAGGGGATCGCGACATATACCGTTCGTGCAACCAACTGACCGTTAACCAGTTTCCGTTACGTTCTGCATGATGAGCGAAGAGCCTGCGGTTAAACCATCAAGAATGAGCGGCGTGGCGGTCCTGCCATGGACCGTCGCGCTTGTTCTGTTTTTGTTGTTCATTGGTGTGATGGCGGCTCTTTGGCAGGGATTAACGGCCGACCCGAATGTCGAGACTGAAACCAAACCGCCTGAGATGACGGCCGCACCGCCACCAGCGAACACACCACCACCCATGGACGCGGTGGCGCCCGAACCAACTGCTGAGGCTGCTCAGGCTGCGCAGGAGGCTGACGCCGCATCTATGCCCGAACCGGTGCCTCCGCCGGTTATGGAGCCCCAAGCAGAGCCTGAGGTGGCAGCAGCGCCGCCGCCACCGCCTGTGGCAGCGCCGGTTGTTTCTCCCGAACCATCTGAATCCGTGGCGGATACCGAAGCACCAGGCGGACCGGAAACGGCAAAGAGTGGAACTCAACCCGGGAACGAGGTCGCTGCTGCACCGCCTGTGCCGGTTGCCGAGCCTGTGCTGCCGCCACCTTCGCCATTGATGATCCCGCGCTCGCAACGTGGCAGTTTGCGCCCGGCGCCTGACCCGGGATTGGTCGAACCATCCGCACAAGGGCCGCTGCCGCGTATCGGGTTGGACGGACGAGAGCCCTGGAAGGTCTATGCGCGCCCTTATGATGACCGTGACGCCCGCCCGCGTGTTGCGATCATCCTGAGTGGGCTCGGGCTGTCGAGTGCGGCGACAGAAGCTGCAATTCAGGATCTGCCGAGCGAGGTGACGCTTGCCTATCAGCCGTTTGCCGACAATATCCAGCAATGGATTCAGCTCTCCCGTGCAGCCGGGCACGAAGTGTTGCTGAACCTGCCGATGGAACCTGTGGATTTTCCTGCCAATGATCCGGGGCCGCGGGCGTTGTTCGTGACACTTTCTCCGGATGAGAATCAGGACCGGATGCGTTGGGCTTTGTCACGGGTGTCGGGATATGTCGGTGTTGTGAACCATATGGGGTCACGGTTTACGACTTCCCGGGATGCCATGCAGCCGATCCTCGCCGAATTGAAGGCGCGGGGCCTACTCTTTGTGGACGCACGCTCTGCCGCGCGCAGTGTGGCGACAGTACTTGCGTCTGAAATGCAGGTTCCGCGGGCAATTAACGATCGTTTTCTCGACAATCGCGAGGTTTCCCGCGCCACGGTGGATGCTCGACTGGCTGAGGTTGAACGCATTGCCAAGGATGCAGGTGTTACTATCGCCATAGGCCAGGCCTTTCCCGTCACCCTCGAACGTATCCGCGCATGGGCCGCCACTCTTGAAGGAAAGGGGATTGCACTGGTCCCGATTTCTGCTGTGGTCGACAAGCAGTCGGATCGATGAACGGCCTGATTGCCAATGATGAGGATGCTGCGCATTACCGCCGGTGTGCCGGCATTGTCTTGGTCAATGACGCCGGATTGATCTGGGTTGGCGAACGAAATGACGCCGCGGGCGCCTGGCAGATGCCGCAGGGTGGTATTGATTCAGGAGAAGACCCGCAAACCGCAGCCTTGCGGGAACTGGAAGAAGAGACCGGTACAACCGCTGTCGAGTTTCTTGCCGCGGCACCTCACTGGCTCAAATATGACCTGCCAGATGACCTCCAGCGTCGTGCCTGGAAGGGCAAGTGGCGCGGTCAGATGCAGATGTGGTTTGCCTATCGGTTCTGTGGTGTCGATTCAGAGATCGATGTGCTGGGTGTTGAGAAACCCGAATTTGATCGCTGGCGCTGGGTATCCCCCGAAGAGGTGCCGGATCTGATTGTTGCATTCAAGCGGCCGATCTATGAGGCCGTCATGGAGACGTTTGCCCCCGTGCTGACGAAGCGGAGCGGCTAGGCTGCCGCGGTGGTGCGGTTCATGCGCAGGTTCAGGAACCAGCAGGCTGCGCGGGCCATCCAGTTTGCCATCCGGCTGTGCGGCGCAAAGCCGATGGCTTTGAAGATCAGCGTGATAGCGCGCTCAACATGGCGAATTTCGTAAAAGCCATAGGCACGGGACATATAGGCGCGGATGCACTGCTTTCTATTATAGGCTTCGCCATTGTTGTTGGCCGCGTAATAGGCATAGGCGAGCTCGTCGTCTTCGCTTTCGCCGATCCGACCAAGTCCGACCCAGAGCCTCTTCAGCTTTCCAAGATTCTCAATATCCCGATAGCGTTCCATGTGGGTGTAGAACAGTTTGTAATGACGAATCTCGTCCTGTGCGATTTTTTCGCAGATCAGTCGTAGAACAGGTTCTTCTGATGCTTCGCGCAGGGCTGAGTAGTAGGAGGATGTTCCCACTTCAACCATGCATCGTGCCACAAGCTCGCCGCATCGTGTTCCGCGAACCGAACTGTTTGCGTCCGTGGGGAGTTGAATCTTGCTCGAAAAATCTTTGAAACGCGCATCGAAATCAAAATCGGGATCGGCCATTTGAGCCCAGCGCGCCAGCGCACTGCCGTGCTGTACTTCCTCGAAGGCCCAACGCCGGGATGCATCCTGAAATTGGGGGTCGTTATCGAATACACTGCAGAGATACTCTGCATAGATGCCGCCATTGAACTCGACCATAGCGGCCGCCTTGACGATGCGAAGCATGTCCGGGTCGACCTTGGTCGGGTCAAACTGGTCCCACGGGATGTCGTCCAGCGTCCAGTATTTGTTGCGATGTTCCATCATGGCGTTTCTATCAACGAAAACCGGCCGAGTTTGTTCCGGCTAACACCATTATATATAATGCGTGCTCACCGAACGTCAAAACCCGATGTGGATAGACTAGTAAACGCCTAGAAGCCTGAATTTATTGGTAAGTCTGGGTGTCCAGAGATGCCAGCTTGGCGCGCGCCGAGTCGGCCCGCTGCTCGGCAAGGGCCCGTTCGGTGCTGTTGTCGCCTGCATCAGAGATGTCTTCCATCGCCTCTTGCAGGGATTTTTCCACCTGGTCGCGGTCAATATCGTCCAGCAGGACGGCTTCTTCGGCCAGAACAGTGCAGCGTTCAGCTGTCACTTCGGCAAAACCGCCGGCTACGAAGATACGAGTCTTGACCGCGCCACCCTCGAAAATATGGATCACGCCAGGGCGTACGGTCGAAATGACAGGTGTGTGGCCGGGCAAGACTCCGAAGTCACCTTCGGCGCCGGGGACCACCACCATCTCGACCTCTTCCGAGAGAAGCAATTTCTCTGGTGAGACCAGTTCGAACTGAACCGCGTTGTCTGCCACGCGAATTCTCCCTTAAGCCGCTTCGGCGGCCATGGATTGTGCCTTCTCGACGGCTTCTTCAATGGTACCCACCATGTAGAAGGCCGCTTCGGGCAGGTCATCGTGATCGCCGTTAACGATCTGCTGGAAGCCCTTGATCGTGTCTTCGAGAGCCACGAATTTGCCCGGTGAGCCTGTGAAGACTTCCGCAACGTGGAAGGGCTGTGACAGGAAGCGCTGCAGCTTACGGGCACGTGTGACCGTCAGTTTGTCCTCTTCCGAAAGCTCGTCCATGCCGAGAATGGCGATGATTTCCTGCAGGCTCTTGTAGCTCTGGAGGGTTTCCTGCACCTGACGGGCAACGGCGTAATGATCGTCACCGATGATGCGCGCATCCATAATACGACTGGTTGAATCAAGCGGATCCACAGCCGGATAAATGCCCAGTTCGGCGATCTGACGCGACAACACGGTCGTGGCATCCAGATGCGAGAACGCGGTGGCCGGTGCGGGGTCGGTCAAGTCATCGGCCGGCACGTAAATCGCCTGAACCGAGGTGATCGAGCCTTTGTTGGTCGATGTGATACGCTCCTGCAGGGTGCCAAGGTCGGTGCCCAGTGTCGGCTGATAGCCCACAGCAGATGGGATACGACCCAGCAGTGCGGAGACTTCCGAGCCGGCCTGTGTGAAGCGGAAAATGTTATCAACGAAGAACAGCACGTCCTGGCCTTCTTCATCGCGGAAATATTCGGCCATGGTCAGGCCGGTCAGCGCAACACGGGCACGCGCTCCCGGCGGCTCGTTCATCTGGCCGTAGACCAGAGCCGCCTTGGATTCGCCATCGGGCTGGATAACGCCTGATTCCATCATCTCGTGATAGAGATCGTTGCCTTCACGGGTTCGCTCACCAACACCGGCGAAGACGGAGTAACCACCGTGACCCTTCGCGATATTGTTGATCAGCTCCATGATCAGCACGGTCTTGCCAACACCGGCACCGCCGAACAGGCCGATCTTGCCGCCCTTGGCGTATGGGGTCAGAAGGTCAACAACCTTAATACCGGTCACCAGCTGCTCGGTGTCGGTCGCCTGATCGACAAAGGACGGTGCCTGACGATGAATCTCGAATTTCTGGGCGGTGTTGATCGGGCCGCGCTCATCGATCGGCTCGCCGATCACGTTGATGATGCGTCCCAGAACTTCCGGTCCAACGGGAACGCTGATCGCAGCGCCCGTATCCACAACTTCCTGACCACGCACCAGACCTTCGGTCGTGTCCATAGCGATGGTGCGGACGGTGTTTTCACCGAGATGCTGGGCGACTTCGAGAACCAGGCGGTTGCCCTGGTTGTCTGTCTCCAGCGCGTTCAGGATGGCAGGCAGGTCGCCATCGAACTTGACGTCGATGACGGCGCCGAGAACCTGGGTGATTTTGCCGACAATGTTCTTTGACATGGTGTGCTCCTCGCTCGTTGGGAGTCGAGTGGTCTAAAGCGCTTCCGCGCCGGAGATGATCTCGATGAGTTCGGTTGTGATGGCTGCCTGACGCATCCGGTTGTAGTCGGTCGAAAGTCGATCGATCATGTCACCGGCATTGCGCGTGGCGTTGTCCATCGCGGTCATGCGTGCACCCTGTTCGGATGCAAAGGATTCGATCATGGTGCGGAACACCTGGACCGACAGATTGCGCGGCAGAAGGTCTGCCAGAATTTCCTGTTCGTCAGGCTCATACTCATAGACGGCACCTGATTCCAGACCGGAATCCTGCTCGTCCGTGGTCTCGCCATCCGCATCATCCTTTTCAGGAAGCGCGAAGGGGATGAGCTGTTGCGGCGTGACGTCCTGTGTCAGCGCCGAAACGAACTTGTTGTAAATGATTGTGCAGACATCGCACTCACCGGCCTCGAACATATCGCGGGCGCGCTGTGCAATTTCGGCAGCGGTCTCGAACATGGGGACCGGCTTGGTGGTGTCTTCGATCGTATCAATGATGATGTCGCCGAATTCGCGCCGCATGATGCCGCGGCCCTTGCGCCCGATGATCAGCAGTTTGACCTGCTTGCCGTCGGCGCGGAGCTGAAGAATGTGCTTGCGGGTCCAGCGGCTGACAGAGCCGTTAAAACCACCGCACAACCCACGATCAGAGGTCACCAGGATAATGAGGTGAACGTCGTCCTTGCCGCTGCCTGCGAGCAGAGGCGGGGCAGTGCCGGCTGTGACCGCACTTTGTGCCAGAGACCCAAGCATCCGCTCCATACGCTCGGCATAGGGGCGGGTGGCTTCGGCGTTCTCTTGCGCACGACGCAGTTTGGCCGCCGCGACCATTTTCATGGCCGAGGTGATCCGCTGGGTCGACTTTACCGAACTGATTCGGACACGTAGGTCCTTGAGGCTCGCCATTTTTCAGTCGCTATCCGTGTTGTCCGTGCGGAACTAGGCGAAGGTTTTCGCGTAGGACGCGATAACGTCCTCGAGTTTTTTGTCGGTGTCGTCGTCGAGATTTCCTGTTTCACGAATGGTCAGGAGAATATCGGCGTGGTTGTCGCGCACATGGTCCAGCATCTGGGCCTCGAAGCGATTGATGTCGCCCACGGGGATACCGTCGAGATGTCCACGAACACCGGCAAAGATCGAAACAACCTGCTCTTCCATGGGCAGCGGCGAGTACTGGGGCTGCTTCAGCAGCTCCGTCAGGCGCGCGCCACGGGCCAGCAGTTGCTGGGTCGAGGCATCAAGATCGGATGCAAACTGCGAGAAGGCTTCCATTTCGCGATACTGCGCGAGTTCCAGCTTGATCGAGCCGGCAACTTTCTTCATCGCCTTCGTCTGAGCGGCCGAGCCAACGCGGCTGACCGACAGGCCAACGTTAATGGCGGGGCGGACGCCCTTATAGAAGAGTTCGGTTTCCAGGAAGATCTGGCCGTCGGTGATCGAAATCACGTTGGTCGGAATATAAGCCGACACGTCATTGGCCTGAGTTTCAATAACCGGAAGTGCTGTAAGAGAGCCACCACCGAGTTCGTCATTCATTTTCGCCGCACGCTCGAGCAGGCGGGAATGCAGATAGAAGACGTCACCGGGATAGGCTTCGCGACCTGGCGGACGACGCAGCAGCAACGACATCTGACGGTAGGCCGTAGCCTGCTTCGACAGATCGTCATAAAAGATGACGGCGTGCATGCCGTTGTCGCGGAAGAACTCGCCCATGGCGCAACCGGCATAAGGTGCCAGGAACTGCAGCGGAGCCGGCTCTGACGCCGTGGAGGCCACAACGATCGTGTAATCAAGTGCACCATATTCGCGCAAGGTCTTCACAACCTGAGCAACGGTCGAACGCTTCTGACCGATGGCGACATAGATGCAGAACAATTTGCCGGAATCATCGCTGGCGTCGTTGATTTTCTTCTGGTTCAGGATCGCATCGACGATGACGGCGGTCTTGCCGGTCTGACGGTCACCAATGATCAGTTCGCGCTGGCCACGACCGACGGGGACGAGGGCGTCGAGTGCCTTCAGGCCGGTCTGGACGGGTTCGTGAACCGACTGGCGCGGGATAATGCCCGGCGCTTTGACTTCAATCAGGCGGCGTTCATCGGTTTCGAGATCGCCATTGCCATCAATCGGGTTGCCCAGAGCGTCAACAACGCGGCCCAGCAGGCCTTTGCCAACGGGAACGTCGACGATGTCGCCGGTCCGTTTGACAGTGTCACCCTCTTTAATGTCTCGGTCATCACCGAAAATCACGACGCCGACATTGTCGGTCTCGAGGTTCAGCGCCATTCCCATGATGCCGCCGGGAAATTCAACCATTTCACCAGCCTGAACATTGTCGAGGCCGTAAACACGGGCAACGCCGTCACCCACGGACAGGACCTGGCCCACTTCAGAGACATCAGCCTCGGCATCGAAATTGGCAATCTGGTCTTTCAGGATCGCCGAAATTTCTGCGGCACGAATTTCCATCCTCTACGCTCCCTTCATGGCGAATTGCAGACGCTGAAGCTTTGTCTTCAACGACGCATCGATCATCCGCGAACCAACCCGTACAACCAGCCCACCAATTAGTGAGGAGTCGACACTCGGTTCAACGGCGACTTTTCCGCCGAGTTTTGCGCGCAGGCTCTCAGTGAGCTGCTGCAATTGATCATCATTTAATGGACGGGCCGAGATGACCTCGGCCGTGACTTCTCCACGCCGTGTAGACAATTCCGCCAGATAAGCGGTGATCATGTCGGCGAGTACGAATAAGCGGTCGTTTCCTGCCACAACACCCACAAAACGGCGGGTCAGCGAGTTTGCGCCGCCCTGCTCAAGAATGGTGTTGATGGCCTTCGTCTTGTCATCCGCATCAATTACGGGTGAACGCAGCAGCTTGGACAGATCGTCGCTCTCGGCGATCAGGGCTTTCAGGGAATCAAGATCGCTCGCGACTTCGTCGAGGCTTTTGGCCTCATCCGCGAGTTCGTATAACGCCAGTCCATACCGCTCTGCGATATCACCGACAACGCTTGCATTTGCCGCCACTTGCGACTGCCCCCCTGGGCCGAATTCTGTTGGTGCGATTTGAGGTAACCGTATGTTTTCAAAGGAAAATAAACGGCTGCCTTTTGGATGGCAAAACGCCAACCTCAAGGCAGGCGCTTGGTAGCACAGGGCTATGGGGCTGGCAAGCGTACCGCAACGCAAAAAGTGGACAAATCAGCCGTTTTTTCGGAAGCAGTTTGCGCGTCAATTCGACGCGCTGTCAGCCGCGCCCAATAGATGGCTGCAATTAGAGGAAACTATAAGGATCGATATCGACGCGAATGCGGGCGTTTCCGGGCACCTTTATCTGCTCCAACCAGCCGCGCAAAACCGATTGCACGGACACATCACGTGACGCCTTGAGCAACAAGCGACGGCGATGTTGTCCCCGGAGCAAGGACAAAGGTGCTGGCGCGGGCCCAAGAACACGTATGTCGGGTGAGCTTGGGGCGCACCGGGCCAGCGCACGCGCCAGATCGTCGGCGATCCGGGAATCCCGGCTGGAGACGATGATTGCCGCCAGACGTCCAAAAGGCGGCCAGCCACCGGCCTGTCGTGCTTCAGTCTCCAGTTCGAAAAAACGCTCCCGGTCACCTGAGACCAGTGTGCTCATCACCGGGTGTTCGGGCTGGAAGGTCTGAATCAAGACGCGACCGGGTCGTTCGGCGCGGCCGGCGCGACCGGAAACCTGCTGAAGCACCTGGTAGGTGCGCTCGGCGGCGCGCAGGTCTCCTCCTGCCAGACCGAGATCGGCATCGACGATCCCGACAAGAGTCAGGTTTGGAAAGTGATGTCCCTTGGCGACCATCTGGGTGCCGATCAGGATATCGAGTTCTCCATTTTCGACCGATCGAATAAAGGTCTGCGCTGATTCTGGGCCGCGCATTGTGTCGCTTGTCATGATCCCGATCCGCGCGTCCGGCAGAAGGCCGGTGACTTCCTCGGCGATTCGTTCCACGCCCGGGCCGCAGGCCACCAGAGTGTCGACATTCTCGCAGGAGGGACACACGCTTGGTGTTGGCACTTCGTAGCCGCAATGATGGCACTGCAGCCGTTTGCGGAACCGATGTTCTGTCAGCCAGGCAGCGCAGCTCGGGCATTCGACCCGATGCCCGCAGGTTCGGCACAAGGTCAGCGGTGCGTATCCTCGACGATTGAGAAACAGCATCGACTGTTCACCCGCTTCGAGGGTGGCTTTCAGAGCGGTCACCATCTCATCGGAGATAAAGCGGTTTGAGCTCAGGTCTGTGGTCCGCATGTCGACGGTTTTGATGGTCGGCATGGCGGCACCGCCAAAACGTTTGGGCAGGACGATCGATGTAAATCGTTCGCGGGTGACATTGACCCGGGTTTCGAGTGACGGGGTCGCGGAGGCAAGTACAACGGGTGCATCGGCGATCTGTGCGCGCACGATTGCCATGTCTCGTCCGTGATAGGACACGCCGTCTTCCTGCTTGAAGGCGGGCTCGTGTTCTTCATCAATGACCACGAGACCCAGTTCGGCGAAGGGGAGGAAAAGTGCAGAGCGCGCCCCAACCACGATTCGGGCGTTTCCTGTCGCAACGGCGCGCCAGTTGGTGCGCCGTTGGACCTGGCTCAGATCGGAATGCCAGACAGCGGGCGCCACACCAAAACGTTCTTCAAATCTCGAGAGCCATTGGGGGGTGAGTGCAATTTCCGGCAAAAGTACGAGCACCTGCCGTTTGGCAGACAGGGCCGCGGCCACAGCTTCGAAATAGACTTCGGTCTTTCCTGACCCGGTGACGCCGTCGAGCAGGGTGACCGAGAATTCCGCGGCGGCAATCTTTTCCCGGAGTTGCGCGGATGCGTTTTCCTGTGCCTCAGACAGGGAGGGGCCGGGCCGGGCAAGATCAGGGGCCTCGAATGGCGGCGGCGGCGGAACTTCGATTTTTTCAAGGGCGCCAGCATCAACGAGACCTTTGATCACGCCGCTGGAGACGCCTGTCTCGCGTGCGAGGTCTCCGGCCGACAGGGCCGGTCCGTCTTCAAGAAATGTCAGGACACGTTGGCGGGCCGGTGTCAGGCGCAATTTATCGTCGCTGTCACTGCGGCGGTAGATAACAACCGGCTTGGGCGGCGCGAGCGCATCAGGGGATCGCATGGCCATGCGCAACACGGCTCCTCGGGAACTGAGGGTATAGGCGCTGACCCAGTCGACAAAACGTCGGACCTGCTCCGGCATGGGTGGTGCTTCCACCCGCGCATCGACGGGACGCAGCTTGGCCGGGTCCACGTCGCCCATGGCCGGGCCCCAGACAACGCCAATCATCTCCCGTTTGCCCAGTGGCACGTGGACATAGTCACCGGGGGCCAGCTCCATCTCTTCGGGAACGAGATAGTCATAGGGCCCCACGACGGCGGTCGGCAGCAGAACACTGACGGCGCGTTCGGTTTCGAACAGGGGCGTGGTGGAATCGGTTTGGGGCATCCGGTACACTCTATCGGGCGACTCGTCGGCGTCCAACGTAAGCTGCAGGCGAGTTCAGAAATTTGACCCTGGCGTTTTGAAACGGGCACCCGTGACCGGGCGCTGAGACCATAAGGAAAACGCAAATGAAGTTTTTTGTGGACACTGCCGATCTGGATGAAATTCGCGATCTGGCCGCCACAGGCATGATTGATGGCGTCACAACCAATCCGTCGCTGATCGCAAAATCCGGACGCAACATGCTCGATGTGATCGCAGAGATTTGCGACGCGGTACCGGGCCCGGTGAGTGCGGAAGTGACCGCGACCGATGTCGACACGATGCTGGCTGAGGCAGACGTTCTTGCCAGCGTTGCGTCAAACGTGGCCGTGAAGGTGCCGCTGACCCCGGATGGCCTGAAGACCTGCCGGGCTTTGCGGGACCGCGATATCATGGTCAATGTGACCCTGTGTTTCTCTGCATCCCAAGCCATTCTGGCTGCCAAAGCTGGCGCCACGTTCATTTCGCCTTTTGTGGGCCGACTTGATGATATGGGCTTGCGTGGTCTCGATCTGATCGAGGACATCGTTGATATCTATGCGCAGTTTGACACCTTCGATACCGAAGTTCTTGTCGCCTCCATTCGTGGCCCGGCTCATGTGGTGGAAGCCGCGCGTGCAGGTGCGCATGTTGCAACTTTGCCGCCGAATGTGATCCGGCAGCTATACAAACACCCGTTGACCGACAGTGGACTGGCGGCCTTCCTCAAGGATTGGGAAGCCACCGGGCAATCTATTCTCGAGCAGGCAAGCCAACGTAAGGACGCAGCGGAGTAGCCGCAGGGAAGGCCCGACGCCATGAGCACCAAAGCATCAGAGCCAGAGGCCGCCGAAACCGCCGAACTCACCGATGTTCAGGTCATCGGGTTCCTGCGTGAGAATCCGGATTTCCTGGAGCGCTACCCCCAGCTTCTTTCCGTGATCGCGGCACCTGAGCGTCGGTTCGAGGATGCTGACGAATCCGGTGGAGAGGTTGTGGATTTGCAGGGGGCCATGCTGAATCGCATGCGCACCGAACTGGCCGAACGGAGTGAACAGAGCAGCGAACTGATTGATGCCAGTCGCGCCAATCTGCAAAGCCAGAATCGAATTCATGCTGCCGTGATTGCATTGCTGTCGTCGCGTTCTCTTGATCATATGCTCGAAATTCTGACGATTGATCTCGCCGGGCTTCTCCATGTTGATGCCGTCGCCCTTTGTCTTGAGGGTGGTACGGTGACCCCGACAGCCAATCAGGGTGTGCGGGTCGTGCCCAAGGGGACTATCGACAAGTTTGTTGATGCCTCGCGCACGATCACCCTCCATGAACATATGGAAGGCGATAAACGCATCTATGGCGAGGCTGCAGGGTTGGTGCGTTCGGAAGCCATGTTGCGCCTCTCCGTTCGTGACGATGCACCCTATGCGCTTCTCGCATTGGGAAGCCGCGATCCGGACCGTTTCCATGAAGGGCAAGGATCCGAGCTGCTGACATTTCTGGCGCGGATCATGGAACATTGCATCCGGACATGGCTCGACCTGCCCCGTTGACCGCGGCTGAGCGGCAACCGGTGGCCGCAGACCGTGGCATCCGGGACGCGCTGACAAATTGGCGTGCGCTGTTGGGGGCCGAGCGGCGCGCTTCCGAGCATACCGTTGAAGCCTATCTGCGTGATGTTGTCGCGTTCCTCGACTTTCTGACGGAGCATTGCGGAGAGACAGTTACTGTTTCTGTGCTGGTCTCCCTGAAGACCGGTGACTTTCGAGCCTGGCTCGCAAAGCGTGTTGGCGAAGGTTACGCCCGGACCTCAACGGCGCGGGCGTTGTCATCGGTGCGTATGTTCTTTCGTTATCTTGACCGTGAAGGCCTGGGTCACAATGCGGCCATTGGTGCTGTGCGGGGGCCACGTCTGCCGCACTCTGTGCCCAAGGCATTGGCTGGACAGGAAACCGAAGATCTGATGACCGCCGTTGCCGCACCCTCGAGACCCGATGAACCGGCCTGGGTGGCAGCTCGGGATCTGGCGGTTCTGCTTCTGCTCTATGGCTGCGGCTTGCGCATTTCCGAGGCGCTGGATCTCAACCTTGGCGATCTGCCGCGCGATGATGCCTTGTCGGTGACGGGTAAGGGGGGCAAGACCCGAATGGTCCCCATTCTGCCGGTTGTGCGGGACGCGATTGCGGATTACATCGTGCGGTGCCCGCAATCCCTCGTCGAAGACGGACCGCTGTTTGTCGGTGTGCGCGGCGGCCGCCTAAGTCCGCGTACGGTTCAGAAACGAATGCAGGATTTGCGGGCAATACTGGGGCTTCCCAAAGAGGCGACGCCCCATGCGCTCCGCCATTCCTTTGCCACCCACCTGTTGGCTTCGGGGGGTGACCTGCGGGCCATTCAGGAATTGCTGGGTCATGCCTCCCTGTCGACCACCCAGCGCTATACCGATGTCGACAGTGCGCGTCTGATGGATGTCTACAGTCGTGCTCACCCGCGCGCGCGCAAATAGATTTCGACCTCAATCCCGGAAAAACACCGCGTCGTATTCGAGCATTCGGCCGTAGTGGCGGCTCCAATAGCCGGGGATCACAAGATGTGGCCGAAATCCTTTCTCGGCCAATCGATTGAGCAGCGGCAGGTGGTCAGGCTGGCCGTCGTAGATGGGCTGCATCGAGAGCTCGAGTTGCAACCCGGCGATGCGGTCCCAGGAATTCCCAATGCCGTCGAGAACCTGATCTTCATAGCCCTGGGTATCCGACTTCACAAAAATCGTCTGAGCCCCACTGGTGTGTGCCTCCAGAATGGATGACAGCGTGGTGACGGGAACCTGTTCGCGGGTCGTTGCCCGTGTGCTCGCCAGTCGTTCGTGCGCCATGGCATCAAGTGCAAGGATTGAGCTCATGTCGGACTCACCGGAAATATTGATCTCAACCTGCCCGATTTCTGCACCGACTGCTGTTTGAGGGGCGATGGTCCAGTGCGGGTCACGGGCGGCGTGTTCTTCGAGTGTGGCGCGAACGCCCGAGAGTGGCTCGAACGAGACGATTTCCCCCGCATAACCGTTGGTGCGAATGGCTTGTGCGTATTGTCCGGTGTTCGCTCCGATGTCGAAAACACAGTCGATGTTGTGAATGGAGAGGGTTTTGATCAGGCGCTCCCAGTGCGGTGCAGAACCTGGGAAGGGCGAAATATCAAACCCGAAACGGCGCGCAAGTTTCCGAAAAGTACTGACCATGTTCCCTTTCCTGAATGGACGCGGCCCTCATCTGTGAGGTGATGATGCTGCGCGCGGAGGTTATCATCGATTGGAGGTTTTTCCGCTTCGCTCGCATTTGCGAGATGCGGTCAAAGCATTTAGTTTCTGCAGCCTTCCCAGTCCAAGTAATGTGTATGACCGACACACCCGACATCATCAACGCGCGAATGTCACGTTTCGTGAGAAAATTGATTGCGCCCGTAGCGATTGCGACGGTTATTTCGCTTGGTGCTGTTTTGTCGCTGATCTGGATTGCGGCACGGGGGCAAGATCAGGTCGCAGCTGAATCATCTGCCGGATTGATGCAGGCCGTTCTTGCGGGACAGGAGCGCGATCTTGGTCAATTGGTCTATGACTATACGTGGTGGGACGCGGCGATCGAGAATCTCATTGACCGTCCCAACCGTGAATGGGCGGATGAAACTATCGGTCTGCATGCCGCCGAGACTTTCGGGGTGAGCGAGACATTTGTGGTTGCCGATACCAATTGGACGATGTTCGCATATCGTGATGGTGTTCCCTCACGTGATGATGCATTTGCATATTTTGGTGTCGCTCTTGAGCACGTCATCGCCGCAGCTCGCAACACACCAATGCTCGAACCTGCGCCGGTTACGGCATATCTGACCCGGCAGGGAAGTGTTCATCTTGTGGCAGTCAGCGCGCTGACCCCGGAGAACCCGACCGCGGCGCAGATGGAGTACAGGCCGCGCCCCGTTCTTGTTCATGCGCGTGAACTGTCGCCAGAGTTTCTTCGCGGTATCTCGGCGCAGTTCGGTTTTGACGATCTCTCGCTGACTGATGAAAGGCCGGCTGCAGATGGGCAAATGCTGACATTTGCGTTGCAGGGAAGTCAGGGAAATGGAGCGGGCTGGCTCAGATGGTCGCCGCCTTATCCCGGTTCGGCATTGTTTGCTGATATTTTACCGTGGCTGTTTGCCGGCGTTATGGTCTTGTTCGTACTTGCGGTCGTGTTTTCTGCGCCGGGTGATGCGCGCGGCGCGGGACATGGCGCTTGATGCCGAGGCGCTGGCCTCAAAAGACAGGCAGCTTGCGCAGACCAGCAAGCTGGCTGTTTTGGGTGAGATGGCGGCTGGTGTGGTGCATGAGCTCAATCAGCCGTTGAATATCATTCGTATGGCGACAGATTCGACCCAGGCTGCGTTGCAGCGTTCCAAAGTGAGTGAAGATTATGAATCCTTGCGGGAGCAGCTGACTGTCATTGATGGACAGACCCGTCGCATGGCGGAAACGATCCAGAGTATGCGGATTTTCAGCCGTGATGATTACGGTCGCAAAATCGCTTTTGATGTGGTGCGTGCGACCACTGAGGCTCTCAACTGGATGCGCCCTGAGTTGGCGACGAACGGGGTCGCGGTTTCGTTTCGTGCGCCGGCACAATGTGGACGGGTTTATGGAGAACCTGCGCGCTATGAGCAGGTCATTGTGAACTTGCTTCTCAATGCCCGGGATGCGGTTCTGGATCACCTGAAGAATGGCGCAGCGGAAAGCTGTCAGGTCAGAATCGAAATCAAGGAGGACCTTTCGGCAGATCGCATCCTTGTCGTGGTCAGTGACAATGGCGGTGGTGTTCCTGATGAACATATCGAGCGTCTGTTTGAGCCGTTCTACACAACGAAGGGCCCCGGTGAAGGGACAGGGCTTGGTCTCTCGATTTCCTACGGTATTGTCACCGGTATGGACGGTGAACTCTCTGCCCGAAACGGGGGTGCTGGTGCCGAATTCACCATTTCGATTCCACGTGTCGTGCCAAAGGATGTTGCAGATGATGCCGCGCCCATGGAGAGTGGAAGTCGATGACGCAGAGCCGACATATATTGGTGGTTGATGATGAGCCGCTGGCGGCCCAGCAGGTTTCCCGTTTTCTTGAAAGTGAGTCTATCCGTACGACCATGGCTGGCAGCGGGTCTACTGCGCTTTCTTCGCATCAAGCAGACCCGGCCGACCTCATCGTAACCGATCTGCGTATGCCCAATGGTGATGGGGTTGAGCTCATCCGTAACATTCGTGCTGAAGACACGCGGCTACCGATTTTTGTTGTCACCGGTCAGGTGCTGCGGGAAGCCGAAGCTGAAGCCCTTGATGCGGGTGCAACCGAATTGCCTCGCAAGCCGCTGGATTTACATGAGCTTGCAAGCGCGGTGAAACGGCACCTGACGGTCGATTGAGGCCTGCTAGATGTGGATGGTGCGTCCGTCTACGGCGAGTGCAGCTTCTTTGACGGCTTCCGACAGGGTCGGGTGCCCATGGCAAGTTCTTGCGATGTCCTCTGCCGAGGCGCCAAATTCCATTCCGACAACGATCTCGTGGATCAGGGTGCCGGCATCCGGGCCGAGAATATGCGCGCCGAGCACGCGGTCCGTTTTGGCATCGGCGAGAAGTTTCACAAAACCATCGGTTTCGTTTGCTGCACGTGCGCGCCCATTGGCAGAAAAGGGAAACTTGCCGATCCTGTAATCGACACCTTCTTCTTTGAGTTGCTCTTCGGTTTTGCCAACGGATGCAACTTCGGGCCATGTGTAGACGATGCCGGGAATGACGTCGTAATTCACGTGGCCGCTCTCTCCGGAGATGATTTCTGCTGCCGCGACGCCTTCGTCTTCAGCTTTGTGGGCCAGCATCGGGCCGCGGACGCAATCGCCGATGGCATAGATGCCTTCCACATTGGTTTGGAAGTGTTCGTCGATTTCAACAAATCCGCGATCAGTGGTCTTTACACCCGCCTCGTCCAGGCCAAGCTGGTCGGTGAAGGGTCGTCGGCCGATCGAGACGAGTACGGTGTCGCAATCAATGGTTTCGGCGTCACCGCCCGCTGCCGGTTCAACGGTGAGTTTGACCTTGGTTTTAAGAGTTTCAGCGCCTGTTACCTTGGTGCCGAGTTTGAAGGTCATGCCCTGCTTTTCGAGAATTTTCTGAAAGGCCTTGGCGACTTCCCCGTCCATACCCGGAGTGATGCGGTCGAGGAACTCGATCACGGTCACTTCGGCACCGAGCCGGGCCCATACCGAACCCATTTCGAGGCCGATATAACCGGCACCCACCACAACGAGGTGTTTTGGCGTGGTTTCCAGTGTGAGTGCGCCCGTGGATGTCACAATTTGCTTCTCGTCGATTTCGACGCCGGGAAGCGGTGCGGATTCTGAGCCGGTCGCAATCAGCACAGAACCTGTTTTCAGTGACTCGATCTTCCCGTCTTCAGAAGTGACGTCCACCTGTGTCGCACTCTTGATGCTGGCGGTGCCGTGATAGGACGTCACCTTGTTCTTTTTGAACAGGAACTCGATACCCTTGGTGTTGTCTTTGACGACCTTGTCCTTGTGCCCCATCATCGCCGACAGGTCGTAGGATACTTTGCCGACATTGACACCGTGGGCCGCCAATCCATGCAGGGCGTGGCTGTAATGCTCGGAGGACTGCAGCAATGCCTTTGAGGGGATACAGCCGATATTGAGGCAGGTCCCGCCCAGACTCTTACGTTTGTCGATACAGGCGACATTCAGCCCGAGTTGTGCGGCACGAATTGCAGCCACATAGCCGCCAGGGCCAGCGCCAATAACAACGAGGTCGTAGGTGTTCTCTGCCATGGTTGATCAGACTCCGATCAGAAGGCGCTCGGGGTCCTCGATCGCCTGTTTGATGCGAACAAGGAAGGTCACAGCTTCGCGTCCATCAACGATGCGATGGTCATAGCTCAGGGCGACATACATCATCGGGCGGATGACGATTTCATCGTCGATCACGACCGGGCGTTTGACGATGTTGTGCATCCCCAGAATGCCGGACTGCGGCGGGTTGAGGATTGGTGTGGAGAGCATCGAACCAAAGATGCCACCATTGGTGATTGTGAACGTGCCGCCGGTCAGCTCTTTCATTGAAAGATCGCCATCGCGCGCACGTTTACCGAAATCGGCAACACCGGACTCGATCTCGGAAAAGCTTTTGGCGTCTGCGTCGCGCATGACCGGAACGACCAGGCCCTGGGCACCACCGACAGCAATGCCGATATCGTAGTAGTTCTTGTAGACAATCTCGTCGCCGTGGATTTCAGCGTTCACGGCTGGAATTTCCTTGAGCGCATTGACGGCCGCTTTCACGAACATGCTCATGAATCCGAGCTTGATGCCGTGCTTCTTCTCGAAATCGTCCTTGTAGCGGGCCCGAAGGTCCATCACGGCCTTCATGTCGATCTCGTTGAAAGTCGTCAGCATCGCGGCGGAGTTCTGTGCCTCTTTGAGGCGGCGTGCCACGGTCTGACGCAGTTTGGTCATCCGGACGCGTTCTTCGCCGCGCTCGTCTTCGGGGCGGTCGGGCAGGTCGCCGGCAGACACGAATGTCGGGGCTGTCGGTGCGGCCGGGGCAGATGCTGCCGGTGCGGCCGGTTTCGCGGTTCCACCATTTTCCATGTGGCGGAGGACATCACCCTTGGTGATGCGTCCGTCACGGCCGGTTGCTTCGATATCGGCTGCGTTCAGACCATTATCGTCGATCAGTTTGCGGACGGCCGGTGCCAGCGGCAGGTCATCTGCAGCGGCTTCCGAGGAACTCGCCGGTGCGGTGGCGGGGGCTGCGCTGGCAGCTGGGGCGTCGCCCGTGGTGATGCGGCCGACAACGGCTCCCACTTCAACGTCCACGCCTTCATCGGCAATAATTTCGACCAGTGTGCCGGCGCTTGGTGCGGGCAACTCGGCGGTGACCTTGTCGGTTTCAATTTCGACAAGAGCCTCATCGGCTTCGAATGAATCTCCCACCTTTTTGAGCCAGCGACCAACGGTGCCCTCGGTCACGGATTCACCCAGATCGGGGACGCTGATGTCGATCATGTCGCCGCTTGCGGCGGCTGCAGGTGCCGGAGCAGCAGGCTTGCCAGCTTTCGCTTCGGCTGGCTTGCTGGCGGGAGCTGCCGTGGCGGTTGCGCTTTCATCGATGGCACCGATTACGCTGCCGACCTCGACGTCTGCTCCTTCATTGGCACGAATTTCGGTCAGGACACCAGAACTCGGCGCAGGAACTTCAACCGTGACCTTGTCGGTCTCGATTTCGACCAGCGGTTCATCCGCCGTGATCGCCTCGCCTTCAGCCTTGAACCATCGGGCGATCGTGCCTTCGGTTACCGACTCGCCCATATCGGGGACTTTGATTTCCGTCGCCATATTCTTAACGTTCCTGTTGTTCGCCCGGTCGGATTACAGCGTCAGGGCGTCGTCTACGAGTTTTTCCTGTTCACGCCGATGCCGTGCCCCATTGCCTGTGGCAGGTGAGGCGGCTTCCGGGCGACCCACATAGCGCGGGCGTTTTTGGTCAGCGTCGATTTCGTTCAGCACCGCTTCTAGACGACGGTCCACAAACGTCCAGGCGCCCATGTTTTCGGGCTCTTCCTGGCACCACACAATTTCAGCATGCTTGAAACGAGAGAGTTCTTTTACAAGTGCCTTCTTGGGGAACGGATACAGCTGTTCCAGGCGCAGGAAGAAGACATCGTCGATTTCGCGTTTGGCGCGTTCCTCGAACAGGTCGTAGTAGACCTTGCCTGAACACAGCACGACGCGCTTCACATCCTTGTCTTCGCAAAGCTGCTCGTTGTCCCAAAGGACGCGATGGAAACTTGTGTCGGGACCAAAATCGTCAAGGTCGGAGACGCAGAGCTTGTGACGCAGTAGCGATTTCGGCGTCATGATGACGAGCGGCTTGCGGAAGTTGCGATGAACCTGACGTCGCAACGAATGATAGTAGTTCGCCGGTGTGGTGATGTTGCACACCTGCATATTGTCTTCCGCACAGAGCTGCAGATAGCGCTCCAGCTTGGCTGAGGAATGCTCGGGGCCCTGACCCTCGTAGCCATGAGGAAGGAGCATCACCAGCCCAGCCATGCGCAGCCATTTGGACTCACCCGATGCGATGAACTGGTCAATGATCACCTGTGCTCCATTGGCAAAGTCGCCGAACTGAGCTTCCCAGAGGACGAGTGCATGCGGCTCAGCCTGCGCGTATCCATACTCAAACCCCAGAACGCCGAACTCAGACAGGGGGCTATCGATAACTTCAATCGGTGCCTGGCCGTATCGGATGTTCGACAGTGGGATGTATTTGTCTTCGTTCTGCTGGTCGATGAGAACGGCATGACGATGTGAAAATGTGCCGCGTCCGACGTCTTCGCCAGACAGACGAACAGGGGTCGATTCACACAGCAGCGTACCAAAGGCGAGGGCCTCGCCGGTCGCCCAGTCGATGCCCTTTCCTTCATCAATCATCTTCCGCTTGCTCTTGAGCTGGCGAAGGATTTTCGAGTTCGCGTTGAAGCCGTCCGGCGGTTCCGAGATGGCATGGCCGACTTCGCGCAGGAGGTCCATGCTGACCGCGGTTTTGCCCCGCTGTGCCTCTTCATCTCCGGCCATGCCCAGATCGGCCCAGCGGCCCTCCAGCCAGTCGGCCTTGTTGGGCTTGTAGCTTTTGGCCGCTTCGAATTCCTGCTCCAGAAAGTTCTGGAATTCCTCAACCATACGGTCGCCGCCACCCTGCGGGATAACGCCTTGGTCCTCTAGTTGTTTGGCATAGAGGGCGCGGGTGGTGGGTTGTTCGGAAATCGACTTGTACATCAGCGGCTGTGTGAAGGCCGGCTCATCGGATTCGTTGTGCCCTGCGCGGCGATAGCCCCAAAGGTCGAACACGACATCAGCTTTAAAGCGGTACCGATATTCGGTGGCGATGCGCGCGGCATGAACTGTGGATTCCGGATCGTCGCCGTTCACATGAAAAATCGGCGCCTGAATCATCTTCGCGACATCAGAGGAATAGGGAGATGAACGCGCGGCTGTCGGGTTTGTCGTGAAGCCGATCTGATTGTTGACGATCACATGCACGGTGCCACCGGTGCGGTAGCCGCGAAGCTGCGAAAGATCGAGAGTTTCGGCAACCAGGCCCTGACCGGCAAAAGCGGCATCGCCATGCATCAGGATCGCCATGACTTTTTCACGATCGGTGTCTGTGCGGAGCTGCTGCTTGGCGCGAACCTTGCCTAGAACAACGGTGTTCACCGCCTCCAGATGACTTGGGTTCGGCGTCAGCGAGAGATGCACTGTATTGCCATCGAACGTCCGGTCAGACGACGTGCCAAGGTGATACTTCACGTCACCCGAGCCCATGACATCGTCGGGATTGGGGGAATTGCCCTCGAATTCCGAGAACATGGCCCGGAAAGGTTTGTCCATGAAATTGGTCAGCACGTTCAGGCGCCCGCGATGGGGCATGCCGATCACGAGTTCACGCAAGCCGAGCTGGCCACCGCGTTTGACGATCTGCTCGAGCGCGGGAATTAGGGACTCACCGCCCTCCAGACCGAAACGCTTGGCGCCGGTGTATTTCTTGTCGAGGAACTGCTCAAAAATTTCCGCCCGGGTTAGTGCGCCAAGAATGGCTTCCTTACCCTTGTCGGTGAATTCTGTGTGATTGCGCTCACCCTCGATCCGTTCCTGAATCCAGGCTTTTTCTTCAGGGCCCTGAATGTGCATGAATTCGACGCCGATATTTCCACAATAGGTATCGCGGACGACGTCAATAATCTGGCGCATTGTGGCTGTTTCCAGCCCGAGCACATAGTTGATGAAGATCGGGCGATCCATGTCGGATTCCGCAAAACCATAGGTTCTGGGGTCAAGCTCGGGATGCGGCTCTTTCGGCATCAACCCGAGGGGGTCAAGGTTTGATTCCAGATGTCCCCGCACGCGATAGGCGCGGATCAGCATCAGGGCCCTGATCGAATCCAGTGTGGCGCGTCGAACCTGATCCGGCGAAGCGCTTGCGTCCGTTGCAGCACCATAAGAGAGCGGCGCGCCTTTGAGCGCGGCCCCCGCACGTGCTGTGACAGCGGGAGCAGTATGCCCGTTTCCGCCAGCCCCGTTGGTTCCGGAACCATTGGTGCCGCCGATAATCGCGGAATTCCGCGGTGCCCAGCTGGGGCCTTTCAGGTCTTCGAGCAAGGCGCGCGCATCGTCATGCAGGGTGGAGAAAAACTCTCCCCACTCCGGATCGACACTTTCCGGCCGTTCGAGATAACGCGTGTATAGTTCGGCGACGAAGGTGGCATTTGCGCCGTTCAAAAACGACGAGTGGCCTATGTAGTTACTCATTTTTTTGCCGCAGTGTCTCTCCGCGGTCCCCGGTTGAACGCGTTGGTGCCCCCCGTCGCACCAACAATCAGATTTAGCCCTTCATGGCCGCCATCATTGTTGTCCCAAGCGCGGATGGCGAATTCGCCACCAGCATACCTGCAGATTTCATCGCCTCGATCTTGGCATCTGCTGTGCCTTTGCCGCCCGAGATGATTGCACCGGCATGGCCCATGCGTTTTCCCGGAGGTGCCGTAACACCTGCAATGAAACCGGCAATCGGTTTCTTGATTTTCGAAGACTTGATGAAGTCCGCTGCGTCTTCCTCAGCGGATCCACCGATTTCACCAATCATGATGATGCCCTCGGTTTCGTCGTCGTCGAGGAACATTTCAAGGCAATCAATGAAGTTTGTGCCATTCACGGGATCTCCGCCGATGCCGATACAGGTCGTCTGGCCCAGTCCCACAGCAGTGGTCTGGCCCACGGCCTCATAGGTAAGCGTGCCGGAGCGCGATACAATACCAATATTGCCGCGCTGGTGAATGTGGCCGGGCATAATGCCAATCTTGCATTCATCTGGTGTGATGACACCGGGACAGTTCGGGCCGATCAGACGGGTCTGTGTACCATCCAGAGCGCGCTTGACCTTGACCATGTCGAGGACCGGAATGCCTTCGGTGATGCAGACGACAAGTCCGAGACCCGCATCTACGGCTTCCACGATCGCATCGGCTGCAAAGGGCGGGGGAACATAGATGACCGAGGCGTCCGCGCCGGTGTGCTGGACGGCCTGATTGACGGTGTCGAAGACCGGCAGATCGAGATGGGTTGAACCACCTTTGCCCGGTGTCACGCCGCCGACCATCTTGGTGCCATAGGCGATGGCCTGTTCGGAATGGAATGTGCCCTGAGCTCCTGTGAAGCCCTGACAGATGACCTTGGTGTCTTTGTTAACAAGTACGGACATGGCGTTACGCCGCCTCCTTCACAGCGTTCACGATCTTTTCAGCCGCGTCGCCCAAATCATCTGCCGTAATGATCGGCAATCCGGACTCGGCGAGAATTTTCTTGCCGAGTTCCACGTTGGTGCCTTCAAGGCGCACAACAAGCGGGACATGGAGTGACACTTCGCGCGCCGCAGCAACGACGCCGTCGGCAATCACGTCGCAGCGCATGATGCCACCAAAGATGTTGACCAGAATGCCTTCGACATTGGGATCCGACAGAATAATCTTGAAGGCCGTGGTCACACGTTCCTTGGTCGCGCCGCCGCCCACATCGAGGAAGTTTGCAGGAGTTCCGCCGTGGAGCTTGACGATATCCATCGTTGCCATCGCCAGGCCCGCACCGTTGACCATGCAGCCAATCGCGCCATCGAGTTTGATGTAGTTGAGCTCGTGCTTCGCGGCTTCGAGCTCCATCGGGTCTTCTTCGTCCTCGTCGCGCAGCTCTTCGATATCCGGATGCCGATAGAGCGCGTTGTCGTCGAAGTTCATCTTTGCATCGAGCGCGATCACATCGCCTGCGCCGGTGATGACCAGCGGGTTGATCTCCACAAGCGCGGCATCCATGTCGAGAAAGGCCTTGTACATGGCCATCAGGAACTTGGCAGCGCTCTTGATCTGCGCACCCTCAAGGCCGAGCCCGAAGGCGATCTCGCGGGTGTGGAACGGCATGATGCCGGTCGCAGGGTCAATCGCGACGGTTGCGATCTTTTCCGGGGTTTCTTCGGCAACGGTTTCAATGTCCATGCCGCCTTCGGTCGAGGCGATGATAACGATGCGGGAGGTTTCGCGGTCGACCAGCAGGCTGAGGTAAAGCTCGCGCGCGATGTCGCAACCTTCCTCGACATAGATGCGTTTGACCTCTTTGCCTTCTGCGCCGGTCTGCTTGGTGACGAGGACATTGCCCAGCATGGCTTCGGCATGTGCGCGCACATCGTCATCCGAACGGGCGAGGCGAACACCGCCGCCGCCGTCAGGATTGTTGGCGAAGTGCCCGGCACCGCGGCCGCCTGCATGAATTTGGGATTTGACGACCCAGATGTCACCACCGAGTTCGGCGGCAGCCTTGCTGGCCTCGTCAACTGTGTAGGCGACAGAACCGCGTGGGACGGCCACACCGAATTTCGCCAGCAGACCTTTGGCCTGATATTCGTGGATGTTCATGAACGCATAGGTCCGGAAGATTGTTGTCCGCAGGGACCATGACGGCCCGGCGTTACAAGAGGATTAACGATACAGCGTCTTTAAAACCGGGTTTCTATCAGCGTACTGATCAAAACATGGTTAACGCTGTGAAACTCTATCACCCGTGGGTTGGTGTGCAAGCACACCGAACCACGGGCGTACGCAAAGTGAACCTCTACTTCTTTTTGGATTCGCGCTGCAGTTTTTTCGTTGCAGCAACCAGGTCTTCGACCGCTTTGACCGATTTGCGGAAATCGGCGCGTTCCTTGGCGTCCAGTTTGACCTCGACGATCCGCTCGATGCCCTTGGCACCGATAACGACAGGTACGCCGACATACATGCCTTTGACGCCATACTCGCCGTTCAGATAGGCGGCGCAGGGCAGGACCCGCTTCTTGTCCTTCAGATAGGACTCAGCCATGGCGATGGCCGAAGAGGCGGGGGCGTAGAAGGCAGAACCATTGCCGAGCAATTCGACGATTTCACCGCCACCCGAGCGGGTGCGCTGGACGATCGCGTCGATCTTGGCCTGCGTGGTCCATTTCATCTTGATCAGATCGGGGACCGGAATGCCGGCGACCGTCGAATACCGGATCGAAGGAACCATGGTGTCGCCGTGACCGCCCAGGACGAAAGCTGTGACGTCTTCGACGGACACGTCGAACTCTTCCGCCAGGAAATAGCGAAAGCGCGCGCTGTCGAGCACGCCGGCCATGCCGACGCACATGTTTTTCTTCAGGCCAGCCGCTTCACGAAGGATTCCGACCATTACGTCGAGCGGGTTTGTAATGCAGATCACGAAGGCATCCGGGCAATTTTTCTTGATGCCCGCACCCACCGATTCCATGACGCTGGTGTTGATGCCAATCAGGTCATCGCGGCTCATGCCGGGCTTGCGGGCAACACCGGCGGTGACGATGACAACGTCTGCGCCCTTGATCGCCGAATAGCTGCTTGCACCAACCATCTTGGAGTCAAAACCCTCGACCGGGGAGGATTCAGCCAAATCAAGTGCCTTGCCTGCGGGCATGCCCTTGACGATGTCGAACAGAACCACGTCGCCGAGTTCCTTCAGTCCAACCAGATGAGCGAGCGTGCCGCCGATATTGCCTGCGCCGATCAGCGCTATTTTGTTCCGTGCCATGTGCGTGTTCTCTCCACCATCGCGAATTCATTAAAAGTCACGCCGAAAAGCCCTAGGCGCGCCAGATTGCGGGCATCGTGTAACCCGTATGTCCGGACGGTTCAAGGGACGGTCTGGCAAGGAATTTGTGCCGCCGGCGTGAGGGCGGGAAATTGCTTCCACATTCGACACGATTGTCGGTCAGGGGATATGCGGGCTATCGAGATAATCTTCGGCCTGCATTTCCATCAAACGCGAGACGGTGCGTTCGAATTCGAACGCCGTGTCCCCCTCGGTGTAAAGTGCACCGGGCTCTGCCGCTGCGGTGGCGAAAAGGTTCACCTTGTGCTCGTAAAGGGAATCCACAAGCACCACGAAGCGTTTGGCCGCGTCACGTTCGGCGGCTTCCAGGCGCGGGATATCGTCGATCATGACGGTGTGGAAGCGTGACGCGATCGCCAGAAAATCCGCCGCGCCCCTTGGCTTGTTACACAATTCATCAAAGCTGAAGCGTGCGATGCCGCGTGCGGCTCGTTCCGCGATCAGGGCTCGACCCTGAAGTTCGATCTCTTCGGGTTGTGGTGTTGCGTTGTCGGTCAGGGTTGCGAATGCCTTGTCGAGCATCGCTGTGGACTCTCCGCCAAGGGGCGTGTGCCAGACAGGGTCGCCTTTCAGACGGTCGAGGCGGAAATCACGCCCGGCACCGATATCCAGCACGTCGAGTTTCTGCATGATCAAATCAATGAAAGGCAGGAACCGCTCGCGCTGCAAACCGCCTTTGTACAGGTCCTGGGGTGCCACGTTGGATGTGGCGATAATCACCACACCATGATCGAAGAATGCCTGAAACAACCGTCCAAGGATCATGGCGTCGGCGATATTGACCACATGGAACTCGTCAAAGCAGAGCAGCCAGCTTTCTTTTGCAATCTCTGATGCGACATGCATCAGAGGGTCGTCTTGCTTCTCGCGTTTTCTGAGATCCGTCAGGCGCTTCTGGACTTCGAGCATGAAGGCATGGAAATGGACACGCCGTTTTCTCTCAACCGGGGCTGTGTCGAAAAACATATCGGTCAGCATCGATTTTCCGCGACCGACGGGCCCGTACATATAGATGCCCTGCGGTGGTTCTTCGGACCTTCGGCCCAGACCAAACCGGTCTTTCCAGCCTGAAAGCCAGCTGTCTCCGGCTGGCTGATATCCCGTGAGGGCATGGTGCAGGCTTTGCAGCTTCTCCACGGCAAGCTTTTGCGAGGGGTCGCGCATCAGCGCGTTCGTCTCGCGCAATTCGCGATAGCGATCGAGCGGGGTCGTAGCTTGGGAGTCTGGTGATCCGTCGGGCATGGTGGCGGTTACGTAATCCAGCGCGGCGAACTGCGCAACCGGATAGGACTATTGCGCGGCCTGCACAGATGGTCCGGCGAACATGGCTTCCATCTCGCGCCGGACCTGAACCGCCTGACTGGTCTCGTCGATCTCCACATCGGACCAGCGTACCGGCTGGTCTTTCGTTACGGCGTTCTTCAGTTTGACGTGATGGGCGAGGCCGATGGGAAGCCCGCCGGCCGCCAGACTGGCCTCGCCGGGCATCAGTTTGCCATACACGGTAAACCCGCCTTCACCGTCCAGTTCTTCGCCGGGTTTGAGGTCGCGTTTGGCCGTGGCCACCGCGTCACCCCGGAAGCCGGTCGGGGCACCTGTCGATTCATGACGCAGCGCCACGCTGGCCACCGAGATGCCCAGTTCCAGACCTATCAGATGAAATGGCTTCCAGAGGGTAGAGTAGCTGCCCGAAGAATCTGTCAGCAGACCATATTCGTCAAAACAGGCGCGCACATAATCTGTCGGTGCCTCGAAGACAACATAGACGCCCCAGCGCAGGTCACCGGCGACGTGGCGTCCGTCCCGTTCTTCGGAACTGATCACCTCAACCTGACCTTTGTGATGCAGCACACCGCCTTCGTCACGCGGGCGCATGATGTGGGGCAGATCATGGGTGCCGCAGGCCGGGAAGGCGAGCCCGTCAGGTGCGGGGCTCAGTCCCGTGGCGTTGGCGACGGCTGCCATCTCGATCGCAGACTTGGTGCCGTCGAGGAAAGAATTGAACATTTGCGGGTTCATGCCGCCGGCCTCGGCCTGTGCAGGTGTAAGGCCGTAATGCTCCCAGACATCGTCGGGTGTGACGTAGTGATACCCATCGAGATACTTGGTGCCTTTGCCTGCCGCGATGACGTCGAGCCCGCAGGCGCGTGCCCAGTCCACCTGTTCGTGGATCAGGGCCGGTTGATCCCCATAAGCCAGCGAATAGACGACTCCGGCCTGACGTGCACGCTCGGCCAGAAGCGGTCCGGCCAGAACATCAGCTTCCACATTCACCATGACAATGTGTTTGCCGTGCTCGCAGCACGAAAGCGCATGGGCGATCCCCGCACCCGGGCTGCCTGTTGCATCGATCACAACTTCAATGCCGTCCGCGGCGACCAGCGCCATGGAATCATCGGTCACGTGGGTGTTGCCGTTCCGGTAGGCGTCTTCGAAAGTTGAGGCACTGGGGTCCAGCCCACCAACACGTGCGCAGGCCTGGCGGGCGCGTTCCGGGTCGAGATCGGCAATCGCCATGATCTGAACCCCGCGCGTGCGGGCGGCCTGAGACAGATACATCGTCCCGAATTTGCCTGCCCCGATAAGGCCGACACGGATCGGGTTGTTGTCTTCGGCGCGTTTGCCGAGCATGGCGTGGAGGTTCATTCGACGATCTTTCTCATTTACGTCTATTCTGGTCGTACTTTAGACGATTTGCCGAACGAAGTTCGAGGGGGAGAACACGAAATGAGTGAGTACAAAGAAGACGCCAAGGTACCATATGTGTCGCGTGAGGATTTCCCGGCAGACCAGATTGGGATTTACAACCATATTCTTGAAACCCGGAAGCTCGAATATATCCCCGAGCTGTTTGCCCGCATGGCCAGCAGTCCCGGTGCCATGGAGGCTGTCGCTTCGGTTGGCGAGCATGTGCGGTTCCACAGTGTTCTCGATGAACTGCTGCGTGAAATGGTGATCTGCACCGTCTCTCAGGAAGTCGGCAACTGGTATGAATGGTGTCACCACATCCATCGCATGCCCGATGACATGCAGGCGATCTGTGGCACCCCGGCAGCGGAAGAGCTTCCCGCCCCGGTTGGCCCGGCGCTCAAATTTTCACGCATCACGGCCAACAACGAAGATGTCGACGATGCCCTGATCGAACAGGTGCGGGCGTCTTTGGGGGATCAGGGTGTGGTCGATCTGACCGTGATGGTCGGCTACTACCAGCTGGTCGGAACCTTCTGCCGCGTTCTGGAGGTCCCCATCGAGGACAACATGGCGCGCATCCCGATGAAGAAATAGAGCGGGCACTTCCCGTCTACAAAGCCGTCATGCCCGGACTTGGCAGGATACCGTTTCTACTCCGCCGCCGCCGCGCCTTCGCGGGCGAGTTCCATCAGGCAGTCATCATCGAGCGGTTCAATCGGTGCAAAATCGCGATGGGCGATCCATTCCTCGCGTTTGAACTGGGTGATGTGATTGTCCACGTGGCACAGGCTCAGATAGGCAATCACCCGGCCCCAGGGGCTGATGTTGGGTGCTGAGGCATGCACGATGTTGGAGTGGAACAGCAGCACCGAGCCCGGCTTGCCCTTCGGGGCGAGCATGCCGCCTTCGTCGGCGAGCCGTGCCACGGTTTCCTTGTCCAGGGTCCACAGCGGATAAGACGTGGTCAGGGTGTCGTGCCCGGCATCGATCACGCCACCCTTGTGGCTGCGCGGAATGATGTAGAGCGGGCCGTTGAATTCGGTCACTTCATCAAGAAACAGCGCGATGTTCATGGCGCGCGCCTCGGGCATCTTGTCGTCACGGGCCCAGGTGCCGTAATCCTGATGCCACTGCCAGACATCGCCATCAAAAGCGGCTTTGCCGTTGATCTTGTACTGGTGCATGTAGACCGGGCCATCGAGCAATTGCATCACCGGGCCGATCAGGCGCGGGTGACGGCCCAGCCGGCGATAAGCTTCGTTGTAGTAATGGGCGGCAAAGGCCGTGCGCACCGCATCACTGCCGGTCTCGCGCCAGACTTCCGGGCGGTCCATCGAGAAAATCTTGGGAAGCTCACCCTTGAGGACATCGATTTCCTCCTGGCTGAAAACCTCTGGCAGGAAAACCCAGCCTTCTTCATCGAATTGCTTCAACTGTTCGTCGTTCAGTTGCATGGCGCGTCTCTCCGGGGCACTTTGGTTGTTCTTGCAGTGGTTATAGCGCGCCGAAGTTAAGGGCGCGAGATGTGAAGGTGCAGTTTTCATGCTTGATTTTCTGGCGCTTGCGCTCAGCCAAAACACCAATCCGTTCGCACTGGCCGGGTATATTGGTCTTGGCGTCTACGCGACTTCCACCTGGCGTGCCTTCAAGTACGGGCTGTTGTGGGGCCTGACCATCCAGATTTTTGTGCTGGCGCTGGGCAAAACCGATATTCTTGATCTGCAGGGACTGGCGATTCAGACCTTACTCCGCCTTGTCGGCGCGCTGATTATCACCATGGGGATTTACTACCTCTACCGCATGATGGGCAGTCGCGGTGGCCCGGGACCGTCCGGCGGAGATCAGGACCCAAAGGTCAAAAAGAAACCGCCGCATCTGCGCAGCGTCAAATAGAGGTCAGAACGCATACTTTCGCATGATGTCCGCCAGCGCGTGATCCCAGGGCGATCCGCTGGCGTCCAAAGCTGCGATCACCGATTCCCGATCTGCAACGGAGCGGTTCTGACTGAGCTTGAATTTGCCTTCGATCCGCGTGATCGGCATCTCGAAGGCGGTGATCCCGCGCAACATGCCTTCGATATAATCTTCCGGCTGGCCATTCATGGACCAGCCTTCTGCGCCTTCATAGGCGTGCACAAGCAGTTCCTGCTGGCGTCGTACCTCTTTTGGGTCCGTGACTGCCCGTGGTTGGCCATAGGCGTGCACGACGGCGTAATTCCAGGTCGGGACGGCGTTCCCCGGATTGTACCAGCGTGGCGAAACATAACCGTGCGGCCCCTGAAAGATGGCCAGAAGCTCCTGCTGTTCATCAAACATTCCGGCATGCGGATTGTTGCGTGCAACATGGGCCGTCAGGGTTCCGTTGGGGCCTTTATCGGGATCGAGCACAAACGGGATGTGGCTCGCATAGGGCGCGTTGTCGTGTGTGCCGACAAGTATGCCAAAGGAATTCGTACGGATCAGGTCATGTAGAACACCAATGTCAGTGATCTCAAAACTATTGGGAATGAACATGGTCTAGTCCTGATTTGCGCCGGCGGGTGAGAACCGGCGCCACAAACAAAACCGCCGCGGCAAAAACCGCGGCGGATGTGTTTCGCGAAGGTTTGCGAGAGATCACAGGCGGCGATCCACCATCATCTTCTTGATCGATGCGATGGCCTTGGCCGGATTGAGATGTTTCGGGCAGGTCTTCGTGCAATTCATGATCGTGTGGCAACGATAGAGCCGGAACGGGTCCTCAAGATTGTCGAGGCGTTCACCCGTGGCTTCGTCGCGTGAGTCGGCCAACCAGCGATAAGCCTGAAGAAGAATGGCCGGTCCAAGATAACGGTCCTCGTTCCACCAGTAGCTGGGGCAGGATGTTGAACAGCACGCACACAGCACGCATTCCCACAGGCCATCAACCTTTGCGCGGTCCTCGGGGGACTGCAGACGCTCGCGCTCGGGCGCGGGTGTGTCGGTCTTCAGCCAGGGTTCGATCTCGCGATACTGCGCAAAGAAGTGGGTCTGGTCGGGCACCAGATCCTTGATTACTTCCTGATGCGGCAGCGGATAGATGCGCAGATCGTTCTTGGCGTCTGCAATGTATTTGGTGCAGGCCAGCGTGTTGGTGCCGTCGATGTTCATCGCGCAGGATCCGCACACGCCTTCGCGGCAGGACCGCCGGAAGGTGAGAGTCGAATCGACTTCGTTCTTGATCTTGATCAGCGCGTCGAGAACCATCGGTCCGCAATCGTCGAGATCAATATGATAGGTGTCGATACGCGGGTTCTGGCCGTCGTCGGGAGACCAGCGATAAACCTTTACGGCTTTCGTGTTGGTCGCGCCTTCGGGCTTGGGCCACTCCTTGCCTTCGATGGGCTTGGAATTTTTGGGCAGTGCAAACTCAACCATATTTCAAATTCTCCTTCGTCGCCGATCGGGGACTAGTAGGTCCGTGCCTTCGGCGGGAAGCTTTCGACTTCATTGGAAAGCGGTTCCAGATGAACCGGACGGTATTCGGTCCGGACTTCGCCCTTCTCGTTGACCCAGGCAAGCGAATGCTTGAGCCACTTTTCATCGTCACGATCCGCGAAATCTTCGCGGGCGTGTGCGCCACGACTTTCTTCGCGCCGGTTGGCGCAGTTGATCGTGGCAACAGCCTGAACCATGAGATTGTCGAGCTCGAGGGTCTCGATCAGGTCCGAGTTCCAGATTAGCGACTGATCGTTGACGTTCAGGTCATCGCGCTGGCTCCAAAGGTCGTTGAGCTGATCAACACCCTCCTGAAGCACTTCACCAGTCCGGAACACCGCGCAGTTGTTCTGCATGACCCGCTGCATGTCGAGGCGCAGCTTGGCCGTCGGTGTGCCGCCCTTGGCATGACGGAAGCGATCGAGGCGCGCCAGCGCTTCTTCGCCCGCATTCTCAGGGAGCGGATCGTGCTTGGCACCGGGCGTGACAACAGTGGACGCGTATTCCGCTGCTGCGCGTCCGAACACAACGAGATCGAGCAGAGAGTTTGAACCCAGGCGGTTGGCGCCGTGGACGGAAACGCTGGCGGCTTCGCCAATGGCCATCAGGCCTTCAACAGTTGCCTCCGGGTCCTCGGCGGTCCAGCTGCGGGCCTGGCCCTTATAGGTCGTGGGAATGCCACCCATATTGTAATGGCAGGTCGGCAGGACGGGGATTGGCTCCTTGGTCACGTCGACGCCGGCAAAGATGCGGGCGGTTTCCGAGATGCCGGGCAACCGCTCAGCGATCACGGCGGGGTCGAGATGTTCAAGATGCAGATGGATATGGTCTTTTTCACCACCCACGCCGCGGCCTTCGCGCATTTCGATGGTCATGGAACGGCTGACAACGTCACGGGAAGCCAGATCCTTGGCCGATGGTGCGTACCGCTCCATGAAGCGTTCACCTTCGGAGTTGGTCAGGTAACCGCCTTCACCGCGTGAACCTTCCGTGATCAGGGCACCCGCGCCGTAAATGCCGGTCGGGTGGAACTGAACGAATTCAAGATCCTCAAGCGGCAGTCCGGCGCGTGCGACCATGGCACTGCCATCGCCGGTGCAGGTATGTGCGGATGTCGCCGAGAAATAGGCGCGGCCATAACCGCCGGTCGCCATGCAAATCTGGTGGCCACGGAAGCGATGGATGGTACCGTCGGCCATATTCAGAGCCATGACGCCGCGGCAGCGACCGTCTTCCATGATCAGATCGAGGGCGAAGTACTCGATAAAGAACTCCGCATCATTCTTCAGGGATTGCTGATAGAGCGTGTGCAGGATCGCATGTCCGGTCCGGTCCGCAGCAGCGCAGGTGCGTTGAGCGGTGCCTTCGCCGTAATTGGTGGTCATGCCACCAAAGGGGCGCTGGTAGATTTTACCGTCTTCGGTGCGCGAGAAGGGGACGCCCTGATGCTCGAGCTCGATGATGGCGGGGATAGCCTCGCGCACCATGTACTCAATCGCATCCTGATCACCCAGCCAGTCCGACCCCTTGATGGTGTCGTACATATGCCAGCGCCAATCGTCCTTGCCCATGTTGCCCAGTGCAGCAGAAATGCCACCCTGTGCTGCCACGGTATGGGAGCGCGTGGGGAAGACCTTGGTGATGCAAGCTGTCTTCAGGCCCTTCATGGCCATGCCGAAGGTGGCGCGCAAACCTGCGCCGCCGGCTCCGACAACTACGACATCATAGTCGTGATCGATTACTTCATATCCGCCGATGGTTGCCAAGGTCAGCCTCCGAGTGCGATTGCGATCACGGCGTAAACCGAGGCCACGCCGAGAAAAATAGCTGCGCCCTTGACCAACAGGATCAGGGCCACTTCCAGCCATTTTGAGTGAATGTAGTCTTCAATCACCACCTGCAGGCCAAGCTGACCATGATAGAAGGTGGCGATGATGAGGAGCGTCAGCAGGACCGCATTGATCGGGCTGCCGATGAAAGCCAGTGCGGTTTCATGGTCGGCGCCGGTCACGATGATCATCGAAACGACAAACCAGATCACCAGCGGAATGAGTGCCAGTGCGGTCACGCGCTGCATCCACCAATGATCCGTGCCGGTTTTGGCGGAGCCGAGGCCGCGGGCGCGACCGAGAGGGGTGCGAATGCTCATGATCAAACTCCTCCCTGCATGGCGTAGCCGGCAATCCAGCAGATGACCGTCAACACGATCGAAGCGACGACAACGAGCCATCCTGACGCATAGGCGGTTTTGAGTTCGAAACCATTGCCGGAATCCCAAACCAAATGCCGGATGCCGTTGCACAGGTGATAAAACAGGGCATAGGACCAGCCGAAGAGAAGAATTCGACCGAAGATCGAGCCGATGAAATTCTGCACATTGTCGAATGCCGTTGGGCCGGTCGCCGCTGCTATGAGCCACCAGACCAGCAACAGCGTGCCGAGTGCCAGCGCGATGCCGGTCATACGGTGCAATATGGACAGCGTCGACGTGAGCTGTGGGCGATAGACCTGCAAATGCGGGGAAAGCGGTCTGTTATTGGTCGCCATGAGACCCCCTGTTTGTGATGCGTGGACCAGAGGCAAGCCAAGGACCCACAAAGTTCGAAAGCCATTCGGTTGGTTGCATAAGGGTCTTACGACCCCAGGCGACTTTTGGATGACCGAGATGATTTTGTTTAGACCTGCCTGTACCGGTTCGTCAATGTCGCGTCGGGCGCAAGACCTTAGATTTCAGGGAATTGCAGATGGTTTCGTGCGGATTGCGCACGCTGTTTTAACTCGGAATGTGGAAAACCTGTGGAGGGTTTGTGATCAGTGTCACAAGTTTTGCACAGAAAACTGCGCTGCCTCCTTGATTGCACGTTGCCCGCTGGCGGGTCGGCGACCGAACATATGTCTGCACGTATTGGCGTGCTGGCGTGTTTTTCGCCGGGTTCGGGTCCTCGTTCTGCGAGGATGCGGGGCCTTCAGGATCGACCCCGAGGGGGCGTCCGGAAGTGGCGGGAACGGAAAGCCGAATCAGGGAGCGGGCCGCAAGGCTGGGTTCGTGAAACGGGGAAGTCGGCAGGCGAACATGGTCCTTTGGGGCCACTTCCCTCGGTGAAGGTTCGTCGCAGTGTTCGGGTGAACGACACGGGAAACCGGGTCGGGTATGCCGGATGCAGCCGGGGTGTCTGCGTGGCACCGGTCGTCTTCGGAGGATTGGTTGCCGGCAGGGGGCTCGGTGGGAAAGGTATCGTCGCAATGGCGGCGGTCGTTTTGGTGATGCGTTTCGTTCGCGAGGGGCTTTACCAGCGAGAACCAGCTTCGGCAGGTCTTTGCAAGGGCGATCGTTGCGTTCCAAACCAGGCTCTCGCCGGCCAGGTTTCCGGAACTGACGAACCGTGATGTGAGGGATGCCTTCGGGTGTTCGGCGCAGGTCGGGACGTCGCGGTGACATAGCTGGACCCGTTGTTTCGGTCCCCCTCGGGGGTGCGAAGATGATGTCGGAAACGGCAGCATGTTCGAGAGTGACGCTGGATGGGCACGTATCGGCCAGGGGTGCGTTCTGTCTGCGAAGCGAAACGAAGCGATCGCTCGTATTTGCAAACGGTCTGAAGGCCTGGGGGCAACCTCTGGGCAGAAGATCAGGAAGGCGTCAGGCGTCACGGGCTCCGCGTCCATGCACCTGGCGCCTTCTGCTTTTCGGGGGTTGGCGAGACAAAAAAGCCCGGTGCTTGTGCACCGGGCTTTTTGTCAGGCGTCAGAACCGGGCTCCGCATCCAGGCAAATCATCATTTCACGGGTAACAAGCTGCTTTCGCTTCGGTCAAACGAAATCTTGTAAGCAGGTGCAAATTCATCGCATGAAGAGATGCCATGAGCAGAATTCTCTCCATCCAGTCCCATGTGGTGTTCGGCCATGTTGGCAACGCTGCCATAACCTTGCCGCTTCAGCTTCTGGGGCATGAGGTTTGGCCGGTGCCCACCGCTGTTCTTTCGAATCATGCCGGTTATCCCGAAACCGGTGGTGCCTTACTGAGCGCGGAAACCGTCCACGAGGTTCTGGCAGGTGTTCAAGTTCGGATTGCGGATACGCCGGCAGATCTGGTTCTGACGGGATATCTCGGATCATCAGCGGTGGGTGAGGTTGTGCAGGATACGCTCGGACAACTCCATGCCGCGAATTCCAGAATGATCTATTGCTGCGACCCTGTGATGGGCGATCGCGATAGCGGCTTATATGTTGCTGGCGGGCTGACGGATTACTTTCGGGACAGAGCCGTTCCGGCAGCCGATCTCCTGACACCCAACCATTTTGAATTGGGTGTTTTGGCGGAGGCTAAGCTTGCGGGTGCCCCTACAGATGATTCAGTCGCTGCAGCGCGTCGGTTGCTCGGCCGGATGCGACCCGGGGGATGCGTGCTCATCACAAGTTTCGAAGGCCCTGGGATGTCCCAGAATCACGTCGCGATGGTCGTGGTGACGGCATGGGAGGCCTGGGTCATCGAGACGCCCCGTTTTGATTTTACCCGGACACCACATGGTACCGGAGATCTGGCTGCTGCATTGTTTGCGGCGCACTACATCAAGACCCGGGATCCCCGTCTGTCGCTGGAAGATATGTCCGCCCGGTTGCATGCAGTGCTCGAAGAAACTGCAAAACAAGACAGCGCGGAGCTCGAACTGGTCTTGGCACGCGAGACATTAATGTCGCCTGGCAAATTATTCGAAGCGCGGGTGTGTGTCTGATCGACGTGCAATTTGGCATATGGTCGGAATCTGTTAGAACCTTTGTGAAGCTGGCTCGCATGTGGTGGAGCCGAAAACAGGCATCAGCAAACCAGCGAACGGTACGTGACCGACTACATTCTTATCCAAGGCATTATCTTCGGTTTCTTCCTGGCCTTGCCGGTCGGACCGGTTGGGGTTTTGTGCGTTCAGCGCACGCTCGCGGAAGGTCGTCTGCATGGTCTGTTGTCGGGGCTGGGTGCAGCATTCGGGGATGCGCTCTTCGGGGCGATCGCTGCCTTCGGGATCAGCGCCGTCAAGGACTGGCTTGAAGCGCATCAGGATGACCTCCGGATTGTCGGTGGCGTGGTTCTGCTTTTTTTGGCGATCCGCACCGTCTTTGGGAAAAGCAGTCACATCTCAAAACGCCAAACCCGTGGTGAGAATGAAAACCGCGTTGTGACCCATAGTCTCGTGAAAGACTTTTTTTCGACATTCATGCTTGCCGTGACCAATCCGATCACGCTGATTGCGTTTGCGGGATTGTTGGCCACGCTCGGTATTACGGAGGCCGGTGCCTCGGTGGGCAACGCCTCCATTCTGGTTTTGGGTGTGTTTGCCGGATCGGCAGCCTGGTGGCTGGCCATATCCACAACGGCAGGCATCCTGCGGCCGTTCGTGGACGGGTCCTATCAGATATGGATGAACCGCGTTTCGGCGATCATCCTTTTCGGCTTTGGTGTGTATGCGCTGCTGAGTGGGTTTGGCCTCACCCAGACGATCTACGACGTCTTTCGCTGAACCAGGGAGCGGCTATTTCAGCGGTGGCACTTTCCCCCCGGGGGCCAGCTCCCACTGTGCAAACTCGAAACCCGGCGCAACGGTACAGCCGACGAGGCTCCACGCGCCGAGAGGCCGCGCGATCTGCCAGTCGCCCAGTGGAACCACCCCTTGCGGTCGCTCCCCCGACACCATATCGGGTCCGAGGCGTATCGATGCTTCCGGCCCGCCCGTGTAGGGCGTCGTGGTCAACTCCAGCGCCGCGCCGGCATACCAGTGCCAGAGTTCCGAAGCGTTCTTGACCCGGTGCCAGGCCGAAATCTCCCCCTCTCGCAGCAGGTAGTAGATCGCCGAACATGCCCCGGGCGAGGTGTCACCGTCGGGCCGGTCGCGAAACGTCTCGCGGTAGTGGCCGCCCTCGGGGTGTGGTTCCAGCGCGAGCAGGCGGATGATGTCTGCGGCGGTTTGGGCTGTCATGCGTCGGGGTTGGTATCGGCAATGGAAGGCCGCGCGGCGAAAACGTCATACCAGGCGGCAAGTTTGGGGCGTCCAGCACGCCAATTGGCGTCGGCGAAACGAAAATCGCGATAGCCAAGGGCACAGGCAACGGCGATCTGGCCAATGGTCACCGGACCATTGAGGTCGTCGGCTTCTCCTTCGAGCTGGTCGAGCGCGGCCACCACCGAAAGTTCCTGCCGGTCGAGAAATTTTTGCGAGATCGCCTCGCCTTCATGGAACATGCTCTCCATGCGGGAGTGGACCGATGCGTCGAGAATGCCGTCTGCGGCAGCAAGCTGGCGCAGGGCTGTCCATCGCGCCGGTCCGACGGCGGGATAAACCTTTGTGTCGCCTTGCGCGTCGAGATATTCGCAAATTACGTTCGATTGATAGAGCGGGGGGCCGTCATCACGAACCAGTGCCGGAACCTTGCCGACGGGGTTGATGTCGCGATAACCATCCGGGTCTGTCCAGGGGCTGGTCGGTTCCATTTCGATCTTGTTGGCCATCCCGGTTTCGATCGCGGTGGCATGTGCTTTGCGGGCATAGGGAGACGCGGCGGCATAGTAGAGTTTCATGTTTTTCCTTTCGGCGATGGACTGTCGCCAGAGTGTTCAGGGGGGATTATACCGGCGCGGATCGCAAAGCGTCACCTGTGCTAAAATCGGGTCATGTCACTTGATGTCATCGATTTGCGGGATTTTTATGGCACCCCTCTGGGGGTTGCGTCCCGGCGCATGGTTCATCGCCAGGTGCGCGCCGTCTGGCCGGATGTGACTGGTCTCAATGTGCTCGGCTTTGGCTTTGCGACTCCGTATTTACAGCCCTTTGTGGATGAGGCTGCACGTGTTTTTGCGCTGATGCCCAGCCGGATTGGCGTTTTGCCTTGGCCAGCCCGGGTGCCGGGGGAGAAAAACCTGACGACGATCGCGCAGGAAGACGAAATTCCTTTGCCCGACCTTTCGGTCGATCGCATCCTGATGGTCCATGGTCTGGAATACAGTGAAACCGGGCAACAGATGTTGCGGGAAATGTGGCGGGTTCTCTCGGATGGAGGGCGACTGATCGTGGCGGTGCCCAACCGCCGCTCGATCTGGGCCCGGGCTGATCATACGCCCTTCGGACACGGCCACCCTTACTCCATGGAACAGCTGAATCGTACGCTTCGCCAGTCCATGTTCACGCCGGTGCGTGAAACCCGCGCGCTGTTCTTTCCTCCCTCGCGGCGACGCTTTTGGCTTGCTGCGGCGCCGGCCTGGGAACGGATCGGGGAACGTTGGTTCAGCCCCCTTGGCGGCGTGGCGATGGTGGAAGCGACCAAGCAAATATATGGCGGGGAAATGTTGGGGCAGAAGCCGGGTCGGCGGTCTTATGCGCGCGTCCGGACAACCGCGCCGCAGGCCGTAAGGTCGCCTACTTCCGGCTGATCACAAAGACGGCCTGTTCTGTGAGCAGGTTCGTCCAGTATCCGATCTTTGACCGGGTTCGGGTTTTGCCGTTGCCATCAATTGTCACAACGCGCTCTATCGTAAGGCCCTGCTCGGCAAGCAGATCGGCGAAATCCGTCAGCGTAAAGAAGCGAATATTGGGTGATTCATACCAGGCATATGGTAGGCTTTCCGAGGTCGGACTTCGGCCCTGTAAGAGCAGGTCTGCGCGCACCCGCCAGTGGCCGAAATTTGGAAAGCTGACCACAGCGCACCGCCCAATGCGCAACATCTCGTCCAGCACGCCTTTGACATCGAAAATTGCCGGTAGGGTTTGCGACAGAATGACGTAGTCGAAGGCGTCATTCGGATAATTGTGGAGATCGGTTTGTGCATCGCCCTGCACGACGGCGAGCCCGCGTGAGACGCAGCCGTTCACACCTTCTTGGCTCAGCTCAATCCCGCGTCCATCGACCTGCCGTTCATGCACCAGCAGATCCAGCAGCACGCCGTCACCACAGCCGACATCAAGCACCCGGCTGCCCGGTGCTATCATTTCGGCAATGAGTTTCTGGTCAACGCGAATACGTGCGGCGTTGTTTGTTTCTGTCGGGGTCATGCGTTGTCCCCGATCCCGAATTGATCGGCCGCACCGCGCAGAAAGCCCGCCAGAATGCGGAAGAATTCAGGTTCATCGAGCAAAAACGCATCGTGGCCAGATTCGGTTTCGATCTCGACAAAGCTCACGGAGGCCGCGACCGCGTTGAGTGCGTGAACAATCCGGCGGGATTCGCTGGTCGGGAACAACCAGTCTGATGTGAAACTGATCAGGCAGAAGCGCACAGGTGATTTTTCGAACGCGGTTGGCAAATTGTCGCCGTGTTCGGCTGCCAGATCGAAATAGTCCATTGCCCGGGTGATGTAGAGATAGGAATTTGCATCGAACCGTTCCACGAATGAGCGGCCTTGATGACGCAGGTAGCTCTCGATCTGAAAATCCGCATCGAATCCGAAGGTGATCGCCTGTCGGTCCTGGAGATTCCGTCCGAACTTGGTGTGAAGTGCAGAATCCGAAAGATAGGTGATGTGCGCGGCCATGCGTGCAACCGCAAGTCCGCGCTCGGGTGGGTCGCTCTCAGCGTAATAGTCTCCGCCGGCCCATTTTGGATCGGCCATGATGGCCTGACGCCCGACTTCGTGAAAGGCGATGTTCTGTGCGGAGTGCCGAGCTGCTCCAGCGATGGGAATTGCGCAAAACACCATCTCCGGATAGCGCGCGGCCCATTCGAGTGTCTGCATGGCACCCATTGATCCGCCTATCACGGCAAACAGCTTGGTGATTCCAATGTGCTCCACGACCAGTTTCTGGGCTGCAACCATGTCGGTAATGGTGATGAGCGGAAAATTCAGCCCGAAAGGACGGCCGGTTTTTGGGTCGATGTCTTTTGGCCCGGCCGAACCCATGCAGCCCGCCAGTACATTGACGCAGATTACGAAGTATTTGTCGGTATCGACAGTCAGTCCGGGCCCCACCAGACGCTCCCACCAGCCGGGGCGTCCGGTCACGGGGTGGGGTTCGGCCACATATTGGTCACCGGTCAAGGCATGACAGACCAGAATGGCATTCGATTTGTCGGCGTTCAGTTTGCCGTAGGTCTGATAGGACACGGTGAAAGGGCCCAGCAACTGGCCCGAAACAAGACGCATGGGATTGTCCGCACCCAGCACGAGGTGATGTCCCGGCAAATCTGCGACTGCGGGTTCCACTGCGATGCTTTCGCCGGTGCGCCTGGCGCCGTCATTCGGGTTTGTCGTCATGATCTTGAGCGTTGTTGGCCAGTGTCGCACGAATATATTTTTGTGCGCTGTGGCCATAGCTAGGTGTCGGGTGCGAGAGGTGTCAACGTTTTCTTTGCCAAAAAACAGGCATAGGGCTACAACCTGAGCCGCTTTTTCCCGGGATGAGTAAGCCGATGGGCAATACGCCTGACAGTCTGACGCCCCTGCGTCAGGAGATCGATTCCATCGACAAAAACCTGCACGACCTGTTGATGCGGCGTGCAGAGATTGTTGGTGAGATCGGACGCCGGAAAGCGTCCGATGGCGGACCGACATTCCGTCCTGCACGTGAAGCCCAGCTTTTGCGGCGCTTGCTCGCGCGTCATGAAGGCGACCTGCCCAAGGCCGTATTGGTGCGCCTTTGGCGTGAGATCATCTCTTCTTCGACACGACTGCAGGGTGATTTCTCTGTCGGATACTGTCCGATGGAAGGGGATGGCGCGGCGCTTCGTCTCGCCAATGGGCAGTTTGGTCTGGACGCGAATGTGGTCAAGCAGGCTTCGGCCGCACAGGTTGTGTTGGCGGTTGGCCGCGGTGATGTCACCGTTGGCCTTGTGCCGCTGCCGCATAGTTCCGATAGCCCGGAGTGGTGGGCGGAAATGCGTAACGTACCCAAAGTTCGAATTGTCGCGCGCCTGCCCTGGTTCCTCGAAAGCTCTGAAAATGGCGATGCACCTGGTGCCTTTGTGCTGTCGGCCTGGGAGCCGGAAGAATCAGGTGAAGACCGCAGTGTGCTGACATTCGCCTGTGAAAGTGATGTCAGCCGTGGTCGATTTGCCGAGTTGGCGGCTCAGAACGATCTCGATGTGGATACCCAGGCGGTTGCCGCAGGCCCTGATGGGAGCGGTGGCCGGGTGCATTTACTCGATGTGGCGGGCTTTGTATCTGATGATGATCCGCGTGTGCGCGGCCTTGCCACATTGCTCGACAACGCCGAACCGCGCTGGCTTGGTGCCTACGCGGTGCCTTTTGTTGCCCAAACCAAATCCTGAGATGGAGTAAGACCGGTGGCCCCACCGAAAGCAAAACCCGGTGTTCTTGCAATTACGCCTTATGCCGGCAGCGAAGTTGGCCTTGGCGGCACGGACCGTATTGTCATCAGTTCCAATGAAAGTGCGTTTGGCCCGTCTTGGCAGGCGATGGAGGCCTATTCAGCCGCCAGCGAAGATGTGCGTCGCTATCCCGAGATTGATGCCCGGTCATTGCGCAAGGCGCTGGCCACCCATCATGGTCTTGAGGAGGACCGGATTATTTGTGGCTGTGGGTCGGATCAGATCATCGACTTGCTGACGCTTTGTTTTGCCGGACCGGGGGACGAAACGCTCTACACCGAGCATGGTTTCACCATGTACCCCATTGCCTCTCTGGGGGTCGGTGCGACCCCGATCGCGGTGCCCGAAACCAACCTTGCCACAGATGTGGATGCCATCCTCGAGCGCGTGACGGACAAGACCCGGATCGTTTTCCTGGCCAATCCGAACAACCCGACAGGTACCTATCTGCCGGAGCAGGAATTGCGGCGGCTGCATGCCGGACTGCCCGAGAACGTGTTGCTTCTGCTTGACGGTGCCTATGCAGAATTCGTCACGGAAGACGACTACGAGGCGGGCGAGGCGCTGGTGCGCGAGTTTTCCAACGTGGTCATGACGCGAACATTTTCGAAGATCTACGCGCTGGCGAGCCTGCGTGTCGGCTGGGCTTATGCGCCGCCGGAGATTATCGATGTGCTCGACCGTGTGCGCCCACCCTTCAATGTTTCAGCGCCCGCCATTTCGGCAGCGATTGCGGCCCTGGAGGATCGCGAACACACCGAACGTTCGCGCAGGCACAACGCCGAGACCCTGCCCTGGTTTGTGGGTGAGGTCGAAGCGCTTGGTCTTCACGTCAATCCCTCGGTCGCCAATTTCGTCATTGTTCGGTTTCCCGCGGAGACCGCACAAAATGCAGAAGCTGCCTATCAGTTCCTGTTCGAGCGGGGAATCGTCACGCGACGTGTTGCGGGCTATGGCTTGCCCGACTGGGTCCGGATGTCGATCGGCACGCGTGAAGAAATGGAAGATGTTGTCGCCGCCTTGCGCGCCTTTGTAGGCGCATCATGAGCAAGGCCCCACTGTTTGAACGGATCGCAATAATCGGTATTGGCCTGATCGGGTCCTCGCTCGCGCATGCGACACGTGTAAACGGACTTGCGGGTCATATTGCGGGACATGATGCCGACGCAGATATTCGTGAGCGGGCGGCGGCGCTGGGGCTTGTCGACAGCATGCATGCCGACATCGCCGATGCTGTGGCCAATGCCGATCTCGTCATCGCTGCCACACCTGTGGGAGCCTGCGGAGATGTGGCCCGGGCGATCAGCGATCATCTTGCGCCCGGTACGATTGTGACCGATGTCGGTTCCGTGAAGGGCGCAGTGATTGAAGCCATGGCACCGCACATGCCCGACGGCGTGCATCTTGTGCCGGGTCACCCTGTGGCGGGCACCGAGCATTCCGGGCCGGAAGCCGGGTTCGCCGAATTGTTCCGTGACCGTTTCTCGATCCTGACACCGCCAGCAGGCGCAAATGAAGAGGCTGTCGCAAGGCTGGCGGAATTTTGGCGTGCGATGGGTAGTGATGTCGAGATCATGGATGCCGAACATCATGATCGGGTTTTGGCCATCACCAGCCATTTGCCGCATTTGATCGCCTTTACCATTGTCGAGACGGCGTCCGAGCTGGAAACCGAGCTTGAGGCCAAATCCCGGGATGATGACGTCGTCACGACGCGAGAGGTGATCAAATACTCTGCGGGTGGATTCCGGGATTTCACACGCATCGCGGCGTCGGATCCGACAATGTGGCGGGATGTGTTTTTGCTGAACAAGGACGCAGTTCTGGAAATGCTCGGGCGGTTCACCGAAGACCTGACCGCAATGCAGCGCGCGATCCGGCACGATGATGGGGATGCCCTGTTCGAGTTGTTTACCCGCACCCGCAATGTTCGGCGCGGGGTGATCGAAGCCGGTCAGGCGGGTCGCTTCCAGTACACCGAGAACGGCGACTGACAGTCGAAACTAGTTCCAGACAATGGGGTCCAGCTGCACAAGCGGAACGGGTCCGATCGAAACGACACGATCCTGAATTGTCACCGGCACACGCGCTTCAGGTGGTCCGCCATTCGCGGGCGATCGATTCAGGACAGCCATGGCGATTCGCGCAATTGCAGCTTGCTGCTTGCCCACCTGCCCGCGCTGCTCGAGCAAATCGATAAGTTTATCGAGCCCGGAAATTCGAGCCGAAAATGCCCCGACAGGTTGTAGGGCGTTGTCCAAGGCGAGCGTGCCGTCCCCGGCGAATAGCAGCGGCCCCCAGACCAGCTCGAGGCTCTCAATCTCGACCGTCCCTCCTGAGTCCCGCCAGCGTGCGAGGGTTCTTGGGGAGATCGTGTCTGCTTCCAGACTTCCGCGCAATGACAGTTCGGCCGCGGCGCGCAATATTTCGCTACCCAGAGAATCTACAATGTCGTCGTTTAGGGACAGCGCACTCAGGTCGATCCCGTCCAGAACCAGCGCCAGCTTGGCCGCAACCGGATCCGGGTGAATGGTGTCGTTCGTTTCCGTCACCGAAAGCTTCTCAAAATCGAAGGCCGCACGCCTGATCCCGATCTGATCGCGCCGGTTTATAACCAGGTCGAAGGGTTCGGCCAGACCGCGCAGGGCGTTTACCTCCCCGGAGTTATCAAATCCCAGACGCCCGGCCAGTTCGTCGGATTGAGATTTGATCGAAAGATCAAACCCGGGCTCGCGTATATCCAGATTGTGCTGCCCGGGAGCGCGAAAGGACACAACACCCGGGCCTTCAATGAAAGGGCGAATGGATGCATCCGCGCCGGTCCAGGTGATGGTGCGATCTACGTTGTCCAAGCGGGCTTGTGGTGCCGTGAAATCGGTATCGAAGCGGATCGGGAAACCCGAAATTCTCAGTTTCTCCCAACTGAGCGTCACTCCGTTGGATTTCTGGATTTCGGCGAAATCAACGATATCCGCGCGGAGCCTGTCGGCCATCCAGAACCAGCCGGCCGCCCAGGCAAATGCCAGCAGCAACAGGAAGGTGAGAAAAATCAGATACTTTCGCTGGAACATGCGGTCCCGTATGAACTAGAAGCGAGATCATCAGCCTAGCGATGCGCCTTCTTGAGGTCGAGACCTCGTCAATTTCTGTGCGGCCCCCGTTATGACAGACCCCAACAGCCAGCCTGATTTACGTCACCTGACCGATCAGTATGAGCTGACCGAAGAAGAGCTTGAGACGACTCTGTCGGCTGTTATGGCCACGCATGCGCCCGAGGAGGACCTGTGGGTCTTCGGGTATGGGTCGTTGATGTGGCAACCGGAGTTTCCCTTTGAGGAACAAGGGCTTGCGACGGTGCATGGTTTTCACCGCAGCTTTTGCGTCTATTCCCATGTCTGGCGGGGCACGCGGGACGAACCGGGTCTTGTGCTCGGGTTGGACAATGGCGGGAGTTGCCGGGGTATTGCTTATCGTGTGACCGCGTCGCGCGCTGCGTCGACCGTGGAATACCTTATACGACGTGAGATGGTGACCCGTGTGTATATCCCCAGATGGGTCACCGCACGTATTGGAACACGCGTGGTGCGCGCGCATACCTATACCGCTGCGCATAATCACGTGCAGTACGCCGGGAAACTGCCGGACGAAAAAGCACTGCAGCATATCCTGCAGGGGCATGGGCGTGGTGGTGCCAATACTGAATATCTGCGCAATACCGTTGGGCATCTTGATGAGCTTGGAATCGTCGACCGACCCTTGAGCCGTTTGCATAGAATGGTGGAGCAGAAAAATTCTGGCGCGAAGTCCTGAAATTGAAATTTGAACTTTTCTGTCGTCTCTGCCCTGTCCGATCCTGACGCTCTTGGATGCATTTTATCCACAGGCCGCTGGTGTTGTGCCAAATGGGGTCTCCAAAGGGCGGATTTGAGCGATTTACGAAGTAGCCGTTTGGAAATTAGCCGCAGATAAGCCGATTCTGTGGGGGAGCCCCAGTGGCGGCAAAGCAATCAAGTCAAGATTGTCTCGGGTTTTGGAGAGTTCTGCTAAGTAGAACTTCGCGGGCATTGCGGTTGAATTGTTCAGGTGTCGTCAATCACACGATTTATTACGCTCATATTACGGCTGCGCCGGATCGGCTGCCGAAGGCCCGTTACTCCACAGCTTTATCCACAGGCCGGTCCAGCCCATAAGTGGTTGTTGCTTCATCAATCAACTGATTGGTCGCAGATTCGATTGAAGTCTCAAGGGCTTGGACGAATTCATGCCGTCGGAGCTCGCGCGGGAGGGCAGGAAGAAACTCGATGGTGATGCAACCTGGACGAAAGGCAAGGGATCGGCGCGGCCAAAACAGGCCGGAATTGAGCGCTACAGGTATGACCGGAACGTCGAGCGCAGACTGTAAAGCTGCAACCCCGACGTGATAGGGCCGTGCTGTACCCGGTGCGACCCGCGTCCCCTCAGGAAAGATCACGATCGGACGACCGTTTGCCAGTCGTTCGCGCGCGGCGGTAATCATGCTGCGCAGAGCTGGCATCCCGCCGGACCGGTTGATGGGCACATGGTGCGCGCGCAGCAAACACCATCCGAAGAGCGGGATCCATGTGAGTTCGCGCTTAAGCACGATGGCGGTGTCGTGAACAATCAGATTGATCGCCAGCGTGTCCCAGGCGGATTGGTGTTTGATGGCAAACAGAGCTGGCCCTTCGGGAATGTTTTCGGCTCCGCGCACTTCATGGGTGACCCCGATGGTCATCCGCAATATCCACAGGGAGCCGCGGACCCAGAAACGGCTATAGACAAGCAGCAGGCGCGGTGGCCCCAACAAGAACGGGAGCACCAGAACTCCGAGCAGGCTTGTCCAACCATAGAAGAGCACGGTGAAGAGTATTGGACGCATTTTCTAGAGACTCATGATCAGTCGGGTGAACGCCAATTGCAGGCGGACCGCTAGGAACTTGGAGTACTCGCCGGCCAGGAGAACGACGGTGTCTGGACGCAGCCACCAGCGTCCCATCGTAATGCTCTTGGTGCCGACGGGTTCTGGAATTATCTGAAGTTGTGGCAGGCGCCGTTCGAACTCCAGCAGGCTGCGCGGCATATGGAAGTCCGACGTGACGAGACGGATACTCACGATATTCCTGCTGGCAGCCCAGCCTGCGGCTTCAATGGCATTTTCACGGGTGTCACGGGCGGCCCGTCCCAAAGTTACACAGCATTCCAGTCGGCTCTTCGGGAGCGCGTTGTCCGAGATCAGATCGCGCATGGGAACATCTGCTCCAACGCCTGAAATGAGCAGTTCACGGGCTTTCTCTGAGGCCAGGAGCTCAATGCCTCTGTTGATTCGTCCCGGTCCCCCTGTCAGGACGACAACGGCATCCGTTAATGTGTCGTCGGGTTTCGAGCGCGGGATGTTTTCAACGAACAGGAGCAGCCCGACGAGCCAAAAAATTGCGGCCAGAACGGCAAGGCCTGCGATAAAACGTCCGCCGCGTGTCCGTCGCCGGCGCATCATGGCATCCGTGCAAGTGCCCGCAATACAGTCATACGTGCGGTTAGCATCGCAATGAGGACTGCACCGGCGGGTACAAGGAGAAGAGCAAGCCACCCGAGAGGTGACAATGACAGTTTGGGAAGAAATGCCGCCTCGATCCCCTGCCCAATCCAGCCAAATATCAACAGAACAATCGTGGCGCTGAGAGCACCGGCGATCCCGCCACGCAGGGCAAGCATCAGAGCCTGAAGTTGAAACTGGCTGGCGATATAGGTGTCACGTGCGCCCATCTGATGGAGAAGTTCGATGATGGCGCTGTGGACGGCAAGTCCGCTTCGTGTTGTGAAAATGACCGCGATGATGGCTGCAGACGCTATCAGGGCAAGGATGGCAAAAGCCAAAATTTCTGCCGTTCTCGCCAGGGTGATCAGTGCGGAGAGCCAGTTGCGATGATCATCGACGGTGATGTCCGGCACGGTTTCGGCAAGCCGTGCGCGCAGCAGTACCGGGTCGATGCGGGCACCGGGCGCGATCTTGATGTCGATCAGAGCGGGGACGGGTAGACCAGAGGCAACGATTTCTTTCCCGAGCCAGGGTATGAGCAGGGCGCGTGCCTCTCCATCCGGCACAATTCGGACATCTTCCACACCAGCCGTGGCTTGCAGCAGACCGGCAAGTGACCGAGTGTTCTCCGGGTTGGCGACGCGCTCGGGGATCTGGACCGTCATCCGCCCGGTCAGCGTGCTGTCCCATGTATCGACAGCGTCGGATACCACCAAGGCGGCAGCGAACATCAGCACGCCGAGAAACACCATCAACGCAACAATCCACGGCAAAAAGCGCGTTGACTGATCGCGTTCGAACGGCAGATCGCTATGGCGCTTGAAAATCACATCGGGCCTCGGGCGTCCGATTTGCGGCGAATTGTGAGTTCACCGTCATCCAGTCTTAAAACCGGGTGGCCGAACTTTTCGACCAGTGCATTGTTGTGGGTCGCGATGACGACCGTGGTGCCTGTCTTGTTAAGTTCCTCAAACAGATACATCAGTCGAACGGCGATCCGGTCATCAACATTTCCCGTCGGTTCATCTGCCAGCAGGAGCTTGGGCCGGTTAATAACCGCGCGTGCAATCGCCACGCGCTGCTGCTGTCCGCCTGAGAGAGTTGACGGTCGGGCATCAAGACGTTCGCCCAGTCCAACCCAGCTTAGAAGTTCACGCACATGGCTATCAATTTCGGATTGGCGTGCGCCACCCACACGGAGGGGCAGGGCGACGTTTTCGACGGCCGTCAGGTGGTTGATGAGTCTGAAGTCCTGGAACACGACACCGATCTTCTGGCGCAATTCAGGCAATTCTGTGCGCGGAGTGATCGACACATCCTGATCAAACACGTGGACGAGGCCCCGTGTCGGTCGAAGCGCCAGATACATCAGCTTGAGGAGTGTCGTTTTGCCCGCGCCGCTGGAGCCCGTCAGGAAGTGGAACGAGCCAGGGGCAAGCTTGAAGCTGATATCGCGCAGAACTTCAGGGCCGACGCCATATCGCATGCCGACGTTTTCGAAGCTCAGCAAAAGGATCGACTCCGGTCCGGTGCGAAAATGTCACGGAATTGCCTCACGGCGACTCGGTGACGGGGTTCGACAACGTTGGCACGATGGTTTTGTTGCGTAAACCCGTTCTCAAGACCTGCCCTTTATTATACCCATGTGTCACACAACTCATCGCTTGCCACGTTTTTACTCACCCCCGTATAACCGCAGTTCGGGTGCCTTGTTTGCAATGGGCTATACTCGAATACATCAGTAGTTCCTCAATCTCTGTTCTGGTTGGACAATGATCCTCAGTTGCCCGGATTGCAGCACGCGCTTTGCGATTGATGCCGACAAACTCGGTCCCGATGGGCGACGGGTGAAGTGCGGGAAGTGCGCGCATGTCTGGTTCGAGTCGGCCCCCGTTGCTGATGCCGAGCCCGAAGCAGCAGAACCACCGCTGCGGGTTACGCCACTTGAGCCGGAAGAGCAGTCCTCGATCCCTGTACGCAACCTTCCGGCCGTACAACGTGCCCGGAAGGCGCGCAGCGCGCGCACAGGCTGGATAGTCTCGATTATCCTGCTGGCTGGAATTTTGGCGGCACTCTGGTTTGGCCGAGAACAAATTGCGCGTGCTGTACCTGAAGCCGAAAGCGTCTATGCCGCCGTCGGTATTGCCGCATTCCCGTTGCCCGGTGAGGGCCTGATCATTGAATTTGATCCCAAGACGGAGGACGGCGCGCTGACACTCAAGGGTGAAATCATCAACACCACCACGGGCGTGCGCGATGTCCCGGGATTGCGGGTTGTGATTACCGACGGGTCCGAGCTTATGCTCAAGTCCTGGGAGTTTTCCTCTGATGTGCGCCGACTCGGTCCGGGTGAGACCGTTCCGTTCACGACCGAGACGGATTCGGTGCCCGATGGCGCGGCAAACGTTAGTATTTTGTTTACCAATCCAGACGATACTCGTTAACGAAGATCGTCACCCCCTTTCGCATGCGCGGAACTTGGCCTGGTAGTCCGATGATCATGACAGCGATTGTTTGCGCAGCCGCTTGCTTTGCCAGGTGAACATCAATGATGGGGGAAAGGTAGTGTTATGGCACGCGTACTTATCGCAGAAGACGACACCGCTGTTCGGGAATTCGTTCGCCGCGCCTTGACCCATGGCGGTCACGAGGTTGCGGTCGCCCATGATGGGCTTGATGCGCTCGATCATCTTAACAACAGCGAAGAGTTTGATTTGCTGATTACCGATATCGTCATGCCCGGTCTGGACGGCATCGAATTGGCACTCAAGGTCGCCAAGGATTATCCGCAGACAGCGATCCTGATGATGACGGGCTTTGCGGCCGAACGCCAACGCGCCCACAATCTCGACGAACTCATCCACGAGGTCGTACCCAAGCCGTTCAGCCTGAAGCAGATTTGTGATGCGGCTGAGGATGCATTGTCCGTGCGAAAGCGTCAGCTTCACTAGGATGTGCAGGGTCAGTTTCCTGCCCGCAATTTAGAACCGCCGCAGCAATCTGAGCAGGTAGTCGATCTCGGCTTCTGGTCGCCCCTGATCTCGCAGGCGCGTGCGCAATTCATCCAGAATTTCGAGGGCCCGGGCGGCCTGTTCGCCGTCACCAATCTGATTGCGCCCTGGTGACCGGGGGTCGCCATTGTCCTGGTCGCTCAACTGTCGTCCCAGTGGGTCAAATCCATCTTCGCCTGGTTGAGCCAGTCCCTGTGCCTGTCCTTGTCCCTGTCCCGGCCCCTGGCCCTGTTGACGCAGCATCTGCAGGGCCATCTGCTGTCCGCCACGGCGGAGTTCGTCCAAAGCACGTGCCTGAGCATTCAAAGCGTCCTGCAGATCACCTTCACCAAGCGCGCGCTCGGCGTCCGACATCGCACCTTCCGCATTGCCAAGGTTTTCCGGGATATCATTCGCGATTTCCCCAAGTTGGCGCATCAGTTCACCGAGTTGCCGCCGAATTTCATTCTGAGCGTCACGCGCAGCCTGGGACTCCTGTGGCGTCATCTGTTCGCCGCGCTGGTCTCGCTGGAATGTTTCGTCGTGGAGTGCTTCCTGATTCCGCAGAACTTGCTGAAGTTCACGCAGGAACTGTTGGGCCGGAGACGAGGATTGTTGCTGTTGCTGCAACATGTTCGGCGCGTCCTGCAGTGCCTGGAGCATCTGCTGCATGCGTTCGAGCAGCTCTTGTACGCCCTCTGTATCACCCAGGCGCGCCATCTGCTCGAGTTGCTCCATCAGCTCCTGAATCGCAGCGCTGTCGAGAAGTTCAAGGTCTTCCCCGGCCTCGGGAAGTGTTGAGAGATCCATGCCCTCGAGTGCCTGAGAGAGGTTCTGTGCGAGGGCCTCGAGGTATCGGTCGAGAGCTGCGCGCAGCTCTTCCATAATCTGCGCCACCTCTTCCTCGGGTGCACGATTCTCAAGCGCTTCGCGCAACTGCTCCTGAAGCCGGTCGACGTCGCGCTGTGCCAATGATAGCGACCCGTCCTCGAGCCGGAGTGCGGTGTCCCAGAGCAGCGAGAGTACGGAAATGATGCCGTTGGAATCCTGCTGATAGGTGAGGCGCGAACGTGCTGTCATTAACGACAGGAAGACCGCAAGGTCGTTGTTGAAACGGTCCGGGAAGCGGCCGAGATTGTGCAGGGAACGCGCAACATCGATGCGGTTCTCTGGGGAAAGGGCCAGAACTCTGCGCTGTGCAATGATTTCCTTTGCAACAGGATGATTGAAACTGCGTTCCGGCAGGATCACTGACAATCGGTCTGTTGTGCTGGTTTGACCGCGTCCGTCACGAATTGTCAGCTCAACATCAACCTCCAGTCCGGCCCACGGGTGGGAGGTCAGATCATGAACGCTTGTCGCGCTGCCATTGCGGGGGTCGGGGCGCGGCAATGGGAGCTCAAGGTCAACGGGCTCAATCCCTGTGGTCTTGGGGCGGTCCGGCCAGGAAATCTGCGCCCGGGTCTCAACAACGCCGTAGTCATCGAGGCCCTCGTAGCTCAGGCGCAGGGAATTGCTCTCATTTGCGGCCGGGGCTTCGGCGAACCGAATTTCGGGAGCCGTGTCGGGCATGATTTGGATGTCCCAGCGGCCGAGAATGTTGCCTGATTGAAGGACGGAGAGTTCTGTCGGTCCCTCGATGTCCAGACGGGTCTCACTGCGCCAGGCTTTGTCTGCGATTTCCGCGAGTTCGCTCTTCGCATCGCCGATTTCGAGATTCGGCGTGCCGCGACCGGCGGTGACTTGCGCCAACAGAATACTTCCGGCGGGGATCTCAATGGGCCCGTTTTTTTCCGCGTTGGGGGCTGGCAAACCAGTCAGGTCGGCGCTCGCGAGCAGAAGCGGAGGTAGATTGGTGTAGTCGGGGGGCGTGATCCATATTTCCAGATTTGCGGGGTCTCGCTGTGTCCACGCGCTCACGTCCGGCGAAAGTGCTGCCGTCAGTCGTGATGTCGTGTCAGGTCCAGCGACAACAACACCGACAACAAGAGCAACCAAGAGTGCCCCACGGAGCGCATAGGGATCGCGTGTGGCGAGGTCCGGATGCGGCCATCGCAGCCGAATGTTGCGTGCCGCGGCACTGGCACGTGCCAGATGATATTGCCAAAGGCGGTCGGTTTCGGGATCAGTGACACCGAGCAGAGGGCGGTCTTCGAGAGTTGTCAGGGGGCGGTGAGCCAGACCGGAATCGGTTTCCAGCCGTCGCGTCGCTGCGTCTGCGGTCGGCACGCGGACCCGGCGAAACGCGTGGCGTAGGGCCGCGAGGAAAGCTGCGGCAAACCCCAACAGAATGAGTGTATGCAGCCACCCGGGCAGTGCTGGCAGAACATTAAGGAGTGCAAGCGCCGCAAAGGTCCCGATCAACCCCGTGGCTGGCCAGATGGCTGGCCAGTTGCGTTCCCAGAACAACGCGACGCGCGAAAGTCCTTGGCGCAGTGCGAGGCCGATGCCTCCTGGCTTGGATTTGCTGCTGTCGTTCGTGACGTTGTTCAACGCGGCCTCATCGTGTTCCAGACCACGTTCGCGCGTCAGGCGCGGGCGATCCCGGGACTAATCTTGCCAGTCGGCGAGGCTTTCGTAACCCAGAAATGTGGCCGGTTCCTGACGTTCACGCACGATCGCGAAAGCATCACCCCGGACCAGCACTTCGGCGACCAGTGGACGACTATTGTAAACCGAGCTCATCACCGCGCCATAGGCACCAGCATCCCGCATCACGAGAAGTTCACCATCGGACAGCGCAGGCAATTCACAGCCCTTGGCGAAGGTGTCCCCGGTTTCGCAGACTGGTCCGACCACATCCCATGGGTGTAACGCGGTTTCCGGGGCGGGTTCGCGTGCGGGTTCAATCCGGTGTACGGCATCGTATAGCGCGGGGCGGATGAGGTCATTCATGGCGGCGTCGACAATGGCGAACCGCCGCGCTTCGGCTTCCTTTGCGTAGATCACTTGCGTGACCAGAATGCCCGCCGGGCCGGCGAGATAACGTCCGGGCTCAAACATCAGTTCACAACCGAGGTGACCGACGGTTTCGGCAACCACAGCAGCATAGTCTTCGACCGGCGGCGGTGTTTGCCCGCCATAGTCAATTCCCAGACCGCCCCCGAGGTCGAGTTTACGAATGTCATGGCCTGCCGCACGAAGTTCACCGACGAGTTCGGCGACCCGGGCAAAGGCGGCACGGAATGGCGATACATCCGTCAGCTGGCTGCCGATATGAACGGCAACCGCGATCGGTGCAATTCCCGGCAAGGATGCTGCCAGGGCGTAAATTTCCTGGGCGCGGGCGATATCAATCCCGAACTTGTCTTCCTGGCGGCCGGTCGAAATCTTGTGGTGGGTGTTCGCATCCACGTTCGGGTTGACGCGGATTGCAATATCGACCGTGGCACCTGCTGAAGCGGAAACGTGCGAAAGCAGTTCCAGTTCGGGAACGGATTCCACATTAAATTGACCGATACCTGCAGTGATTGCGCGCAGCATCTCGCCCGGTGTCTTGCCGACGCCCGAAAACACGATGTCTTCAGCGCGCACCCCGGCAATCAGCGCACGGTCCAGTTCGCCGCCAGAAACCACATCGGCCCCGGCGCCAAGATCGGCGAGCGTGCGGATCACCGCGATGTTGGAATTTGCCTTCATGGCGTAGCACACGCGTGCGTTCAGACCAGCCTCGGCCAGTGCGCTGGCAAACCGGGTGTAAGCCTCGGTGAGGGTGCCTGCCGAATAGACATAAACCGGGGTTCCCGTTACCTCGGCTATGCGGGACAGGGGAACATCTTCGGCATACATCTCGCCGTTCCGGTATTCAAACATGCTCATCTTCGGCTCTGGCAGGAGGGACACGCATCTAGCGCGTTGGGTAGGTTCTCGGATAGGTCAGCGGCTCATCTTCGGGTGGCTCGGGTGGACCTTTTTTACCGCAAGCCGCCAGACCAATGACCAGCATTATGGCGATGATCAGGCTCCGGCTCCGAAGACGTGCATGTCTGTCCATGACTACTCTCCCGAAAACCTTGCGCGTGCGTCTGCGACGGCCGTGCGGACATTGTCGGGCGCCGTGCCGCCAAAACTGGTTCGGCTTGCGACCGAGGCCTCAACGGAAAGCACGCCAAAGACATCATCGGTGATTCGGGAATCGATCGCCTGCATCTCGGCGAGGGACAACTCGACCAGATCCACGCCCTTATCCTCGGCAAGCTTCACAACGGCTCCGGTAATGCCGTGGGCATCGCGGAACGGCACATCAGCCACGCGGACAAGCCAGTCTGCCAGATCCGTCGCTGTCGAGTAGCCTTTTCCAGCAGCGACTCGCATATTCTCGATCACCGGTTCCATGTCTGTGATCATGCCTGTCGTGGCCGCGAGCGCCAATGCCAGCGAATCTGCCGCGTCGAAGACGGGTTCCTTGTCTTCCTGCATATCCTTGGAATATGCGAGCGGGAGCCCCTTCATGACGGTCAGCAGGCCCAGAAGGTCACCAAATACCCGGCCGGCCTTGGCCCGGGAGAGTTCAGCGGCATCCGGGTTGCGCTTTTGCGGCATCATCGAACTGCCGGTTGTGTAGGCATCCGAAAGCGCGACGAACCGAAAGCCGTCACTGCACCAGATCACGATCTCCTCAGAGAACCGCGAGATGTGTGTGATGCAGATCGAGGCTGCGCTCATGAATTCCAGCGCAAAGTCACGATCCGAGACCGCGTCGAGTGAATTGGCCACAGGCCGGTCAAAACCCAGGTCTTCGGCCACGGCGTGCCGGTCGATCGGGAAGGAGGTTCCCGCCAGCGCACCGGCACCCAACGGCAATTCATTCAGCCGTGTCCGCGCATCGGCAAACCGTCCCCGGTCCCGTCCGAACATTTCCACATAGGCAAGCAGGTGATGCCCGAACGTGACCGGCTGCGCCGTCTGCAGATGCGTGAAGCCCGGCATGATGGTGTTGGCGTGAGCTTCGGCCTTGTCGAGCAGAGCGTTCTGCAGGGCCTGCAATTGCATATCCAGCGCGTCGATTTCGTCCCGCACCCAAAGCCGGAAATCGGTTGCCACCTGATCGTTGCGCGACCGCGCGGTGTGCAACCGCCCAGCGGCGTCACCGACAAGCTCCCGCAACCGGACTTCGATATTCATATGAATGTCTTCGAGAGCGGCGGAGAACGTGAATTCGCCGTTCTCGATCTCTCGCGAAATCGTGTCTAGACCCGTTGCGATCGCATCCCCATCTTCTGATGAAAGGATGCCACGCGCGACGAGCATCCGGGCATGCGCCCGCGACCCGGCAATATCCTGGGCGAACAGGCGCTGGTCGAAGCTGATGGACGCATTGATGCGCTCCATCACCTCGGAAGGTCCGGAGGCAAAGCGACCACCCCATTGCGCGTTGGCGGGCTTACGTGTTTCGTTCGGGCTCATATTTTCTCGGGCTCACAATTCAGGGAGCGACGTTTAACGCCATGATACGCCGGATGAAAGGTTTTCTGTTCATTGCTTTGAGCACATTTGTGTTCAGTGTTGGCATTTCTGCGGCTGTTTCGGCCGAATCCGGGCCTCCCATCGAGGGACAGGTGCAGAATTATGAGGCATTTCCCGAGCCGATCGAGACCTCGGATGTCACTGTGCTCACCAAGGATGGCGGCAAGACGACACTTGAACAGTTCAAGGGCAAGTTTGTTGTTCTGAACTTCTGGGCCACCTGGTGTGGCCCCTGTATTCGCGAGTTGCCTTCGCTGGAGAGGCTCGATGCCGCTTTGCCGGACGACAAGGCGCAAGTGGTTCTTGTCAGTCAGGATCGCGGTGGTTTTAAGCAGACCGAACGTTTCCTGAATAAACTCAATGTGAACTTCCCGGACAACTTCGTTGACGAACGCCTGAAATTCTCTCGGTCGATCGGCGTTGTGTCACTGCCCACCACCATCCTGATTGCGCCGGACGGCAAGGAAGTCGGGCGTCTGGTGGGAACAGCCGAATGGGATTCCCCCGAAGCTCTGGCGCTCGTGAACTGGTACCTCGATCAGGACGCCAAAGCTTCCAAGAACGGCAGCTGAGCTTATTTCAGCTTGCTGGGAGCCTTGCCCCCTGAGCCGTCATGCCCGGGCGTGACCCGGGCCTCTCGTTCAAAGCCACGCAGGAGATACGCGGATCAAGTCCGCGTATGACACCAATTCCAAAGGTCGGCTAGCGTGTCGCGACCGGCGTGTCGCCGGAATAATCGTAGAAACCACGACCGGTCTTGCGACCCAGCCAGCCGGCTTCGACATATTTTACCAGCAACGGACACGGGCGGTATTTCGAATCCGCAAGACCTTCGTAAAGCACCTGCATGACGGCCAGGCAAGTGTCGAGACCGATGAAGTCGGCCAGTTCAAACGGGCCCATCGGGTGGTTTGCACCCAGCTTCATGGAGCTATCGATGGAATCGACATTTCCGACGCCTTCATAAAGCGTGTAGACGGCTTCGTTGATCATCGGCAGCAAAATGCGGTTCACTATAAAAGCCGGGAAATCTTCCGACACCGTGCCGGTCTTGCCGAGATCTTTTGTGAGATCTTGAACTTCCGAGAATGTTTCCTGATCCGTGGCGAGACCGCGGATCAGCTCGACCAGCTTCATCATCGGCACCGGGTTCATGAAATGCATGCCCATGAATTTGTGCGGGCGGTCGGTGCCGGCTGCGAGGCGTGTGATCGAGATCGATGAGGTGTTGGACGCGATGATGGCGCTGTCTTTGAGATGCGGGCAAAGACTGTCGAAGATTTTCATCTTCACGCTCTCATCTTCGGTCGCCGCCTCGATCACCATGTCGCAATCCGAAAGGCCCGAGACATCGGTAACCGTGCTGATGCGTGACAGCGCTCCGGCTTTGTCCTCTTCGGAGATCAGCGTCCGCTTGATCTGGCGATCCATATCACCGGTGATCTTGGTGATCGCCTTGTCGAGGGCGCCCTGATCGATGTCCATGAGCACAACCTCTCGGTCTGCCAACGCACATACATGTGCGATGCCGCTGCCCATCTGCCCTGCGCCGATGACGCCTATCTTGTTCAACATTTTTTCTGTCCCTGGAGTCTTGAGTTTGCCAGTCTTCGTTTAAAGCTGTTTCTCGAGCTCGTCGTTGAGCTCGGGGAGTGCCTTGAACAGGTCGGCGACCAGACCGTAGTCGGCGACCTGGAAGATCGGTGCTTCCTCGTCCTTGTTGATGGCCACGATGACCTTTGAATCTTTCATGCCGGCGAGATGCTGGATCGCACCTGAAATTCCGACGGCAATATAAAGCTCTGGCGCGACGACCTTGCCGGTTTGCCCGACCTGCCAGTCGTTGGGAACGAAGCCTGCATCGACGGCCGCGCGTGACGCTCCCATGGCAGCACCAAGTTTGTCTGCGATGGGTTCGATCAAGGCGTAGTTTTCACCCGACGCCATACCGCGCCCGCCTGAAATGATCACCCGTGCCGAGGTCAGCTCAGGACGGTCACTGCTGGATTCGGAGAGTTCGATGAAGCTGGAAACACCCTCGTCTGCGCCACCGGAAATACTCTCGATCGCTGCGGAGCCGCCTTCGGCCGGGACAGGATCAAAGGTCGTGGCGCGAACTGTGATGACCTTTGTGGAATCCGATGATTTCACTGTGGCCATCGCGTTGCCTGCGTAGATCGGACGCACAAAGGTGTCGGTGTCCTCGACCGCGCTGATTTCCGAGATCTGCTGAACGTCCAGCAGGGCTGCTACACGCGGCAGCACGTTTTTCCCGAAGGTCGTCGCAGGCGCCAGGATATGACTGTAATCCCCTGAGACATCCATGATCACAGCTGTCAGGTTCTCTGCTAGCCCATGGGCAAGTCCGGCATCGTCCGCGACGAGAACTTTCGCCACGCCTGCGATATTTGCAGCAGCGTCTGCGACAGCGCCGCAGCCTGATCCGGCAACCAGCACGGTGATATCGCCAGCCCCTTTGTCAGAGAGCTGCTGGGCGGCGGACACGGTGTTGAGGGTTGCGGCCTTGAGCGACTGGTTGTCGTGTTCGGCGAGTACGAGAATGGCCATCAGATCACCTTCGCTTCGTTTTTCAACTTGTCGACCAGTTCGGCGACGGATTCGACCATCACACCAGCTTCACGTTTGGGTGGTTCTTCGACCTTGAGGGTCGTCAGGCGCGGCCCGATATCGACCCCCAGATCTTCGGGAGACATTTCGTCGATGGGCTTCTTCTTTGCCTTCATGATGTTTGGCAAGGACGCATAGCGTGGTTCGTTCAGGCGAAGGTCGGTGGAGATGACGGCTGGCGTGTTGATCTCGATGGTCTCGAGCCCGCCATCAACCTCGCGGATGACCTTCGCTTTGCCATCTGACAATTCGATCCCGGAGGCAAAAGTGCCTTGCGGCCAGTCCAGCAAAGCAGCCAGCATCTGACCGGTCTGGTTGGAGTCATCATCAATGGCCTGCTTGCCGAGGATCACAAGATCAGGTGATTCCTTCTCGACAAGCGCCTTGAGAAGTTTGGCAACGGCAAGGGGCTGAAGCTCTTGATCGGTTTTCACATGGACGCCGCGATCTGCGCCCATAGCCAGTGCTGTACGGATCGTTTCCTGGCACTGCTGTACACCGAGGGACACGGCAATGATCTCGTCGGCCGAGCCGGCTTCCCTCATCCGAACGGCTTCCTCAACGGCGATTTCGTCGAAGGGGTTCATGGACATTTTGACGTTGGATGTTTCGACACCGGTATTGTCCGATTTGACCCGAACCTTCACGTTGTAGTCGATCACCCGTTTGACTGGGACGAGCAGTTTCATTGGGTTTCCCGGTAGTTTCTTGTGAGTTCGCTCTACGGCGTTGCAATTTTATTGCGCTGCAACATGCCCAAGGCATTCTGTGGAGTCAATAATCTGGCCAGCGCTGTTTGTCTGGTGAGACAGTCGCGAAACCGTCATTCCATATAGCTATTGGCGGTTCTGCCCCGGCTTCCAGAGAACGTCTGCGCGTCCGCCATCATTGAGATGGCGCCCAAGCACGAACAGATGATCGGAAAGTCGGTTGATGTATTTCAAAGCATTGGGATTGATGTCTTCATGAGTCGCAAGCTCGGTCATCAGACGTTCGGCGCGGCGGGCTATGGTTCGTGCCATGTGGAGATGAGCCGCAGCCGCCGTTCCACCGGGAAGGATGAAGGAGGTCAGCGGCGCCAGGCTTTCATTGAGGGTATCGATTTCCTGCTCCAACCGGTCAACTTGTTCCGGCACGATCCGGAGCGCACCTTCCTGTTTGCGCGCCGCGCGCGCATCGCCTTCGGGCGTGCACAAATCGGCTCCCAGGTCGAACAGATCGTTTTGGATGCGTGCGAGCATCTCGTCTGTCTCGCGGTCTTCACCTGTATGCAATCGCGCCAGCCCCAGCGTGGCGTTGGTCTCGTCGACAGTGCCATAGGCGGCTACCCGCAGATCATGTTTTGCAACACGATCCCCCGACCCGAGCGAGGTTTGACCGGCGTCTCCGCCACGGGTGTAGATGCGATTGAGTTCGACCATGATTGTTTGTTTCGCCCTAACCTTGCTGGGAGGCCGCGATCACGAAGATCACTATGAGAACAACTGCGAATGCCTGAATGGCGACGCGCCAACGCATCATTTTGTTGCCGTATTTACGGTTGAATTCACCGCCTTTGGCCATAGCGATGAGGCCAAAGATCAGGACACCGACAACGGCAATCATTGCGATCAGCAGAAGGACGAGAAGAGTATTCATAACCAGATCATATCGCCGGATTGATCACGTGACGAGAGGTTGCGGGTTGCGGCGCTTCGACACGTTTGCGGCTTGGTGACGATTTCTTGACCCGAAACCGACGCCTTTGTAAGTTCGCGACGTTATGAACGGAATGATTCTTCTCCTTATTGGCAGCCCGGCGCACACCCGACTTACGGGACGGCGACCGGGAACGCGTGCTTTCACACTGCCAATACCAATGGATACCGTTCATCATGACCTTACAGAATGCCTCTCAAAATAGTTCCTCTCGAAGACAGCAGCCAGTCCAATGCTTTTCCGTCACGGGAGCGGCTGATCCGGGACTCATGCCGCGAATCATGGAACTCTGGGCCAAACGCGGATTGGTGCCGGACCGCTGGCACGGTGGTCGCGCGGGACCGGGTGGATGTGATGTCTATATCGATATCGAAACGTCAGAGCTGGATCATGGGCAGGCCACACAGATCGCCGCAGCCATGCGTTGCATGTTCGGCGTCTCTCAGGTGCTGTTCTCGGAAAAGCGCTTTTCGGAATTCGCATAGAGGCGGACAGGTCTGATGGCGCTCTATGACCACATTGTTGCGTGCAACACCCATGAGATGGATGGCCGCCGCCCATTTTTTATTGCGGGTGCGCAGGTGGGCTGGGTGTCAGACGATATTGCCGAGCGCATGGCCCGATGGCACGAATACTTCAAGGTCGAAGGGGATTCAGTTTCTTTTCGCGACGGGCTGAAGGACGTCGAGGCACGATCAAAGGCACTTGCTGAGGCGGGGGCCGCATTGGTTGTCCATCAGGCCCTGCCGCGGAACCGCAAGGAACTCTGCCCGGTGATGGAGAGCTTTGGTTCGCCCAGTTTGTTGCGTATGGACCGGGCGTGGTTGCAGTCCTTCGGCGTGACGTCATATGGGGTCCATATCAATGGATATGTGGACACGGTGGATGGGCCCGAACTCTGGATTGGAGTTCGCTCCAATAATCGTGAGGTCGCGCCAGGCAAACTCGACAATATGGTGGCCGGCGGTTTGCCGGTTGGTCTGAGCCTCATGGACAATGTTGTGAAGGAAGCGGCCGAAGAGGCCTCGGTGCCCGAAGATCTGGCAAGGCTGGCGCAGCCCGTGGGGGTTATTACTTATATGATGAACGCCAGAAATGGCCTGCGTCGGGATATGCTGTTCGTTTATGACTTGAAGCTACCCGACAGTTTCACACCCGAAAATACGGACGGAGAAATTAGCGGTTTTGTACGCTGGCCTGCGCGTCAGGCATTGCGCGTTGTCGATGAAACCGAAGAGTTCAAGTTCAACGTCAATCTGGTGTTGATCGATTTTGGCATCCGCCACGGTCTGATTGAGCCCGATCGGCCAGACTACGCCAAACTGGCGCACGGAATGCGCAGCTGGAGTTAGTTGCACCTAGATCCCATCGGTTGCTGTGGCTTGTCGCGCGATCTGACGAATCGACATCGCCCACAAATCTTCCGGATCCGTTCCCGCTTCACGCATGGCACGCAGCGTAAACGCCTTGTCCCGCTTGGCCAGCCGACCTCCTTTGTTGTTGGTCAGCAGGACGGTGTGGTGCCATTCCGGCACATCCAGATCGAGCAAGGCTTGCAACAGGCGATGAATATGGGTCGCGGGAAGCAGGTCGTCCCCCCGTGTGACCAGCGTGACACCCTGAGCGGCGTCGTCCACGGTGACGGCGAGATGATAGCTGGTTGCGACATCCTTTCGCGCCAGCACGATGTCCCCAAAGATATCCGGCTCGGCGATTTGTTCGCCCCGTGTACGGTCGTGCCAGGTCAGCGGTCCGGCTTTCTTCATGGCGCCTTCCATGTCCAGACGAAGCGCGTGGGGCTCACCAGCGGCAATACGCTGCGCGCGCTCGGTTTCGGACAAGTGTTTGCAAATGCCCGGATAGACGGGGCCATCCGGTCCATGATGGTTCAGATGAGGCGCGGCACCCGCATTGGCGATTTCCGCGGCGATGTCCGATCGGGTGCAAAAGCAGGGATAAAGTATCCCCAACTGTTCGAGGGTTTTCAGCGCGTTTGCGTAGATGTCCAGACGTTCGGACTGACGCAATACCGGCTGTTCCCATTCCAGCCCGAGCCAGGCGAGGTCTTCAATGATCGCATCCTCGAATTCGGGTTTGCATCGCCCAAGGTCGATGTCCTCGATACGCAGCACGAAACGCCCCTCAGCGGCCTGCGCGAGCCGATAGGCAAAGAGCGCGGAATAGGCGTGCCCGAGATGGAGGAGTCCACTGGGTGAGGGCGCAAACCGGGTTGCAAATTTTGGGGCGGGGGTGGCCGCTGCGTTCATGGGAGTTCCCTGTTTTCGACGAAAGGCGCACAATTGCGCCCGTATGAACGGGGCGATGATGCGATGAAAACAACCAAACGGCTAGAGGCAGGACTGACCGAACTGGGAAAACTCGATCCCCGTATGGCCGAGCTCTGGAAACAGGCGGGCACACCAGGCCCACGCGCGCGGCCACCGGGGTTTGCGACTCTGTTGCGGGTGATCGTTGGTCAGCAATTGTCGACCCATGCTGCCGCGGCGATCTGGAAGCGTATGGAGATTGCTGGCGTTGCAAAGGACCCGATGGCTTTTGTCGCGATGGATGATGATGCGCTCCGCGCGCTGGGGCTTAGTCGCCAGAAGATCGTCTATGGGCGCGGTCTGGCCGAAGCGGTCGTCAGCGGTGCGCTGGATCTGAACAAACTCCGGCGGATGGAAGATGAAGCGGCGATCGACACGCTGGTCGTGCTCAAAGGCATCGGGCGGTGGAGTGCCGAGTGTTATTTGCTGTTTGCGCTTGGTCGGACCGATGTGATGCCCGCCGATGATCTGGCGCTGGTGGCTTCCGCTGGCCGTCATCTGGGAGATGGCACACGCTGGACGCCGGGAGAGCTGCGAAAGGAATCTGAAATCTGGCGACCATGGCGAAGTGCGGCTGCGCGTTTGCTCTGGCACGCCTATCATATCGAAGCGATCTGACAATTTTGGTGCGAGAGATAAAGACCATGACCGACAAACTTCTGACCGGCCCGAGCCGTGACCCTGCTTCGGGGAATGCAGCCAAACAACTCGTGGTCTTTTTGCATGGTCGCGGTGCCAATGGCGATGACCTGATTGGCTTGGCGCCCATCCTTGCCGAACAATTCCCGGATGCGGCCTTTTTGAGCCCGGACGCGCCACTGACTCTCGATGGTTATCCCTCTGCCCTGCAGTGGTTTGATTCATCGAACCGTGATCCCGAATACATGGCCGCCGGCGTCCGCGCGGCAGCTCCGGCAATCGATGACTTCCTTGATCACCATCTGGATCGCCTTGGTCTGGAGAACGAGAACCTCGCGATCTTTGGGTTTAGTCAGGGCTGCCGGATGGCGCTTCATGTGGGCCTGCGCCGAAAGACTTGCCCCGCTGCCTTGCTCGGGTTCTCGGGATCGCTGGCCGCGCCTGAGGCTCTGGCCGCGGAGATCACGGTCAAGCCGCCGGTCCTGCTCGTGCATGGGGACGCGGACGACATCGTGCCCTATTCATCGCTTGCACAAGCCGAGGCGGCTCTCAATGGTGTTGGGGTGCCGGTCTCGGCAATGACCCGACCCGGGCTTGGTCACGGCATTGACAATGAAGGCTTGGGATTTGCGATGGCATTGTTGAAGCGCGTGTTTGAAGGCCCGCCGGAAAAGTGACTGAATTGTTTCAAGTGGTTGTGATAAAAAGAAAATATATGAAACTGGCGCAAAAATTATTTTGAAGTGAATCGAGTACGTTCCTAGAATTCGCGGAGACGAGCGTTCCGCGATTGAACCCGGGAGGGCAAGAATGGACGTCGCGCTGGAAAAATGTCCGGCATTGGTTCTGAACGCGGATTTTCGTCCGCTGAGCTATTTTCCACTATCGCTCTGGCCCTGGCAGGAGG
>ENA-UOXV01000158-UOXV01000158.1-marine-metagenome-genome-assembly--contig:-NODE-158-length-90160-cov-7.372421_pt1 | contig 90160 bp, 110 predicted proteins | sample MGYA00238165_ERZ766961 | MGnify/ENA primary metagenome ERZ766961 (study PRJEB28924, sample SAMN03173240) | marine metagenome | biome: Marine; feature: Water; material: Subsurface seawater | place: North...
ATCCGTTTGAACCTGTCATCAAAACCAAGACCCTTAGCCTGATCCCACATGTGGTTAAACGATACATGCCACTTGCGCAATGTTTGACTATAGCTTTCTCCCAACTCAAAAAAGTCGGCCACCACAAGCCCCGCGCGTTGCACTTGGGCAATCAACACCTTTTCGCTGGGCAACATGCCCCCTGGAAAGATATGTTTTTGAATAAAATCGACACTATGACGGTAACGCTCCCAGCGGGAATGCTTAACTGTAATGATCTGCAAAGCGGCACGCGCACCTGGTTTTAAGCGGTTGCGCAAAGTGTCAAAGTAAATCGGCCAATATTTTTCGCCTACCGCCTCAAACATCTCGATGCTTACTATTCCATCATAAAGGCCAGTCTCATCGCGATAATCTTGGAGTTTGATCGTGACTTGATCAGATAGGCCCGCTTTGGCAATACGCTCGACGGCGAAAGTATACTGTTCTTTTGAAATTGTCAGGCAGGTGACTTTCAAGCCAAGCTCACGAGCAGAAAATTCTGCAAACCCTCCCCAGCCGCACCCAATCTCAAGCACGTGATCCCCAGGTTTAAGGCCTAACTGGTCAACCAAACGCTGGTATTTCTGAGTCTGAGCTTGCTCAAGCGATTCTGAGCCTGAGAGAAACAGCGCCGATGAATAAGTCATGGTTTGATCCAGCCAAAGACTGTAAAAATCATTCCCAAGATCATAGTGGTAAGAAATATTCTTTTTAGCCTGCTGCCGTGAGTTGTTTTTAAGCCAAAATCTAAACCGCTCAAACTTACACAAAAGTGTATTTCCAGGAAAAGCGTCAAAAACCAAATCATTATCAAGATTCAAAAGATCCAAAAGTGCTTGCAGGTCGGGAGTTGACCACCAAGCATCTAAATAGGCATCGCAAAAACCCAGATCACCTTCACGGATCAGGCGGGCGAACACATCAGAGTTATGAATATTAAGATGCGCCTTTGGGCCTGATTTTTGGCCGACGGCCCGAAACAGGCGGCCGTCTGGCAAAAGAAAATCAATTTGCCCCGCATCTAACTTTTGGGCCAATTGAAACACTGCTGAAAAGTAGCGTGGCAGATTTTTTGCACCCTGTGTCGACGTCGAAATACTCATATGCCCCCCAAGGCCTCATTATTATTATTCAAGAACATCGTGAATATCTGCTTGCTAGAAAAGGGCCTTTGGCGCGGTTACGCGATTTGCGTAGGCGGCCAGCGCACGTTCTCGCCCCTGCGCCAGATCAATTAACCTATCTGGATAGGGTGTGGCAATATCGAGTTGCCACTTCTTTGGCACCGCATCAAAATAGGCCGCTGCTTCGGCTGACGGGCGGGCCGAAAGCTCAGCGATAAAGCGATGGCGGTAGGCTTTATTTTGGTCGAACCGTTCGGCCTGCCCTTGCGGATTAAAAATCCGAAAATAAGGTGAGGCATCGGGCCCAGAGCCCGCCGCCCATTGCCAACCCATTGCATTCGCCGCAGGGTCCCAATCGGTCAGGCATTGTGCAAACCAAGCAAGCCCCACGCGCCAATCAGTCATCAGATGTTTGGTCAAATAACTGGCCACAATCATGCGGCCCCGATTGTGCATCGTGCCTGTGACATACATTTCGCGCATTGCTGCATCAACGAAGGGCTCGCCAGTCATGCCACGACGCCATTTTTCGGCATCTTCATTGTCGCCCCTCCAAGGAAAGGCGTCCCATTCAGCGCGCCAATTGCGATGTAGAATATGGGGGGTATGATGGCACAGATGATACGCGAATTCGCGCCAAACCAATTCTTTCAAGAAATGCTCAGCCCCTGCAAAGCCGCTGCGCAAAGCCGCTTGTCCCGCGTGCCAGACCATTCGTGGACTAACCTCGCCGTAGGTCAGGTTCTCTGACAGGCGCGAAGTGGCATCAAATTCAGGGAAATCGCGCGCTTCTTTATAGGGGCCGATGGGACCTCCTAAAAAGCGGTTCAAGCGCCCAATGGCTGCCGCTTCGCCAACCGCTTGGTAAGGGCGCACCACGGCAGCGCCACAACACATTTCACCGCCAAGTGCCCAATCGTCCAGCCGATCACTTTGCGGCCATTGCGCTGGAGCGCACAAAGCTTTGGGCGCTGGCACGGGTTCAGGGACCGCGCGTTGCGCGACCGATCTCCAAAAAGGTGTATAAACGCGATAAAATCCACCTTCTTTTGTGGAAACAGTCCAGGGTTCAAAAAGCACATGCCCTTCATAACTGGTGGCGCTGTGCCCTAGCGCTTTAAGGCCCGACTTGATCAACCGATCACGCTCTTGCGTGGCAGGCACATAGCTGCGCGACCAATGCACACTCTCAGCTCCCGTTTCGACAATCAGTTTTTTAATCTCATCAAAAGAGTTTCCCTTGCGCAAAATAAGGCGACTATTCATCGACAAAAGACTTTGGGAAAAGATCTCAATCGATAGGCCAAGGCGCCAACGCGCTGCGGCACCAAGGGCGGCGACCTCCTCATCGCATATAAAGACAGGAATGATGGGCCTACCCGTTTCATGGGCAGCAGCTAGCATGGGAAGATCACTCAGACGCAAATCGCGCCTAAACCAAATAATAATCGGAGGTTGGGTCATAACTCTTCCATTTATGAAGTCTACGCACTCAATGGCAGATCAGATCACAAACCGATAGGTTTTGGCAGAATTAAATCGAAACATGGCATAGGGATCGTTCAAATCACGCCAGATAAAGATGTGTATATATGCAACGATTTCATCGGCCAAATTTTTTCACATATGTATTTGTCGCTTTAGTCCATTAGCCCAGTGTAATAAGACCCTGTTCAGTGATGATAGCGTCTAGCGGCTGGTCTGTAGTGTCAGTTGGCACCAAGGGCAGCTCTTGCGCAGCAAAGGCAAATCCGATGGCCAGTGTGGGTTTATGCGCTCTTAGAGCTTGCAGCGTGCGATCATAAAAGCCGCCGCCATAGCCCAAACGATAGCCACGCCGATCAAAAGCCACCAAGGGCACGATCAAAAGCTCGGGCTCCAACCAAGCACCCTCTTGTGGGATCAGCGCGCCAAATTCGCCCACAACCATCGGGCATTCGGGCGTCCATTCTCGAAACCGTAGCGCCTGCCCCGCCCCAATAATCACCGGCACACAGACGGGGCCTTGGTGAGCCTTCATCGCGGCCAACGGGTTTGCTTCACTTAAAATTGGCATATAGGCGCCCAAAACATCACCGCTATACGGAGCCAAATAATCGGCTAAAAGTTCGGCTGCTTGCCCCTGCCCCCTAGTGAATGCCGCCTTACGGGTGGCAAAGGCCGCCTTGCGCACATCAGCCTTGATCTTGGAGAGATAGCTCACATCAGCACCAAACTCGCCAGACCCAAAAAGGTGAAGAAGCCAAAAAGATCGGTCAGCGTGGTCACAAATGTGCCTGACGATACTGCAGGGTCCATGCCAAAGCGCACAAAGATCAAAGGCACCAAAACCCCCGCCAGCGCTGCAATCAAAAGATTAACCACCATCGCAACAGCAATCACCCCGCCCAGCGCCAGAGAATCGTAAAAATACCAACCTACCAGCGCCATCATCAGTGCAAAGCCCATGCCATTAATCAAACCAACCGCCGCCTCACGGCGAACAACCCGCATGGCGTTTGTTGCAGTGAGATCGCGCGTGGCCAAGGCCCGCACCGCCACCGTTAGAGACTGCGTGCCAGCATTCCCACCCATCGAGGCCACGATCGGCAACAAGGCCGCAAGCGCTAAAAAAACCGCAATAGTGCTTTGGAATTGTGCTATGACCAAGGCCGAAAGGTTGGCAGCCAGCAAATTGACAAATAGCCACGGAAAGCGCTGGCGTACCGTCTCGAACACCCCGTCCGAGATTGAGCTTTCCTCACCCACACCGGCCAAAAGCAACATATCTTCCTCATGCTCTTCATCCAGAACATTCATCGCGTCATCAATCGTAATGACACCGACCAAGCGGTCGTCTGCATCAACAACGGGGCAGGAAATTAAGTGATATTGGGTGAATAAATAAGCCACATCGGCTTCGGGCGTGGCACCACGCACTGTACGGTAGCTGTCCTCTGCCAAGGCGCGCAATTGCGTTGCCCTCGCCGCTGCCAAAAGCCGCCCCAGTGAAACATAGCCCTGCGGTTTCATGCGCGGGTCGACCAAAATTACATGGTAAAATTGATCTGGCAAATGATCGGCATTACGCAAAAAGTCGATTGTTTCGCCCACTGTCCAATGTAATGGCGCCACCACGACTTCGCGCTGCATCAAACGACCAGCGGAATAGTCTGGAAAGGCCAAGGCTTGCTCGACCGCGGCGCGGTCTGCGTCGGTCAGCGCCCCTAGAATGATCGCCTGCTGCGGCTCTTCTAGATCTTCTAGAATATCGACAACGTCATCGGTATCCAGTTCCCGCACCGCGTCGGTCAAAATATGGCGAGGCAAATAGCCGATCACTTCTTCGCGGATCGATTCGTCAATTTCCGACAGAATGTCTCCGTCAATTTCGCCGTACCAAACATCAATGAGCTTGCGCCGATCAAAGCTGCTCAGTTGCTCAATAATATCGGCAATATCGGCGGCATGCAGCGGATCTAACAGGGTTGTTAGTTGGCCTGCATCGCCCTGCCCCAAGGCTTGGCGTACCAAAGAAATGCGGCGCGGATCAAACCCACCTTCGGAATTGGCAGAGACATCTGTTTCAAAATCTGACATAAGGCCTCCATAAATCTGCCCCTTCTTAGCGAAAAGAAATGCAAATAAACAGCCTTTGCGGTGCAAATGGTGCGAAAACTATGATCAACATATCTGATATTTAGGAAAAAAGGGGCACCATGGCGCAACTTATAACAGGCCGTATTCTGTCGTTTGAACACGATCCATTTCTGGCAGGACCGACGGCTGCCAAAATTCACGATGCAGTCTTGGTCGAAGGTGGCAAGATCGTAGGACTGGGCAGTTTAGCAGCTCTTAAAGCGCACGCACCTCAAGCGCCGCTTAAGTCTTATGGTGAATCCTTGGTGATGGCGGGGTTTGTCGATGCCCATGTGCATTTCCCCCAAACTGCAATCATCGCCAGCTGGGGCAAAAGGCTGATTGACTGGTTGAACGATTATACGTTTCCAGAAGAGATGCGCCTAAACGACCCCGCTTATGCAGATATGATCGCTGCGCGCTATTTTTCCTTGGCGCTATCGCATGGCACCACCTCGGCCTGTTCTTATGCCACGATCCATACCCAATCGGTCGATGCTTTCTTCACGCAAGCCCGCACCCTTGGCCTGCGAGCTTGGGCTGGCAAAACCTGCATGGATAAAAATGCCCCCTACGGGCTCCGCGACACGGCGCAGTCCGCCTATGACCAGTCAAAGGCGCTGTTGCAAAAGTGGCATGGGCAAGCGCGCCTGTCTTATGTGATCACCCCGCGTTTTGCCCCTACCTCATCCCCCGAGCAGCTATCAGCCCTTGGCGCGCTTTGGGCTGAACATCCCGATTGTTTGATGCAAACCCACCTCAGCGAGCAACCCGACGAGGTGGCTTGGGTGGCCGATCTGTACCCACAGGCGCGCGACTATCTAGACGTGTATGAGCACCACGGGCTTTTGGGACGCGGGGCATTGTTTGGCCATGCCATCCATTTGACCGAGCGAGAAAAGGCGCGGCTTGTGGAAACCGGGGCGGCTCTAGTGCATTGCCCCACCTCAAACAGTTTTATTGGCTCGGGTCTTTTTGATCTGGTGGGGCTTAAGAGTTTGGGTCTGCGCTTGGGCCTTGCAACCGATACGGGGGGTGGGTCGTCTTTTTCGATGTTGCGCACAATGGCAGCCGCCTATGAAATTTCGCAACTTCGCGGCACCGCCCTTCATCCGTCAGAGCTTTTGTGGCTGGCAACCCAAGGATCGGCCCGCGCACTGAGTGCAGACCATCAAATCGGCAATATAGCCTTAGGGCTCGAGGCTGATTTTGTGGTGCTGGATCTGGCCTCAACCCCCGCCATTGCCCAGGCCAGCGCGCGGGCGAGTGACATTTGGTCGGCCGTTTTTCCAACCATCATGATGGGCGACGACCGCGCTGTGCAAGATGTTTGGATTGCGGGCAAGTGCTTGCCAAAGTAGCACACACTTGTGAATAGGATTGCGCAGCACCCCTTTTGCGCCTAGCAGATCATCATCCAGTGAGTGAGTGCATGGCTTTGCAACAAGACCGTCCCGAAAACAACGACAGCCGCCGCGGCTTTGCCTTTGCCATGAGTGCCTATGCGCTCTGGGGCATCATGCCCCTTTATATGAAGGCTTTGGCCAATGTGCCCGCACTTGAGATTTTGGTGCACCGCGTCATTTGGTCTTTGCCCATTGCAGCTTTGGTGATTTTGATTACAGGCCGCACGAAAGAGCTGATGCAAGCTTTCCGCACCCCAAAAACCTTGGCCATGGCAGGTTTGACGGCGGCACTAATCTCGGTGAATTGGGGGATTTATGTCTGGGCGATAGCGAACGATCACGCACTAGATGCCGCCTTGGGCTATTATATTAACCCACTTTTCTCGGTGTTTTTAGGGGCCGTTTTATTGGGGGAGCGTTTGACCCGCCGTCAACAGCTGGCCATTTCGATGGCGGTTTTGGCCGTGCTGATCCTAACTTATGAGGCGGGGCGCCTGCCGCTGTTGTCGCTGGGCCTGCCCTTAACCTTTGGCACCTATGCCTATTTAAAAAAATCATTGCCCGTCGGCCCAAACCAAGGATTCTTTCTTGAGATCTTGCTTTTGATGCCCGTAGCCCTTGGCTATATGGCCTACTTGTACGTTACCGATCAGACCCATTTCATGATCGGTAACGGGCTGGAAACTGCGCTTCTTTTGGGTTGTGGCGTGATCACCGCAGTGCCGCTTTTACTTTATGGCAACGGGGCCAAACATTTGCGCATGTCGACCAACGGGTTTTTACAATATAGTGTGCCGTCGATGATTTTTCTGATGGCGGTATTTGTTTTTCATGAACCTTTGGGGCTTGGGCGCTTGATGGCCTTTGGGTTGATTTGGGCAGGTTTGGTATTGTTTTCATTTGATATTTTCAAAAAAATCCCCATAAATAAATCCTAATCCAATCAATGGCGCATCAGTTCTGAGTGCGGATCACAAAGCCCGTCAATAACATCAAAATGATGGCGGTCCTTTAAAACCGACCACGGGCAGTCCCAAGCCTCACTCAGGAGCCTAGCGTGCCATAAAAAGGCGGACCCGCTCAGCACCACCCACCCAAATATGGGCCTCAACTTCGGAGCGTTTCGGCAAAAGTGTCGGGCTTTGTTGGCGGACATCTTCCACGCTTAGCCCAAGGTTTTGGTTCATCTGCGTTTGGGCAATAGGGGTCAGATCGCGCAGCGGTGAGATGGGCACCACGCACTTGATGGGCACCGCAATATCTGCGCAAGCCATACGCGCAGCCAAATGCCTCCCAGCAGAATGGCCCGACACGACCAAAGGCACCTCAATAAAGCCCAAAAGCGCTTACAGCGCCGCCTCTGTCTCAGGCGCCATTTGCCCCAAACCGACTGCAGGGGCCAATGTGTAAAAGGGCATCGCGACCGCTCAGCCTCGCGCCAGCGCCCCTTGGGCCAAATGCGAAAAGTCGCGGGGGGGGAATCTCATCCAATAGCCACCATGAATGAACACGAACTAACCGCGCACCTGACCTTTGGGGTAAAAAACATCAATACTCCCCCCAAGATCCGAGGTAAGCTGCCCCATCCGTAATCCTTATGCCGCGCGGAAAGCCTGCGCCTTGGCCTGTCAGTGGGGCATATATCCGTCTGCATCCTTGATGAAGGTGCCATTTTGATAGGCAGAATCCATATCCATAGGGCTTCCTTTCATTGATGTGCTGGACATTTGGGTGCCGCTTGTGCATTTGTTACGCAACGTTAAATGGAGCCCATCATGCATGATACTGCAACCAATTTATCCTCTCTTTTAAAAGATCCTAGCCTTTTGGCGACCAAAGCCTATGTCGCAGGCCAATGGATTGATGCTGACGACGGCCAAACCTTTGCCGTCTACAATCCCGCGCGCGGCGATGTGATTTGCCATGTCGCCGATCTTAGCCGCGCCGAGACAAAGCGCGCGATTGATGCGGCTGCCGTTGCACAAAAGCTTTGGGCCGCACGCCCCGCAAAAGAGCGCGCGAATATTCTGCGCGCTTGGTTCAATTTAATGATGCAAAATCAAGATGATTTGGCACGAATCCTAACCGCCGAAATGGGAAAACCCTTTGCCGAGGCCAAGGGCGAAATTGCCTATGGCGCGTCGTTTATCGAGTGGTTCTCAGAAGAGGCAAAACGCGTTTACGGTGAAATCATTCCAGGCCATATGGCGGATAAACGTATCTCAGTTCTCAAACAGCCTATCGGGGTTGTTGGCTCGATCACGCCATGGAACTTTCCAAATGCGATGATTACCCGCAAATGTGGGCCAGCTTTGGCGGTTGGCTGTGCGTTTGTGGCGCGCCCTGCTGCAGAAACCCCCTTGTCGGCCCTTGCTTTGGCGGTTCTGGCGGAACGCGCAGGCTTGCCTGCGGGGCTTTTGTCGGTTGTGCCGTCAAGCCGCTCGTCAGACATTGGCAAAGAATTTTGTGAAAATCCTATCGTACGAAAATTGACGTTTACGGGCTCAACTGAGGTCGGGCGCATTTTGCTGCGCCAAGCGGCCGATCAGGTAATGAAATGCTCGATGGAGCTGGGCGGCAATGCACCGTTCATCGTATTTAACGACGCAGATTTGGATGCGGCAGTTGATGGGGCGATGGCATCGAAATTCCGCAACAATGGTCAAACCTGCGTCTGCGCCAATCGCATCTATGTGCAATCGGGCGTTTATGACGCGTTTGCGGCCAAGTTATCGGCGGCGGTTGCCAAGTTGAATGTAGGCGACGGCCTCTCTGACGGTACCACCACAGGCCCTTTGGTCAATATGGATGCGGTCAATAAGGTCGAAGAACATATTGCAGACGCTTTGGCAAAAGGCGGGAAACTCGTCACGGGTGGCAAGCGCCACGCTTTGGGGGGCAGCTTTTTTGAACCAACTGTGATAACAGATGTCACATCCCAAATGATTGTAACCAACGAGGAAACCTTTGGCCCGCTGGCACCCCTCTTCAAATTCGAAACAGAAGCAGAGGTTGTGGCCAAAGCAAATGATACCATCTTTGGTCTGGCCAGCTATTTCTACGCGCGCGACATTGGCCTGATAACCCGGGTGCAAGAGGCCTTGGAATATGGCATCATTGGCGTGAATACAGGCATTATCTCAACCGAGGTGGCGCCTTTTGGTGGTGTCAAACAATCGGGCCTTGGCCGCGAAGGCAGCCACCACGGTATGGAAGATTATCTTGAGCTGAAATATATCTGCCTTTCGATCTGATAGACCAACTTATAGGCCAAACAAGGGGGCGCGTGATGCGCCCCCTTGTTTTTTTGGATTAGGCTGCGGCGTTGGCCGCACCCTCGATCACCGGATGGCGCGCGGTTTGCGCATTGGTGATTTCGATGCGTCTAGGTTTAAGCGCCTCGGGTGTTTCACGCAAAAGGTCAATGTGCAGCATACCATGCTCATGGGCGGCGCCTTGCACCTTGACATGATCCGCTAGGGCAAAGCGACGCTCGAATGCGCGAGTGGCAATGCCACGATGCAAAAAGGTTTTTGCGCTATCTTCTTCAGACTTGCCCGCGGTCACATAAAGCGTGGCATCTTTGACCTCGACGCTTAGATCATCGGACGCAAATCCTGCAACAGCGATGGAAATACGATAGGCATCATCACTTTTTTTTTCAATATTATAGGGTGGAAAGCCAGGCTGAACGACCTGCGCTGTCAGCGTGCGGTCCATCAAATCGGCCAAACGGTCAAAGCCAACTGTAGCACGGTAAAGCGGGGTGAAATCAAAGTTACGCATACATCCTCCTAAAGCGATGTGAAGCCCTCCGACGGGGACGGGCAGTAAAACGGGCCCAAAATGGCGCCCGCTTCATCACAATTAAGAAGTGCTATTTTGGATTTCAAGGGCTGGCGGGAAAACCTTCGGGGCGCGGCCCACCCAGTGCCCAATCTAACAATTCAACAGTGTGTACCACCCTCAAATCACTGTCATGGGCAATCTGCGTCATGCAGCCCAAATTACCTGCCGCAATCACATCGGCCTTGCAGGCAACCAAACTTTCTTGTTTGCGTAATCGCAATTCTCCCGAAATTTCAGGCTGCAACATGTTGTATGTGCCCGCGGAGCCACAGCACAAATGGCTGTCCTTGGGCTGGACCACTTCAAAGCCCACCCTTTTCAGAAGATCTTTAGGAGCATCTTTAATCTTTTGCCCATGTTGTAAAGAGCAAGCCGCATGATAGGCTACGCGCACTGATTTTCGCGCACCTTCGGGCAGACCAATTTTGCTTAGAAACTCGGTGATATCGCAAGCCAACCCCGAGATTTCAGCAGCCTCGGCAGCGCGGGAGTGGCCCGTGAATAGATGGCCATATTCCTTGACGGTCGTGCCGCAGCCCGAGGTGTTGATAATCACTGCATCAAGCCCACCTTGGTGTTTAACCCCCAGCCAAGCGTCAATATTCTCGGCCGCCTGTTCGCGCGCACCGTCGCCCTTGCCCATATGATGACGCAGCGCTCCACAACAGCCCATGCCGCCCGCGATAACCACCTCGCAGCCCAGCCGAGTCAAAATGCGGATGGTCGCGTCGTTGATCTTTGGATCAAGTACCTTTTGCGCGCAACCTGTGAGCAACGCCACGCGGTATTTTGCAGGTCCGTCCATAGGCGCAAACGATTGAGGATGATCACTAAGGCTGGCCTTTGGGATCGATTTAGGGGCCAGCTCAATCATGGCGCGCAAGCGACGATCTGGCATCACAAAAGCCAAGGGCCGCATCATCCGCGCGCAATAAAGCGCAAGGCGAAACCGTGCAGGATAAGGTAGGATAAAAGCCAAAACCGACCGCAACATTTTATCCATCAGCGGGCGCTTATAGGTCTGCTCGACATATTCGCGTGCCTGATCAATCAGATGCATATAATTCACCCCCGAGGGGCAGGTGGTCATGCACGCCAAGCACGACAGGCAGCGATCAATATGGGTGACCGTTTGCTTATCGGCAGGGCGGCCCGTTTCAAGCATTTCTTTGATGGCGTAAATGCGGCCGCGAGGGCTGTCGGCTTCATCTCCTAGGACTTGATAGCTTGGGCAAGTGGCAGTGCAAAATCCACAATGTACGCATGATCGCAAAATTTTATTGGCCTCGGCCAATTTTGGATTTTCTAGCTGCGTTGGGGTAAATAAAGTTTGCATTAGCCCATACGTCCCTTGTTTAGAATGGCTTTTGGATCAAATTTCGCGCGCAGCCCTTGGGTTAAGGTTATGATAGCGGGGGATTGCGGTTGAAAGCTAGGCGCGCCACCGCCTTTGCCGCGAAACAGGGTGGCGTGCCCCTCAAACGTGCCCAAAAGTAGGCGTAAATCAGTGTTTTCGGGCAACAACAGCCACAAAAGCCCACCGCCCCAATCCAGCATATAATCAAGTGGGGCAGCTTTGGCCAAAATACCCGCTGCGTCCGAGGGTTTCACACTCACACGCCACAGGTCGCCCGTCTGCCCAACAAAGGGTTTCAGGTCGCGAATATCGGCCCAAACACTTAGGCTGTTCTCAGAAATCTGCGCCTGACCGTAGAATTTAAGATGTTTTGCAAGCGCAGATGCGCGGTATTTGACCGCCGCGTCAAACCCTTCAACGCGCAAGACCGTACCCGACTGCGGGCGAAAAGAGGCTGCAGTCACCTCATAGGGTGAGCCGAGTGCCGCCGCCATCAGCGACACTGCGGTTGCTGGGTCTTGGCCATCAAAAAAAAGGGTGCGGCTAGCTTCGGGCACGGGCAAAAGCTTAAAGGCAACTTGCGTCAAAACCCCCAAAGTACCGTGGCTGCCCGCCATCAACTTAACCAAATCAAGTCCCGTGACATTCTTCATCACGCGCCCACCATTTTTCACTATGGTCCCCGCCCCATCGACAAAGCGCACGCCTATCATGCTGTCGCGACACGCCCCCGCTTGCACGCGCCTAGGGCCTGCGGCATTGCACGCCACAACCCCGCCCAAAGTCGAGCGCCCCTCGCGCCCTAAAACAGCGGCGTAGTCTGGGGCCTCAAACGGCAGACGTTGCTTTTCGACAGCCAACTGGTCATTTATATCACTGAGCAAACTCCCCGCACCCGCGACCAAGGTCAGCGCTCCCGGTTCATAAAGCTCGATGCCTGCAAACCCATCTGTGTAAAGTGGTGTAGCCCCCGCGACCACATCACCAATCGCGCGGGTGCCCCCGCCGATAATCTCAACAGGTAATTGGGCTTCGACCAAAATCTGAGCCAGCTCAGCTTCATTTTGAGGGCGCATTTTTGTTCCTTTAAACAGAGGTCGCACGGCGTGAGGCCGAGACATCAAGAGGAAAGACCTTGGCGGCATTCAAAAGCCATTTCGGATCAAACACATCTTTTACATTCAACTGCGCTTCTAAATCGGCAGGCGCGAATTGCACCGTCATAAGATCGCGCTTTTCCACGCCCACACCATGCTCGCCCGTCAGACAACCACCCACTTCAACACAAAGGCGCAAAATATCATTTCCAAAGGCTTCGCAAAGTTCAAGATCGCCAGGTTTGTTGGCATTATAAAGGATCAAAGGATGCATATTACCATCACCCGCGTGAAAGACATTGGCAACCCCAAGCCCGTAATGCTGGCTTAATTCACCAATGCGGCGGAGCACCAGAGGCAGCGCAGAAACTGGGATCGTTCCGTCTAAACACATATAATCGGCAATATTCCCCATCGCGCCAAAAGCAGATTTACGGCCCAGCCAGATTTTTTGGCTTTCTTCTGCGGATTTGCTTTCGCGAAAAGCAACCGGATTGTGGCGCATGGCGATCTCTTTAATCAAGGCCAGCTGCAGATCAATTTCATTGTCCGACCCTTCTACCTCGACAATCAGCAATGCCTCACAATCGGGATAGCCAGCTTTGGCGAAATCTTCGGTAGCCACGATGCAGGGGCGATCCATAAACTCGATGGCAACAGGCAAAATGCCCGCTTTAATAATGTCAGAGACACAGGCTCCCGCCACCTCATTCGCATCAAATCCGATGAGAACGGGACGCGCGCCTTCAGGTTTTGGCAAAATGCGCAAGGTGGCTTCGGTCACGATACCAAGCTGCCCTTCAGAGCCGCAGATCAGCCCCAAAAGATCAAGGCCACCCGAATCCATATAGGCGCCGCCGATTTGTATGATCGTGCCGTCCATTTGCACCAAGGTCACGCCCAAAAGATTATTCGTGGTCACCCCATATTTCAAACAATGCGCACCCCCCGAATTCATCGCGATATTGCCCGCAATCGCACAGGCCAATTGGCTTGATGGGTCGGGGGCGTAGAAAAACCCCTCATCCTCGACGGCTGCGGTGACGCTTACATTGGTGCGCCCCGTTTGCACGCGGATAAAACGATTTGGATAATCTATCTCAAGCACGTTAACCATGCGTGCCACGCTTAATACAACACTGTCAGCAGTGGGCAAAGAGCCCCCCGCCAAACTAGTGCCCGCACCGCGCGGCACAACGGGAATCGCATGCGCATGGCAAAAACGTAAAACCGCCGCTACCTGTTCAGTGGTGCGGGGCAAGACAACAGCCAAAGGTTGGCACGCATAAGCCGCCAAAGCATCGCATTCATAGGGGCGCGTGTCGTTTAAATAGTGTAGAACCGCGTCTTTTGGCAACAATTGGGCCAATCCCGCTACTATACTGGGCTTGGCGTCTATAATCATTTGGTTTGCTTTTGGCATTTCCATGACCCACACACCCCCCTAAAATTGGTAAATTAATATAACCAATTTGGTCCCATAGCAAGATGAAAGTTTATTCGTTAGACAGAGAAGAAAAGGTCAAGCTGCAATGAATTTTACAGATTTTAAGTTTAGTTTCGATATTTTTAATTATATCGCTTTGGCAGGTCTTTTGCTCTCATGGCTTATCACAAGCTATTTAATTGAGCATCCACCCTTAAGCCGCATATCTGTCTCTGAGCTGATGAGTGAGTACCGCCGTGAATGGATGCGTGAATTCGTGACCCGTCAGCCCCGTATATTTGACGCCACGGTGATTGACAGTTTGCGCCAGGCCACGGCCTTTTTCGCCTCGGCATCCATGTTGGCGCTTGGGGGTGGATTGGCGGTTTTGGGCAATTCTGACCAGATGATGGGCTTGGCCCAAGATTTTGAGCTGACCACCCGATTAGCCGAAATTGAGATTAAGATGATCTTGGTCCTTTTGTTTTTAGCCAATGCGTTTTTGAAATTTGTTTGGGCCAGTCGACTATTTGGTTATTGCGCCATTTTGATGGCCGCTGTTCCAAATGACCAAAAAGACCCGCTGGCTTTTCACCGCGCCGAGCAGGCGGCCGAAATCAATATCACTGCTGCTCGCAGTTTTAACCGCGGCCTACGTTCTGTTTATTATGCGCTCGGAGCCTTGGGCTGGATCTTTGGCCCCGAGGCTTTGATCGCTAGCACCGTCATTACGAACATCATCGTATTGCGGCGGGAATTTGCGTCAGAGTCGCGCACAGTGATGCTGAAACGCACCCTTTAAAGCGAATAAACGTCTGTAGATGCCTTGGGTCTAACGTCCACGCGCTTCAATCAGCCACACAAGAAGACTAATCTCAAGGGCCATCAGCACATAAACCCAAGCACTGATCAAGGGCTGCGATCGCACCGATTGATTTAAAAAAGAATCGCTCTGTGCAGCGCGGTTTATCCCATCTGCCGGCAACAGTTGACAAAAATAGGCCCTCTAAAAAGCAAAACTGACGGGTGCCGTTTTGCGACTGTTCAAGCACGTCAGAGCATAAAATATCTGACGGCACCCTATAGGCCGTGAATTGCACAGCGTTGCCCTGCAGCCCCAGCACATGTGATAAACAGTCAACCAAACGGGCCTTGCCAAAACTCACAAAACCCACCAAAAGCCCATACTTCCCACCGATAAGATCATGGTCAAAATCGACTCGATCATCCTCTCTTGGCCTAAGAAATGCACATTGATGCTGGCTTTAGCCTTACCTAACAAGGCAACGGCATCATTTATTTGTACGGCAAGGTCTTTTGGCATTGGCACATCCTTTGAAAGCGTAAGTCATTTAAACAAGTTTAGCCTTGCGAGACAAATAACAATCAGGCCAAGATCACACATGATTGTGAAACCTCCATTCGAAAATGTTTTGACATTGGCGCAAAAGACTCAAAAGGGTGCACACAAAGGGCCTGCGCCTGTGCATCTGTGGAACCCACCCTTTTGCGGCGATATTGACATGCGCATAGCGCAAGATGGCACTTGGTTTTACCAAGGCTCGCCCATCGGGCGGGCCGGGATGGTCAAGCTTTTCTCATCCATTCTCAAGCGCGAGGATAATAAATTCTTTTTGGTTACACCCGTTGAAAAAGTGGGCATCACGGTTGAGGATGCGCCCTTTATCGCCATCGATCTCCATGTCACAGGCGCTTGCCAAAACCAAGAGCTCACCTTTGAAACCCATGTCGGCGATCGCGTCACCGCAAGCGCTGCCCATCAAATCCGAATCAGCTATGATCCTACCACCAAAGAACCGCGCCCATATGTAATGGTGCGCGCAGGATTAGAGGCGCGTATCGACCGCAAAACCTATTACCGCATGGCCGAAAAGGGCCAAATCGTCGCCCATCAAGGGCAAGATTGGTTTGGCATTTGGTCGTCGGGCCAATTTTTTGCGCTCTGTTTAGAAAAAGAGTTTGAAGCTTAGCCTCCCTCATTGCGCTTTCGCTTGCTCGGCGGGGATGGGCTAGATAAAAGATCCTAACATCGTCCCAAAAGGAAATTCCATGCCACATGAAGCTCCCGAAACAGAAATTATCGCCACCTGGAAAGTTTCCTGTGACGGTGGCGAAGGGGCTTTGGGCCATCCGCGTGTGTGGTTGGTGATCCCCCAAAACAAGGGATATGTGGAATGTGGCTATTGCGACAAACGTTATCTGCATGAAACTTCGGTTGGCACCGGCTAATAGGGCAGCTAGCGGACGGGCACATCGACCTACCCACAGGGGTGGGGCATCTGAGTACTTTTGTGACTGTCGTAAGAGGCTAAATAGGTGATCAAATTTCCCCCTGACCAGCTTCTAATAAATGCGACGTCACTTGCATAGATTGACCAGGCTGTGCTGGCTGAATATTCATATTTATAATAGAAAAACACTTTGCGCTGAGGGTAACAGAATAAAGCATATCGCATACCTAAGGCTCACAAGATTGCTTGACACCAAGTCCCCGGTGCAAATGGCACCATCTCTCATGTGCACCTAAAGGTGCCCTTCTCCTTGGTCATAGGTACGCACGTTAAACTAATTTTCATCGCGTCCAGCAAAGGCCAATACACGGTTACAATTATTTTGATCGACTATTTCCAAATAATTACGCGGGCTCATCGTTTGGATGGGATCACTTAAGGGCGGGTGGGGTCGATTGCGAGCGCCACAAAGGCACCTTGTGCAGTAGCATCAAAAATCGCCACAATGGCAAGCACCGCTAGAATTCAGCGTCAAATGATGGCACACAGTATTAACAAATTACCCATTGGAGTTCAGCATGACATTTGGCAAAGGTCATCATCTACATTTGATCGACGGTTCGGCTTTTATTTTTCGTGCCTATCACGCTTTACCTCCCCTGACGCGCAAGTCTGATGGGTTGCCTGTGGGTGCGGTTGCTGGATTTTGCAACCTATTGTGGAACGAGCTGTCCAAAGACCACGGGGCCCACGGGGCTACGCATTTGGCAGTGATTTTTGATCACTCCTCAAAAACTTTTCGCAATGAAATTTCCCCCGCCTATAAAGCGAATCGTCCCGAATTGCCCGAAGATCTGCGCCCGCAATTTCCGCTTACCCGCGACGCCACGCGGGCCTTTAACATCGCATGCATTGAAACCCAAGGGTTTGAGGCTGACGATCTAATTGCCACAATGGCCTGCCGCGCCCGCGCTGCAGGCGGACGCGTCACCATCATCTCTTCGGACAAAGATCTGATGCAATTGGTGGGCGACGGCGTCGATATGTTTGACCCGATGAAAAACAAACGCATTAACCGCGATGAGGTGTTTGAAAAATTCGGCGTAGGCCCCGAGCGGGTTGTTGATGTGCAGGCCCTTGCAGGCGATTCTGTAGACAATGTGCCCGGCGCGCCGGGCATTGGCATTAAAACGGCGGCTTTGCTTATTCAAGAATATGGCGATCTTGAAACGCTACTAGAACGCGCGGGCGAAATCAAACAACCAAAAAGGCGCGAATCTTTACTGGAAAACATCAAACAGATACGCATCTCAAAACGTTTAGTGACGCTCGATTGCGATATGGTTTTAGATTTCAGTCTTGAAAGCCTTGAGGTGGCCCCACCCAACGCGGACGACATTATGGCATTTCTACATAAAATGGAGTTTCTCACACTGACGCGGCGTGTTGCAGAAGCGCTTAAGGTCTCGCCGCCCGCACCAGACCAAGCGGCCGGTTTTGAACCCAGGAGCCCCGACGCCCATTTGCCCGCCCTGCCTTTTGACACCCACGCCTATGAGCATGTGCAAACCCCCGGGGCCCTTCAGCGCTGGATTGATGCGGTCTATGAGCGCGGCGTAGTGGCAATTGATACTGAAACCACCAGCCTAGACGAGATGAAGGCCAAATTGGTGGGCATTTCGCTTTGCGTGCATGCAGGTCAGGCCTGTTATATTCCACTGGGCCACCGTGCGGGCATGGGCGATCTTTTCGGCGCGTCAAAATTGGTCGAAGGACAAATGCCTATCGCGCAGGCCTTGGCGCTTTTAAAGCCAATGTTGGAAGATCCGTCAATTTTAAAAATTGGCCAGAATATGAAATATGACGCTAAGATTTTCGCGCGTCAGAACATTCGTGTGGCTCCAATCGATGATACGATGTTGATGTCTTATGCGATGAACGCGGGCTTGCATGGGCATGGGATGGATGCGCTGTGCGCACAATATCTAAACCACGAACCCATCGCCATAAAATCCCTGCTGGGCACAGGCAAAAGCGCGACCACCTTTGATCAGGTTGAAATCGCTCCCGCCGTGGCTTACGGCGCCGAAGATGCCGATATCACCCTCAGACTGTGGGAGCTTTTCAAACCCCGCCTGCACCGCGCTGGGGTCACAACCGTTTACGAAACCCTTGACCGCCCCTTGGTGCCCGTTTTGGCCCAAATGGAGATGCATGGGATTTTGGTCGACCGCGAGGTCTTATCGCGTATGTCAAACGCCTTTGCCCAAAAAATGGCAGGTCTTGAGGCCGAGATTTATGAGACCGCAGGTCAAAATTTCAACGTTGCCTCGCCCAAACAATTGGGTGAGATCCTTTTTGACAAAATGTCCCTACCCGGTGGGGTCAAGGGCAAGACCGATGCTTACGCCACGGGGGCTGATATTTTAGAAGATCTGGCTTCCGAAGGTCACACCCTGCCCGGCTTGGTGCTAGATTGGCGCCAATTGGCCAAGTTGAAATCCACCTATACCGACGCATTGCAAGATCATATCAACGGCGAAACGGGACGGGTACACACATCTTACGCGCTGACAGGCGCGGTGACGGGGCGCTTATCCTCGACCGATCCGAATTTACAAAACATCCCTATCCGCTCGGAAGAAGGACGCCGCATCCGTGAGGCCTTTATCGCCCCCGAAGGGCGTCTGCTGATCAGCCTTGATTATAGCCAGATTGAACTGCGGATTTTGGCCCATATCGCCGATATCCCCTCATTGAAACAGGCGTTTAAAGATGGGCATGACATTCACGCCATGACCGCTTCGGAAATGTTCAGCGTGCCCCTAGATCAAATGACACCTGACATTCGCCGCCAAGCCAAGGCAATCAATTTTGGGGTCATTTACGGCATTTCAGGCTTTGGTCTGGCGCGAAATTTACGCATTCCACGAGCCCAAGCCCAAGGGTTCATTGACCGCTATTTTGAACGTTTCCCTGGCATTAAAACCTATATGGATGACACGATCGCTTTTGCAAAATCGCATGGCTATGTACAAACGCTTTTGGGCCGCAGGATCCACACGCCCGACATTGCAGCCAAAGGATCAGGCGCGGGGTTTGCCAAACGGGCTGCGATTAACGCGCCCATTCAAGGCACAGCCGCCGATATCATTCGCCGTGCCATGATCAAAATGCCCCAAGCCATCGCGCATCTTGATGCGAAAATGCTGCTCCAAGTGCATGATGAGCTGCTGTTTGAGGTGACCAGAACCGATGCCCAGGCGCTTATTGCTATTGCCAAACAGGTCATGGAAAACGCAGGCTATCCTGCGGTTGCCTTCGACGTCAAACTGACGGTCGAGGCGGGTCAGGGCCAAAATTGGGCCGAGGCCCATTAAGAGAGGGGCGCGGCCTTTGTCAAAATAGGCCCCAACGCGCGCCCGCCCAGAATATGTAAATGGTAGTGCGGCACCTCTTGCAGACCGTCGCGGCCTGCGTTTGTTAGGGCGCGATAGCCAGCGGTTAGGCCCATCAACTCAACCACGCGGGCAATCGCCCGGTTAAAATCCACCAATTCATCAGCCGAAGCATGGGTGGCGAAATCATCGCAGGTCACATAAGCCCCTTTGGGGATCAAAAGAACATGCACGGGAGCTGCGGGGTTGATATCGTGAAAAGCTAAGGAATGATTGGTTTCTAAGACAGTGTTATTGGGAATTTCACCGCGCAAAATACGCGCGAAAATATTATTTTGATCGTAGTTTCTTGTCATACGTTATCCTGAAAAAATCTTTCCGAGACAAAATGTCAGCGGCTGTCTTTTCAGCAATATCAAATATCTGACTTAAGGCCAGTGCATTTTTGTATGCTCGGCATTTAGACCGATGGTTTCACAGGGGCCAATGCTTTGCAGATTTTGATGCTCCTCACGACTTGCGCCTAAGATCCCACGGTTCAGCTCGTCCCAGTTTGTTTAACCGTCGCTTGCAGTCCAAAAGCAGATGCGGGCTGTGTGGTCTTGCAGCTTGACTGTGGTAAAATACACTTAGATTAGGTCCATTAAAAAATTAGGTGATTAAAGGACCCTATGGGCCACAAATAGGTCGCGCAAACTCTGCTGGGGGCGCGCACCTATGTGGCTGATGACTTCGGCAGCCGCTATGCAGCCCATTTTTCCTGCAGTCTCATAAGAATGACCATTGGTGATGGCCCATAAAAAGGCACCCGCAAACAAATCACCCGCGCCCGTTGCGTCTTTGATCTGGGTGGGGATGGCATCAATATGCCAGCGCTGACCATTTGCGATCACAAAAGCCCCATTCGCGCCGTCGGTACACGCAACAATTTCTACGTCTTGGGCTGCGTGCGCTAAGGCCTCCTCCAACGTTTCGGTTTGGTAAAGCGACACCATTTCTGCGTGATTGGCAAAAAGCAAATCCGCATCGGCCCTGATCATCGCTAAAAAAGCCGCGCGGTGACGTTCGACGCAAAAAGGGTCGGAAAGCGTGATTGACACTTTACCGCTCGCACCTTTGCACGCCGCAATCGCCTTTGAGAAAGCAGCATGGCTTTCGGGTCCGTCGAAACGGTAGCCCTCAAGGTAAATCCATTCGGCTTGGGCCATGTCATCGGTGATAATATCGCCAGCGGTCAAAAACTCCGACCACCCCAAATAGGTGTTTAGGGTTCTTTCTCCGTCTGGCGTGACCAAAACGATGCAGCGCCCGGTTTCTTGAGCCCCATCCATTGGTGCCATCTTTGTCTCATAGACGGCCCCTTGGGCGCGTAAATCATGGGCGAAGATCGCGCCCAGCTGATCGTCGCAAACCTTGCCCACATAAGCCGTGCGCCCACCCAAATGGGCGATGGCTGCAATACTATTTGCCGCCGAGCCACCCGACACTTCTTGCGCAGACCCGATGTGACTATAAAGCGCGACTGCGCGGGGCATATCGATCAATTGCATGACCCCTTTGGTGATGTCATGGCGCGCCAACATTGCATCATCAGCGTAAGACAAAACGTCAACCATCGCGTTACCAATGCCAATCACTTGATATTTTTTCATTAGGTCTTTTCCTCGAACAAACAAAGATCACGGATAGGGCAGATGCCACATTTGGGTTTACGCGCAAGACAGATATAGCGGCCGTGTAAAATCATCCAATGATGCGCGTGTCCCTGATAAGCTACAGGCACATGATCTTCAATAGCGCGTTCCACCGCCTCGACCGTGCGACCAGGGCAGATGCCGCTGCGATTGCCCAATCGGAAAATATGCGTATCAACCGCTTGAGCAGGATGGTGAAACCACATATTCAAAACCACATTGGCGGTCTTGCGCCCCACGCCCGGCAAAGATTGCAGCGCCGCCCGAGATGAGGGCACCACACCCCCATATTCGCTGTGCAAAATGTCCGACATTTTGATCACATTCTTGGCCTTTTGTCGAAAAAGCCCAATGGTTTTTATGGCTTCGGTCAGCCCGTCAAGGCCGAGATCCAGCATTTCCTTGGGGCTTGTGACGCGCGCAAACAGGGGACGAGTCGCTCGATTAACGCCGATATCGGTGGCCTGCGCCGAAAGGGCGACCGCCACCAACAGCGTATAGGCGTTAAGATGATACAGCTCACCATCGGGTTTAGGGTTTGTGGCCTGAAAGGTCGCGAAAACTTGGGCCATGTGATGATAGTCTAACTGCTTTACCATTCGATCTAGTTTTTGCCTTGTGGGGCGCCTTGGCCCTTGGGAATTAGTTTATCTTTGCGCAACATTCGGGTCGCATGCCACCCGTCTATTGGTTAGAGTTTCACAATCGCAGCAAAAATAGAACCTGAAAATGCCCCTAACCCAACAAAACCCGCGCGACCATTACGCCCTTATCGCGCGTGCACTTGTGATTTTAGATCAGACCGAAACGCCCCTGTCGCTTGAGGGGCTGGCCGCCCAACTCGACCTAAGCGCCAGCCATTTTCAAAGGCTATTTTCACAATGGGTGGGCGTGTCGCCCAAGCGCTATCAGCAATATTTGACACTTGATCTGGCGCGCAGATTATTGGCAAACCGCTTTACGACGCTGGAAAGCAGCCATCTGGCGGGGCTCTCAGGCGGGGGGCGCTTGCATGATTTATTTCTTACCTGGGAGGCGATGAGCCCGGGCGAATATGCCGCGGCGGGGGCTGGCCTTGTGATCGAATGGGGGCAGTTTGCCTCGCCCTTTGGGCATGCCATAGTCATGGCAACCGACCGGGGTATCTGCGGGATTGCATTTTACGAAGAAATTGGGTTTGAAGCCTCGATGAAAGATATGCGCACGCGCTGGCCCAAAGCCCTTTACCACGAAAAAGCCTCAAACCTTGCACCATTGGTGACCAAACTTTTCGACAATAGGCCCACCAGGCTACATGTGATCGGTGCACCCTTCCAAATCAAAGTCTGGGAAGCGCTTTTGAACATCCCATCGGGGCAAGTGACAAACTATTCAGAAATTGCCCGGAAAATTGGTCATCCAAAGGCCATGCGTGCGGTTGGCACGGCCGTCGGGCGCAACCCAATCTCTTGGCTTATTCCATGCCACCGTGCCATGCGCAAATCAGGCGGTTTGGGGGGGTATCACTGGGGCCTACCCGTCAAGCGAGCGATGCTCGCCTATGAGGCGGCTCGGCGGGATCTGATAGACTAGCGCGCATGCGTAAATGTGTTTTGACCTATTGGCAGCAACCACTTATGTTGGGGTTAATACATCATCATTTTACTTTATTTGAGGTTATATATGTCGCGTGAACGTCCTATTCTTATGGGCAGCTTAACAGCATTTGCTCTTTCTGCTTGTGTGTCGGTTGATCCGAGTGCCTATCCCAATGATCCAAACGCGCGTTCACGCCAAGGCGTTGTTACGGGGGCGTTACTGGGTGGTTTTATTGGCCTTACGCAAGATAAAAGAGGTGGCAAATTAGATGGCGTTTTACTGGGTGCAGCCTTAGGCGCTGCAGCCGGTGGCACCATTGGTCAAACGCTTGACAAACAAGCCGCTGAGTTGCGGGCTAAAATGTCTGACCCACGCGTCTCAATCACCAATACGGGCCAATCTTTGATTGTGACCCTGCCACAAGATATTCTCTTTGCCACCAACTCAACTGAATTGAAGGGGACATTGATCTCTGATCTTTATGCAGTGGCGCACAGCTTGCAAAACTATCCTGACAGCGCTGTAGAAATCATTGGCCACACCGATAACATAGGCGCCGCGCAATATAATCAAGACCTATCGGTGCGTCGCGCCCTTTCGGTGACCAATGTACTGCGCGATGCAGGTGTGCCTGGCACGCGGATCATGGCTGCGGGTTATGGAGAAGACCAACCTGTTGTCTCGAACGCGACAGACGCGGGCCGCACACAAAATCGCCGCGTTGAAATCGTCATTCGTCCCAACATTTAGGCTGACTTGTGAAAGGTTCAATTTGGCTCTATCCTTTGACCAAAAGGAGGGTAGATGCCTTTTAAAAAAATTCACCCCGAAAAGCGCTCAGAGCCAATTATCCGGCAAATTGAGGATATGGTCCTACGTGGTGTTTTACGCACAGGTGACCGATTACCCGCAGAGCGTGAGTTATCTTTACAACTAGGCGTCTCGCGACCAATTTTACGCGACGCCGTCGCAGACCTTGAAGCACGCGGTCTTTTGATCAGCCGAGCAGGGGCGGGCATATTCGTGGCTGATGTGTTGGGCTCGGCCTTTTCGCCAGCGCTTATTGCACTATTTTCCAGCAACTATCAGGCCGTGTTTGATTATATTTCTTTTCGGCGCGATCTAGAAGGTTTGGCCGCCGACCGCGCAGCGCGCTATGGCTCGGACATGGACTTAGCTGTCGTGGACACGATATTTAAAAAGATGGAAAGCGCCCATAATAAACGCAATCCACAAGATGAGGCGATTTTGGACGCTGAATTTCACATGTCGATTATAGAGGCCAGCCATAATATCGTCATGCTGCATATGATGCGCTCAATGTTTCAGATGCTGCGAGAGGGTGTGTTTTATAACCGCCAACGGATGTTTAAAAACCGCACCACGCGCGACACGTTGCTAAACCAGCATCGGGCCATAAATGAGGCCGTACAAAACCGCGATCCCGATGGAGCACGTGCTGCCATCGAAGCACATTTGAGTTATGTTGAGCAGGACTTTGTTCTTATGCAGCGCGCCGAACAAAATGAGGAAGTGGCCAAAAAGCGTTTTGAACAAGAGCAACTTAGATAAAAAAAGCCCGGCAGAAGCCGGGCTTTCAAATTTAGATCCGTTGCAGCTTAGTGCAGCTTGGACTGAACCTGATCTATAGACGCATCAATTGATGCGGCCGCCGCATCAGCGGTCATTTGTTGGGCCAAAAGATCTGCCGCAACAGCCACAGCGACATTCACAGCTGTTTCGCGCACCTCGCGTACGGCAGCAACTTCGGCGGTGGTTATACGCTCTTGCGCCGAAGCCAAGCGACGTGCGATCGATTGCTTCAAGTCTGCTTTGGCTTGTTTTGCAGCCAAGCTTGCCTCATCGCGTGCGGTTGCTATAATACGTTCTGACTGCTCATGCATTTCTTTTTGTTTGCGATCATAAGATCCCAAAATTGCTTGCGCTTCATCACGCAGTGCGCGGGCCTCTTCTAGATCGCCTTTGATTTGTGCGGCGCGCGCATCAAGCAGGCCGACTAATTTATGCGGCACCTTGAAACGCAGTAAAACACCTATAAACAACAAAAACGAGACCAAAACGATGAAATTAGTGTTCGACAAAGAAAAGCTTAACCCCGACGACGCAGCCGCTGGGCTTGCCAGAAGAACCGAGGTTAAAGACAATTTTTTCATAGGTTAGCCTTTCATCCGCGCAGCAACAGCCGATTTGACCGCTTTGGCATCAGCCACACCGCCCAAAGCCATGACGATTTCGCCCGCAGTAGCGGTTGCAACCTCTGTCACGCTTTTGACAGCGCTGTCACGGATTACTGCAATTTCTTTTTCTGATTCAGTAGCCTTAGCCGCGATCTCAGTATCGGCCTTAGCAATCGCCTTATCCAAATCTTTTTGGATCGCAGCCTTTGCTTCGGTAATAATTTTTGCGGCCTCTATCCGGGCAGCGTCAAGCGCGTCATTATAGGCTTGATCAGCCAAAACGGCTTTTTGTTTGAAGTCTTCAGCGGCGGCAAGATCATTTGTGATGACGCCGTTCCGTTCTGCCAAAACTGCGCCAATTCTGGGCAGGGCAACACGCGATAACACCATATAGATCACGATCAGCGTGACTGCCAACCAAAAGATTTGATTAGGCCAAGTTGAAAAATCTAACTGTGGCATTCCAACAGCGTGCTCTGACGCTGCGCCTTGCATTTCGCTCGCCATATCTGTTCGCCTTTAAGTTTCGAGTTTTACTTAGATTTGGCCGGAAGGGCTGCCCCATCCGGCCGAAACATCAGATCCGAAATTAGACTGCGAACATCAACAGCAAAGCGATCAGGAACGAGAAGATCCCCAAAGCTTCTGCAAAGGCAACGCCTACGAAGAAGTTTGCCATTTGTGCAGGTGCGGCTGATGGGTTGCGCAATGCCCCAGCCAAAAAGTTACCGGCAATATGGCCAACACCAATTCCCGCGCCGCCGAGACCGATTGTGGCCAAACCTGCGCCGATATATTTGCCCATTAGGGCCAATTGTGCGACTTCGCCTTCCATGAGATAGCTCCTTTAGAATTTCTAGTGCGTTAAGTTAAATATCAAACTAGTGATGCGCACCGCCAACGGCGTCACGCAGGTAAACACAAGTCAGAATGGTGAAAACATAAGCCTGTACAACAGCCACAAGCAATTCAAGCCCGTAGATTGCCGTTACAGCGCCAATAACAATGGGCGATACAACCGCTAATGATGCAAAGCCCGCGATCACTTTGATCACAGCGTGGCCCGCCATTAAGTTACCTGCCAAACGAATTGAGTGCGACACGGGACGCACAAAATAAGAAATCACTTCTATGACCGCCAAAACAGGGCGCACCGCCACAGGAGCCGAGGTCACCCAGAACATGCCCAAAAAGCCAATGCCATTTTTAACAAAGCCCAATATGGTCACGCCCAAGAAAACCGCCAGCGCCAATACCACAGTAACAGCCACATGGCTGGTGGTAGTAAAGGACATAGGCAAAAGTCCTAATAGGTTCGAAGTTAGAATGAATAGAAACAATGTCATTACATAGGGAAAATATTTCACACCCTCATGACCAGTTACATCTTCGACCATTTTATAGATAAATCCATAAAGTAATTCTGCAATAGACTGACTGCGCGACGGCACTACGGCGCGTTTACTTGTTCCCCAAACCAATAAGGCTGTGATGGCCAAAACCGCTATTGCCATCCACATGGTTACGTTAGTTACCGTGTACCATTCTATATTATTTTGTCCAAACAAAGGCTTAACTACGAATTGATCCATCGGATGGATCGCAAAACCGGTGCTTTCTGCTTCAGTTGCCACTTTCGGCTCCCTTAGATACTGCGGGCGTACCCACTTTCAACGTTTCGTTCTGTTTAGCGGCCATTTCGCGAGCAGTGCCCAACATGGTCTTCACCCCAGCCGCAAACCCGAGCAGCGCAAAGATTACAAGAAAGACGGGCAAGGTTTGGAACCAAACATCCAAACCGTATCCTATCGACAGGCCCAAAAGCATTCCAGACACAAGTTCGATAACCATCCTCCAAGCGACCTCGCCCTGCGAGAAGGCTCCACCTGCGCCAGTGCTTACTTTTGGACCGATGTCACCTTTGGCCTTCGAAATCCGCGCTTCTAACGCTTTGATCCGTTCAAGGCCAGGGTCATCCGCCATTGCAATGCCTCTCGTAACAGATGAGGTGTCATCTAAGGGCAACTTGGTGTGAAGTCAAGCATAGATTAAGGGCAGTCCACCATCTTAATGCATTGATAATTATATATAAAATTATTTATGCGCCCTTCGGATCGTGCGGCGGCACAAGGGATTCTGAAAAATCCCTGAAAAGAGCTTATTCAACCATTTGGTTGACGATCGTCAAAAGCCAAGGCATGACAGGAGAATGACCCTATCGCTTGATACTATCTTCTCGGCCTTATCCGACCCGACCCGGCGTACGATCTTGGCTATGCTATTAGAAGATGACATGGCCATCACCGATCTGGCCCTACCTTTCACCATGTCGCTGACGGCCATTTCAAAACATATCACCATTTTGGTCCGAGCAGGTCTGATCAGCCAAGAAAAGCGCGGACGTGTGAAATGGTGCAAGCTTGAGCCAGACGCTTTGCGCGACGCCTCGGTTTGGATGTTTGCCTTTGGACAATTTGACCCACTGCATCTCGACGATTTTGAACGGTTCTTAGAGCAAGAAAACCTAGCGCCCAACTCAAACACAGATTAGAAATTCGGTGTCACGCCTGGCAGTTTTAGAGAAATAAGCAAATCGCGCACTTCCTGTCGGGCCGCGATGTTAGAGATACTAAGCTGATTAACCCCTGCATCCTTCAGATCAAGCAGTGTCAACCCGTTCGTGAATAGTTCGCGAAACACCACTCGCTCGGAAAAGCCCGCCGCCACGCGAAACCCGATGCGGGTTGAAAGGGCATCAAGCGCCGAGCCAATCTTCTTTTTGTTCAACATATATTGAGACCCAAGACGGTTGCGCACAACCACCCAATCGGTGGGTTTCACCCCCGCATTGGCGCGCAATTGCCGCGCGTTCCAAACCATTTCTGAATAGATCGAAGGGCCCAAAATCTTGCCCGTATCAGGATCACTACGCCCCAGAAGGTCGAAATCAACAAAGCTATCATTTAAGGGCGTGACCAATGTATCAGCCATCGCATGGGCCAATTGCGCCAATCGGGTATGAGAGCCAGGGCAATCAATCAATATAAAGTCGCACGCCCCTTCCATCTGCTCCATTAAACCGGACAGGCGACGATCACTTAGATTTTCCCCTTCAGCCAAAGAGGCGGGGTCGATTTGAGGTAATTCATAAGTCTGGGCGATGGGCAGATCAATGCCAGTGCGGCGCGAGTAGGCGGTGCGGTTTTCCAAATAGCGCCCAAAACTGCGTTGGCGTAGATCAAGATCAACAGCCCCCACGCGAAAGCCCAAGCGCATCAGTGCCGTGCCAACATGCATACAAGTGGTGGATTTCCCCGACCCGCCTTTTTCGTTACCAAATACGATAATATGCGTCACAGTTACCCCTAATTCACCATTTGAAAAGGCGCACCCCTTGAGGCACGCCTTATCATGTAACAACCACCCGCTTTGGGAAAGCCAAAAAGCTTAAAAACCCAAGCCAGCGTATTTGTTTTTGAATTTCGAAACACGGCCACCAGTGTCCATAAGGCGCTGCGAGCCGCCCGTCCAAGCAGGATGTGCCAAAGGATCAATTTCAAGCGCCATTTGGTCGCCCTCTTTGCCCCAAGTTGACCGCACTTGAAAGATAGTGCCATCCGTCATCTTGACATTGATCATGTGATAGTCTGGGTGAATTTCTTTTCTCATATCACTGTTCCTTACGCGTCAGCGCCATCAAGGGCTTTGTAATTTGTATTTTCTGAAATCCGGGCAGATTTGCCGCGACGATCGCGCAGATAATACAATTTGGCGCGGCGTACACGGCCACGACGGACAACTTCGATCGAATCAATGTTGGTTGAATAAAGCGGGAATACGCGCTCAACGCCTTCCCCGAACGATATTTTGCGAACGGTAAAAGTCGCAGCAATCGTTGCGCCACCTTTGCGACCAATCACTATGCCTTCATAGGCCTGTACACGAGATCGAGTGCCCTCGGTAACTTTATAGCCCACGCGCACTGTATCGCCCGCTTTGAAATCTGGAATAATTTTGCCCAGGGAAGCAATTTGCTCCGCCTCGAGTTGTGCGATTAGGTTCATCGCTAAGTCCTTTCAAATTCTCAGGGTTTCTCCCTGAAGTGATGCTGCCCTATTGCTCTTGGTCTTCTATCGGGTCCCTACCTTGCGCCGCAAGATAAGCCCGCCAGAGATCAGGCCTGCGTTCTTTTGTTAGCCTTTCGGCCATGTCCCGTCGCCAGTCGGCTATATGCGCATGATGGCCCGACAGAAGCGTTTCGGGGATCACGCGGTCCTTCCAAACAAGGGGCCGTGTGTATTGTGGAAACTCTAGCAAACCAGAAGAAAAGCTTTCTTCATCGGTTGACAAGTGATTCCCAATGACGCGCGGTATAAGCCTCACTGTCGCATCAATCAAGGCTTGTGCTGCAATCTCACCGCCTGTTAGGACAAAATCGCCCAAACTGACCTCTTGTACGGCATATTCGTCAAGTACACGCTGATCGACGCCTTCGAACCGGCCACATAATAAGGTTAACCCATCTGCTGCAGCCCAGTTTTGGGCCATGGCTTGATCAAAGGGTTTTCCGCGGGGTGATAAATAGACCACGGGCCATTTAGAACGGTCAGAGGATGTGCCGATTGCGGCATCGGTCAGGGCTTCTCCTACCACATCGGCGCGCAAAACCATACCTGCGCCGCCGCCTGCAGGCGTATCGTCAACATTACGGTGTTTGCCTTCACCATAAAGGCGCAAATCCAGAGCTTCCAGCGTCCAAAGCCCCGTTTCCAGCGCCTTACCCGTTAGGCTTAGCCCTAGGGTGCCAGGAAAGGCATCGGGAAACAGTGTAATAATTTTAACGCGCCACGCGCCTTTGACGCGCAAATCTGCCATAAGCTCACGGGGGCCGGCACTGGCCGCTATAGACAAACGTCCATGCGACTTTAAGCCAAAACTGGGGCCAGCAGGTTCTTTGGGGTCAGAGGGCATCGTCTTCAGCCTCATCGGGAAGGTCCAAAATCATCACGCCTGCCTTAATATCAACCAAAGGCACCGCCTCTTTGGTAAAGGGCACCAGAAGCCCATCTTTAAAGCCCGCACCCATAATCTCGACCAAGTCGCCCGCACCATGATTGTGCATTGCTTGGACCTTGCCCAACACTAGGCCGCCCGTATCTTGTACGCTCAGACCGATCAGGTCAGCATGATAGAACTCATCAGCAGGCAAGTTAGGCAATCTGTCGCGTTTGGCAAACAACCCAATGCCGCGGAGGCTATCGGCCTCTTCTTTACTGGCAATGCCGCCGAGATGGGCCGAAAGCCCCCCTGCAACTACCCCTATCAATTTAATGGAAAAGTTGCGCGAACCGTCTTCTGTATAAAGCGAGCCGTAGCTAGCAATGGCTTGGGGGTCAGCACAAAAAGATTTCACCCGCACGTCGCCACGAACCCCGAAGGATCCAGCAATAGCACCAACGCAGATCAATTCGGTTTTGTCCATAATCGCCCCATATCAAAAGCAGCCCCCAATGGGAGCTGCTGCGTTTTGATCTCAGCTTACTATTCTGTCGCGGCTTCGTCAGTGGCAGCTTCAACAACGACTTCTACTTGTTCTACTACTGGTTCTGGTGCTGCAACTACGGCAGGGGCCGCTTCACGAGCCGCTTTTTTCGCAGTCAATTCAGCCATACGTTTTCCAGGAACAGCCGCTTTGGGGTTGTTGCGAACGGTTTTTGGCAAAACGCCTGCTGCTTCTAGGAAACGTGCTACACGGTCAGTCGGCTGTGCGCCTTTACCAAGCCAATATGTCACGCGCTCTAGATCCATAGTTATGCGATCTTCACTGCCTTTCGCCAAAAGCGGGTTATATGTGCCCAATTTTTCCAAAAAGCGGCCATCGCGTGGCATGCGGCTATCTGATGCTACGATCGAATAGAAAGGGCGTTTTTTGCTGCCGCCACGGGCCAAGCGGATTTTCATAGACATAGTATTCTCCTAGGGTTGTTGACCGCATATGCGGTTATTTTTGTAAGATTTCGTGATGCCTGATTACTTCACTTATGATGAAGTTCAGGAATTTCTTGGCAAATTCGGAGTCAAGATCAGCCTCGGCGGCCAACCCTGACAGTCGTTCTATTTGGCGTGCTTCGCGCTCGGAGTCTGAGGGCGGTAAATCATGGGCGGCTTTTAATTGCCCAACTGCCTGTGTTTGTTTAAATCTTTCGGCCAAAGTATAGACCAAAATCGCATCCAACCGGTCAATCGAGGCGCGGTGCGATTTAAGCAAATCGGCCGCAACTAAATGTGTATCTGTCATTTCTTTTTCCCAAATCCAAGACCAGACAAGCCCGAGGGCAGTCCAAATCCGCCACCGCCTAGGCCCGGCAAACCGCCCATGGGCATTTTGCCTTGTAACTGTTTGGCCGCCTCTGCCATGGCTTTGGGGTCAAGGCCCGCTCCTGCCACAGGTGTTGGGCCAGCACCTCCACCTAAGCCCATCATCTGCTGCATCGCGGCTTTCAACATGCCGCCCTTGCCCATCTTTTTCATCATATCGGCCATCTGGCGATGCTGCTTTAAAAGGCGATTCAGCTCTGACACTTCAAGCCCAGCGCCTGTGGCCACACGTTTCTTGCGCGACGCGGCCATCAGATCTGGGTTCGCGCGCTCTTTTTTGGTCATTGAATTGATCAAGGCAATTTGGCGGCGCAGCATGCGATCATCCACGCCGGATGCTTCAGCAGCTTTTTGCATTTTGCCCATGCCCGGCAACATGCCCATCATCCCTTGCATACCGCCCATATTTAGCATTTGATTAAGCTGCATTTTTAGGTCGTTCATATTGAACATACCTTTTTGTAGCCTCTTCATCATCCGTTCTGCTTGGTCCGCCTCAAAGGATTCTTGGGCCTTTTCTACCAAGGCAACAATGTCGCCCATACCCAAAATGCGGCCCGCAACACGCTCCGGCTCAAAGCTTTCAATCGCGTCTAACTTTTCACCTAAACCCACAAAACGAATAGGCTTGCCCGTAACAGCGCGCATCGACAGTGCCGCGCCGCCTCGCCCGTCGCCGTCCATGCGCGTTAAAACAACGCCCGAGATGCCAATTTTTTGATCGAATTCTGAAGCCACATTTACAGCATCTTGGCCGGTCAATCCGTCAACCACCAACAAGGTTTCGCGAGGCTGAGCAATATCTCGCACTGCTTGAACTTCGGACATCAGTTCCGCGTCGATATGCATACGACCTGCCGTGTCCAACATCACAATGTCATAGCCCCCCATCGCGGCTTGGACCTTGGCACGTTTGGCAATTTGAACAGCCGTTTCGCCTTTGACGATAGGCAATGTATCAACACCGATTTGGCGGCCCAAAATTGCCAACTGTTCCATAGCGGCGGGTCTGTTGGTGTCAAGCGACGCCATCAACACGCGTTTATTTTGTTTTTCGAAGAAGCGTTTTGCCAATTTGCCTGTGGTCGTGGTTTTACCGGAACCTTGCAAACCGACCATCAAAATGGTCGCTGGTGGATTGTCGATCTTTAAGGCCTCGGTCAGCCCTTGGCCTGTCAAAACCTGCACGAGTTGATCATGCACGATCTTAATGACCTGCTGACCTGGGGTTACCGATTTGGTAACGGCCTGTCCTGTTGCCGCGGATTGCACACGCGCCACAAAGTCGCGTGCCACATCTAATGAGACGTCGGCCTCAAGAAGAGCAACTCTAACCTCACGTAAAGCGGTGGCAACATCGGCCTCTGAAAGCGCGCCTTGTTTGTTAAGGCGATCAAACACGCCACCAAGGCGCTGCGCTAGATTTTCAAACATAACAAGCCCCTTTCAAGCCAAAGCCAAACGTTCATAAAAAGCAAGGCGGCACCCGTGGGCGCAACGCGCTGACGGATGGCGATCCCCGCAAATGCGACGGGACCGGAAGAGCTAACTTCCGAGATAGGCGTGACTTAGGCGCTCGCGTGAGCTGTGTCAAGTCTGGTCAGCCCTTTGGCGCCTTGAACAAAAGGCGCTTACGCTTGAAAAACCCCGATTACTTAATGACAAAATACAAGCAAAAGATGGCAAACGAAACATGAATGAGATGCAGTCGGCCCTATATGAGTTGCTCCGTGGCACTGTTTCGGGGGCAACCAGCGTGCATAGACCGCACCTATGCCACTATCAAAGTAAAAAACCGCCTTAAAAATTTTGATACGGAAATCAAAATCAGCTGGCGTTTTTAAGGATAAAGGAAATGGTGCACCCGGAGCGATTCGAACGCCCGGCCCTCAGATTCGTAGTCTGATGCTCTATCCAGCTGAGCTACGGGTGCATTGATGGGCGATGTAACGAGGTCGGCATCGATTGGCAAGGGCGAAAACGCGAAGCGCAACAAGAATATGACAAGCCCTAGCCTTTACCCCCTTCCTTCAGGTTATTTAGGCAAACGCACCAGAAAATGGGTGCCCGTTTCATCCGAGTGGCCCAGCTCTAACATGCCGCCGTGGCCACGCAGTAATTCTTGGGCAATAGCCAGTCCAAGCCCCGTACCACCAAAGCGTACGCCACCTTGAAAGGGGCTAAACAGGTTATCGCGGGCTCTTGGGGGCAGACCAGGCCCCGTATCTGCGACCGTAACCGTCCAGCTTGCAGCGTTATGTGTTAACGAAAAGCGAATCTTTTTGGGGCCGATACTTGGGCGCAGGGCTTGAACGGCGTTGCGCAACAAATTGGAAAAGATGCGGTACAGCTGATCACTGTCAGCCATAAGTCTCACACCTGAACCAACATCATTGGTAATAATAATATCGCTTTGGTCCAAAAGCGCCTCCGATTGCACCACATCCTCGATCAGTGCGTACAAATTAACATGGGCCAGATGGGGTGCGCGTTCTTGGGCACGGCCAAAGGCTAAGGTTGCGTCACAAAGTGCCACCGCCCGCCCCAATGAGGCCACAAGTTTTGGTGCAACCCCCGCCGCGCTTGAGCTAAGGCTGCCCTCAATCCGGTCAGTAAAAATCTGTGCCGACGTCAAAATATTGCGCAAATCATGACTTATTTTAGCCACGGCTATGCCTAATTGTGCAAGATGCTCCTTTTGGCGCAGCGCACCCGTTATTTCAGCTTGCATGGCTTGCAGCGCGGCTTCGGCCTCGAACAACTCTTGCAAATTGGCGGTTGGGGAGATCATGTTGCGGCTATCTTCAGGGGCGCTGCTATAGGCTTGGATATGGTCCACCACCCTCCGAATAGGGTTGACAATCAAGCGACGCACTGCACCAAATAAAAGCCCGGCTGTCACCGCCGAAATCAATGCCGAAAGCCCCAAAACTCGCAAGCCGTAGTCAAGCATCGCTGCGCGTAAAGGCGCGGTAGGCAGCGTGATCTCTATTAACAGTCCCGCATCTTGCACGGGTGTGCCGATCACCCGCATAATATGTGGGCTTTGGCTTAGAACGGCCAAAATCGCATCTTTTATTAAAATCAGCGGCTTGGAATTACGCAAATCATAAGTGACAAAGATCGGTTCGGGTAGAGGCGAGGATAGCACCAGCTGGCGCATCTCATCGCGCCGCAACACCACGTTATAAACGCCTGCATTGGACAAAAGCTCTTGCTCAAGCGATGGCGCGATCATGCCCGCATTATTCAACAATGCAAGCGAGGCAATCTGCGCCTTTTCCAAACGCAACATCAAATAGCTTTCGCGAAACCGCGCGATCGAGGGCACCAGAATCAAAACCTCGGCCAGCATAACAAACGCTACAACCAACAACAAAAGTCGGCCAGAAAGTGTTCGAAAAAAGTTGCCATTTTGGCGCATGCATGGTTCCTAAAGGGTGCAAGCGGGTGCGCTATGCAAGCTGGTGGTCCTTGCCAACTTGTCTAAAGATAGCGCTGCACAAACAATACCCAAGCCCTGATCCATAAGTTACCAAATAATTTCGGCGAAAAATAGCCCCTGACAGCCTGTTTTGAAATTTCTGACAGGGTCGGATAGGGGAAGGTCATTCCCGCCACAGCCGAAAGGCTGATTTTGCGCGTCAAGACCAAAGTCCAAAGACTGATCAGCTCGCCCGCATGGGGCGCGGTGATCCCAACACCTATGGGGCGGCCTGCATATATTATCAGTTTGATCAGCCCTTGATCTTGCTGATCTTGAGTTTGCGCTCGGTCCGAGCATTTCAATGACTGAGTGATGACCGTCACCTTATCACCGTAGTGTGCACGTGCCTCGGCCAGGGTTAGGCCTACTTGTGCCAGCTCGGGGTCGCTATAGGTGACACGCGGGATAAGTGTGCGCTTTTTGCGTGCCCGCAGACCAAATAACAAACGCCGCGCCAAAAGGCCCGCATGTGTGCCAGCAACATGGGTGAATTGCAGCCCGTCTTGCACCGCATCGCCCATCACATAAATGCGCTTATTGCTGGTGCGCAGGTCATCGCTCGCAAGCACACCATTTTTGCCAGTTTTTACCCCTGCCACGTCAAGGCCCAGCCCCATAATCTGCGGCTGGCGCCCTGTGGCCATTAAAAGATGCGATCCTGTCAGCGTCGTGCCATCTGCAAGCGTGACGCGAATACTCCCCTCTGGCCCTGTGGGTGCGACCTGTTTGATAGTATGATCGATATAAAGGGCCACAGTTTCGGCGCGTAAGGCCGCCGCGACAGGGGCGGTCAAGTCGGGATCCTCGCAACCCAAAAGCGGGCCTGAATCAATTAGGCTGACCTGAACACCCAACCTGACATGGGCCTGCGCCATTTCGACACCAATGGGCCCAGCACCAATGATCAACAAATGTCTAGGTAAAAGGCTTGGATCAAAAATGGTTTCGTTGGTTAGGTAGGGCACGCTGTCAAGGCCCGCAATCAGCGGCACAGAGGCGCGCGAGCCTGTTGCGATCACAAACCGGCGCGCTTTTATCACATGCCCGCCCGCCTCAAGCGTTTTGGGCGAAGTGAAGCGCCCCCAAGCCCGAATGACAGTGACGCCTAGCCCCTCAAAACGGTCTTGGCTGTCGTGGGGGGCGATTTTCGCAATAACTTCAGCTACATAAGCTTTGGCGCGGGCCAGGTCCACATGAAGCGCTTGACCCTGTGTGACGCCCATTTTTGCGGAACCGCGCGCCTGATGTGCGGCCTTGCCCGCTGCAATCAGCGCTTTTGAGGGTATGCAGCCCACATTCAAACAATCGCCCCCCATTTTGTCCGCTTCGACAAGCACAACCTTTACCCCAAGTTGTGCTGCACCCGCCGCCAGCGACAGCCCGCCCGAGCCTGCACCAATGATACAAAGATCAGTCTTTAGGTATTCCATGCGCGCGCCTTTCTTTTTGCCAAGAAGACATCACAAGAGGCAAGGCCGCCAAACCAGCTAGGCCTAAAATTGGTACCAATATATGGGGCGCAAAGATAATCGACAGATCAGGGCTTTGGCCTGCGGCAAAAACTTCGGACAGGCCGGCACCAACCGAGGTATAGACCGCAGCCCCCGGCAAGATGCCAAGCATCGTTGACAAGGCAAAACGGTGGAACCGCACCCCAACTAAAGCTGGCACGATATTTGCCACGAAAAATGGCACCGCAGGTACCAACCGTATCATGAAAAGAACCGACCATTCATGCGCCAAAAGACCCGCTTGCAAACGTGCCACATTGCCCCCCTTCGTGGTTATTTGTTGAGCCAAACGCGCACCAAACCCCGCCTTCACGGCCCAAAAAAGCGCCATCGCCCCCAAACTAGCCGCAGCCACATTCAAAAGCGTGCCCAGATAAAGACCAAAGAGAAAGCCCCCCGTCAAACTGGCCACCAAAGCGCTTGGCAGGCTTAAGGCCACCAAAAACGCGTAAGACAGAACAAAAAGGCACACAGTTAGAGAAAAATGCTGCGCGGTGAATGTGGCAAGCCTTTCGTGATAAAGCGCCAAGGTCTCGAGGCCAAGCCAATCTTTCAAAAGGTAAAAAACTAACCCAAAAAGGCCAATCAGCCCGACGGCCAAGATCCAGCTCAAAGGCCTCTGGGCGCGCCCCTGGCGCGCACGCGTGATATTTGATTCTTGCGACGGCATTTTACCCCCAATTATCACATAGGTGTGGCGACAAAATCCACCTATGCCTAGCTTTTTTTGTCACCGTCACGGGTATTTGATACTTTGGGCGCCGAATCGAGGCACAGGCCTGATGCGTAAGACGCAGGGTAGCTGGCTGTTTGGTTTGGGACATTTACAAATTTTGGAGCGTTTTTTTTTACAAAGCGCACAAAGAAATAGAAAATTACACGAAAAGGCCCGAGTTGGAATTGACTTGGATAAAAACCACCCGTAAAGGACAACCCTTGATAAAGGCCGTCTTGGAACTCCAAGGCCGCACCTATGATGGAGACCGCGATGAAGCGTACTTTTCAACCTTCGAACCTTGTGCGCTCACGTCGCCACGGATTTCGGGCGCGTATGGCGACCAAAAATGGCCGTACAATCCTTGCTAACCGTCGTGCCAAGGGCCGCAAAAAACTTTCTGCTTAATTCGAGTGACCTTCGGGTCTGACAATAAGGCTATCTTATGACACCGCCGATGGACAAGGGAACGCAGGCCACAAGCCAAGTTACCTCAGCTCCTCAGGCGGTTTCTGCATTGGCGCAGCCGAAATTAACTAAAATAACCAAACGGGCCGAGTTTTTACGTGCTGCCAACGCCAAACGCCAAGCAGCACCCGGATTTTTGGTGCAAGCCCGGGCGCGCAATGATGGCGATTTGGAGCTGCGGGTAGGGTTTACCTGCTCTAAAAAAATTGGCAATGCAGTGGCTCGCAATCGGGCAAAACGTCGTTTGCGAGCCGTGGCGCGGGCGATATTGCCGCATGGTGGGCTGGCGGGTTGGGATTATGTGCTTGTTGGGCGCCCTGCGGTGACTACTGTCCGCCCCTTTGAGGATCTCTGCTGTGATTTAACCCGCGCGCTTGCGCTTATACACACTAAATCCTTGACATGAGCCCACTGGCCTATGTTCTTTCCCTGCCCATTCGAGCTTATCGGCTGCTTTTGTCGCCTTGGTTAGGCAATGGATGTCGCTTTCATCCAACCTGCAGCGCCTATGCGCTTGGCGCGTTGGAAAAACACGGCGCGGTTAAGGGCAGTTTCTTAGCCGCATTGCGCATTTTGCGTTGCAACCCTTGGGGCGGCCAAGGCTATGACCCTGTACCAGGCACAGATCCTGACCATGACTGACCCTCAGATCAGGGAAAAGCGGGTGCAGACTGGGCAAATCACGCACAATAGACTAGCCTTTTTTAACGTTCAAAAAAATGCAGGTTCCCATGCTTGATGATATCCACGAAATTCACCCGTTATTTTACGGAGCGCCGCGCACCACGGAATTTAAAAAGCTGCGCAAACGAATTGTGCGCGAAATGCGCGATGCAATTGAAAAGTACGGCATGATCCAACCGGGCGCGCGCTGGCTGGTGTGCCTTTCGGGAGGGAAAGACAGCTATACAATGCTGGCCATTTTGCACGAATTGAAATGGCGCGGATTGCTTCCGGTTGAGCTTTTAGCCTGCAACCTAGACCAAGGCCAGCCCAATTTCCCCGCCACCGTCTTACCAGAGTTTTTGCAAAAAATGGGCGTGCCCCACCGTATTGAATATCAAGACACCTATTCGATCGTGATGGATAAGGTACCCACAGGCCATACGATGTGTGCTCTTTGCTCACGCTTAAGACGCGGAAATCTTTACCGAATTGCCCGTGAAGAGGGTTGCTCTGCCGTTGTTTTGGGGCATCACCGAGACGATATTTTAGAAACCTTCTTTATGAACCTCTTTCACGCAGGTCGCCTTGCCACCATGCCGCCCAAACTTTTAAACGAAGAGGGGGACCTGTTCGTATACCGCCCCTTGGCATTTGTGGCCGAAGCCGATTGCGAAAAATTTGCAGCCGCCATGCAGTATCCAATCATCCCTTGTGACCTTTGCGGATCACAAGAAGGGCTTCAGCGTCAACAGGTAAAGGCGCTTCTTGATGGGTGGGAGACCCGTTCACCGGGCCGCCGTCAAGTAATGTTTCGAGCCCTGATGACCGCACGCCCGTCCCATTTGCTTGACCACAACCTTTTCGATTTTGCGGGCTTAATGGCGGTTCCTTTGCAAAAAAGAGAAAAATAAACTCTTAAATTTAGTGCTGTCAAAAAAAAGCTTAGATTTAGCCCTAAAGCTTGAGCCATCTTTAAATGGTCGAGATACCAAGCATAAAAGTCGTCTTGGGCATCATCTCCTTGGCCAACCTAGTGGGTATTGGGCCCCTTGCCCGTGGTGACGGAGCCATCGAGTAAAGGATAAGCGTCGCGCAAATGGGCCGCAGTCATCTACAGGTTTTCAATATTATCCATCGATTTATTTTTAAAAAAATCCTGATTTCTTAGAGAGTCCACATAACCTAAGCCCTATATTGAGGGTACCAAGCTACGAGCGTTTGGCCGTTTTTGGGGGCAATTTTCCGCCAATCTCCCCTTTGAGCAAAAACAATCGTCCAACTCGGCCCTCAGTGGCCGAAAAGCCCTTGACCTTTGCCGCCCCCTTCTGTTGAACCACGCTAAGATAAAGTGAAGGGTGCTACTGAAATGGACGACCAGAATAAAAATCTTTTGCTGGCAACTGGACTTAGTTTTTTGGTTATTGTGGGCTGGTTTTTGCTATTCCCCCCAGAACCGCCAGTCCCCGTTCTAGAAGCCCCAACCGCAGCTCAAATTGCGCAAACTCCCTCACTGGGAGCCACACCCCTTCAAGCACAAGCAACGCCTGTGGTTACCACAATTGCCGCCGCGCCGCGCCTGGAGATTGCCACTCCAGAGCTGATGGGTACCATTTCGACCCTAGGGGGCAGGATTGATGATTTGTCCTTGCGCAACTATAATGTCTCACTTGCCTCGAATTCTGAAGTGGTTCAGCTGTTCAGCCCCGTCGGGCAAGAGCGGGCTTTTTACGCCGTTTTTGGTTGGGCAGCAGCAGGCGCTTTAGCCGACGCCGACGTGCCCAACGCGAACACACAGTGGAACGTTAAATCAGGCAGAATCTTGACGCCTGAAACGCCTGTAACTTTGGCATGGGACAATGGCAATGGCCTTGTGTTTGAGCGCACTATCTCGGTGGACAAGAAATTCATGTTCAATGTGGCCGACCGCGTCACCAACAACACAGGCACCGCCGTCTCGATGGCGCCGTATGGTATTCTGGCGCGCCATGGCATACCTACGGGCTTACAAAACTTCTTTATTTTGCATGAAGGTGCGGTTGGCCGCGCTGATGGCACTTTGACCGAAACAAAATACAAAGACATCACCAAGCTTACCGCTGACGCCCGCGAAGGCGGTCCCGCAGAAGTGAACCTGGCCCAAACAGATGGGTGGATTGGGTTTTCTGACCATTATTGGATGGCAACTTTGGTTCCCAACCAAGGGTCCCCATTTACGGCCGTTACAAAATACGTCCCAACTGCAGATATTTACCAAACAGAAACTCGCCAACCGCTTTTGACAATTGCCGCAGGAATGACAGGCGAAAGCGCCACAAAGCTTTTTGCCGGTGCAAAAGAATGGGGAGCCATTCGCAATTATGAAAAACTTGACGGGATTGCAGGATTTCTCGATTCGATTGACTGGGGTTGGTTTTACTTTTTAACCAAACCAATTTTCTTTGTTCTGCACTGGTTGAACGCCATTATTGGCAATATGGGCTTGGCTATCATCGCTTTAACTATCGTGCTCAAGGCCCTGGTGCTGCCCTTGGCCTATAAATCTTATGTGTCCATGGCCCGCATGAAGGAGCTTCAGCCAGAGATTGAAGCCCTAAAAGAACGCATCGGCGAAGATAAGCAAAAAATGCAACGCGAAATGATGGCGCTTTATAAAGAGAAAAAGGTCAATCCTGCTGCAGGCTGTTTGCCCGTTTTGATCCAAATTCCTATCTTTTTCTCACTTTATAAAGTGATTTTCGTAACACTAGAGCTGCGCCATGCCCCATTCTTTGGTTGGATCAAAGATCTTTCGGCGCCAGACACCTCGTCTATTTATAATATTTTCGGCCTGTTTCCGTGGGATTCGCCGATAGCAGGTACGACGATGGCAACAATCTTCATCGGCGTCTTGCCTATCTTGCTGGGCATTTCGATGTGGCTGCAACAAAAGCTAAACCCAGCACCCGCCGATCAAACCCAAGCAATGATCTTTGCTTGGATGCCGTGGGTATTTATGTTCATGTTGGGAAGCTTCGCCAGCGGCTTGGTTGTCTACTGGATTACCAACAACACGATCACCTTCATGCAGCAATATGTGATCATGCGCAGCCACGGCCATAAGCCAGCGATTTTCGATAATATCAAAAAAAGCTTCACTAAAAAAGCGGCCGAGGCAGTAGCGGCCAAGCGTCCAGCCAATCAAGGCCGCGCTCCTAAAAGAAAATAAGTGCCGCGCCGGCTTACCAAAGCCGACGTTGCGTTTAGACAGGTATAAAATGACGTTGCCTTTTCCCCTTGCCCCTGAACAAGAACACGCCGTGCTGGAAGCGGGGCGTTTGTTGTTTGCCGGGCCCGTCGATTTTGTCAAAGGCGTTGTGGCCATGCCGGGCTTGCCTCCGGCTGACCGTATGGAGTTTTGCTTTGCAGGGCGCTCAAACGTGGGCAAGTCCAGCTTGATCAATGCGCTAACGGGGCGCAAGTCACTTGCGCGCGCGTCAAACACCCCAGGGCGTACGCAAGAAATCAACTATTTCGCCCTTGGCACAGCGCGCTATATGGTCGACCTTCCGGGTTATGGCTATGCCGAAGCGCCTATGGCCATTGTCGCAAAATGGCAACGGCTTTTGAAATCCTATTTGGCCGGCCGCCAAACGTTGCGCCGCGCCTTTGTTTTAATTGACACGCGCCATGGCGTGAAACCTGTTGATGACGAGATTATGACCCTTTTGGACAGATCAGCGGTCGCCTTCCAGGTCGTAATGACCAAGGCAGACAAGGTCAGCCAAGCAGTACAAGAAGCCAATATTGATCAGGTGCGCGGCGCCCTGAGCAAACATCCAGCAGCCTATCCTGAGATGGTGGTTACCAGCTCAGAAAAGGGCGATGGGATCGAAACGCTGCGCGCTATTATTGCGGGTTTGCAATAGATTAGACGTGCTGCGCGCCGTTGACCTCAATTTCTGTGCCTGAAATATAGCTCGATTGATCGGAACATAAAAACCAGATCACGTCAGCGACTTCGCGCGGGTTACCAAGCCTCCGTAGGGGCAGTTTCTTGACGATTTTTTCGGTTCCTGGCGATAAGATTTGCGTTTCAACCTCCCCTGGCGCGATAGCATTCACCCTTACCCCCAAAGGACCAAAATCATGTGCCATTTCTCTCGTCAAAGCCGCTAGCGCTGCTTTTGAGGTGGCATAGGCCGCCCCCGCAAACGGATGTACCCGCCGCCCAGCAATTGACGTCACGTTTACAACTGCTCCCTTTGTCGCCGCCAGCTCATGCATAAGGCCCCTCGCCAAAACCACAGAGGCAAAAAAATTCACATGGAACACCTGCCCCCAAGTGCGCAAATCAGTATCAAGCGTGCTGAGCCGCGCCCCCCCCTCACCCTTTGGTGAGATGCCCGCATTATTGACCAAAGCGTGCAAACGTCCACTTATCTTGCCCTTAATCGTTTCAATTGCGGCGATAGTTTTATTTGGATCACCCAAGTCCACCTGAATGTGATTTTCTTCGCCCCCAGGCCAGGGGCATCGCGCATCAAAAGGATGGCGCGAACAGGTTAACACCCGCCAGCCCTCGGCGGAAAACCGTTTGACAGTGGCGTGGCCAATGCCGCGACTGGCCCCAGTTAATAATAGTGTCTTTTGTTCACTCATCTTCCACCTTTTGGATCAGGCCCCAAACGGACTATGACCATGGTGCGACCCTATCCAAGCTAAACAAAATAGCAAGGGCTTGCCAAAGATCTTGGCACCAGCCTACAAAGACGATAACAGGTTCTTAATATTAGGACATTTCCATGAAACGACAAACCGTAAATATGACTGATTCAGCAAATATAGCCAAAACGCTTTCTATCGCCCTACCCTATTTACAGCGCTATGCAGGGGCCGTTGTTGTTGTAAAGTTTGGTGGGAATGCCATGGGTGATGATGCGGCCATGGCGGAATTTGCTCGCGATATCGTGCTGATGCGCCAAGTGGGGGTCAACCCCGTGATTGTGCACGGCGGTGGCCCGATGATTAATGACATGTTGGCCAAACTGAATATCGAAAGCAGTTTTATCCGCGGTAAACGTGTGACCGATAAAGCGACAGTTGAGGTAGTTGAAATGGTACTTTCGGGGCTGATCAACAAACGCATAGTTCAAGCCATTAATGATCAAGGCGGCCGTGCGGTGGGCATCTCAGGCAAGGATGATGACTTGATGGTCTGCGTCGCCGACGATCCCGAACTTGGCTTTGTGGGCCGCCCCGTTGAAATGAACGTGCAAATTTTGCGTGATCTTTACACAGCAGGTATGATCCCAGTGGTGGCCCCAGTGGCCACAGGGATGGAAGCGAATGAGACCTTTAACGTGAATGGTGACACGGCAGCGGGCGCAATAGCTGGAGCGCTGAAGGCAGACCGGCTTTTGTTATTAACCGATGTATCGGGCGTAAAAAACCAAAGTGGTGATGTCGTGACCGAACTTAGCCCCCAATATGTGCGTGATCTGATTGCCCAAGGTGTGATTTCAGGTGGGATGATTCCAAAGGCCGAAACCGCACTTGCAGCGCTTGAAGAAGGGGTGCGGGCTGTTGTTATATTGGACGGCAGAATTGCCAATGCCTGTTTGATGGAACTTTTCACCGATCACGGCGCGGGCTCTCTTATTCGCTCGACCGAACCGCGCGTCAAACCACGTACAGCGCCAACCTCGGCTTAAGCGATGGTTCATGAAACTCTGTGGCGTCTTGGTGTTTTTTTTGGGATTTTTAGCATTATAATGGCTCTGGAATGGGCCATTCCTCAGCGTGCAGACCGTCCCTTGCGTGGTGAACGCTGGTTCACCAACTTGTCGATCGTGTTCATCGACCAATTGGCCTTGCGGCTTTTAGCTTTCTTAATGCCGCTTTTGGCTATTGGTGCAGCGCTTGATGCTGCACGTTTAGAAATTGGGTTTTTTAACCTCGTCACCCTGCCAATATGGCTTGAGGGGGGTCTAGCCATATTGATTTTCGACTTTGTAATTTGGGGACAACATTTGGTCAGCCACAAGGTCGGTTTCTGTTGGCGTTTTCACAAGGTACATCACTCCGATGCAGACATGGATGTCACAACTGCGCTGCGCTTTCATCCAATTGAGATAGCCGCCTCAATGGCGCTTAAAATTGGTCTGGTATATCTGTTCGGGCCTGCCGCTTCGGCTGTGTTAGTGTTCGAAGTTTTGCTAAGCGCAACGGCACTTTTTACGCATGCCAATATTCTCATTACACCAAAGCTTGACCGTATTTTGCGTAAAGTGATTGTCACGCCCGACATGCACCGCATTCACCACGCTCCAAATCGCTTCGACCATGACAGCAACTATGGCTTTTTTTTGGTAATTTGGGACAGGCTTTTTTCAACCTATCACGATCAAGCCCAAGACAAAGATTTGCTGGACGTGGGCCTAACTTGGCCCAAAGAAACAGCCGCAAAACTAGGTTTTGTGATGTGGCTCCCCTTTAGTCGACAAAAATGATTGCCTCAGATCTTGAGGCGTTGGCCCAAACCCACGGCCTAAGCCTGCTAGGCGGTTTTCACACTGACGCTCGCGATATGTCGCATTTTCCGGAAAACACCCAAAGCCTTTTGTTGTTTGGCCCCATGTTGCAGCACTTTTGGCCAATATTCATCGAAAGCCCCGAATGGAACGACGGCGATCCCGACCCTATGGACCGCTGGTCTATTAGAAACATCTCCGCCATGGCGCAAAGCGTTGGGGGCCAGGCACTCTTTCCCTTTGGCGGTCCGCCGTTCCTGCCATTTTACTCATGGGCATTGCAGTCTGGGCGAGCTTGGGAAAGCCCCGTTAAGCTTTTGGTGCATGACAGACAAGGGCTTTGGCTGTCATATCGCGGAGCCATAGCGCTACCTTACCGCTATGATCTCCCCCCACCTACAAAAAGGCCCTGCGAAAGTTGCGCAGACAAGCCCTGCCTGAACGCGTGCCCTACACAAGCGCTGGTGCTAGGCCATTATGATGTGCCCGCTTGCAGAGCCTTTTTAAAAACAGATCTCGGGACGGGGTGCCTTTCACAAGGCTGCACTGTGCGTAGAGCTTGCTCTGTGACCTTAAGCTGTGCAAGGGTGGAAGGGCATTCCGCTTATCACATGGGGGTATTCAACCGATGACCAAGCGCCTTATCCTGACCCGCCACACGAAATCCAGCTGGGACGATCCAAATACACTTGATCACGACCGCCCGCTCAATACCCGCGGACAGACCGCAGCAACAGATTTGGGGTTGTGGCTTTTTTCGCGTGACTATGTGCCAAGCCAAGTCTTATGCTCAGACGCAGAACGCTCTTTAAAAACATGGGATCGCATAGCACCTGCCTTGCCCAAAACCACCCTGTTACAAATTAAACCTGCACTTTATAACGCGGGACCCGATGTAATTATGGCCGTTTTGCGCCATGCGCAGACAGATGTGGTCATGGTGATCGCCCATAATCCTGGTATTGCCGAATTTGCAAGTCGAATAGTGGCAAACACCCCACTGAATACAGCTTTCAACAACTATCCAACCGGAGCCACTTTGGTGTGCGATTTTGCAATAGATGACTGGTCAGCGCTGGCTTACGGCGACGGCGTCACTATCGAGTTTGTTGTCCCGCGCGAGATAGGACTTTAATGACCCAAAATTTGGCTTAGAAACAGTTTTGTTCTGTCTGATTGCGGGTTGTTAAAGAATTCAACAGGTTCATTTTGTTCAACGATTTGACCTTGATCCATAAAGATCACACGGTTGGCCACGGCTTGAGCAAAGCCCATTTCGTGGGTGACACAGATCATTGTCATGCCTTCTTCTGCCAAAGCGATCATCGTATCAAGGACTTCTTTGATCATTTCAGGATCAAGCGCGCTGGTCGGCTCATCAAACAACATAATTCGTGGCTTCATGCAAAGGCTACGTGCAATTGCCACGCGCTGTTGCTGACCACCCGACAATTGACCCGGATATTTATCAGCTTGTTCAGGAATTTTGACTTTTTCAAGAAAATGCATCGCCAATTCCTCGGCTTCACGCTTTGGTGTCTTGCGCACCCAAATCGGCGCCAAAGTACAGTTTTCTAAAATAGTCAGATGCGGGAAAAGATTAAAGTGTTGAAATACCATGCCCACTTCAGAACGAACCTTGTCAATATTCTTGATGTCAGAGGTCAGCTCTGTACCATCGACAATGATGCGGCCTTTTTGATGTTCTTCCAATCGGTTGATGCAGCGGATCAGCGTTGATTTACCTGACCCCGATGGGCCACAAATAACGATGCGCTCACCACTCATGACTTCCATATTTATATCACGAAGCACATGGAATGATCCAAACCACTTATTCATTTGAGATATTTCGATCGCAACTTCTGCGCTGATGTGTTTGTCAGCCTGGTTGATAGTGTCTTCGTTGGTTAATGTGGACATCACAATGCTCCTCAGCGATGATCGGTTTTGAGTTGGTTTTCAAGATAAAGCGAATAACGCGACATCCCAAAGCAAAACGCGAAGAAAATTATCCCTACAAAAATATAGGGTTCCCAATAAATACCTTTCCAAGCCATATCAGCACGAACAATCGCGGTTACGCCCTTCAACGGGTCCATAAGTCCAACATACGCCACCAAAGTAGTGTCTTTAAAAAGACCTATAAAGCTAGAAACGATACCAGGAATGGAAACTTTAAGCGCCTGTGGCATAATTATAAGCCTCTGCGCCTGCCAATAATTCAGGCCCAGCGCATTAGCTGCTTCAAATTGACCAGTAGGTAGAGCGGCTAACCCACCCCTGATAACCTCAGCAAGATAGGCCGCTGAAAAGAAGGTAACTAAAATGATCACTCGCAATATCAAATCAAAATTTGTACGCGGAGGTAGGAAATATTGCAACAGCAATGAAGCAGTGAACAACATTGTGATTAAAGGTACACCACGCACGAATTCAATAAAGCCAACAGACAATATCTTAACTAAAGGCATATCAGATTGACGCCCCAAAGCCAAAAGAACGCCAACCGGCAATGACGCAGCTATAGCACTAACGCCAATAGTCAAGGCCAGCAAAAAGCCTCCAAAACGATCGCTATCAACAAATTCTAATTCTAACGGCAACCCTGTAAGCAACATATCTGTCACAAAACCTTGCAGTCCAAACCACCATATGGCGGCGAAAAATAAGCCTAGGGTAAACGAGACGACTGCTTCAAACCGTTCTTGCAAAAGGTTATAAACCACGCCCCAAACCACAAATCCAATCAATGCGCCAAAAGGCGCCCAGAAGCTACCTCCCCAAAGCAGAAATATGCTTAAAAATGGGTAGAAGGCTGTCACCCAATAGAGCCGTACGGGCGCAAGGTACCCTAAAGCGGTCAGAGCAATCATACCTAATGTGATAAATACAACATGTGAAATATTTCCATCAACTAACAAAAGTGTAACAAAAAGAAGAAAAGTTGTACTTGCTAACAAAATAAGAATACTTTTATTTTTACCAGCAAAGAGAACCGGTGCCAGAGCTACAAACAGCAAAGACAATGTTAAAATAGGGCGCCAGTATTCAGTTGGCGGATAAAATCCGAACATAAATTGGTGCCAACGTGCCCGGATCAAAGCCCAACACGCCCCCGTGGCACCCTCGCCTGACATGCCCGTGACAATGTCGCGACACTCTTTTTGAGAGTCTGCAACCCAAACAGAATTACTTATCCAAGGATAAAATCCTGCAACTATATTATAGACCACATAAAGAGCAACCAGTGTCAAAGCCGCATTCAGAGGAGTTGAAAACAAATTCTCTCGTATCCACTTTATCACACCTCGTTCTGATGTGGGCGGCAACTGAGCCTCCAGCATCTCATCGCGCGCAAAGGCGAGATTTGTGTTTCTCACTGCCATTTAGCGCTCCTTAAGCTTCACTGAAGCATTGTAGATATTCATAATAGATGAGATGATCAAACTTAGGACCAAATACGTCGACATCATCAGGACCATGCATTCAAGCTCTCTACCCGTTTGGTTAAGTGTAATGCCCCCTAGGGTGCCGTTTAAATCTAAATATCCTACAGCAATCCCCAGTGATGTGTTCTTCGTCAAATTCAAGTATTGAGAAATCAACGGTGGAATGATCACCCTCAAAGCTTGCGGCAAAATGATAAGGCGTGTCGTCAGACTTGGCGTCACACCCAAAGCGTACGCAGCTTCTGTTTGCCCTCGAGAAATTGCTAAAATACCGGCCCGAACTGCTTCAGCTATAAAGGCACCCGTATAAAGCGTAAGCGCTACCAGCATAGACATAAATGCCTGCGAAATAATGAGGCCACCTTTGAAATTAAAGCCTCCAAGAACCGGATAGTCGAGATAAAGCCCCATTGACCAAAAGAAAATGCCTAAAGGTAGAAACCAAATAGATAGGCTTTTCCACCATGTGGTTGGGCGCACGCCTGTATCCCATTGCACTTTTGTCGCAGTACGCAACACAAACCGATTAGTAAAATAACTTGCGACGAGAATAAAAACCGTCGCCAAAAATAAGACACTTACAGACACAAACCCCAGATCAATCACACCCAAGTCATTGGTGAACTGCACTGACGGAATATTGTTTGAGCGATTGGTAATGGCAACCGAATTGTTGAACATCATTTTAGCGATGGGCTCTTGACCACTTGCAGCCATTTCGGCGGTTACGCGAAAGTCTCTCGGCTGTGGTCGTGTTTCTGAAAAGAACACCAGACTAACGATAATCCATAAAAGCAATGGCACATTCCGGAAAACCTCAACATAAACACCTATCAATCGCGACACTATCCAGTTTTTTGAAAGTCGCAAAATTCCAGCAATCAGCCCTACAATCGTAGCCAGAACACACCCAGCAAAAGCGAGCACTAAAGTATTTAACAACCCAATAATGGATGCACGTAAGTGTGTTGAGTCATTAGTGTATGAGATCAATTGTTGATCAATATCATAACCTGCCCGAACGAAAAGATAGGCAAAGTTTATATCTTTATCTTTAGCGGCCAAGTTATCAACGACATTTCCGAGAAGCCAATAGAGAGCCGCCAAAACAATAATCAACACAAACAACTGGATCGTATAAGAACGAAACCTAGTATCATATATCAGCTGACTTAGTTTAAACTGTTGAAACTCTGCGCTTTGAGTAAACGCCATTAATTCCTCAACTTCCTAGTTTGGGCCATTGATATGCCCCATCTCGACTTAAGCCTAAGGCAAAAAAAGGGCGCACATTCGTAAATGTGCGCCCAATTTGTCTAGCGGAAAGGAGGTGCGTATTGCAGGCCACCTTGAGTGTAAAGCGCGTTCAAGCCACGTGCCAGACCGATATTTGTTCCAGAGCCAATATTGGCTTCGAAAATTTCACCATAGTTACCGCTTGCAGCAATTGCACGAGAAGCCCAAGCGTCGTCTAGACCAATCATTGCACCAAGACCGCCTTCAAGGCCAAGCAAGCGCTTAACTTCAGGGTCATTAGTTGAACTAGCAACAGATGCCATATTAGCCGCAGTGATGCCTTTTTCTTCAGCAGCAACTAGTGCGTAATATGTCCAGCGCACGATATCACCCCATTGGTCATCTCCGTGGCGAACCACTGGACCTAAGGGCTCTTTCGAAATAATCTCAGGCAAAATGATATGGTTAGAAGCTTCTGGGAAGCTAGCACGTGCCGAAGCGAGCCCTGAAGCGTCTGTTGTATATGAATCGCATGCACCAGCCAAATATTGGCGTTGTGCTTCTGCATCATCGGACACGGTTACTGGTGTGTAAGAGATATTGTTGGCCTTAAAGAAGTCGGCCAAGTTCAATTCGGTGGTCGTACCCGTTTGGATACAAACAGTTGCACCATCGAGTTCTTTAGCCGAAGCTACACCCAAATCTTTTTTAACCATAAAGCCTTGACCATCATAATAGTTTACGGCCACGAAATCCAATTTCAGGTCATTGTCACGTGAGAATGTCCATGTCGAGTTACGAACCAACATATCCACTTCGCCCGAAGCGAGAGCAGTAAAGCGAACTTGGCTTGTCAATGGAACAAATCTAACTTTAGAAGCGTCACCTAGAACTGCTGCGGCAACTGCTTTACAGATTGCTGCGTCAAAGCCTTGATATACGCCGTTCGCGTCAGGTGCGCCGAACCCTGCAAGTCCTGTGTTGGACCCACAAACCAATTCACCACGTGCTTTTACTTCATCCAAAGTGCTAGCCGACGCCAAGCCCGCAACAAGTGTTGTCGCAACCAGTGTGCCGAGGAATGTCAATTTTTTCATTTTTACCTCTTCCTGTTTGTCAATCTAATGAATGACTTAATTTATCCCTAAAGAATACAACAATGACGGCTTAAACCGTAAGTGTGGTACTCTATTCAACCCATACAAGTATTCGGGTCAAGTGCAGATGGGGTTATTTATTAAATTGCATACTTTTTTTAAAAACAACTGATGGGTTGGCTGAAACTAAGAAATTAGAATCTCAATAAGCGAGAAAATACCATCTAAATTAATTCAAAGAAGCCGCCTGCGAATAAAAGATCAGAGCGGCGCATGGCCTCTGCAGCTACAGATTCGTCGTCAGGACCCCATTGTTCAATTTGCCAGCATTCATCAATTCGCGACAAACACCACGCCTGTTCGGACGTGATCCGAGACCGCACAACTGCCAGGCCCAAAATGAGCGATCCTGATATCGCAACCAGGTCATGCAGCGCCGCCAATTCAAACGGTCCCAGCTCATGCACCAGCGCACGTAGCGTTGAGACCGATACTGGATCCTGCTCAATTGGCATGACACCCGTTGTGATAGAAAGCGGGGCCTTTAGTTCCTGATTAGCCCAATTTAAAAGCGGGTCCCATGCAGTGGATTGACGATCGATCAATTCTTCCGGATGCGTAGCGCGGTAGCACAAAAGGTCCGATGCCCCATAGGCCGCCACAAAGTCAGCAACATCGCCGAATTGCATAGTAACTTTATCGATGGCCGAATTTGCCATTCGGGTGAACGGCATAGTTTGGGGTTTAATTACGCCAACTTGGGCCTGCCATTCCGCGGCGATGGATTGCGCCATACCTTCGGTTGGCACAATAAGATCTGCCTTGGCGGGCGTTTTGACCCTCCGCTGATCAAGCTTTACGCCAAACCCTCTCTCTAGTGGGACAACAAAGACGTCGCCCCAAAAGCGTTTGGCGGCCCAAGTTTTTGAGCTCATACGGGATCATCCGTCCAAGGATTTTCAGGAACATCAGTTTCTTTCCAATCTAGCGTCTTCCAAGTGCGGGCCATATGGTCTGGCAGCGACGCCTTAAAGGTCATCATTTTTTTGGTAATCGGATGTTCAACCGATAATGATCGAGCATGCAAATGCAATTTGCGACTGATATCGCCGCCAAGCTGCGCGCCCCACCCATCGCCAGCATTCTCTTGGCCTGAGCCTCCATACTTGCCGTCACCAATGATCGGATGACCCATTTCACTCATGTGAGCACGCAATTGATGCGTGCGCCCCGTGATCGGTGACATGGCCAGCCAAGACAGCCGCGTGCCCAAAACATGCAGCAAAGCGTAATCCGTATGTGCGCGTTTTGCGTCAGGATAATCCGCCATTTTAGCCGGATGCACACAAATCATCTTTTCGCCCTCGCCGCCACGGCCATGGCCTGGAGCTTTCATCAAACCATATTTAATCGAGCCCATTTTCGGATAAGGAACACCAGCCACAATCGCCCAATAAATCTTGATAGTATTGCGATGCCTAAAGCTTTCCGACAGGGCCCGAGCAACACGGTCAGTCCGCGCTAAAAGCAAAACGCCAGACGTGTCTTTATCTAGCCGATGCACTAATTTTGGTCGATCTTTATAGCCAAATTTCAACGCTTCGGTCAACCCATCAACATGGCGATCGCCCTGCCCCGATCCGCCCTGCGACGGCAGACCTGCGGGCTTATTGAGCACAATCATGTCGTCATCGCGGTACAGAACACATGCCTGGATCATCATCGTGTCTGAGCGACTGACACTATCTTTCATCGGGCGAGACGGCGCATCATTAGCTGGCAAGGGCGGCACCCGAACTTCCATGCCCGGCCCAACCCGATCCGAGGCCTTGGCACGCGCCCCGTCCACACGCACTTGACCAGTACGGCAGAGCTTTTCAACGGCTCCTTGGGTCAAATGTGGAAAACGACGCTTGAACCATCGGTCTAGCCGTTGTTCACCCTCATCCTCGGAAACAGTCAGTAATTTAATCAAGCTCATAAAATTAGCCCCCGTGCCAGCACTGCCCCAAACGCAACAACGCCAAAGGAAAGAAAGACTGAGCCGCCAACATAGATCAGCGCCTGCAAGCTTTGCCCTGATTGAATCAAATTAAGTGCGTCCAGCGAGAAAGCAGAAAAGGTTGTAAAGCCACTCAGAAACCCCGTGATGACCAACGGTGCATAACTCAGGCCGCGCGATGTGCTCAACAAAAGCACCGCCAAAGCTCCAATTAACAATGAACCTATTACATTCACAGCCAAAGTCCCAAAGGGAAAAGCCCCACCAAAAATGCGCCCCGCCAACGTCACCGTCATGTAACGCGCTATAGCGCCACAAGCACCACCAAATGCAACTTTGATAAAGATGTAAATCATTGGCGCTGCATGGGCCTTAGAGCTGCTTTTGTCAACAGTTGCAGAGCATTTGCGCGGCTTTAGGGCAGCTCTTGGCGCTTAGTACGAAGTTTAGCAAAATAATCGAGCCGTTTTTTCAACTCGCGCTCAAAGCCACGCTCAATGGGTGCATAAAGCACCTGGCGGCGCATGGTTTCAGGAAAGTAATTTTGCCCTGAAAACCCATCTTCTGCGTCATGATCATAGTCATAGCCGCTGCCATAACCAATTTCTTTCATCATACCCGTCGGAGCGTTTAAAATATGTTTGGGCGGCATGAGTGAACCCGTCTCACGCGCAGCGAGCCTTGCGGCTTTATAGGCCTTGTAAATGGCATTTGATTTAGGTGCTAACGCCAAATAGACCAAGGCTTGCGCCAAAGCCAGCTCACCCTCGGGTGAACCCAAACGCTCATAGGTTTGCCAGGCCTCAAGGCAATAACCTTGGGCTTGCGGGTCTGCCAAACCTATATCTTCCACTGCCATGCGAGTGATCCGGCGGGCTAGAAATCTAGGATCTTCGCCACCCTCAAGCATACGAGCAAACCAATAAAGCGCCGCATCAGGATCTGAACCACGCACCGATTTATGCAGGGCCGAAATCAGATTATAATGTTCTTCGCCCGACTTATCATATTTGGCGGCGCGGCGCATCAATCGCTTGGCAAGTTGTTCGCGGTCAAGCGGCTCAGGCAGCGTCCAAGACATGACCTGTTCAATCAAATTCAAAGCGCTTCGCCCGTCGCCGTCGGCCATATCTAAAAGTGCCTCTCGCGCAGGACCATCAAGTGGGAGCGGACGGTCCAACTCACGTTCGGCCCGCTGGGCCATCAACTCTAGATCAATCAGCGACAAACGCTCAAGCACAATAACCGAGGCACGTGACAAAAGGGCGGCGTTGAGTTCGAAAGAGGGGTTCTCCGTCGTGGCACCAACCAGCAAAATCGTGCCATCTTCCATATAGGGCAAAAAACCATCCTGTTGGGCCTTATTGAAACGGTGGATCTCATCCACAAACAGCAAGGTTCCCTGAGCCGATTTTAGACGTAATTTTGCGGTCTCAAACACTTTTCGGAGCTCAGGAACGCCTGTAAAAATAGCCGATATTTGCACAAAAACTAAATCGGTCTGTGCGGCAAGAAGGCGTGCAATGGTTGTTTTACCTACCCCAGGTGGACCCCAAAGTATCAATGAAGATAAGCTAGATGAGGCCAACATCGCCCCCAATGGCCCGTCAGGCGCCAAAACTTGGCGTTGGCCAATCACCTCTCGCAAGGTTTTTGGGCGCAACCGATCCGCCAAAGGCCTTTGGGCACTTGGCGATTGTTGGCCTTGAGGTATCGTGTCAAACAAATCACTCATAGATACACCCTAAAAGCCACAAACGTCAGACGGAAGCCTTATGATGCACCTTGCTGAAATTAGTACGGTTTTGCGGACATTTTGTTGGTGACATAAACGCAGTTTTCATGAGCTATATGCAAACCGCTTCCCTAAGGGACATAGTCAAGCCCAAACTACAGTGCAAAACTCAGAGGAATGGCAGGAATGATGTCCCAAATCACCAAAAGTCCATGTAGTAAATAAATATGGTCATTCTAGAATTTGTCCGATTCCCAGAATTGATGCTTTTACAAACAAAAACCTATGTAAAATGAACATGCAGCACAACCGTATCGCCGATAGGAGATATGACACTCAGCTTTTCTAACGAGGCAGTAAGGTGGCGCAGGCATGATATAAACTCAAAACGCTATTAATACTTAAGCCGAATACATTTAGAATAGAAAGATGCGCGCCTTAAAATAAGCAGGAACCAAATAAAAAAAGCCTGCCCTAAGGCAGACTTTTTCATAAAGTAAACCTAAATGCCTATTCAGCCATTTCCAATGCAACGCGCGCTTTATCAGCTGCGCCTTTTGCGTTTGGATCACGATCGACAAATTCTATGATAGCCATAGGCGCCATGTCGCCATAGCGAAACCCAGCTTTCAAAACACGTACATAGCCACCTTGCCGATTAGCATAGCGGGGGCCCAAAATAGCGAAAAGACGCTCAACATACTGTTCTTGCTTCAAAGAAGCCGCAGCCTGACGACGCGCGTGCAAATCGCCACGTTTTGCCAGAGTGATCAATTTTTCAATGATCGGACGCAATTCTTTTGCTTTTGGCAAAGTTGTTTTGATTTGTTCGTGTTCAATTAAGGACCCGCACATATTGGCGAACAACGCTTTGCGGTGTTCGTGTGTACGGTTCAAACGGCGGTAACCGCGAGCGTGACGCATGATAAACTCCTATCGTCTGTTTTACTTTGTCCGGCCTGCCCTCGGATGGGCCTGCTCACCTTGGGGCTCGCGCCCATTTTTCCCCGATATTTCGGGCATTTGGCAGGCGGGGTTCCCCCCGCCCACTTTTAGAATTGGTCTTCGAAACGTTTGGCTAAATCTTCGATATTTTCTGGTGGCCAATCGTCAACATCCATACCCAAATGCAAGCCCATACCAGAAAGCACTTCTTTGATTTCGTTCAAAGATTTGCGACCGAAGTTTGGCGTGCGAAGCATTTCTGCTTCGGTTTTTTGGATAAGGTCACCAATGTAAACGATATTGTCGTTTTTCAAGCAGTTTGCCGAACGTACAGAAAGTTCAAGCTCATCAACTTTTTTCAGCAACAATGGGTTGAATTCCAAACCATCGTCAATATCACTACGCGATGCTGATTCTGGCTCATCAAAGTTAACGAAGATCGACAATTGATCTTGCAAAATACGCGCAGCATAAGCCACCGCATCGTCTGGAGTTAAAGAACCGTCTGTATCGACTTTCATCGTCAAACGGTCATAATCCAAGACCTGACCTTCGCGGGTCGGCTGTACTTCGTAGCTTACTTTTTTGACAGGCGAGAAGATCGCGTCAATTGGGATCAAACCTATTGGCGCATCTTCTGGGCGGTTTTTATCGGCCGCCACATAGCCTTTACCGGTATTTACAGTCAATTCCATAAAGACATCGGCGCCATCGTCCAAGTGACAGATAACTTGCTCTTTATTCAAGATCTCAACGCCACCAATTTCTGAGATATCACCAGCAGTGACAACACCGGGGCCTTTTGCAGAGATTGTCAGTCGTTTTGGTCCTTCGATATCCATACGAATATCAACGCCTTTAAGATTAAGAACGATATCGGTTACATCTTCACGCACGCCAGCCACACTAGAAAATTCGTGCAAAACATTATCGATTTGTACGCTTGTGATTGCGGCGCCTTGCAGGCTTGACATCAAAACGCGACGCAATGCGTTACCAAGAGTTAGGCCGAAACCACGCTCTAGAGGCTCGGCAACAACGGTCGCCGAACGTGCCGCATCTGGTCCTGGTTTTACCACCAGTTGGTTTGGTTTAATCAGTTCAGCCCAGTTTTTGTGGATCATGCTTTTCGCCTCCATACTTGTCTTCTGCGATGTCCATATCAGAAGACGCCCGAGGGTTTTTAAATGAGTAAAACGGGCTACGCAAAACGCATAGCCCGTCTCGAATGAATAGCCTTAGACGCGTCGACGCTTTGGTGGGCGGCAGCCGTTATGCGCCATGGGCGTAACATCGCGGATCGAGGTAATGTTCAACCCAGCTGCGGCCAAGGCACGCAGTGCTGACTCACGGCCCGATCCTGGGCCTTGAACTTCAACTTCGATTGTCTTCATGCCATGCTCTTGCGCTTTGCGTGCAGCATCTTCTGCAGCCATTTGGGCGGCATAAGGTGTTGATTTGCGCGAGCCTTTGAAACCCATAGTGCCCGAGGACGACCATGAAATGGCATTGCCTTGAACATCCGAGATCAAAATCTTGGTGTTGTTGAACGACGAGTTCACATGCGCCACACCAGCGGCGATGTTTTTACGTTCTTTACGTTTCGTGCGGGTTTTATCGCGTGCCATATCAACCGCCCCTTATTTTTTCTTGCCAGCAATGGCCTTTGCAGGGCCCTTGCGTGTGCGTGCGTTGGTATGGGTACGCTGACCGCGAACGGGCAGGTTACGGCGATGACGCAGGCCACGGTAGCAGCCCAAGTCCATCAAACGCTTGATGTTGATCGAGGTTTCGCGGCGAAGGTCACCCTCTACCATGAAATTCGCGTCGATGTGTTCGCGGATTGCGAGCACTTCGGCATCCGAAAGATCATTTACGCGGCGCGCACGATCAATACCCACAGCTTCACAGATCAATTCTGCTGAGTGTGAGCCAATTCCAGTTATATATGTCAATGCGATGGGGACGCGTTTCCCCGTCGGAATGTTGACGCCAGCAATACGAGCCAAACGCTTTTCCTTTTGGTTGCGGTTCCGTAGTGCCAGAACCTTTTCTCACAACAACGACCAAAGCAATCTTAGGTCGAAACGATTCGAGGCGCATCAGCACTCACGATTCCCCTAGGGGACGGTGTCACTTATGTGGTTTTCACCAGCGCGTCAAGCAATTTAAGATGCAATAATTCATCATGCTTTCGGCAAAATTTTCCCAATGGCGCTCGTTACGTCATCCATGGGCGCGAGACCATCCACCGAAACCAGCGCACCCTTGGCATAGTAATAACCAATCAACGGTGACGTCTTTTTGTAATATTCCATCAAACGGATGCGCAGCGCCTCTTCTGTGTCATCAGCGCGCCGCTTAAGGTCATGAGAGCTGCAATTATCACATTGACCGACAAGCTTGGTCGGACGCGTAGAATCGTGGTAAACTTCGCCACACACGCCACAGGTGAAGCGCCCAGTGATGCGCGCAACCAAAGCCGCATCATCAACCTTCATTTCAATAACAGCATCAAGATTTAGGTCTTTGGCAGTCAAAAGCTCACCCAAGGCATCGGCCTGAGCCAAAGTGCGAGGAAAACCGTCAAAAATAAATCCACCAGCATTTTCTGTTTCAAGTTTTTCAGCAATCAGGCCGATAACAATCTCATCTGTTACCAAGTCACCACGGTCCATGACCGCCGCAACCATAAGCCCCATGGCTGTACCACTGGTTTTGGCCTCGCGCAGCATATCGCCTGTAGACAGCTGCACCATGGCACGATCATCCACCATACGTTTTGCTTGTGTTCCTTTCCCAGCTCCTGGGGGACCCAGCAAAATCACATTCACCATCTCGCTCTCCTAGATTAGCGGCGCGTCGGCACCCTGGGGCCACGCTTTTTACCACGCAACTGCGACTTCTCAATCAAACCTTCGTATTGATGTGCCAAAAGATGCGACTGTACTTGATTGATAGTGTCCATCGTTACCGAAACCACGATCAACACCGACGTTCCACCAAAGTAAAACGGCACAGCAAACTGTGTACGCAAAATTTCGGGCAACAAACATATGGCAGCCAAATAGGCCGAGCCCAGAACCAAAATACGATTAACAACGTAGTAAAGATAATCAGCCGTTTTTGCACCAGGCCTAATGCCTTGCACAAAACCATTTTGACTTTTCAGATTGTCGGCAACCTCTTCAACCTTAAAAGCCACATTATGGGTATAGAAGTATGAGAAAAATACGATCATAGCTACGTAAAATAACAAATAAAGCGGCTGTCCTGGGCCAAAATAGGCCAAGACCACCGACATTATGGGACCTGTCTCTGCCCCCGAAAAGGTGCTTAGAGACAAAGGCAGAAGTAATAGGCTTGATGCAAAAATCGCTGGAATAACACCCGCGGGGTTAACCTTAACAGGCAAATTGCTGGTGCCACCGTCATACATTTTCATTCCGACTTGACGACGGGGATACTGGATATGAATTTTGCGTAGCGCCCGCTCAACAAAAACAACGGCCGCTATCACCAAAATGATCATCAAAATGACACTTAATATCACGGGTGTTGAAATTGCTCCAGACCTGCCTTGGCTAAAGAATTTCGCCAAAGCTGCGGGAATTTCTGCGACAATGCCAACAAAGATGATCAAAGAAATACCATTGCCAATGCCACGTGCAGTAATTTGCTCACCAAGCCACATTAAGAACATGGTGCCTCCAACCAAGGTGATCACGCAGGCAATACGAAAGAACATCCCTGACTCATGCACCAGACCACCCGATTCAAGGCTAACGGCAATGCCGTAAGACTGAAACATGGCCAAGATTACTGTGCCGTAGCGGGTATATTGATTAATCTTTTTGCGGCCTTGCTCACCTTCCTTTTGAAGTTGAACAAATTTTGGCACAGACGACGTCATCAGCTGCACGATGATTGAAGCTGAAATATATGGCATGATCCCCAGGGCAAAGATGCCCATACGGCTGACAGCGCCACCCGTGAACATGTTAAGCATGCCCCCTATCCCACCACTGATCTGCGCCATAAAGTCACGCAGAGCCCCACCATCAATCCCCGGGACGGGAATATAGGTACCGAGACGATAAACGATCAAAAGACCGACCGTAAAGAAAATCCGTTGGCGAAGGTCTGTTGCCTTGCCCAATGCGCCCCAACTAAGGTTCGCAGCCATTTGCTCTGCAGCAGATGCCATGTTCACTACCTTCATGACGGCGCCGCCGAACCGTTTTCCGGTCGGCGGCGCGGGAAAACTCATTCAGATGTAAGCGGTCTTTTGACCGCTCACAACCTCTTAATGCCTATTAATTCGCTTTTGGCTCAAGAACCGGTGCCACAGTCATCGAACCGCCAGCTTTCGCCACTGCTTCAACGGCTGATGCCGACGCGCCAGTGACAACAAGCGTCACTTTCGAAGTGATTTCGCCCTTATTCAAGACGCGAACACCATCAAGTGCACGACGCACAAGACCTGATGCAATCATCGTTTCTTCGGTAATTGGATTTTTAATATCCAATTTACCTTCAGTGATGAACTTTTGTATCAAACCCAAGTTTACCACGGCGTAATGTTTGGCGTTTGGCTTGTTAAATCCACGTTTTGGCAAACGACGATAAAGCGGCATTTGGCCGCCTTCGTAACCACCAATAGACACGCCCGAACGAGATTTTTGGCCTTTTATACCACGGCCACCCATTTTACCGGTGCCCGAACCAGGGCCCCGAGCAACGCGTTTGCGCCGCTTGGTTGCGCCTACATTATCTGAAAGTTCATTTAGTTTCATGTCGCTTCTCCTTTGCCCGGAACTACCTGTGAAAGCGACTTCAACAGGCAAACGCGGTGTGATGTAAGGGGCGAGGCTTCCCTCGCCCCAGCGGCCTTAACCGCGTTCTTCTATGATTTGCACAAGGTGCGAAATCTTATTTACCATGCCGCGGATGGAAGGAGTGTCTTCCAATTCGCGGGTGCGGTTCATTTTGTTCAATCCGAGACCCTTGAGGGTCGCAGTTTGAATAGCAGGGCGACGAGCTGCTGACGCAACTTGTTTTACCACAATGGTTTTTTTAGCCATGTTCTGCGCTCCTATGCTTCGACAGTTTCAGCGTCGGGTTTGCGCAAGATTTCGGCCACTTTCTTGCCACGGCGTTGCGCGACTTGACGGGGGCTGGCTTCTTGCTTCAAGCCGTCGATGGTTGCACGGATCATGTTATAAGGATTTTGCGAACCGATGGACTTTGCCACCACGTCTTGCAAGCCCAACATTTCAAACACCGCACGCATTGGGCCACCGGCAATAATGCCCGTACCCGCTACGGCTGTGCGCATTACGACTTTACCAGCGCCATGACGGCCCTCCATGTCGTGATGCAAAGTGCGACCATCGCGCAAAGGCACACGAATTAACTGACGTTTTGCCTGTTCTGTTGCCTTACGGATCGCTTCGGGCACTTCTTTGGCTTTACCTTTGCCAAAGCCCACACGACCGCGCTGGTCGCCTACAACCACAAGGGCTGCAAAACCAAAGCGCTTACCGCCTTTAACTGTTTTCGATACGCGGTTAATTGCGACCAAGCGGTCTGCAAATTCTGGCGTTTCTTCGCGCGGGGCCCGGTCATTATTGCGGCCTTCCCGGCGGTTTTCACGTTCTGCCATTTTTTAACTCCTCAGAACTTCAAGCCACCTTCACGAGCAGCCTCGGCCAAAGCCTTGATCTTACCGTGAAAGAGGAAACCGCCGCGATCGAAGAAGCACTCTTCAATCCCGGCCTTTTTTGCCCGCTCAGCAATAGCGGCCCCGATTTTCGTCGCCGCTTCGACGTTGTTCTTGCCAACCAAACCGAACTCTTTTTCCAAGGTCGATGCAGCTGCCAAAGTCACGCCTTTGACGTCGTCGATCAGCTGAACGCTGATATTTTTGTTCGAGCGATGAACAGAAAGACGCGCGCGTCCATTTGCCATTGCCTTTATTTTGTTCCGAACGCGCAGGCGGCGCTTGAGGAACAGATCTCTTTTCGTGTTCGCCATGTTTACGCCCCTTACTTCTTCTTGCCTTCTTTGCGGAAGACAAACTCGCCTTTATAACGGATGCCTTTGCCTTTATAGGGCTCAGGTTTTCTCCATTCGCGAATGTTTGCAGCAACTTGGCCAACAAGCTGTTGGTCAATGCCTTCCACAGTGATTTCTGTTTGCTTTGGAGTTACAACGGTTACGCCCGCTGGCACTTCAAAATCGACATCGTGGCTATAGCCGAGCGATAGCTTCAAAATATTGCCGTTCATCGCAGCGCGGTAACCCACGCCTTGAATTTCAAGTTCTTTTTTGAAGCCCACCGTCACGCCTGTGACCAGGTTTTGTACTTGACTACGGACCATGCCCCATTGTTGACGCGCGCGTTTCGACGAACCACGAGGGGCAACTGTCAAAGCGCTTTCAACCAAAGCTAGTGTCACGTCGTCTGTAGCGTGGAAGCTACGAGTGCCTTTTGGCCCTTTTACTTCAACGGTCTGGCCTGAGATAATCGCCGTAACGCCCGAAGGCAATGGTACGGGTTTCTTGCCGATACGAGACATCTTACCCTCCCTAGAATACGGTGCAGAGCACTTCGCCACCAACATTGGCGGATCGTGCGGCTGCATCAGACATGACACCCTTTGGTGTCGAAACGATTGCGACGCCAAGGCCGTTACGGACCGAAGGAATATCCTTCGAACCCATATAAACACGGCGGCCTGGCTTGGACACGCGCTTTACGTCACGGATGACAGGCGCACCTTCAAAATACTTAAGGCTAATAGTGATTTCGCCTTGACCGTTTGGGGTCGCAGCCTGTTCGAAACCACGGATGTAGCCTTCTTCAGTCAATACGGCTAAAACATTCGAGCGCATCTTAGACGCAGGTGTTTTAACTGTGGACTTGCCACGCATCAGCGCATTGCGGATACGTGTGAGCATATCGCCCAGAGGATCGTTCATTGACATTCTCGGCCCTCCTTACCAGCTGGATTTCACCATGCCGGGGATTTGACCAAAAGAGGCCAGCTCGCGCAGCATGATACGTGACAATTTAAGCTTGCGATAATACGCATGCGGACGACCGGTCAATTGGCAACGGTTGTGCAAACGCGATTCAGCAGAGTTGCGCGGCAAAGCCGACAATTTCAACTGCGCCGCAAAGCGGTCTTCCATTGGCAATTCTTTATTCGAGACAATCGCTTTAAAGGCAGCACGTTTCGAGGCATAAGCCTTAACAAGGTGCTGACGCTTTACTTCGCGCTCGATCATGGATTTTTTAGCCATATCTCTGTTCTCCCGCGATCAGCTTGTGAAGGGCATGTTGAAAGCTTTCAACAGTGCCTTGGCTTCCGCGTCTGTTTTCGCGGTTGTGCAGATGATGATATCCATCCCCAAAACGTCATCAACTTTATCAAAGTCGATTTCCGGGAATACAATCTGTTCTTTCAGGCCCATGGCGTAATTTCCACGACCGTCAAAGGATGAGCTCTTTACACCACGGAAGTCGCGCACGCGCGGCAACGCAATCGTGATCAGACGCTCAAGAAATTCATACATCCGATCTCCACGCAAGGTAACTTTGCACCCAAGTGGCATCTCTTCCCGAACCCGAAAGCCCGCGATGGATTTTTTCGCGTGAGTTACAACAGACTTTTGACCTGCTATTAGCGTCAATTGCTCAGCTGCGACTTTCACTTTTTTAGTGTCTTTCACAGCTTCACCAACGCCCATGTTGATAACAATCTTATCAAGACGAGGGATCTGCATGTCATTTGTATAGCTGAATTCTGTTTTCATAGTACTACGAATGATGTCTTTGAAAACTGATTTCAAACGTGGGGTATAGGTGGATTGGTCTAACATTAAATCGCCTCCCCAGTTGTTTTTGCAAAACGGATTTTTGCGTCACCATCCATGCGGAAACCAACGCGGGTGGCTTTGCCGTTTTTGTCCAAAAGTGCAAGGTTCGACAAGTCGACGGGCATTGCTTTGGAAATGCGGCCACCTTGGCTATTCTGCGATTGTTTGGTGTGGCGGATAGCCAAGTTAAGACCGTCGACAACAGCCTTATTGTCAGCAGGTGATACAGATGTGATCTCACCCTCTTTACCCTTGTCCTTACCGGTCAAAACGACGACTTTATCGCCTTTTTTCAATTTGGCAGCCATTACAGCACCTCCGGAGCGAGCGAGATGATCTTCATAAAGTTTTTTGCGCGCAATTCCCGAACCACTGGCCCAAAAATGCGTGTACCAACAGGCTCGCCTTGATTGTTCAAGATCACAGCGGCATTTCGGTCAAAACGAATGGAAGTACCGTCTTCGCGGTGAACCTGTTTCGCAGTCCGCACGACAACGGCTTTACGCACGTCGCCTTTTTTCACGCGGCCGCGTGGGATGGCTTCTTTCACCGATACAACAATGATGTCTCCAACACTGGCGTAACGACGGTGAGAACCACCCAGAACCTTGATGCACTGAACTCGGCGAGCGCCTGAGTTGTCAGCAACATCTAGATTGGTCTGCATCTGGATCATTTGATGTCTCCCGACCTTTGGGAACTTTCTTTAAGTCCCAGGGTTTCGATGAAGTTAAATTGTGATTAAGCCGAAGCTTCAGTAACCACAGTCCAACGCTTGGTTTTGGAAATAGGCGCACACTCTTGAATGCGCACAGAATCGCCGGTTTTAAACTGGTTTAACGCGTCATGAGCGCGATATTTCTTCGAGCTACGCACAGTTTTATGGAAAAGAGGATGCTTAAAGCGACGCTCTACCAAAACTGTGATGGTTTGTTCACTTTTGTCCGAGGTGACGACACCTTGCAAAATACGTTTGGGCATATCGTCGCTCCTCAGTTCGCCGCCGCAACGGCGGCTTTCTGGTTAAGCACTGTTTTGATACGAGCAACGTCACGACGGACGGCGCGCATACGGGCAGTGTTTTCTAATTGTCCGGTAGCCTGCTGGAAGCGCAAGTTAAAGGCTTCCTTTTTTAGCGCAACAAGGCTGTCACGCAATTGGTCAGGCGTTTTGGCCTGAAGTTCTGTGGCGTTCATGCGCCTCTTCCTCTCTTTGCACCAGAAGGCCCCAACGGGTAACCCTTGCTCTGGTGGGTTTCAAAAACCCAACCCCCCGTGAGAAATCACGAGGGGTCGAGAAAATTCTTTTACCAATCTTCGCGAACAATGACCCGCGTCGTTACGGGTAACTTCATTGCGCCAAGACGTAGAGCTTCCCTTGCCACAGATTCGACCACGCCGTCAATCTCGAACATGACACGACCTGGTTTTACTTTGGCAGCCCAATAGTCCACAGACCCTTTACCCTTACCCATCCGAACTTCGGTAGGTTTAGACGTTACAGGAACATCTGGGAAAATACGTATCCAAACGCGACCTTGACGTTTCATGTGACGCGTGATCGCGCGGCGTGCCGCCTCGATTTGACGCGCTGTCACACGTTCTGGCTCGGTCGCTTTTAGACCAAAGGTACCAAAATTCAAGTTAAAGCCACCCTTGGCTTCACCGTGAATACGGCCTTTGTGCTGTTTGCGGAATTTCGTCCGTTTTGGTTGCAGCATCTTTACAACTCCTTACGTGCGTTCGCGGCGAGGTTGACGCGGAGCCGCGCCCTCCTGAGCCTCGGCGTGACGACGATCATGGGCTTGCGGATCATGCTCAAGTATTTCACCCTTAAAGATCCAAACTTTCACACCAATTATGCCATACGCTGTAGTGGCTTCAGAATGCGCATAGTCGATATCGGCACGCAAAGTATGCAAAGGCACACGACCTTCACGGTACCATTCTGTACGCGCGATCTCGGCACCACCCAAACGGCCCGCTACGTTGACACGAATGCCAAGCGCGCCTATGCGCATTGCGCTTTGAACGCCACGTTTCATCGCGCGGCGAAACGAAACACGACGTTCCATTTGCTGCGCGATAGATTCTGCGACCAATTGAGCGTCAAGTTCCGGCTTGCGCACTTCAACAATGTTTAAGTGCAGTTCCGACGCCGTGAACGCTGCCAATTTCTTACGTAATGTTTCGATGTCGGCGCCCTTCTTACCGATAATCACGCCTGGACGTGCGGTATGGATTGTGACGCGGCATTTTTTGTGTGGGCGCTCGATAATAACTTTCGAAATCCCTGCCTGTTTACAATCTTTGTGAATAAATTCACGCATTCTAAGATCTTCGAGCAACAGGTTGCCGTAATCTTTACTTTCAGCGAACCAGCGGCTGTCCCAGGTACGGTTGACCTGAAGGCGCATGCCGATCGGATTGACCTTCTGACCCATTATGCGGTCTCCCCAACTTGGCGGACCGTGATGGTCAGCTCGCTGAATGGTTTCATGATTTTGCCAAAACGGCCCCGCGCACGTGGGCGACCGCGTTTCATCACCAGGTTTTTGCCACAATATGCTTCTGTTACTACCAACGCATCAACATCCAAACCATGGTTGTTTTCAGCATTTGCAATCGCGGACTGCAAGCATTTCAATACGTCCTGGCTGATACGACGCTTCGAGAACGTCAAATCGGCGATAGCCTTGTCGACCTTTTTACCGCGGATAAGAGCAGCAACTAGGTTCAACTTTTGTGGCGAAGTGCGAAGCATTTTGGCTTTTGCCATTGCTTCATTTTCAGCCACGCGGCGCGGATTCTTTTCCTTACCCATGGTTTACTTCCTCTTCGCTTTTTTATCAGCCGCGTGACCGTAATAGGTCCGAGTTGGCGAATACTCACCAAACTTTTGGCCAATCATTTCTTCTGATACCATTACGGGGATGTGTTTTTTGCCGTTATAAACGCCAAAAGTCAAACCCACGAACTGTGGCAAGATGGTTGAGCGCCGTGACCAAATTTTGATCACTTCACTTTTACCCGATTCACGCGACTTTTCTGCCTTTTTAAGGACATAGCCGTCAACGAACGGGCCTTTCCAAACTGAACGTGCCATGGATTAGCGTCCCTTCTTACGTGCGTGACGCGTGCGGACAATCAACTTGTCCGTCGTCTTATTCTTACGGGTTTTATTACCCTTGGTACCCTTACCCCATGGCGTCACTGGGTGACGACCACCTGAGGTCCGGCCTTCACCACCACCATGAGGGTGATCGATCGGGTTCATTGCCACACCGCGCACAGTCGGGCGAACGCCCTTGTGGCGCATACGGCCCGCTTTACCAAAGTTCTGATTCGAATTGTCTGGGTTCGAAACTGCACCAATAGTGGCCATGCATTCTTGACGCACCATACGCAGTTCGCCCGAAGACAAACGAATTTGGGCATAACCGCCGTCACGTCCCACGAATTGTGCGTAAGTGCCAGCTGCGCGGGCAATCTGCCCACCCTTACCAGCTTTTAGCTCAACATTGTGGACAATCGTACCAATCGGCATACCCGAGAATGGCATCGCATTCCCTGGTTTAACATCAGTTTTGGCACCCGAGATGACAGAGTCACCTACTGCCAAACGCTGTGGCGCCAAGATATAGGCCATTTCGCCATCTTGATATTTCACCAAAGCGATAAATGCAGTGCGGTTGGGATCGTATTCGATCCGCTCAACCACGGCCACCATATCGAATTTTGTACGTTTAAAATCTACTATGCGATAGAGGCGTTTCGCCCCACCGCCCTTGTGCCACATCGTAATTCGTCCGGTATTGTTCCGACCACCTGATTTTGTCAAACCTTCAGTCAAAGATTTAACAGGGCGGCCTTTCCAAAGCTCCGAACGGTCGATCAGAACCAACCCGCGTTGGCCAGGCGTCGTCGGCTTATACGACTTAAGTGCCATGCTTTCTGTCTTCCGTCATCTAGGGGTTCCGTAGAACCCGAGGTTAAAGGGCTCCGAAGATCCCCAATTTTAAAAAGTCCACGGCCCCAGACAGGCTGGGGCCGCTTGATTCGCTGCTTCTATCAAAGACCTGTAGAAACGTCTATGGTATTACCCTCTTCGAGAGTGACATAGGCCTTTTTCTTGTCCGAACGCACGCCAGGGCGGCCTTTGAACTTTTTGGTTTTGCCTTTGGTGATCGAGGTGTTAACCGCTTTCACTTTCACGCCAAAAACCGCTTCAACGGCTTCTTTGATCATTGGCTTTGTCGAATCCATAGACACTTGGAAAACAACCGCGTTATTGGCCGAGGCCAATGTGGCTTTTTCCGTGATTAGTGGCTTACGGATAATGTCATAATGTTCTGGTTTAATGCTCATTTCAAACGAGCCTCCAAAGCTTCAAGACCGGCTTTCGTGATAACAAGCTGATCGCGTTTCAAAATGTCGTAAACATTGGCGCCCATCGTTGGAAGAACGTCAATGTTTGAAAGATTGCGCGCAGCCAATGCAAAGTTTGCATCAACAGTTGCTCCATCAATAATGAGAACACGTTTCCAGCCCAAGTCTTTCGCACACTTGGCCAAGATCGATGCCTTGGCTTCAGCCATATTGGCAGTGTCCAAAATCATCAACTCGCCCGCAGCGGCTTTCGCTGACAAGGCGTGACGCAGCCCTAAAGCACGGAACTTTTTAGGCAGGTCATGCGCATGACTGCGAGGTGTAGGGCCTTTATAAACCCCACCATGACGGAAGATAGACGCACCTTTTGAACCATGACGAGCTCCACCGGTGCCTTTTTGCTTGTAGATCTTACGGGTAGAGTAGGAAACATCCGAGCGCCCAAGTGTCGAATGCGTTCCGGCTTGGGCTTTAGCCCGCTGCCAGCGCACGACACGGTGCAAAATGTCCGCCCGAGGATCAAGGCCAAACAAAGCCTCATCCAAGTCGATTGAACCGGCTTTGCCGCCTTCTAGTTTAAGGACATCAAGTTTCATGCTTCACCACCTTCTGCGGGTGCTTCAACAGCAGGTGCTGCTGCTGCTGCAACCATCGCCGTACGGATCGCCGCAGGCATTGGCAAACCAGCAGGTGCCACTTTTTTAACAGCGTCTTTGATCGTCACCCAGCCGCCTTTTGATCCAGGAACTGCGCCTTTAATCATGATCAAGCCACGATCAGCATCAGTTCGCACAACCTCAAGATTCTGTGTGGTTACACGCACCGCGCCCATGTGGCCGGCCATTTTCTTGCCTTTAAAGACTTTGCCAGGATCCTGACACTGCCCCGTCGAACCATGTGAACGGTGCGAAACGGACACACCGTGCGACGCACGCAAACCGCCAAAATTGTGACGCTTCATTGCACCTGCAAAACCTTTACCGATCGAAGTTCCAGCAATATCAACATATTGCCCTTCTAGGTAGTGGTCAGCCGTGATTTCAGCACCAATTTCGATCAAATTGTCAGGTGTAACACGGAATTCTGCGATTTTGCGTTTTGGTGCAACATTCGCCGCAGCAAAATGGCCGCGCATGGCCGCTGTTGTCCGTTTTGCTTTTGCAGTACCCGCGCCCAATTGAACGGCTGTGTAGCCATCTTTATCATTGGTGCGCTGGGCAACAACTTGCAGACTATCGAGCTGAAGAACGGTAACAGGGACCTGTTTGCCGCCTTCTAAAAACAGCCGGGTCATGCCCAGCTTCTTTGCTATAACGCCAGAGCGCATTCTATGCCCCCCTATACTTTGATTTCGACGTCAACGCCGGCCGCAAGATCAAGCTTCATCAGCGCGTCTACGGTTTGGGGTGTTGGGTCTATGATGTCGAGAAGACGTTTGTGCGTCCGGATCTCCCACTGATCGCGCGATTTTTTGTCGATGTGGGGCCCACGCAAAACGGTGAACTTCTCAATTTTATTCGGAAGCGGAATTGGCCCACGCACTTGTGCGCCGGTCCGCTTTGCAGTGTTTACGATTTCCTGCGTGCTGGCATCCAACACACGGTAGTCGAAGGCTTTTAGCCTAATACGAATGGTTTGACCTGACATATAATCGCCCTCGGGCTTGGCTTAGGCTGAGGGGTCTAACCCCAGCCCAGTTCCGTTTACTTAATGATTTTCGATACGACGCCCGCACCAACAGTGCGGCCACCTTCGCGAATGGCGAAGCGCAGTTTGTCTTCCATCGCAATAGGCGCAATCAAAGTCACGTTAAATTTCAAGTTGTCACCTGGCATAACCATTTCGGTGCCTTCTGGAAGCTCAACAGTACCCGTCACGTCAGTTGTACGGAAGTAGAATTGCGGACGGTAGTTCGCAAAAAATGGCGTATGACGGCCACCCTCGTCTTTGGTCAGAATATAGGCTTCTGCTTCAAACTCTGTGTGCGGTTTAACCGACGCAGGTTTGCAAAGAACTTGGCCGCGCTCAATACCTTCACGGTCAACGCCGCGCAGCAACAGACCAACGTTATCGCCTGCTTCACCTTGGTCAAGCAATTTGCGGAACATTTCAACGCCTGTGCAGACGGTTTTCTTATTGTCGCGAATACCAACGATTTCAACTTCTTCGCCGACTTTCACAATGCCACGCTCAATACGGCCCGTCGCAACAGTCCCACGACCTGAGATCGAAAACACGTCCTCAACAGGCATCAAGAAAGGCTGGTCAACAGCGCGTGCTGGTGTTGGGATATAAGCGTCAACAGCTTCGATCAAAGCACGGATCGAAGCTTCGCCAATTTCTGGGCGCGTGCCGTTCATCGCATGCAAAGCAGAACCACGGATGATAGGAATGTCATCACCTGGGTAATCGTATTTCGAGAGAAGTTCGCGGATTTCCATCTCAACAAGCTCAAGAAGCTCTTCGTCATCTACTTGGTCAACCTTGTTCATGTAGACAACCATGAAGGGAATACCAACTTGGCGGCCAAGCAAGATATGCTCGCGTGTTTGTGGCATTGGGCCGTCAGCCGCGTTCACAACCAAGATCGCGCCGTCCATTTGTGCAGCACCAGTGATCATATTTTTCACATAGTCAGCATGGCCTGGGCAGTCAACGTGCGCATAGTGGCGCGCTGCTGACTCATACTCAACGTGCGCGGTCGAAATCGTGATCCCACGTGCCTTTTCTTCGGGTGCGCCGTCGATTTGGTCATAGGCGCGGAATTCGCCAAAATACTTAGTGATCGCTGCCGTCAACGTCGTCTTGCCGTGGTCAACGTGGCCGATTGTGCCGACGTTAACGTGCGGTTTATTGCGTTCAAACTTTGCCTTTGCCATGATGATCGCCTTAAAAGTTGGGGGGTCAAAGACCCTGTTTTGCATCGTGGCTCGAATATCTTTCTAGAAAAGAAAAATCAAGCCTCAGTTGAAACTTGCAGAAAAATTGTGGTCCAAATGTTACGAGGACGTGAACCACGTGGGGGTTCACGGTCATCCACTTTTCGATCTCAACTACTGCATTTTCTGTAAATTTTTGTATCTGTTGATCGGCGATGCGCGACCAGCCCAACCCGAGCGTGCCGCCTCGCCTTCCCAGATGATCAGCTGCGTTGGCGTTGGGTTTATCCGCTCACCCAGCGCATCATCCTATAAAATGACAGATTTATCCCCGCACCACATGCACCCAATATCACAAAGGCGGTCAAGCCAAAAAACGCACCGCATCAACACCTCCACTCATAACATCTTGGGCCACTGCGGTCCAAGGTTTGATTTATGTAAATTTATTTTCGCGGGGAAAGCCGCGCGGGGCCATGCGGCCAGCCGATGCGCGCGCTGCGGTCCATTCGGCCAGATCAAGCTCAAGCCTTGTGCGCCCTGCAGGATCTTTCCAAGACAGGCCCCTGGTGCTGTCAAAGGTCGTGGCATCTGAAAGGCCGCCATCTTTATATTTTTGCAGCCGAACGCCTTTTCCCTTTGCCATTTCGGGCAAATCCGACAAAGCAAAGACCAGTAATTTACGATTTTCGCCCACAACAGCTACCTGATCACCTTCGATAACACGGCACAGCGCTGCAACCACAGCTTCTTTGACGGTCAAGACCTGCTTACCAGCACGAGTTTGAGCGACCAGCTCTTCCGAAGGGACAATGAACCCATCCCCCGCGGTTGAGGCGATCAGATATTTGAACCCTGACCGATAGATCAGAATATCCACAATTTCGGCATCGTTGGGCAGATCGACCATCAGGCGCACAGGTTCTCCCATGCCGCGCCCACCCGGTAAATTTGCGCCAATCAAGGTGTAAAACCGCCCGTTTGACCCCAAAAGCAAAATCTTGTCGGTGGTCTCGGCGTGGAAAATAAAACGTTTTTCATCGCCATCTTTAAATTTCACGTCCCCATCCAGCGCCGCGTGCCCCTTCATCGCGCGCACCCAGCCCATTTTTGAGCAGATGACCGTAATCGGTTCGCGTTCAATCATCGCTTCAAAGGGCACATCCTCTACAACCGTTGCCTCATCGAAAGTTGAGCGGCGGGCTCCGTTCAAGGCGGCTTTGCCAAATTGTTTACTTATCGCTGCCAACTGTTCTGAGATGCGGGCCCATTGGCGCGCTTGGCTGTCTAAAAGCCCGTCAAGATCGGCACGCTCAAGCGTCAGCGCGTCACGCTCACGCACCAGCTCCATCTCTTCCAAGCGACGTAGTGAGCGCAGGCGCATATTCAAAATTGCTTCGGCCTGCACATCATTCAGCGCAAACTCATCCATCATGATGGGCTTTGGCTCATCTTCGGCGCGGATAATCTCAATAACGCGGTCCAAATTCAAAAAGGCAATGATATAGCCTTCAAGCACATTCAGACGCGCTGCAATCTTATCGATACGATGCTGAGCGCGGCGTTGCAAAACCTCACGGCGGTGGTCCAAAAAAGCGCGCAGCACTTGCTTGAGCGAACAGACTTTGGGCGTGCGCCCATCGATCAGCACGTTCATATTTAAACTAAAGCGAATTTCGAGGTCCGAGTTTTTGAATAACATGCCCATCAACATATCAGGGTCGATATTGCGCGCACGCGGCTCAAGAATCAGCCGCACATCTTCGGTCGATTCGTCGCGAACATCAGCCAAAAGCGGGATTCTCTTTGTTTGGATCAGCTCGGCCAACCGCTCAATCAGCTTTGACTTTTGCACCTGATAGGGAATTTCTGTGACCACAACTTGCCACATGCCACGGCCCACATCTTCAACCTGCCAGCGCGCGCGCAACCGAAACGACCCACGCCCCGTACGATAAGCATCAAGCACCGCGCCACGAGGCTCGACAATCACGCCACCCGTTGGAAAATCTGGGCCTAGCACAAACTCAACCAAAGCATCGTCTTCGACCTCGGGATTTTTGATCATGGCTTGGCACGCGTCAATCAATTCGCCCAAGTTATGGGGTGGAATATTGGTAGCCATACCCACGGCAATCCCGGACGAACCGTTGGCCAACAAATGCGGAAAGGCCGCGGGCATAACCACGGGTTCTTCCAAAGTGCCATCATAATTGGAGCGAAAATCGACGGCATTTTCAGTCAAGCCGTCCATCAAGCTTTCAGCAATCGCCGTCAACCGCGCCTCGGTATATCGCGCTGCAGCAGGATTATCGCCGTCAATATTGCCAAAATTTCCCTGCCCGTCAACCAGCGGATAGCGCATATTGAAATCTTGCGCCAAACGCGCCATCGCATCATAAATCGCGGCATCCCCATGCGGGTGATAGTTGCCCATCACATCGCCCGAGATTTTAGCCGACTTGCGAAAGCCTCCCGTCGGTGCCAGACGCAACTCGCGCATCGCATAAAGAATGCGCCGATGCACAGGCTTCAGTCCGTCGCGCGCATCTGGCAAAGCGCGGTGCATAATGGTTGAAAGCGCGTACGTCAGATACCGGTCACCAATAGCATGGCGCAACGATTCTGAGACGAGCGTAGAGCCTATCTTGGGGCTGTCAGGTATTTTAGTCATGTATATTGTGTAATGCGCCGTTTAGACTTGGTCTAGAACCAATTGCATATTAATGAGGTAAAAATCAAATTGTCCCGATCAAGGCTTCAAAACCAAAAAGGATTTGGCCCAATAACCAGTTAAAGGATATACTATGCCCCCCCAAAAAACTGTACTCATCACGGGCTGCTCATCTGGCATTGGCTATGATGCAGCGCATTTTTTGTCCGCACGGGGCTGGCGCGTCTTTGCCACCTGCCGCCAAGACAGCGATTGCGCCCGCCTTCGAGATGAAGGATTGGACAGTTTCGTACTTGATTACGCAGACCCGGACAGTATCACCACCGCCTTGGCCGAGGTGCTACAGCGCAGCAATGGTCGCCTTGATGCGCTTTATAATAACGGAGCCTTCGCCTGCCCGGGCGCCACCGAAGATCTGCCACGCGAAGGGCTGCGTGCGGTTTTTGAAACCAATGTTTTTGGCTATCATGATCTGACGCGGCAGGTGATCCCCATCATGCGCGCGCAGGGCTTTGGACGGATTGTCAATTGCTCATCCGTGTTGGGGCTGGTGGCCATGAAATGGCGCGGTGCCTACGTGGCCAGTAAATTCGCGCTGGAAGGGCTGACCGACGTTTTGCGCATCGAAATGTCAGACACGCCAATCAAAGTGATTTTGATAGAACCGGGGCCGATCACTAGTAAAATTCGCCAGAATGCCATTGGCCCTTTTGAGAAATGGATCGATTGGAGAAATTCGGCCCGCGCCCAGCAATATGAAACGCTGCACGAACGGCTTTATCGTGACACAGGACCCGACAGGTTTGAGCTACCCGCACGCGCCGTCAGCAAAAAATTGGCCCATGCCCTAGAAGCCCCAAACCCCAAAGCGCGGTATTTTGTCACGACCCCAACCTATCTGATGAATGTTGCACGCCGCATTTTAACGACAAATGCCTTAGATTGGCTGCTTAAAAAAAGCTAAAACCCACCTGACACTTGCATCTGCTTTTGTGCTTTTGGTTTTTTCTATCGCAATTTCCTGTCAAAGCGCTACATGGGCAATGGATTATAAAGGAACGCATGATGTTATCTGACCCGTTTGCAATTATCGTTACGATCAGCGTCTTGGTGGTTTTGGTTATATTGATGGCTGGCATTGGCACTTTTGGCAAAGGGGGGGACTTTGCGTTGAAACATTCCAACCGCCTTATGCGCTACCGTGTTGGCGCGCAAGCTTTTGCGGTCTTGTTGATTGTGTTGTTTGCTTGGCTGCGCTCCGGGGGGAACTGATGGTCGTTTTATCAAAAATCTATACGAAAACAGGTGACGCGGGCGAAACCGCTTTGGGAAATGGCGTGCGCGTGGCCAAACATTCTTTGCGCGTCAGCGCCTATGGCACAGTTGACGAAACTAACGCGACTTTGGGTATGGCGCGCCTGCACGCGACGGGACAGGTGGACAGCGCCCTGCAGCGGATTCAAAATGACCTGTTTGATTTGGGAGCTGATCTGTGCCGTCCCGACATGGCCCGCGACACCGAAGCAGGCTATACACCGCTGCGCATCATCGCGGCCCAAGTCGCAAGGTTGGAGGCGGAAATCGACGTGATGAACGCCGACCTTGAACCTTTGCGCAGTTTTATTTTGCCGGGGGGCAGTGCATTGGCTGCGCACATGCACCTGTGTCGCACCACCTCGCGCCGAGCAGAGCGTTTGACCGTGGAATTGGCCCAAGTAGAAGATATCAATCCACAAGCGGTGATCTATCTGAACCGTTTGTCAGATTGGTTTTTTGTCGCAGGCCGCATCGCAAATGACGATGGGCGGTCTGACGTTTTATGGGTGCCTGGCCTCACAAGACCACAGATCCAAGGCGCGTAACCGCATCGTAAAGTCGGTTTTGGCTTGTTTTCTGCGCGCGTTTTCAGCTACTAAACCAAGAGAAATAGCCCCAAGGTGGGCATAATATATAACGAAGGAGAAGCGTAAAGATGAAGGTGCTGGTCCCTGTCAAACGCGTAATCGATTATAACGTAAAAGTCCGCGTGAAGGCTGACGGTTCGGGCGTTGATCTGGCCAATGTCAAAATGTCGATGAACCCTTTCGACGAAATTGCCGTGGAAGAGGCGATCCGCCTAAAAGAAGCAGGCAAAGCCGATGAGGTGATTGTTGTATCCATCGGCGTCAAACAATCGCAAGAAACCCTGCGCACCGCTTTGGCGATGGGGGCAGACCGCGCCATCTTGATCGAGGCTTGCGACGATGTGCACACCGATATCGAGCCTTTGGCCGTGGCCAAACTTCTGGCCGCCGTTGTCAAAGATGAGGGGCCAGGCCTTGTAATCTGTGGCAAACAAGCCATCGACAATGACATGAACGCAACCGGTCAAATGCTGTCGGCTTTACTGGGTTGGTCGCAAGCGACCTTTGCGTCGGAATTGGCTGTCGAAGGCGATCATGCTGTGGTGACCCGTGAAATTGACGGAGGCATGCAAACCATTCGCGTACAAATGCCAACCATTGTGACGGTGGATCTGCGGTTGAATGAACCCCGTTATGCCAGCCTTCCAAATATTATGAAGGCCAAGAAAAAGCAGCTTGATGAAAAAACTGCCGCTGAGTACGGGGTGGATGTGACACCGCGTCTTAGCATTTTAAAAACTACAGAACCTCAAGGGCGAAAAGCGGGCGTCAAAGTGGGGTCGGTGGCAGAGCTGATCGAAAAACTTAAAGATGAAGCGGGGGTTCTTTAATGGCTGTTTTGTTGATTGCGGATGTCGTGAACGGCATTTTGGGAGCGGATAGCACTGCCAAAACCCTAACGGCCGTTAAATCATTGGGCGATGTGCATATTTTGGTTGCCGGCGCGAATGTAGCCGATGCCGCAAAAGCTGCCGCTGAGTTGACCGGAGCGACCAAGGTCTTGGTTGCGGATGATGCCGCCTATGCCAATGGTTTGGCAGAACCGATGGCGGACTTGCTAGTGAGCTTGGCTGCGCATTATTCCCATATCTTGGCCCCAGCGACAGCCAGTGCCAAAAACGTTCTGCCGCGCGTTGCGGCTTTGATGGATGTGATGATCATCACTGACATCACCGCCATTATCGATGCCGACTGTTTTGAGCGACCAATATATGCGGGCAACGCCATTCAATTGGTGAAATCCAGTGACCCTACGAAAATCGGCACCGTACGTACCGCCTCATTCGAGGCGGCCCCAAATGGTGCGGCAACGGCGATTGAAAACTTGGCTGTAGCAGGTTCTGGCACCTTGTCGTCATGGGTGGCTGATCGGGTCGCAGCGTCGGATCGCCCCGAGCTGATCTCGGCGGGTATTGTTGTGTCTGGCGGGCGCGGCGTTGGATCAAAAGATGACTTTGCGCTGATCGAAAAACTGGCAGACGCTTTGGGTGCAGCAGTTGGCGCAAGCCGCGCAGCAGTTGATTCGGGCTATGCGCCCAATGATTGGCAAGTGGGCCAGACGGGCAAAGTTGTAGCCCCTGACCTTTACATCGCGGTTGGTATTTCCGGGGCTATTCAACATTTAGCCGGCATGAAAGACAGTAAAGTGATTGTGGCGATCAACAAAGACGAAGAAGCCCCTATTTTCCAAGTGGCCGATTATGGTCTAGTGGCCGATCTCTTTAGCGCCGTTCCCGAGATGATTGAAAAACTATGAGCGCAGGGCCAAGTAACCAAAGCGTGACTTGGCCTCCATTTTTAACGCCAAACTCCAACACATCTTACAAAACGGGGGCGACCCCGAGAGTAACAGTTTAATGGATATCTTCGTTCAACAGCAGTGCGGTCTTGCCATTGGTTACGAAGGCAACGCTCAAACCAGAGATAGGTAGATCTTTCGGGGCAGGAACCACTTCACAAGAATCTGATAATTTCAAAATAGTTTTAGGCCAGTAAAACCATGGACGCAGGCCCCAAACTACGGCTTTTGAGGTGCCACACCCTCAAAGTAATAATTAATTAAATCGTCATTTTGAAATACAAAACTCATGGCACACCCTTTAAACTCACCCCCTAACCTTAAGCGCAGGGGTCTTAAAAAAGGTAATGGCACCGTGCATGCCATCGCATGTGGCCAGACTTGCTCTGCCCTTTACAAGCCCATAAGATGGGCTAAATATCGGAGACAGTGATGAATTTAAAAAGCGTTGGTGTGATTGGTGCAGGGCAAATGGGCAGCGGCATTGCCCAGGTCTTTGCGATGGCAGGTTTTCAGGTCGTTTTAAACGACGTCAGACAAAAGCAATTGGATCAAGCCATGGGCCTGATTGAGAGCAACATCGAACGCCAAGTTGCCAAAGGCAAAACCACCCCAGGAGAAAAATCAGCAGCTCTAGACTTGATTAAGCCCGCCCTTGATCTGGAGTTTGTAGGGCAATGTGATTTGGTGATAGAAGCTGCGACCGAACGCGAAACAGTCAAACAAGCCATTTTTGAGGCCTTGGCCCCCCATCTGGCCCCTCATACGATTTTGACCTCGAACACTTCGTCCATTTCGATAACTCGGCTGGCCGCGCGCACCGATCGGCCCGAAAAATTCATGGGCTTTCACTTTATGAACCCCGTGCCTGCCATGCAACTGGTCGAGCTTATTCGCGGCATAGCCACCGATGATGCCACCTATCAAACTTTACTGGCAGTGGTGGAAAGATTGGGCAAAACCTCAGCCACAGCAGAAGATTACCCCGCCTTTATAGTAAACCGCATTTTGCTGCCTATGATCAACGAAGCCGTCTACACGCTTTACGAAGGGGTCGGCTCGGTTACATCAATTGATAAGGCGTTGAAACTCGGTGCCAACCATCCGATGGGTCCGCTAGAATTAGCCGATTTCATCGGGCTTGATACTTGCTTAGAGATTATGAATGTTTTGCACGCTGGGCTTGCCGATACTAAATATCGCCCCTGCCCGCTTTTGACAAAATATGTTGAAGCAGGCTGGCTGGGCCGGAAAACGAAAAAAGGCTTTTACGACTATTCGGGAATCAAGCCCATTCCAACCCGCTAAACCTTACTTATTTTTGGCTTGAATGGGGCAGCGACAAAGTATGGTCACGTAGCCACTTCAAAAAGCCGCGCGGATCATCTGACCATTTTTTCATCTCTTCTGAGCTTAGAGCGGCTCCCACAAAGGGGCGCTGTGGCTTAAACAAAGCCTTGCGAATTTCATGCAACAAAAGCCCTTGGCGCAAGGTGGCCGACAATTTGTTGGCAATCAAATAAAGACGGGTATTTTGTCCCGTAAAACAAACAGGCACCACCGTCGCCCCGGAGCGCATAATCATTTTATGGCTAAAAGGGTTCCAATCAGCTTCGATCGCAGGGCCAAAAAACCCTTCAGACGCCGCCACTTTTCCCGCAGGAAACAAAATAATCACGCCGCCATTTTTCAGATGCTGCATAGTTTCATTGCGCATCTCTAACCCCAATTGCCGTGAATTATCTTCATGCGGAAAGGGTACAGGGATCATAAATTCAGCGATTTCAGGAATGCCCGTCAATAATGAGCGCGTCAAAATTCGAAAATCCGACCGCACCCGACAGACAAGCTCGGCCAATATCATCCCATCAACCAGCCCATGAGGATGATTTGATACGATCACAACTGCGCCCGTTTTGGGGATATTCAAAATCTCAGACAAGGGAGTTTGGATTTCAATGCCCATAAAGGTCAGTGCCTTACCCCAAAAAGGCGCCCCAATGGGTGCCCCCGAATCTTCGAACCGACGAATAAGGCGCAAAAGCGCGACTTTTGCAGTCAACCACTCAATCGTGCGGATGGCCAAAACTTTGAACGGGTTTTTAAAGGTGCCTGCATAAGAGAGCCTGCGCTTATCATATTTATGATCAGCGTGGTTCTTTATGCTCCTAGCTTCTGTCACCTGAGGTTGCTCTAACAAGATCCATCCGCCCATTCATAATAATTAAAATGCTTCACCAAAAAAATCTTCTATCAAAGCTGCCAAGGCTTGGCCCAACGCCAGCGCATCTTGCCCCTTAGTCTCAACCTCAATAGCGGTTCCACGGCTTGCTGCCAACATCAAAAGACCCATAATCGAGTCTCCGGAAACTTCAATACCGTCTTTGCGCACCAGCGCTGAGGCGTTAAAAGACTCAACTGTATCAACAAATTTTGCCGACGCACGAGCATGGAGCCCTTTTTCATTCTTAATTATAAGGGATTGAAGGATCATTATTACCCAATACTTTCACTAACATTAATCGCATTTATATATTTCCGTGCTGCATCCAAGGCCAGAGTCACGGCCTCAGGAAGATCCAGATTTCGGCTTTTTACCAGCTTAATCAGCATTGGCAAATTCGCCCCGTAAACAATGCGCCGCTGCTTGGCCGAACAGGCCAGAAGGGACAAATTAGAAGGCGAGCCACCAAACATATCTGTAACTACAACCACCCCGTCTCCGCCATCAACACTGTCAGCAGCAGCGCAGATTTCCGCTTCTTTTTCAGCGCGGTTACAATTATCGTCGATCGCTATGGCCATGATCGCAAGCTGTTTTCCTACGATATGCTCAACAGCGAAAAGATATTCCTGGGCCAAGCCGCCATGTGCCACAATTACGATTCCGATCACTTCGGATCACCCATTCCATACAGGGCGCAGACGGCCCCTTTGCACTCAAGCTCTCGATGTCTTATTGACACCTGCCAGCCATGCTGTGCAAGCGCATCTGAAAAAATTTCTCCAATAGCAACCGATCGATGCTGCCCCCCTGTGCAGCCAAAGCCAATCGAGACATGGGATTTGCCCTCTTCCAGCTGTGCTGGCAAGATAAATTGCAAAAAATCAAAAAGCTTTTCAAAAAATTTCGCATAATTCGGATCAGCCGTCACATAGGCCGCAACCTGCGCATTGCGCCCGTCTTTGCTGCGTAGGGCAGAATCCCAATGCGGATTTTGTAAAAAGCGGCAATCGAAAATCATATCCAAACCGCGCGGCACGCCGCGCTTATAAGAAAAAGACTGGACGGATACCCTTAAAAGTCCCTGCTCACCGTTTGGCGCGAACAGATGTGTCAGTTCTGACTTTAGATCATGCGGGTTCATCTCCGACGTATCAATAATAAAATCTGCGCGCACCTTTATCGGAGCCAAAAGGTCTATTTCATGCTCAATCGCCTCGATTGGCGCGGTATTTTTCGCCAATGGATGACGCCTACGAGTTTCAGAGAAGCGGCGCAACAGCTCGGTCACGTCGCAATCTAAATAAATCACCCGCAAAACTACCGCGGGACTTAAGGTCAATTGATCAATAAGTTCAACCAGAGTTATCGCGCTGAAATCACGATTGCGCACATCAAGCCCCAACGCAATGGGCCGCCCCAAAGGCATCCCTTCTATAAGCTTGGGCACAAAGGATAAAGGCAGATTATCAATAATCTCGCATCCCAAATCTTCAAGCGCATGCACGGCCGTAGAGCGCCCCGCGCCTGAAGGGCCCGTCACCAAATAAAGCTCATGATCCAAGTGGGTAGAGTGTATGTCGGTCACTTAGGCACTTTCATAGATTTGCAAAGCCGAATTTCAAGGCATGAAAAACTCTTGCCATAAAGTATGGGTCATCATGGCCTGATAAAAGTGGAAAATCTATGCCGCAGAGCAAAATATTTTGCATATGTGGCAAGCGTTCAGTGGCGCGCTGACCTAAATCCAGGACCAAATCGACAGCAACGGGACCCAAAGCCATTTCAGCGCGCAGAATTCCAATACCGCGCGCTTCGATCATCCCTATCAGCGCGTGCGGACAACTGGGGCGCAAATAGCCCTGATCGCGCGTCAAAACTGTTTGATCGTCAGCCACAAGCTCGGCACCCAGCGCCATTAGAGCCAGCGCCAGACTGCTCTTCCCAGACCCCGAGGGGCCCTTAATCACTAGGGCACGGCCTTCATAGCTGACTGTCGTCGCGTGTAGCCTTACAGTGTCTTGCATCATTTCCCAGAACGCCTATATTATCTGCAATCACACGACAAATTTGGCCCTAAGCGCCTCTTGGGTCAAGTCATTTGGAGCTTCGACAGTTTCAGCCCAATTCACACTATTATATACGTCGACGATTTAACGCTAAATCGCCAGACTCAATTCTAAGTGATTGCCAAGATCTTAGATCTGGGCGCTGCGAAAAGGTTTTGGTGAGATATATTTAGTCTTTTTAGGTTGAAAAAATAACAAGAATGGCCGATTATTAACTCAATCTTCGCAAGTGGTCCACACCATCAATACGCGGCATTCTAATGTTAAAGAGCGCCTGATCTGACATGTGGGGGTCACTGGCGTCTAGCGCCGATTGCCCACTGTTTTAGGTTTCAACCTTAAACTCTTCGGCCTCAAGCGTGATAGATACGGAAGTTAAAATAGTCCAAACGCCATCAATCAAAGAAATAAGAGCCATAAATACCGCCAAATACTACACTTTTTAAAATTATTTTAAGCCTCGCCAATTGTATCCGAAGAACCAACCGGCATTCTCGCCAAATAGTTCCTTCCAGTTTTACAATTTACTTACACCCAAATCGGAGATTGCTTCCTAAGTTAAGCGACGGCAAAAATGATTGCGCTATCATTTGATATGATTGCGCTAACAAGTTAAATCAAGCCTTTTCTGACATAAAACCATCATGTTAAAGAAATGGGACAGTCTAACTTTATGCAGTCCCCTTGATGGGCTGCCCCCCAATTTTGGCAAATGCCGTACATCGGCTTGGAGATTGATATGACGCATGGAACAGTAAACCCCAGACTTCGTTTAGAAGATCAAGGCATCGAAAGTTTGGGAACGGTCTATTATAACCAGATAGAACCTGCGTTGATCGAACAGGCCATCAGCCGCAATGAAGGAAAACTTGGGCTTGGCGGTACGTTTCTTGTCACCACGGGCCAATTTACGGGCCGTTCTCCGAAAGACAAATTCATTGTGCGTTCAAAAAACACCGAAGACTCGATTTGGTGGGAAAATAATGCCCCCATGACTGCCGACGCTTTTGCTACATTGCGCGCGGATATGTTGGCCCATATGCAGGGGAAAGATTATTTCGTCCAAGACCTGTTTGCAGGCGCTGATCCTGCGTATCGTTTGAATGTGCGTTTGGTCAATGAGCTGGCTTGGCATGGTCTCTTCATTCGCCATATGTTGCGCCGGCCTGCCCGCGACGAGCTGGAAAGCTTTGTCCCCGAATGGACTATCATCAACTGCCCGACCTTCAAAGCCGACCCAGCCCGCCACGGCTGCCGCTCGCAAACCGTTATTGCTATGAATTTCGACGAGAAGGTGATCTTAATTGGCAACACCGCCTACGCCGGTGAGAATAAAAAATCGGTTTTTACACTGCTAAACTATTTACTGCCCTCAAAAGGCGTGATGCCGATGCATTGCTCGGCCAATCATGCCACAGACAACCCTGATGATGTCGCCGTTTTCTTTGGCCTTTCAGGCACGGGCAAAACCACTTTATCTGCTGATCCGAATAGAACATTGCTGGGCGATGATGAACATGGCTGGTCACCCCAGGGCACCTTTAACTTTGAGGGCGGCTGCTACGCAAAAACCATCCATCTGTCCCAAGAAGCCGAGCCAGAAATTTTTGCAACCACCACTCGTTTTGGTACCGTGATCGAAAATATGGTTTTTGACACTGAAACGCTGAAACTTGATTTCGCAGATGACAGTCTGACCGCGAACATGCGCTGTGCCTATCCGCTTGAGGCGATTTCAAACGCCTCATCAACAGGTTGTGGTGGCACACCGCGCAATATTATCATGCTGACCTGTGATGCTTTTGGCGTTTTGCCCCCCATTGCGAAACTGTCGCCCGCCCAAGCCATGTATCACTTTTTGTCGGGTTTTACCTCAAAGGTTGCGGGCACCGAGCGTGGGATCACCGAACCTCAGCCCACATTCTCAACATGTTTTGGTGCGCCCTTCATGCCGCGCCGTCCCGAAGTTTATGGTAAATTATTGCAAGATTATATCGCCAAAACGGGCGCGCAATGCTGGCTTGTGAATACAGGCTGGACGGGCGGCGCATTTGGCCAAGGGTCTCGTATGCCCATCAAAGCCACACGCGCTTTGCTGACCGCGGCGCTTACGGGAGCGCTAAATGCAGGCAGCTTCAAGAAGGATCCGAACTTCGGATTTGAAGTGCCTCAAGCCGTGCTTGGCATTGATGCCGGCTTGCTTGACCCGCGCTCAACTTGGGCAGACCCAAATGCTTATGATGCACAGGCGCGAAAATTGACTAGCATGTTTAGCGAAAACTTCGCCCAATATCTTCCCCATGTCGATGAAGACGTCAAATTAGCCGCGATTTCCTAAGGCTTTGCCGCGCGCTAGAAAAAACCCTCTAACGCGCGGCGCATCAAATTCAGACCTGCCACCAGCAACATGGCTTGAACAAGCCGATTGAACGTTAGTTCCGAAAGACAATCTTGCAGTCGAAACCCCAACGCCATGCCAGCCAAAGCCGGCACGCACAGTGCCGCCGAAAAGGGCACCGTCACAAGGTTTAAAATGCCGGAGTACAAATGTGCCCCGAGAAGCGCAAAAGCCCCCAGCAAAAACACCACACCTTGAACGCGTGTCACTGTTTTTTTGTCAGCATTGATCGAAAATAAATAAACCAACAAAGGTGGGCCCCAAACGCCTGCCAATCCGCCATAAAAACCTGCAACCACCCCCAAAGCCCATTCGGCGCGGCCTCGGTGGCGCAGCGGTAGGGCCAATGATTTTCCAAGTAAAAGCACCAGCGCATAGATCGAAGTCGGCAGACCCAACAGCAGAAAGAAAAGGCCTTGCGGAATGACGCGGACGAACTGCGCGCTGATCATGATCATCACAAGCACCGCCGTTAAAAACCGCCAAAAAAACCGCGCGGTTTCAAGGGCGGGCCACAAGCCTTGGCGAAAGGCTTGCGAAAAATTGGTGACCAAGGTCGGCAAAATCAGTCCCGCTAAAGCCAGATCGGGCGTCAAAAATGAGGAAAGCGCACTGATCATAATCAAAGGCATCGCAAACCCTGTGACCCCTTTGACCAGCCCCGCCAATGCCCCCACCAAAAGCGAGATAGCAAAAGCAAAATTAGTAAGATTGGCCATGAAAAAACTCAAGCGTCCTCTTCCCTACGCGATAAAAGCGCGATCAAACGATTACGCGCCTCGGGCAAGGTGGTCAAAGTGCCATGTGATTGAATGGCTTTTTCTAAGAAAAATCCAGTCACCTGCAACCCTTGCAACAATTCATCTGCCATCGCGGGTCCTTGCCCAAGCAAGCAGTTTGGCAAGGGCAAAAGCCGATCAACCCAAGCCCCCGCCCCTTCCGGCGAGACGGCACGGCCTGTCTTTGGGCTTATGAAACGCAGGTTTTCACGGCTGCCCGTCACCACGCAGCGCGTCAAATCTAAACCGAATCCGATTTCTTCCAGTAAATTAGCCTCCCACCTTAGGTACTTGACGGGCCAATCTGGTGCGTTTTCTAGCATTTTCAGCAAAATCATCGTGGCCTGCCAAAGATTGGGCTGGGCTTGGCGCTCAGCCAAACAAAGGCGCACCATCGCACAAATCGCATTAAGCCCTGCCAAAGTCAGGGCCTGCCCCATCAAGAGGGCACGGTTTTCCAACGACTCAACCGTAAAACTGCCGAGATGATCTTCTAAACGGGCGCGCCAAACGACGTACAACTGATTACCAATTTGCAAACTGGCTGCCATCTTGCGCGAGGCGCCACCACGCACCACGCCAAAATGACGGCCATGCGTTTTGCAGAACACCTCAAGAATAGCCGCGCTTTCGCCATGGGGCCTGCAAGACAAAATCGTTCCTTCGTCTTGCCAATCCATCTACTGCCCCAAATTGCCAAGCATCATATCCAAGCCTTACGCTAGTCCGTCTTGATCCAACAGGCTCCGCCCCGCACGATCTTCGACCTCGATCACCCACAAATCAGGATCACGGGCCTTTTGGCGCGACACGGCCGCGTCAATTTCCGCTTCCGGCCCTTGGGTTAAAACCTCCCACAGGCGGGTACCACTTAGCATATCAAAGCGACGATGAAAAAGCTGGGCCTGCCCGTCAAGGGTCGAGAGTTTGACCAACACCGCTCCCGCTTGTGCATCTCCGCGCTTGACCAGATAGGCCATGATATCCGCCAAACGTAACCGCGCCAAATAGGCCGAGACCCAAAATTCCGCCGTTAATCTGGGTGTCATGGCCGCAGATCCTTCAAAGGCCTAGCCCTTAGTTTCCGTCTTTATAATCAAGACCCATTTCGGTATAGCGCTCTGGCTCCTCAAGCCAATTTGGGCGCACTTTGACTTGTAAGAACAAATGCACAGGGCGATCTAGAAATTCGACAAGCTCGAGCCGTGCGGCTTGGCCGATAGCCTTGACCGTTTCACCCTTATTGCCCAAGACGATGCCCTTGTGACCATCGCGCATCACATAGATCAATTGGTCAATACGTACCGACCCATCGGCGCGATCTTCCCAGTTTTCCGTCTCGACCGTCAACTGATAGGGTAGCTCTTCATGCAGCCGAAGGGTCAGCTTTTCGCGGGTAATTTCTGAGGCAATCATCCGCATCGGCAGGTCAGCCACTTGATCTTCGGGGTAAAACCAAGGGCCCACGGGCAATTGCACGCCTAGCCAAGACTTCAGCTTATCAACACCATGGCCTCGTTCTGCCGAAATCATAAAGGTCTCGGCAAAGTGGAAAGCCTCATTCAGTTTTGAAGCAAGAGCCAACAGAACTTCGGCTTTCACACGGTCAATCTTATTGATTGCCAAAGCCACTTGCTGACCGCGCGGTATGCGGTCGCGCATCGCATCGATAATGGCGGTGACACCGTTGGTCATGCCGCGGTGCGCCTCGACCATAAGTACAACGATGTCCGCATCCGCGGCCCCTCCCCAAGCGGCCGCAACCATAGCACGATCAAGGCGGCGGCGCGGTTGAAACAGACCCGGCGTGTCAACAAACACGATTTGCGCGACCCCTTCCATACATACACCGCGAATGCGCGCGCGGGTGGTTTGAACCTTATGGGTCACAATTGAGACTTTGGCCCCGACCATTTTGTTAAGCAAGGTCGACTTTCCCGCATTCGGTTCGCCTATCAGGGCTACAAAGCCAGCGCGCGTGTCGCCATCGCCGCCAACCGCACGTTCGGTTTGGGCGGGCATTTCATCAATCACTTTGGTTCTCCAATCGCGCCAAAAGCGCCTTGGCGGCAGATTGTTCTGCCTGCCGCTTTGTTCCTGCACGCCCTTCGGCAACTTCGTTGTTTTGTAGCCTAACCTCAACCGTAAAATTGGGCTGATGGTCGGGCCCATCGCGGTTTAACTCGGTATAGGTTGGTGTCGTATAGCCGCGCGCTTGCGCCCATTCTTGGAGGGCGGTTTTTGCGTCACGCGCATCAAGATCAACATTTGCGATCCGTGCTCCCCAAAGCCGCAGCACAACCTGTTGAGCTGTTTCAAAACCCGCATCCAAAAAGATCGAAGCAATCAGCGCTTCCATCGCATCGCCCAACAACGCCTCTTTGCGGCGCCCCCCAGACATTGTTTCTGAGCGCCCTAACTTAAGCACATCCCCCAAACCAATTTCGCGCGCTACATCTGCACACGTTTCTTGGCGCACCAGCGCATTGAAACGCGGGGCCAGCTGTCCCTCGGCCGCACCGCGATCACCCATGAACAAAGCCTGCGCCATGGTCAGCGCCAACACGCGGTCGCCCAAAAATTCAAGCCGTTCATTAGATTGCCGTGTACTTGAAGAAATCGAAGCATGGGTCAGCGCTCGCACCAAAAGTTCGGGGTCACGGTAAGGATGCCCCAACCGCTGAGCAAATGCCGTAAGGTCAGCAGATATCTTCACTTAACCGCCTTAAAGAAGCGATCAAGCCGCCACGTCCAAAAGTAAAAAAGTGATTTACCCGCTGATGAAAACATGATTCGATCGGCCCGGCCGACCAAAAATTCTGCCGAAACAAAACCGACGCCGCCCACTGACTGCGAAAAGCGGCTGTCTTGGCTGTTGTCGCGGTTGTCGCCCATAAAGAAATAATGTCCTGCGGGAACGGTAAAGACATCGGTCATGTCAGAATAGCTGTCAACCTCGATATTGAGCACAGAATACACACGCCCGTTCGGCAATCTTTCCAAATAACGCGTCTTTTGGCACATACCCCCTTCACCCACTGGGCTATTTTGGCAACGTGGGCGATTACCCATCGGCCCTTGGGGCAGGTTCACTTCTTGAAAGGTGCCGTTAGGGGTTTGGGACACTTCACGTTCATTGATATAAACCACACCATGTTTGATTTGAACCCTATCACCAGGCAAGCCGATCAGTCGTTTAATGAAATCAGACCCATTCACCGGATGGCGAAACACCGCCACGTCACCGCGCTCGGGCTCGGACGCGAGAATGCGTCCCGCAATCGGGCAAGCCGAAAAGGGACAAGAATATCGCGAATATCCGTACGCCATTTTATTTACGAACAAAAAGTCCCCAATTAACAAAGTGTCTTTCATCGAACCCGAAGGGATCCAAAAGGGTTGGAATAATAATGTGCGAAACAGGCCGGCAATCACCAGCGCGTAAAAAACAGTTTTAACGGTTTCGACAAACCCACCGTCAGATTTAGAGTAACTGGCCATATTCGTGCCTCATTAAATTTAGGGGAAAATGCGCGGCCCCAGCGCTCGTGTCAAGTTACAACGCGCAACTCGCGTGCTTCTATCACCACAAATGCCTGCGCCCAAGGATGATCGTCAGTCAAGGTCACATGCACCACCGCCTCATATCCGGGCGGGGTCATTTGCTTTAAACAGGTCGCAGCCCAGCCTGTCAGATGCATGACGGGCTGGCCAGATGGCAGGTTAGTTACCGCCATATCTTTCCAAGAAATCCCCATGCGCAGCCCCGTACCCAGTGCCTTTGAGCAGGCCTCTTTCGCGGCCCAGCGCTTGGCAAAGGTCGCCGCAAAATGTGGGCGTTGTTCTGCGCGATTCTGTTCCTCAGAAGTGAAAACGCGGGTCTTGAATCGATCGCCGAAGCGGGCCAATGTAGTCGCGATTCGCTCAATGTTAGCCAGGTCAGACCCGATTCCCAAAATCATGCGCGCGCCATATCCATCAGACGGCGCATCTCCTCGATGGCGTTCCCAAGACCTAGAAACACCGCCTCACCAATTAAAAAATGTCCGACATTCAGTTCGGTTATTTCGGGAATAGCTGCAATGGGGGTCACATTTTCAAAGGTCAGCCCGTGGCCTGCATGAACTTCCAACCCTAAAGACTGCGCTAATGCCGCCCCTTTGCGCAGCGCGTCAAGTTCGGCTTCGACTTGAGCCAGGGAGCCTTCGGCATGAAGGTCTGAGTAATGTCCTGTGTGCAATTCGACCACTGCAGCCCCGATTCGCGCTGCGGCACGAATTTGGTTTTCATCATGACCAATGAACAGCGAAACGCGGCATCCCGCCGCAGACAGCGGTGCAATATAATGCGCCAAACGCATTTCGTCAGTCGCCACATCAAGCCCGCCTTCAGTCGTACGCTCTTCTCGCTTTTCGGGCACAAGGCAAACCGCATGCGGCTTGAGGCGCAAGGCCATTTCAGCCATTTGATCTGTTGGGGCACATTCAAAATTTAACGGCAGCCCAATGCCTGCACAAAGCGCATCCATATCGGCGTCTTGAATATGACGGCGATCTTCTCGTAAATGTGCAGTGATACCGTCAGCCCCCGCCGCTTCCGCCAAAAGGGCCGCACGCAAAGGGTCTGGCCAAGCAGTGCCACGCGCATTGCGCAGCGTTGCGATATGGTCAATATTCACGCCCAAACGTAGCTTATTTAAGACCTTCATATCAGCTCCTTTTAAGGGCACACCTGACCGCTTTTATTATAGAGGTCATTATTTTTCTGAAAGATGTATTTTTTTCACCGCTTTTGCCAAGCGTCTTTTATCCATGGCCGCCAATGGCGCTTTAAGAAAACGACTCTTGGACATCCTATCTTTAAATTTCGCAGTCCGTACTTTTTGATACGCAATTATAAAGGGCAAGGTCACATAATGCATGATGGTACCTGCAATCAGCCCTAAAATAACACCGCCTGCGCAATAGGGCCAAAAGATGGTTTTAAAAAAATTCCGAAGATTGTCCCAATGGCTTTGGGCGGGGGTGAAAAGAGTTCTGAAATTATACCAAAGTTCACCCCACGCATTTACGAATGCTGATGTGACCGTATGGATATCAAGCGCTACCTCTATGCCCAGCATCGAATGGCCAAACTTAAGCGCAAAGATAGCAATGATCGGGAAGGTCAACGGATTGCCTAGTAAGCTGGCCAACAGAGCTGCCAAAATATTACCACGAACTAGCCAAGCCACCAAGGCTGCCCCAAAAATATGTAAGCCAAAAAGCGGCGTGAAAGATATGAACGTTCCCGCAAAAATCCCGCGCGCGATGCGGTGCGGATTGTCGGGTAAACGGCGCATCCGATGCAACACATATTGGCCCGCCCGTCTAAAGCCACCACGCGGGAAAAGCAACGAGCGCAATAAGTTTGGGACGGTGCGTTTCTCACGGCGCTTAAAAATCACAGCTCAGCCTCAATCGATTTGGGTTTAAGCCTGACGTCACGGTAGCGGCCGATATGCGCGACATCAATTTCAGCTTCAAGGACTGTCATAACCGTGTGGAGATGTTCAACATCTCGTAAATCAACATCAATTAACAATCGATAAAAATCTGGTTTGCGATCAGCAAAAACAAGATTCGAGATGTTGGACTTTTGCACCCCGATCAAGGTACAAATGCGGCCCAAGACGCCTGCATCATTGGCTATAGTGATTTCTAAAGTGACGGTATGCACTGGCGCATGACGCCCTGGTTCCCAATTCAGATCAATCCACCGGTTGGGCTGTTGCTCAAACTCTTGCAAGGCGGGGCAATCGATTGTGTGCACCACCACCCCTTTACCACGGTAGGTGATACCAACAATACGTTCTCCAGGAACAGCTTGGCAACATTTTGGTCGATTGACTATCTGATCAGGTGCCAGACCTAAGATCGGGCGCATATTATCGGCTAACTCAGGA
>ENA-UOXV01000171-UOXV01000171.1-marine-metagenome-genome-assembly--contig:-NODE-171-length-86769-cov-7.099696_pt1 | contig 86769 bp, 86 predicted proteins | sample MGYA00238165_ERZ766961 | MGnify/ENA primary metagenome ERZ766961 (study PRJEB28924, sample SAMN03173240) | marine metagenome | biome: Marine; feature: Water; material: Subsurface seawater | place: North...
GCATTGCAGGCACGTAAAACGAACTATGCCCATTATCGAAACCATTGAAATGAGAGCCGCGCTTGCGCCCCGCGCGCGATTGCTGGGCTTTGACCTTGGCACCAAGACCATCGGGCTGGCGGTTTCGGATTCCGGGTTCATGGTGGCCTCCCCACTGGAGACCCTGCGCCGCACCAAATTCACACCTGATGCCGAAAAACTACGCGAGATCATCTCGGAAAAAGGCGTCGGCGGACTGGTCATGGGCCTGCCACGAAATATGGACGGCTCAGAAGGCCCCCGCGCCCAGTCAACCCGTGCCTTTGCCGACAACATGGCCGGAAAGGTCGATCTGCCAATCACTTTCTGGGACGAACGCCTGTCGACGGCGGAAGCCGAGCGCGTGCTGATCGATCAGGCCGACATGAACCGCAAGCGCCGCGGGGAGGTCATCGACAAGATGGCCGCCTCCATCATCCTGCAAAACTTCATGGATTTCATGCGGAACAGCTGATGCAAAAAAACCAACAGGAAACCATGATCTATCCCGCCCGCTGGCGGGTGCTTGTCAATATTGTGCTCTATGGCGCGTTCATCTTCACCGGATTGCTTCTGGTGGCCGAGACCGAACCAATGCCGCGCATACTCGGTGCGGTCGTGGTGGTCTATTTCGGTATTCTCGAACTCTATGCCCTGTGGCGTCTGGCGGTCCGGGCACCATCGCTGATCGTTAGTGCCGAAGGTCTGTATGACAATTCTTCGATCACCGGGGTTGGCGGCATCCACTGGCATGAGATCACGGCGATTGCACAAAAGAAAAACTACATGGTGCGCCATATCGCCATTGAGCTGCGGGACCGGGACACCGTCATCGACCGCGTGCCCGTGCCGCGGCGCTGGCTGATTCAAATGATGTCTTTCATCGCGCAGGGTTCGGTGAATATCACGCCGGGGTTTCTTGAGCGCGACCTGACCGAAGTCGAAGCGCTGTTGCAGCAGTCTCACGCGGAATTCGGACCGAAACTGTAGGACCGGATCTCGACCTCACCGCCTTCTTTGCCATGGCCGGACTTGATCCGGGCATGGCCGTTTTGGCGAGAAAGCATGTGCAGACTGCTGCTAGCTCCAAACCTTCCAGGGTGCATTCCCGGAATCCCAGAGCGCTTCGAGCTGGTTTTTCTCGCGCAAGGTGTCCATCGGTTGCCAGAACCCGTCATGCCGATAGGCCGCCAGTTCTCCAGCTTTTGCCATCGATGTCAGCGGCGCCTGTTCCCAGATGCAGTCATCACCGTCGATCAGATCAAGAACGTTGTTCTCACAAATGAAAAAACCGCCATTGATTGTCGCCCCATCGCCGCGCGGCTTTTCGGCAAAGCGTGAGACACGGTCGCCGTCCATTTCAATCGCACCAAAGCGTCCCGGCGGACTGACACCGGTCATGGTGCACCGCGCGCCCTGCGCCTCATGAAAGGCGATACTGGCCTTCACATCGATATCCGCGACACCGTCACCATAGGTCAGGCAAAAACGTTCGCCATCAAGGTGATCCGCCACCCGACCGATCCGGCCGCCGGTCTGACTGTCTTCACCAGTGTCCACCAGTGTCACTTTCCAGGGCTCTGCTGCGCCAGAGTGATACTCGATATCATTGTTGGCGAGATCAATCGTGACGTCAGCCGAGTGCAGCACGTAGTTGGCAAAATATTCCTTGATCATGTAGCCGCGATAGCCAAGGCAGATCACAAATTCGGTAACCCCGTGATGGCCGTATATCTTCATGATGTGCCACAGGATGGGCCAACCGCCGATCTCGATCATCGGTTTGGGTCGCAGACCTGTTTCCTCGGAAAGACGCGTGCCGCGCCCGCCTGCCAAAATCACCGCTTTCATGGTTCGGCTCCCTGTTTGGCCGCCTGATATCGTTTCAGCCTTCTAGCAGAGCGCCGTGCGCGCCGCCAGAACTCCGCAAACGCCCGGATTTCTGCAAGAACAGGCCGCGCTTGCATTCACCAGAGTCTCGTCCCTATATTCCCGCTTTAATGACCAACGCCAAAACAGGCCCTTCCGTCCCGAACTTGCCGACGGAAATCCCATTCCCCCATCGTCACCTATTGGGCATCCAGGATCTTTCTCCGGATGAGATCGGCTATTTGCTTGATCTGTCCAACGCCTATGCCGAGCACAACCGCGCACGCGGTGACAAGCTCGACCTGATGCGCAACAAGACGCTGATCAACCTGTTCTTCGAGGACTCGACCCGTACCCGCACCAGCTTCGAACTGGCGGGCATGCGACTGGGCGCGGATGTGATCAACATTGCGGTTGCGAATTCCTCCATCAAAAAAGGCGAAACGATCATCGACACCGCGATGACCCTGAACGCCATGCACGCCGATGCGCTCGCCGTGCGGCACTCCAACGCCGGTGCGGTCAAGCTGCTTTCGGAAAAGGTCAATTGCGCGGTGATCAATGGCGGCGACGGAAGCCATGAGCACCCCACGCAGGCGTTGCTCGATGCGCTCACCATCAGACGGCGCAAAGGCCACCTGCAGGGCCTGCTGGTGGCGCTGTGCGGCGATGTCGCCCATAGCCGGGTCGCGCGCTCGAACATCTATCTGCTCCAGACCATGGGCGCACGGGTGCGGGTGATCGCCCCGCCAACCCTCATCCCGCCCGCCATGGAGCGTCTGGGGGTCGAGGTCTTCCACGACATGCGCGCCGGACTCGAAGGCTGCGACATCGTCATGATGTTGCGCCTGCAGCGTGAACGCATGGAGGGCTCTTTTGTCCCGTCGGTTCATGAGTACTTCAAATTCTACGGGCTGGATTACGACAAGCTGCAGCACGCCAAGCCCGACGCGCTGATCATGCACCCCGGCCCCATGAACCGGGGTGTGGAAATTGATTCCGATGTCGCCGACGATATCGACCGGTCCCTGATCCGCGAACAGGTTGAGATGGGCGTGGCCGTCCGCATGGCCTGCCTTGATGTGCTGACCCGCGAACGTGACTTTGATGATCAGGAGGCCACGTCATGAGTGTCGCCTATATCAATGCACGCGTGATCGATCCGGCTTCAGGTGTTGACCATCCGGCGCGCACATCAGGTGGCGTTCTGACAGACGGCACCAAGATCATCGCGATGGGGCCGGATATTTTCAACGGCGGCCGCCCGGATGACGCCGAGATCGTCGATTGTGATGGCGCGGTTCTGGCACCGGGCCTTGTCGACATGCGGGTCGATTTCTGTGAGCCGGGCAATGAGCACAAGGAAGACATCCAAAGCGGCAGCCACGCGGCCGCCGCAGGTGGCGTCACCGCTGTGGTCACGCTTCCCGACACCATGCCTCCGATCGACGACGCCTCGGTTCTGGAATTCGTCGCCCGTCGCGCGCGCGACGCAAAGCTCGTGAAAGTCTTCGCCTACGCCACCGTCACCCGCGGCGGTGACAGCGATGAGATCGTCGAGATGGGCCTGCTGAAAGAGGCTGGTGCTGTGGCGTTCACCGATGGCCGCCGTTCGGTCGCCAACGCCAAGACGCTGTCCCGCGCACTGAAATACGCCCTCGCTTTCGACACGCTCATCGTTCAGCACGCCGAGGAGCCAAGCCTGTCAGCTGGCGGCGTCATGCAATCGGGTGAGTTGTCGACCCGCCTTGGCCTTCCCGGCATTCCGCGCGAAGCCGAAACCATCATGCTCGACCGCGACATCTCACTCGTGCGGATGACAGGCGGTCGCTACCACGCCGCCCATGTCTCGACCGCCGAAGGCGTGGCACGCATTCGCGCCGCCAAAGCAGAGGGCCTGCGTGTTACTTGTGACACCGCCCCACCCTATTTTGCGCTCAACGAACTGGCCGTGGGTGAATATCGAACTTTTGCCAAGCTTTCCCCGCCACTGCGCAGCGAAGACGATCGACAGGCCGTGGTCGAGGGACTGGCCGATGGCACAATTGACTGCATCGCATCAGACCATTTCCCGCAGGATCAGGAATCCAAACGCCTGCCCTTCGAACTTGCAGAATTTGGTTCCTCAGGGCTCGAAAGCCTGCTCGCGCTCACGCTGGAGCTCGTGCACAACGGCCACTTGTCCCTGCCTGATGCGCTGGCAAAGGTCACCTCCGCCCCTTCCGAATTGCTCAAGCTGCCCACCGGACGGCTCGCCGCCGGGGCTGCCGCAGATCTCGTGATCTTCGATCCGAACCGCCCAACGCGCATTGAACCAGATACCTTTATCTCCAAATCCAAGAACTCCCCCTTCGATGGGCGACTGGTGCAGGGACGGGTGATCCGCACCGTTGTTGATGGACGTACCATCCACACGATCGACAGCTAGAGCCTCAGGACCCCATGGTGGAAGACGGCGCAAGCCCGATCATTTTCTACTGGAGCATGTTCCAGTCGACGTTCTCCATCCCGGATTGGAAGAACGTGATCTACGGCTGGCAGATCTTCGTGCCGATGATTTTGGCCGCCTATGTCCTCGGCAGCATTCCCTTCGGTTTGATTCTCGCCCGTCTCATGGGCAAGGGCGACCTCCGTGCTTCAGGCTCAGGCAATATCGGCGCCACCAATGCCCTGCGCACAGGCGGCAAGGCACTGGGTGCCGGCACGCTGATCCTCGACATGGCAAAAGGCTTTTTTGCCGTCTTCATCCCCTTCATCTATTTCGGCCCGGACATCACATTCTTCACCAGTCTTGCCGTGGTCCTCGGCCACCTGTTTCCGGTCTGGCTGAAATTTCGCGGTGGAAAGGGTGTCGCCACCACCATGGGCGTTCTGCTTGGCCTCTCATGGCTTACCGGCCTGGCCACCTTGGCCACCTGGATCACCGTAGCCCTGGTGTTTCGTTATTCCTCTCTCGCCGCGCTGATCGGCGTTGCAGCAGCCCCCGTACTTGGCTGGTATCTGGGCGGACCTCAGGTGGCCGGGATCGCGATCTTCCTCGCGGTACTGGTCTGGATCCGGCACGCAACCAATATCAAACGGCTGCTTCGCGGGGAGGAATCCCGCATCCGGCTAAAGGGCTCCGGCGGTTCAAGTTGACCATCCGGTTACGCCGGGGCCATCCTGACGCTCGTGAAACCCGAACCCATATCCCAGACCGAGCGGCGTGACCGACTGCGCCTGATCCGCACCGAGCATATCGGTCCGATCACATGGCGCGAACTCATGGCCCATTTCGGATCCGCATCCGATGCCATCGAGGGCCTGCCCGATCTGACGGGACAAGGCGGAAAACGAAAGTTCATCATTCCCGACGCATCTCACGCAGAGAGCGAACTCGAAGAGATCGTCCGTCTCGACGCGCAACTGATCACACTCGGCGAAGCTGACTATCCGCTCTCGCTCTCTCAAATCGATGATGCGCCACCGGTTCTGTCTGTCCGGGGTGACATCACAATTTTGAGCCAGGCAGGTATCGGCATGGTTGGCGCCCGCAACGCCTCAGCCAACGGGCAACGGCTGGCCGAAACCATCGCACGAGACCTCGCAGAATCTGACATTGTGATCGTTTCCGGCCTCGCGCGCGGCATCGACACCGCGGCACATAATGGAGCGCTGGCCGCCAACGGCAAGACCATCGCTGTGATGGCCGGGGGCGTGGATGTCGTTTACCCCCCCGAGAATGAAGCACTCCTTCACCGTATTGCCCAAACAGGTGCTGTGGTCAGCGAAATGCCGCCACGACTGAAACCGCTGGCCCGGCATTTTCCGAGACGCAACCGGATCGTTTCCGGACTTTCCCTGGGCGTGGTGGTCGTCGAAGCCGCGCAGCGCTCAGGGTCTCTGATCACAGCACGCATGGCCGGAGAACAAGGCCGTGATGTGCTTGCCGTGCCGGGCTCGCCCCTCGACCCACGGGCTTACGGTGCCAATCGGTTGATCCGTGAAGGTGCGACCCTCGTCCGCGATGCAAAGGATGTCCTGGAGGTCATTCGCCCCATGCTCAGGGTACCGGCCGCACCACCCGAACCACCATTTCCAGGTTCCGCGCAACCGCGTCTGGCACTCGAAATCGATGGCCCGAAATCACAACAGGCCGTCATGGAATGTTTATCACCCGAGCCCGTCGCAGTTGACGAAATCGTGCGGCGGTGCCAATTAACCGCCCCTGTCGTACGAACAATCTTGCTGGAACTTGAACTGGCAGGTCGGCTCGAACGGCATCCGGGCAACCGGGTTGCGGCTCTTTAGGCTTGTCTTTTCCGCGCCCGCACGTCCTTGTTGCGGCCCCAAACCGAAAGCGAACACGGTTTACATGAACGTTGTCGTCGTCGAATCGCCTTCCAAGGCCAAGACCATCAATAAGTATCTTGGTGCGGACTACACCGTCCTCGCCTCCTATGGGCATATCCGCGATTTGCCGCCCAAGGACGGGTCTGTAAGACCTGACGAAGATTTCGAGATGGACTGGTCGGTGGACTCCCGTGCCGAGAAACCCATCAAAGCGATTGTCGATGCCCTCGACGGTGCCGAGAATCTTTTCCTCGCAACTGATCCCGACCGCGAAGGCGAAGCGATCTCGTGGCATATCGAAGAGCTTCTGCGTGAACGTGGTCTGCTCGACGACATCACCGTAAAACGCGTCGTCTTCCATGAAATCACCAAAGGCGCAGTTCAGGAAGCCTTCAACCATCCCCGCGAAGTTCATGGCGAGCTGGTCGAGGCCTATCTGGCCCGCCGCGCGCTTGATTACCTTGTTGGGTTCAAGCTGTCCCCGGTTCTCTGGCGGAAATTGCCCGGCTCGCGCTCTGCCGGACGCGTGCAATCGGTTGCTCTGCGTCTGATCTGCGAGCGCGAAGCCGAGATCGAGATCTTTAGAGCGCAGGAATACTGGTCGATCGAGGTTGGCCTCAACAGCGCCAAAGGCGATGGTTTTGCCGCCCGCCTCGTCGAACGCGATGGCAAGAAACTTGATCGTTTTGACATTGCTGATGAAGGCACCGCCAACGCCGCCAAGAGTGATGTGGAGGCCGCATCTTTCCGGATCGCCTCCGTCGAGAAAAAACGGACAAAGCGGAACCCGCAACCGCCATTTACGACCTCAACATTGCAGCAGGAAGCTGCGCGCAAGCTGGGGTTTGGCACATCCCAAACCATGCGGGTCGCCCAGCGGCTCTATGAAGGGATCGAGATCGATGGAGAGACTGTCGGCCTGATCACCTATATGCGAACCGACAGCGTGACTCTTTCGCAGGACGCCATCACCGGATGTCGAAATTTGATCGACACAGATTTTGGCGAGGAGTATCTGCCCGAAAAGCCGCGGGTGTTTCGCTCCCGCGCCAAGAATGCGCAGGAAGCCCATGAGGCCATCCGCCCGACAGACCTGTTCCGTCGTCCCGCCAGCCTGAAGCCACTTCTCGATGGCGACCTGTTCCGGCTTTACGAACTGATCTGGCGCCGCACACTGGCCTCAAATATGGCTGAGGCACAGATTGATCGCGTGGCCGTGGATATCCGCTCCTCAGACGATAAACTCGCATTGCGTGCCAATGGTCAGACGGTCGCGTTTGATGGCTTCCTGAAACTCTACAAAGAAGATCAGGACGACCCTTCAGGCGATGACAACGAAAATGACGACGAACGCCGCCTGCCCCCGCTCGAAGAGGGCGAGAATACGAGCGTTCGCGAAGTCTCGCCTGAACAGCATTTCACGCAGCCGCCACCGCGCTACACCGAAGCCAGTCTGGTCAAGTCCATGGAAGAGCTCGGCATTGGCCGACCCTCAACATATGCTTCGATCATTCAGGTGCTGCAGGACCGCAAATACGTCCAGCTCGACCGCAAACGCTTTGTGCCCGAAGATCAGGGTCGGCTTGTCGTCAGCTTTCTCAGCAATTACTTCCAACGCTACGTGCAGTACGACTTCACCGCGCAGATGGAAGAGCGCCTTGATGACATCTCCGGCGGCCGGATCGACTGGAAAACAGTTCTGCGGGAATTCTGGAAAGACTTCTCGGAAGCCATCGAAGGCACCGCCGAACTCCGGGTGCGTTCGGTGCTCGATGCGCTGGACGAAGAACTGGGCCCGCATTTCTTCCCGACCCGGGAAGACGGCACCGATGCACGACTTTGCCCAGCCTGCACCGAGGGGCGTCTCGGCCTTCGGCTTGGCCGTCACGGTCCATTTGTGGGTTGCTCGAATTATCCCGAATGCAAGTACACGCGGAAGCTCGCTGTCGATGGCGGCGACGATGAAACCGCCGAACTCGCCAACGGCCCCAAGGAACTCGGTGTCGACCCCGAATCCCAAAAGGACGTCACCCTGCGCAAGGGTCCTTATGGAGTCTATGTCCAGCTTGGTGAACCAGAAGGCGAAGGCAAAGCGGCGACCAAGCCGAAACGCAGTTCCATTCCGGACGGTATTACACTCGATGAAATCGACCTCGCGCTTGCATTGTCCTTGCTGGCCCTGCCACGCGATATCGGCTCCCATCCCGAAGATGGCGTCATGATCCAGGCCGGACTGGGCCGGTTCGGACCTTACGTGAAGCACGGCACCACATATGCCTCGCTCCCCGAACCCCGTGAGGTGCTCACAGTTGGTCTGAACCGCGCTGTGACAGTGCTCGCAGAAAAAGGAAAGAACCGCCGCGGGCGCGCAGCTCCGCTCAAGGATCTGGGCGTGCATCCCGAAGATGAAAAGCCGATCACCATTCATGATGGGCGATACGGTCCTTACGTGAAACACGGCAAGACCAATGCCACGATCCCGCGTGATCGTGACCCGCAGGAAGTCACACTCGACGAAGCTGTCGAGTTGATTGCCGCGCGCGTTGCCAAGCAGGCCGCGGGCAAGTCACCCGCCAAGAAAAAAGCGCCCGCCAAGAAGAAGGCCGCAGCCAAAAAGAAACCCACGGCCAAGAAAAAGGCACCCGCCAAGAAAAAAGCGTCGACCAAGAAGAAAAAGGCCGAGGACACACCGGCAGAAGCCACCCCTGCCGCTGAGAGCGCGGACTAGGCGTCCCAATTGGCAAAGCGCAAAATCGACGGGCTGGGCCCAGACGGTTTGCCCACAAGCGATACGATACTGGGCCTCCTGAAGTCGTCCAATGAGGCGCTGCCCACACGCGAGATCGCGCGCATATATTCGCTCAAGGGCCCGCAGCGCACAGCGCTGCGTGAGCGCTTGCGCGAACTTCAGAATGCCGGAAGCATTGAACGCGTGCAGGGTCGACGCTGGCGTGTGACGGCGTTGCTGCCGCCCGTCGCGGTGCTCGAGGTCATTGGCGTCGACGACGAAGGCGATCTCAAGGTTCGCCCCGTAAATCACAGCTCGGATGGCCCCGCACCGCAGATTGACGTTCGCGCTGCCCCCCGCAGCATGCCCGCACCCGGCCTTGGCGACCGGTTTGTGGCACGGCTCTCGCCCAAAGGTGAAAACCGGTATGTGGCAACCCCTCTTCGCGCAACGGAAAGCAAGTCAGAAAGCGTCGTGGGCCGCTATCGGGCAACCGAGGATGGCGGTCGTATCACGCCGCTCGAACGCGGCCGACGTGGTGACTTTATGGTCGCTGCCGGAGAAAACGAGGCTGCCACTGATGGTGACCTTGTCGTGGTGGAAATGCTTCCCGCGCGGCGTCTGGGTCTGCCGCAGGCCCGCATCATCGAGAACATCGGTGCCGGCAATGCACCGGGAGCGATCAGCCGGATTGCACTCCACCGCGCAGGTATTCCTGTGGTTTTTCCCGAAGTCGTTATTTCCGAAGCCGAGGCGGCAAAACCGCCGACTCTTGGGAAACGGACCGATCTGCGCGACCTCCCCTTGGTGACAATCGATGGCGCGGATGCCCGGGATTTTGACGACGCGGTGTTCGCAGAGCCCGACGAAAAGCCTGACAATAAGGGCGGCTGGCATCTGGTGGTCGCGATCGCAGATGTGGCCGAGTATGTCCGTCCCGGAAGCCCGCTGGATCGCGAAGCATTCCGGCGTGGAAATTCGGTTTATTTCCCGGACCGCGTCGTGCCGATGCTGCCCGAGGCGCTTTCCAATGGATTGTGCTCCCTGCGACCGGACGAAGACCGGGCCTGTCTTGCTGCAGACCTTTGGATCGACAAGGACGGCCAACTCAAGCGCCATCGTTTTCGTCGCGCCCTTATGCGTTCTGTTGCACGGCTCACCTATGAAGAAGTCCAGTCTGCCCGTGATGCCGGAGAAGACCCTGTTGCGCCCGGCCATCTCGACAATCTCTACAAAGCCTATGAATGTCTTTCTGCTGCACGGACAGCGCGCGGTTCGCTTGAGCTCGAGCTCCCCGAACGCCGCATCGTGCTTGATGAAGACGGGCAGGTCGAAAACATCGTGCCGGTCTCACGCTTCGACAGCCACAAACTGATCGAGGAATTCATGATCGCAGCGAATGTCGCTGCGGCGCGGGAACTCAAACGGTTACGACAGCCCGTCATGTTCCGGATCCATGACGAGCCATCGATCGAAAAGCTTGAAGATCTGCGTGACATGCTCGCAGGCTTTGGCGTGAAACTCACACGGGGCAAAGCCATGCGCCCGAAGGATTTTAACGGCATTCTCTCGCGGGTCCGCGGCGAAGCGCACGAGCGCACCGTCAACGAGATCATTTTGCGCAGCCAGATGCAGGCACAATACGACCCAGATAATGTCGGACATTTCGGCCTGGGCCTGCGCGATTATGCGCATTTCACCTCTCCGATCCGGCGGTATGCCGATCTGCTGGTCCACCGGGCGCTTATCAGCGGGTTGAAACTGGGTGATGGCGGGTTGGACGAATCTGAAGCTGGCCGTTTTTCCGAAATCGGCGAACACATCTCCAAGACAGAACGCCGCGCGATCTCCGCTGAACGCGACGCCAATGACAGATACACAGCGGCATTTCTGGAAAAGCATATGGGGCAGAGCTTCTCCGGCACCATACGGGGAACCAACCGTGCGGGGCTGTTTGTCGCGATTGATGACAACGGCGCGGAAGGATTTGTGCCCGCTTCGCGTCTACCCGGGGGACGACCGCGCTTCGATGCACGATCGCGGGTCCTGAAAACGGAGCATGGGGGGGCTTACAAAATGGGGGATTCTGTCGAGGTCCGAATCGCGGAGGCCGACGGGCTGAGCGGTTCTGCAATCTTCGACCTGTTGGATGCCGGTCAGCCATCTCGCCCCGCAGGGCCACAAAAACGCCGCAAATCAGGCCGAAAACGCCCTGACAAACGCCAAAAAAAGCGTCGTTAGGAAAATGGAAGTTGTTTAGGTCACAATACCGGGTACGCACGCGCCAAACTTTACCGGCGAAGGTCCAGCGCGATATGTCTTTATTATGAACTTGTTGAGATCAAATTCCACAATGTTGAAACGAACACTCTTCATTTCATCCCTGGTCCTATTGACGGCCTGCGGCAGGACCGCGCCGTCTCTGGATGCTGCATATAGCGACGGCTACAGCCGAAACATGTTCGACACCGGCTACAGTTTCATCAGCGACCGCTACATCAAACCGGTTTCCCTCCGTGAACTCAGCCTGAACGGGCTTTCAGGTTTGCATCAGCTGGATTCCAACCTCGATGTCCAAGACACCGCGGGACGCATCGAAGTTCTCTACAACGGACGCTCGGTTGGCAGCGTGCCTGTGCCGGACAACAGCAATCCGGATTCCTGGAGCAATGCGACAGTTGCTGCGATTTCTCTCGCGCGCCGTGCTTCGCCAGCCATTGGCGAGGCTCAGGCAGAAACGGTCTTCAAGGCCGTCTTCGATAGCGTGATGCAGCCGCTCGATCGCTTTTCGCGCTATGACGACGCCGAGACCGCAACCGAGAAACGTGCATTTCGCGACGGCTTTGGCGGCATTGGCGTGACCATCCGGATGGAGGAAGATGACGCCCTGATCATAAGCGTCAACGAAAACAGCCCCGCCGCCCGTGCCGGTGTGAAAGCGCTGGACCGGGTCACGCATGTTGAGGGCGAACCCATCACGGGCTGGTCCCAAAGCAAGCTTGTGAAACGGTTACGGGGTCCCCTCGACACCCGGGTCAACTTCACTGTCAAACGTGAGAATGCCGCACAGCCCATCCCCATCGCGCTCCGGCGCGCGCATGTTGTTGCCGAGACCGCAAAAATTTCTCGCGAGGACGACGTTGCCGTCGCCCGGTTGAGCGGCTTCAATATTGATTCCGCGCGTCAGCTCGAAAAACTCGTCAAACGCCAGATGGATTCTGCCGACGGCCCTCCCAAAGGTTTCGTTCTCGACCTGCGATCCAATCCCGGCGGACGCCTGGATGTATCGATCAAGGTTTCGGACATCTTCCTCAATGGTGGTGCGATCACGGCAACCCGGGGCCGGCACCCTGGCAGCCGTCAGGTGTTCGCGGCAACGCCCGGGGATCTTGCACGAGGTCTGCCCATCGTGGTGCTCATCAACGGCAACTCGGCCTCAGCCGCCGAAATCGTTACCGCAGCGCTGCAGGACAACGGCCGGGCCATCGTGATCGGCACCAATTCATTCGGTAAGGGCACGGTCCAGTCTGTACTGCAACTGCCCAACAAGGGTGAGATGACTCTGACCTGGTCGCGCTTCCTCGCGCCATCCGGTTATCGGCTGCACGAACTTGGTGTCTTGCCCTCCGTATGCACCCATGGCGGTGGCGACACGAAGTCCGCCGACACCCTCGTCCCGGCTGTTCAGCATGGCGAGGATGTTCTGGCTGGCCGGCTGAACGCCTGGCGCGCGACTGGCAATGCTGACGGTGCCAACAGGGAACGCCTGCGCGAAATCTGCCCGTCAGACAGCGGTATGCCGGACGTTGATCTGGCGCTTGCCAAGGCGATTATTGCCGATCGCGTGCTTTATCGCTCACTTTTGCGCGAAGCCGAAACAACCGTGGCCGAGCGCTGATACCAGTCACGCAGACATCATACAGGACTTGGCACAGAGCTATTTTCCGCCAGCACGGTATTGGTGACTTGACTTGCCGCCGCTGAAGGGTATTTTCGCCGTCAAATTCAGGTTCAGGAAAGACAAATGGCCAAACCAAGCACCATTCTCGTGAAGCTCGTGAGTTCTGCCGATACCGGCTATTTCTACACAGCAAAAAAGAACCCGCGTCAAAAGCCCGAAAAGCTTGAGATGCGCAAATATGATCCGGTCGTGCGCAAGCATGTCACGTTCAAAGAAGACAAAATGAAGTAGCGGAATTTTGCCTCGGCAAGACTGAGGCATCCGCAACGAAAAAAGCCGCCCAATGGGCGGCTTTTGTTTGTCCCGCGACAGGGGCAGTTTGGCTATCTACCCAATAAATCCGCGCACTGTTTCAAGGAACTGCGTCACGGAGATAGGTTTGGCGATATAGGCCTCACAGCCCCCCTGACGAATTTTCTCTTCGTCACCCTTCATCGCAAATGCCGTCACAGCAATAACCGGAATCATTTTGAGGTCATCATCCTCTTTGATCCATTTGGTCACCTCGAGGCCCGATACCTCCGGCAGCTGGATATCCATCAAGACCAGATCGGGACGATGTTCCCTGGCGAGTTGCAATGCTTCACGACCATCCTTGGTCTGCAGCGTATCGTAGCCCTGCGCTTCAAGAAGATCGTGAAAAAGCTTCATGTTCAGCTCATTGTCTTCGACGATGAGAACAGTTTTCGCCATTATGCGGTGGTCCTGACAGTTCGAATGTTCGCGGGAGAATTTGGTGGCTGTCGTGATTGTGCAACAGTTCACCAAGGCCCCAATGTGTCGCTGAACTGAAAATGGATAATAATGGGACAAATGTCCACCTATAGACGCTACGGGACATGATGATGCGAATAGGAATAGATCTCGGCGGAACCAAGATCGAAGGCATTGTCCTCGCAGACGATGGCGTGGAAATCGCACGTGCGCGCATGAATTCGCCCCAAGGGAACTACACCTCCACTCTTGAAGCGATTGCCCAACTGGTTGTCGAGATCGATCCCGCCCCTGAGCACCGCACTCCGATCGGCATCGGAATCCCGGGGACCGTGTCTCCCGCAACAGGACTTGTGAAAAACGCGAACTCGACCTGGCTGATCGGGCATCCCTTCGATCAGGATCTCTCCGAACGATTGCAGCGCCCGGTACGGGTGGCCAACGACGCCAATTGTTTTGCCATTTCCGAAGCCAGCGATGGCGCGGGACGCGACGCACATGTCGTGTTCGGTGTCATCATCGGAACCGGAGTTGGTGGTGGCCTCATTATCGACCGGAAGATCATCACCGGCGGCAACGCAATCGCCGGAGAATGGGGACACACGCCTCTGCCCTGGATGACACCGGACGAATATCCGGGTCCGGCATGTTATTGCGGACGGCATGGATGTATCGAGAGCTTTGCCTCCGGCCCTGCTTTCGAGGCCGCATTCGAGAGCGCAACTGGGCGAGCTCTCTCCGCAAAAGATATCGATCAGGCAGCGCAAGCCGGTGACGTCGCCGCACAGGCTGCTTTGACGCAACTGGAAGACCAGCTCGGCCGCGCCCTCACGGTCCTCATCAATATCATCGACCCCGATGTGATTGTGCTTGGTGGTGGGCTCTCCAACATCGCTCGTCTCTATGAAAATCTGCCGGCACGGATAGCCGCTCATGCCTTCTCGGACAAGATCAAGACGCCCATCCTGCCTGCCATCCACGGGGATTCCGGGGGCGTTCGAGGCGCTGCTTGGTTGTGGCCAAATCAAACATGACGACGAAGGCCGCGAATACGACAGAGAATGGACTTTGCCGAAACTGCGGGGCAGACATTCCTGCACGCGCCCGACGGTGTGACAGTTGCAGCTCTCCCCGCACGATCTTTCATCCCGAACTGCGGACGCTCTCCATCGCCCATCTGGATTGCGATGCGTTCTACGCCAGTGTCGAAAAACGGGATGACCCAAGCCTGCGCGACAAGCCCGTAATCGTTGGCGGTGGCCGGCGCGGGGTTGTTTCTGCAGCATGCTACATCGCCCGTATCAAGGGTGTGCATTCCGCCATGCCGATGTTCAAGGCCCTCAAACTGTGTCCCGACGCCACCGTCATTCGTCCAGACATGGACAAATACGTGCGGGTCGGACGACAAATCCGCGAGCTCATGCGTGAGGTTTCGCCCCTCGTCGAGCCATTGTCGGTCGACGAGGCGTTTCTCGACCTGAGCGGTACCGAGCGCCTGCATCGCGCCAGTCCGGCCGTCGCTCTGATCCGCCTGACCAACCGCATCGAAAGGGAGATTGGCGTTACCGCCTCTGTCGGCCTCAGCTACAACAAGTTTCTGGCCAAACTTGCCTCGGACCTCGACAAACCACGCGGCTTTGCCATCATCGGAGAAGCCGAAGCGCTGGAATTTCTCGACAGCCAGCCTGTGTCACGGATTTGGGGCGTGGGGAAAGCACTGCGCCGCAAGCTCACCAGTGACGGCCTCCATACGATCGGCCAGCTCCGCAGCGTCGACGAAAAGCGCCTGATCACGCGTTACGGAAGCATGGGCAACAGACTGGCCCGTTTCAGCCGCGGTGAGGACTCCCGAAAGGTCACCCCTCATTCGCTCCCCAAGAATGTTTCCAACGAAACCACATTCTTCGAAGATATTGCCGATCCGGCTGAGTTGTCGCGACGATTGTGGCCGCTTTGCGAGAAGGTCTCGGGTCGAATGAAGGCCCGTGACCTATCAGGACGCACCGTCACGCTGAAACTCAAGACCTCGAAGTTTCAGACCCTGACCCGCTCGCAGGCTTTGCCCGATCCGACCCAACTCGCCGAAACACTGTTTCGAACGGCAGAAGTTCTTGTCACCCGCGCCATCGATGGTGCTCCCAAGGGGAGCGCCTTTCGTTTGATCGGGGTCGGGTTGTCAAATCTGAGCGATGGGCAGGAGGCCGACCCACCCGACCTTGCCGATCCTGACGCCGCGCATCGCAAGCGGATTGAGCAGGTCATGGATGAAGTGCGCGGAAAACTTGGCTCGGACGCAATTTCAAAGGGTCGGGGGCTGAAGCCGGGGACACGGAACGCAAATTCCTAGTCCGCCCTGGCTATCCGCATTTGGGGCGTTCGATTTCCTCTATTTCCACCAGAGCGGCGACCAGCGAGAAATCTCCATAATCAAACTCGAATTTCCGCACGACACCGTTGTCCTGGAGGATTTGCGTCATCTCGAATTCGGGTTCTTCATTACCCGATGACGCACGGCTACCGTCAAACATCGCCAGCCGCACCGACCACCAGTTGTGGTCGCTCAAAGCGCCAAACTGGTTTTGGTCGCCATCGCCACCCGCGCGGGTTTTACCGAGAATGAGCGCGTTTGATGCCATCGGTGAGATATCCGGCTGGGAACCGTCAAAATAATAGCTGAAGGCGCGTTTTTCGCCGCGTTCTGCTGCTTCGAGAACAGCAATCGTATGCTCGAAGGGAAACACGGTATCGGCCGGAAACTCAACAACGGTCCCACGAGGAATCTGATAGGTGGCGGTTCCGGCTTGGCCGGGGCCCGGGCGTTCGGCTTTGCCCTGCACCGCTTCAACGGTTTCACCGCCGATCATGGTTTGGGAATCGAAGGTGTATTCGGTGCCGTCAATACGCTCGAAGCTCGTCATCTTCACTTCGGAATTGATGGGCTCGCCCTCGCCCGGTGCCATGCTCACGAGCAGCCGTTGCGTGGTTGTCCAGCCCTCACAGGCTTCGCGCCATTCCGCGACCATACGGCCGCGCGCATCGATGATCGTCGAACTGGGGTCTACCCGACCAATGCTGATTTCATAGAACGCACGGTGCGATGCGTGGGTCACCCCCGCCTGCGCCATATTGGCCAGGGCCGAAGTGCCGAATGAAACCGCAAGAATTGCGCCGAAAATCGAAATGCGTCGAAGGATGATCATGATTTCATCCTAACCCGAAAAACCGGGCGATTTCATGGCAAACGTCAATTCGCCGCAGCAAGTTGAACATGATTGATACGAACGGGCGCTTTCAACATCCAGGCATCCGCATATCCCGCGCGCCGCACATCTTCGAGTGAAGCGTCGACAACCACACGATGCCAGGTTTTACCGTTCGTTCGCACGATCTGGACTTCGGCGTTGAGCGTGCTGTGGCGGGCGGCCAGCCCGGCAGCATTGTCGGGATTGGCAAAGCTTCCGATAACCGCGCTGCGCCAGACAGGCGTGATCTGCTGATCCGGCCGCGGCAGTGCATCGAGTGCCGCAAAATGCGCCTCAGGGCGCGCCTTGGGCGTCGCTGCAAGATACCGACCCTCCAACGGTCCAACCTCCTGCCAGTGCAGCGTGGCGGGCTGGAAAGCCGCGATGGTGGCTTCCTGTTCAACTTCGACCGTACCCGGGCCGAATCCTTCAACGAATGCCGCAATTTCGGGCGGAACAAAAAGCGGATCGGAAGGGCCAACAGAGGCCAAACCATCAGCTGGTTCAGACAAGGGCTCGGGCACAACAACAGAAGCGACGAGAACCATCCCTTCATTGCCATCCACCTCAAAGTCTTCGCAAATCTCGCGGTCCTGAACAATTCTGAACAGGGCGCAATCCTGCGAGGCAACTTCGGAGATCGCGTGATCTGTCACGCTTTTGCCCGACACGAGATAGCTCACACCATCGAGTGCCCAGGACGCTGCAGTCAAAGCCGGTGGCAGTCCGCATCCGCCCAGAAGTATCGGTAACCCGATCATTGCCAAGGATTTACGCATCAATATGTCTCCCGCTCGCCAGAAACCGACAATGAACGGGTGCGACTCGATTTGGGAAGAGAAAAATGAAGATAAGCCCATAAAACATTAGATTCATTGATTTATTAGGAACCGATAAACCTCATAATGTTTCGACCTATATATTTTTTCCTTTAATTACAGCGCGTTACAAGCTCTCAACAAGAGTCAATGTCGATATAATTTATATATTGTTTTCAGTGGTTTACATCGCGTTCGAGTAAGGCTCGCATTTCGCGGAGTTCGTCCCGCAAGGCCGCGATCTCCCGTGCGGTGGGATCTTTGGGTTGCGGCTCCAGTGCCTCCAGAGCGGCGGCGCGTGCGTCCTCTTCCTCATGCAGGGTCTGCATCGAATCAACAATGATCGCGATGAACAGGTTCAGGACCGCAAAACTTGAGATAATCACGAAAGGCACAAAGAACGCCCAGGCATAGGGGTGGACATCCATGACCGGACGCACGATGCCCATCGACCAGCTTTCCAGCGTCATGATCTGGAACAGGGAGTACATCGATTCACCGATGGTCCCGAACCACTGCGGGAAGTTCTCGGCATAGAGCTTTGTGCCCATCACCGCGAAGACATAGAAAATCAGCAGCAGGAGCGCAGCAACCGCCCCGATACCCGGCAGTGAGCGCAGCAACGCCTCCACCACGCGGCGCAAACGCGGGACACCGGAAATCAAACGAAGGGCGCGCAACACGCGCAGAGCGCGCAAGACGGCGAATTCGCCGCTGGCCGGCATCAGCGCGATCGTGACCACAAAGAAATCGAACAAACCCCACGGGTCGCGGAAGAACCGCAGACCGTGCGCATAAATGCGCAATACGAGCTCAGCGACAAACACCACGAGAATAGCCCGGTCGAGGGTGTAGAGCACATCTCCGGCGGCATTCATCACCGTGTCGGAGGTTTCCAGCCCCAGCGCAATCGCATTGATGAAGATCAGCAACAGGATCGGATAACGGAACCGCGGACTCTCAACGAGCTCGCGAAGCCGCGCGCGGTGGCCGCTCGGGTTTGAGGCAGAAGAATGAGACATTGAAAAAAACTCTCCGGACAGCCGCGTATATGGGGTGTGTGCGGCTATCCGGCAAGATTTGGGGTGTACAGGATCAGGCGATATCGAGCACGACGTTGCCGATATGGCGTCCCTCTTCCACCATCTGATGGGCCGCAACGACGTCATCGAGAGAGAAGCGCTTGGCAATCGTGGTCTTCAGAGTGCCCTCGGCAAGCATCTTGTTCAGCGCCGCCACGCCTTCGTCACGCTGTTCGTCACTGATTGTGTAGACAATGAACCACTTGAGTGACGCCCATTTGACGATGAAGTCCTGCGCGGGAACGCTGGCCATCAGGTCATTGGTGCCATAAACGATCACAGTCCCATTGGGTGCGAGAATCTGGCCGTACAGGGGCGCGTTGGCCGAAATATTCAACTCGACAATACGATCGGCACCCTTGCCGTCCGTCATTGCAAGAATGCGTTCGGGCACATCTTCGGTGCGATAGTTCACGACCTCATCTGCACCGGCGTTTTTGGTGTACTCAGCTTTCTCGTCCGAGCTCACGGTGGTGATGACCCGCGCGCCATTGGCCTTGGCCACCTGGATCGCATGATGACCAACGGCCCCAGCCCCACCCTGTACGAGGATTGTCTGGCCATCGACGGGCCCATCGAACATCACCGCGCGATGCGCCGTGAGGAACGGAATGCCAAAACAGGCAGCTTCAGCCATATCCACACCATCAGGCAGGTCGATCACGAATTTGGAGCCGGTGCAGATGTATTCTGCGGCGGTTCCGAAGGGGCGCATCCACTGGCCGTTCATCAGCCAGACACGCTTGCCAACCCGGCTGGCGTCCACGCCATCGCCCACAGCATCAATCACGCCCGCGCCATCGCTCTGGGGAATGATCAGCGGGAACGGAATGCTGCCTCCACGGCCGCGCAGCCGTGCTTTCCAGTCCGAAGGGTTCACGCCTGAGGTTTTGAGTTTCACACGAACCTCGCCCGGAGCGGGTTCCGGTGTCGGCTGCTCGCCAATCGTCAGAACTTCATTGGCCGGACCAAGTTTGTCATAAAAAGCTGCGCGCATCGGATGCTCCCCCCGTATTCATATTTTTGTGTTGCGCGAGATATAGGGCAACCGTTCAAAGATGACCACTGCAGGGTTCCAAAATCCAGAACATCTCGCCCTGCCCGAAAGGAGCCGGATTCCTGAGTTTCGTGGCGTCAGCGCAGTCGCGCGCGCCGCTTTCGAACCCGGGCCTTGACCGGCCATTGCAGCAATTCCCAGATCGCCCAGCCCAGCGCCAGGCCGATCACCGCATAGATCAGGCTGTTGGGATCAAGCGGCATGGCTGGTGTGAACGCATCCGCCGTGGCCGAAGCAATATCCCGGTCTGCCTGCCGCGCCATGGCCAGCGGTTGCCATAAGGGATGGGCGTTCAGAATGGCGTCCCGGCTTGCTTCAAGCTCCGCCAATCGGGCGGTAAAAGCCTCCACAAGGCGCTCGCGGGAGCCATCATCGGTCACGCTGCGCGACACCGCGCCATTGCGCAGTTCCTCAACCGTGCGGCGTGCTTCGTCGATATGTCCACCAAGACGTTGCAGGTAAGCCTGCACGAATGCCGGGCCCTGCGCGCTGCCCGCGGCAAACACAGCGGCGATTGCCGCGCCAATCAATGTCAGAATTTTCGCCCATGCCCATCGCATGAAGTAATTTTAGTCAGGAATTGCGGCGAGGATATGAAGAATCCCGCGGTCGCTTAACCTGCAACGTCGTCTGCAGTGCGGGCGGGTTTAAAACCCGCCCCGACAGGTGGTTCGACAGACATATAGGGGTGGGTTTCAAAGTCACCCGTTTGCGAATCCACCAGAGCTGTATCCAGCATCGTCAGCGACACAAGCGTCACCGAGAGGTCATGGGAAATCCGCTCGATCTCTCGGTGCAAAGCCGCGCGCTGGGCCGCGTGGGTGGCCTGCAAGGTCAGATTACGTGTCTGGGCGGCATCAAGGCGAGCCTGCATCACCACATTTGGCTGAGCCGCCACCAGTCCACGTGACAGCCCCGACGCGCTCCCGGCAAACAACACCGGCTCGGGATCAAGGCGCGAGAACGGCTGACCAATGCCATTGGCAGCCCCACTGGCCAGCTCGTCGCCCAGAGCCGCCAGCCCCGCAACGGAGTTTTTCAGGCTGCGAGACAGATGCGCGATCTCACGCCGCAGCGAGACCCGTTCCGCATCGGTGCGCGTCTGGGCAATCATGGCGTGGGTCAAGGCGCGGTTCGCGGCAGCGGTGTCTTCGACAGACGGACGCGCGGCAAGCTGCACTGCCATGTCGTCAATTCGGGACTTATGGTCGGCAATCAGCGCTGTGCGCTCACTCAGGGCCTGTCGGCGTTCGGTCTGAAGGCGTTTCTCGGCGGCCGAAAGGCGCCGCTTCAGATCAGCGATCTCTCGCCGGGCGGCCGCGTCGTCAACGTTACGCTGGGCGCTCGCCATCGATCCGCCGGTCTGGACCGAAGGTCGGGCCGGTCCCGCCACAACGGGTGTACGCGGCGCAGCGGCAGGACGGGGTGTCCCGCCGGTCAGAATTGTATCGATCCGGCTGCGCAAATCGGCATCGCGTGCGGAAGCTGCCGAAATCCCCTCATAATCGGGGATCGTCAGCCCGGCCGCGTCGATCGCATCATGCATCCGCGCGCGCATCTCATCGAACAGAGCTTCGGCGCGTTCGGTTCGTTCGGCGATATTGGCTGCGGTGATGCGGGGCATGTACCGGTTGCGCAGGCCGCTGATATCGCGCGCCGCCCGGGCAAAGGCGGTCAGCATCTGATTGTCGTAGACCGGTGTGATCGTGGTCTGGGAGACAACAGGCGTGGGTTGCACGCCCGTGGACTGGGCAAACGCGCCGCTGCCGTGCAACATCGCAACCACCGCAACGGCGATCCCCGCGCCGGTAAAAATCACCCGTGCTGCCGATTCAGAACCGGACATAAACCCTCTCCCCTTGCCGCGCATGGCACCAGCATCACAGGCTGGACGACGCGCAATCCTTGGTATTCCAACACCATGGCGGAGACACGCTTAGGAGAGCGTTAACAATGGGAAGAGTTTTAGGGTTTCGTCAGGCAGAAGCCCGCTCGAGATGCGCAAACAGTGCCGCATCGAACTGTTCGGGGTTTTCCAGGTTCGAGATGTGTGAGGCCGGATCGACGATCACGCATTGGGACCCCGGAACCCCTTCCTGCATCTGGCGGGAACATTCCGGCGGCGTGCTGCCATCGGTGGCACCGGTCATGAACAAGCTCGGCACCTTGATCTCACCCAGCCGGGGCAGATAGTTCAGGCCCTGCAGAGCACCCGCGCAACCCGTGTATCCATCCACGGATGTCTCGCGGATCATTTTGCGGACATGGTCGAGTACCGGTGCATTGGCGGCGACCTTCTGGAAATCTTCGGTGAACCAGCGGGCCACGGTTGGCTCGACCAGCGCTTCCATGCCCTTTTCACGGGCAATCGCAATGCGCTCGACCCAGGGTGCCGCCCATTCCGGGTTGGCAAACGGGCGCGCATCGCAGGCCGCCAGACTCAGCAGGCGATCACCATACTCGATGGCCACCCCCAGCCCGGTCATGCCGCCCAGCGACAATCCGATGTAGTGCGCCTTGTCGACACCCACGGCATCCATCAGAGCAATCACGTCCCCGACCAGCACCTCGAAACTATAGGGCGCAGGTGAGGCCTCGGTCTGGCCGTGGCCACGGGTGTCATAGCGCAGAATGCGGTAGCGGTCCTTCAACTGCGCCACCTCGGTGTCCCACATGGTGACGTCCGTGGTCAGCGAGTTCGAGAACATGATCCATGGCGCGCCTTCGGGCCCATCGATCTCATAGCGAAAATTAATGCCGTTCAGTTCGATGTTCATCGCGCAAACCCTGTTCCGAAATTAGTGAAAAACCGTGGCCGCACTTTATCGGTGCAACGGCGCGAGGACTAGCCGCGCGCGGCCATCTTCGCCGAAATTTTCGCGCGCCAGTCTTCGGCCATCATGAAACCTTCCATGGCCCGGCAATGGGCCTCGGTCTGGGCACGCACTTCGTCGGCCGGCTGCATCAGATCCATGTTGTGGGCATGAGGCTGGGGCACGTACCACGGCGTGTGGGTGTAGCACTCGATCCGGTTGCCATCGATATCGTGGAAATAGAACGACCAGGCATTGCCATGGGTGATGGCCCGGCCCACCTCCTGCCCGGCATCGGTGATCCGCGCATACAGCGTCTGCAGGTCTTCCAGCGTGTCCACCAGAAACGAGATTTGCTGGGCGATAAACTTGTCCTCATCCGGGGCCACTTCGCCCGGCTGGACCAGCACAAACTGGTGATGCTCATGGGGATCGTTCGACATAAAGACGATCCGCGAGGGCGGGTCGCCATAGGTGCCTTCGTCGGTGATCGTCAGCCCCATGGGCCCGGTGTAGAAGTCGAGCATGGGCGTCATATCGCGGGTGAACAGCCCCATATGGGCCAGTCTGGGTGTGGGTGTGGCGGGCATCGTTTCCTCCATCAGCAAGTCTGACCGGCATTATAGCCAGCCGGACCGTCGATACGTCCAGACTTGCGAATGCAGATCAGGATTGCGCCTTCGGCAGCACCTTGCGCAGGTGCAGCTCGCGCAAACGCTCATCGGGGACTTCCGCGGGGGCGTTCATCATCAGGTCTTCGGCGCGCTGGTTCATCGGGAAGGCAATGACCTCCCGGATGTTGGGCTCGTCGGCGAGCAGCATGACGATGCGGTCGATACCCGGGGCGGAGCCGCCATGGGGCGGGGCGCCGAAGCGGAAGGCGTTGAACATGCCGGCGAACTCGGTCTCCACGACCGCGCGATCATAGCCCGCAATCTCAAAGGCCTTGAGCATAATGTCCGGACGATGGTTCCGGATCGCGCCGGATGACAGCTCAATGCCGTTGCAGATGATGTCATACTGATAGGCCAGTATATCGAGCGGGTCCTTGGTCTCCAGGGCTTCCATCTCGCCCTGGGGCATGGAGAACGGGTTGTGGGAGAACTCGATCTTGCCGGTGTCCTTGTCGGCTTCGAACATCGGGTAATCGACGACCCAGCAGAAGTCGTAGCGGCCCTGGGCGATCAGATCGAGATCCTCGCCGATGCGCGTGCGGGCCTTGCCCGCGAGGTCGGCGGCCGTGCTGGCATCACCTGCGGAGAAGAACACCGCGTCACCATCCTTGGCGCCGGTCAGTTCCTTGAGCTTTTCGAGGCGCTCCCCGGTCACGAATTTGGCGATCGGGCCCTTGCCCTCCCCGTCTTCGAGAATGATGTAACCCAGCCCCGGCGCACCCTCTTCGCGGGCCCAGTCGTTGAGCTTGTCGAACCAGCTGCGCGGCTGTGCGCCGCCGCCCGGTGCGGGAATGGCGCGGACCGTGCCGCCCTTGGCGATCAGCCCGGCGAAAATCTTGAAGTCCGACCCGTCAAACACATCGGCGACATCGGCGATGATCAGCGGGTTGCGCAGATCGGGTTTGTCGTTGCCGTATTTCAGCATCGAGTCCGCATAGGCAATGCGCGGGAACGGGGTCGAGGTCACCGGCCACGGGGTCTCGCGGTTGAAACCGGCGAACTCCTCGAACACACCGGCAATCACCGGCTCGATGGCATTGAACACGTCGTCCTGGGTGGCAAAGGCCATCTCAAAATCGAGCTGGTAAAACTCACCGGGCGAGCGATCGGCCCGGGCGTCTTCATCGCGGAAACACGGCGCAATCTGGAAGTACTTGTCGACACCGGCCACCATGAGCAGCTGCTTGAACTGCTGGGGGGCCTGGGGCAGCGCGTAGAACTTGCCCGGGTGCAAACGCGAGGGCACCAGATAGTCACGTGCGCCTTCAGGTGAGGACGCGGTGAGGATCGGTGTCTGGAACTCCCGGAACCCGCCCTCGATCATGCGGCGGCGGATCGAGGAAATGACGTCCGAGCGCAGCAGGATATTGCGCGCGACTTTTTCACGGCGCAGGTCCAGATAGCGGTAACGCAGGCGGATATCCTCGCCGGTATCTTCGTCGGAATTGACCTGCAGCGGCAGCACGTCTGCCGGAGATTCGACGTTCACCTCGGCGAGCTGGACCTCAATGTGGCCGGTCGGGATCGCGTCATTGATGGTTTCAGCTGAGCGGGTCACCACCGGGCCGGAAATCGTCAGGACGGATTCCACCCGGGCATCCTCAACAGCCTTGAACAGCGGGCTGGAGGTGTCGATCACGCATTGGGTGATTCCGAACGGGTCGCGCAGGTCGACAAACAGCAGATTGCCGTGGTCGCGTTTGCGATGAACCCAGCCCGAGAGACGCACCGTCTCGCCAGCGTGGTCTTCGCGCAATTCGCCGCAATTATGGGATCGATACGGATGCATGGTCGGTCTCGGAATCTATTGGAATTTCAACATGAAGGAGCGTTGGCCAATGGCCATGGAACGCGTGCGTGTGTCAAGGCTTCCGCAAATCACCAGTGTCGACACCGGCAACAACACATTTACTCCAAAGCCGTCATGGCCGGACTTGTTCCGGCCATCCACGTCGTATTGGCGACACGCCTCTATATCAGCGTGTCGTAGAGGTCGTTCCAATCCGGGTTCCGTTCGAGGATGAGATTTACGCGCCACGCACGCGGCCAATGCTTAATGGTCTTTTCCCGTTGGATGGCCGCAGTAATATCGTCATGTGATTCGACATAAACCAGTCGTTTCAAGCCGTACTTCCTGGTGAACCCTTCGACAACGCTCTCACGATGCTCCCATGCTCGACGGGCAATATCGGACGTCACGCCGACATACAGCGTGCCGTTGGGCTTATTCGTCATGATGTACACCCAGCTGCCAGACATTCGGGCTGCGTGCGTCTCCTGTTTTCATCATGCATGGTCGAACACGTGGATGTCCGCAACAAGTGCGGGCATGACGGATTAGACAAATGTTGTTCTGGCGATCCCCGCCATTTGGACATGCCTTCCCGCCCCGAATGATTTCCTGTAGAAACGCGGCCCATGAAAGTCATCACCAATTCCGGCGCTCTCGCCGCGTTCTGCGAGGCGCTGTCCAGCGCCGAATACATCACCGTTGATACCGAGTTCATGCGCGAGAGCACGTTCTGGCCGATCCTGTGCCTGATTCAGGTGGCCGGACCGGATGACGAGGCCATTATCGACCCGCTGGCCGACGGGATTGACCTGCAGCCGCTCTACGATCTGATCGCCAATGAGGACGTGCTCAAGGTGATGCACGCGGCCTCTCAGGACATCGAGATTTTCCACCATTTCGGCGGCGTCACACCCCAGCCGCTCTTCGACACCCAGATCGCGGCCATGGTGGCCGGGTTCGGCGACCAGATCGGCTATGAGGGGCTGATCTCAAAGCTCGCCAAGGTCAGCCTCGACAAGGGCAGCCGGTTCACCGACTGGTCGGCGCGCCCGCTATCTGATTCACAGCTCGAATACGCGATGGCCGACGTGACCCATCTGCGGGTGGCCTATGAAAAGCTCCGCGCGCAGATCGAAGAGAACGGACGTATCGCCTGGGTCGAGCAGGAAATGGTCAAGCTCGCCAATCCCGAAAAATATGAAGTCCGCCCCGAAGAAGCCTGGCGTCGCCTCAAGCCCAAGCGGGCCCAGCCACGTTATCTGGCCGTTCTGCAGGCTGTCGCCGCTTGGCGTGACCGTGAGGCAATGACCCGCGACCAGCCGCGCAACCGCATCCTGCGCGATGACGTGCTTTCCCAGATCGCCGCCCGCCCACCGGAAAACGCAAAAAGCCTGTCACGGGTGCGCGGCATTCCCAAAGGCTTTGTTGACGGCAAGATGGGACGCGGCCTGATGGACGCGGTCGAAGCCGGGCGCGACCTGCCGGAAGGCGACGCGCCCGTTCTACCGCCGCTGGTGGAATTGCCACCGGGAGCCGGACCGCTGATGGATTTGCTGAAAGTCCTGCTCAAATTCAAATGCGACACTCATGACGTCGCCCAAAAGCTTGTCGCCACCGTGGCCGAACTCGAAGCGATTGCCGCCGATGACAATGCCGATGTTGCTGCCCTGCAAGGCTGGCGGCGGGAAATCTTTGGTGATGATGCGCTGCGTCTCAAGCATGGTGAGATCGCGCTGGGTGCCGGACATGGCAAGGTCCGGCTGGTCGAAATCGACGGCTAGACCAAAGCGGCCTTAAAGCCCCTTCCCTTCGAATTTCGGCATCCGATTGAACTGGCGGGCCAAGGCCCCGAACCGCATGCGGACAACATCGCCGACAAGCGCGGCATTGCCGTTCTTCATCGTCAGGGTCAGCGTTTCATCGGTGAGCTTCAACTTTGCGCCTTCGAGCAGGGTCGCGTTGCCCGCGGTCAGGGTCTCCGCCATCCGAAGGGCGGCCCCTAGGCGCCGCGACCAGACAATATCGTCCTCGCTGAGCAGTGCCTCGGCGGTGCGCAGCGCCTGATCGTTCATCGACCCGCCATAGCGGCGATAGACCGCGAGCGCGATCTGGGTTTTCTCCGCATGGCTCAAAGCCAGCAACGACAGACGCAAAATACGGAAATAGACCTGCTCAGCGCGATAGTCAGGGTGCTCATGCCAGCCAATATCGCCGAGCAGACAAGCCGCGCGACGCAGCCGTTTTTCGGCGGGCGTTTCCTCAAGAAACAGCGGCGCGACCCAGTCAAACAAGGCGTCACCAACACCGGGGAAACGACTTTCGCGATCCGCCACCTCTTCACAGGCAACGATCAGCGGGTCTTCAGCCTTTGCACGATCATCGAGGGAGTCGTAGACCTGACCCTCACGAATACCCAGCGCAGAAAACACGATCTTTTCGGCACCAGATTCAGAAATCAGACGCTGCAAAATAGCGGCCGCCAGCGGCAGGGTATTGGCGCGCGCCTTGGGAACCACATCAATCCGGGAAAGCGTAGATGCGCCCAGTCCCGCGACAACCTCACAAAACTCGACGGCTTCACGCCCACTGATCTGATAATTGTGGATGACCCGCAATGGATATCCTGTCTGCACCATGTGGAGACGCGCCAGCGCGCGCCATGCACCGCCCACGATATAAATCGCCCCATCCGAGACAGCATCGGACAACCACGGCACACCCCCGAGCGCTGCATCAACACTTTTGGCAACTTTCTTGCGATCATCGCCCACAGTCGCGAGCAGAAGCAGCGGTCCGAGCGGCAAGGTGACAAAATGGCCGAGCTTGCCTTTTGAGAGCGCCGCAAGTTCCAGACTGCCCCCGCCCAAATCGGCCACGACACCCCGGGCATCAGGCAGACCACACAAGACGCCGGCAGCCGCGAGACGCGCTTCTTCGTCCCCATCAAGCTGCAACACCGGACGGTCAAATATATCTTCGATCTTCCTGAGAAAGTCCGGACCATCCGCGGCTTCACGGGTCGCAGCCGTCGCCAGCAGGGCCGTGTCCTGAATGTCCATGGACCGGGCGATTGCGGCAAAGCGCGGCAGGTTTGCCAGTGCCTGTTCGACGCCGTCTTTGTGCAAATGGCCGGTGCGGGCCATATCCCGCCCGATCCCGCAGATGACCCGCTCATTGAACACGGCCACAGGTGCCCGCGTGCGATCACGAAAGACCACAAGGCGAATGGAATTCGAGCCGATATCGACAACTGCGGCCGGTCGAAAGGTGTTGTTGGACAGGTTAGGCGCCATCGACGCCACGCCATACAGAGACTAGTCGGGATGGGCAAGTAGTTGTGGCGCGCTGCCCGGCTTTTTCAATGCACTTCCGCGCCCGGAGAGGCTCGGATTTGTCATGAAATATTTGTGCGCGCTGAATGAGTCTTGCTCGCCACTGGTATCGATCCGGGAATAAGTGCCATCGGCCCTCATATCCCAGCTTTGGGCGCGATCCAGCAGATTCGCAACCATGATCTGGTCGAGAATTTGCTCATGCACCGTGCCATGCTCGATCGGCACGAAAAGTTCAACCCGGCGATCCAGATTGCGTGGCATCCAGTCCGCCGAGGAGATGTAAAGCCGGGCATTGTCGTTGGGCAATTCCTCGCCACCGCTGAACGCCGCGATTCGGGCATGCTCGAGAAAACGACCGATAATGCTCTGGACTTCAATGTTCTCGCTCAACCCGGGAACGCCGGGGCGCAGACAGCATATGCCGCGGATCACCAGGCGGATGGTCACCCCGGCCTGAGAGGCGCGGTAAAGGGCATCAATAATATCGCCATCGACGAGACTGTTGAGTTTCGCCCAGATTTCAGCCGTGCGACCGGCACGCGCATGTTCGATTTCTTCCTCAATACGCCGCATCAGGGTTTCGCGCAGGCTGAGCGGCGCAACAGAAACCTTTTCAAGCTCTTCGGGGCGCGCGTAACCCGTCATGTAGTTGAAGACGCGCGAAGCATCGCGGCACAGCACAGGGTCTTGCGTGAAATAGCTGAGGTCAGTGTAAATCCGCGCCGTGATCGGATGGTAGTTGCCGGTCCCGAAATGCACATAGCTGCGCAGATCGGAACCTTCGCGGCGGTGCACGAGACTGATCTTGGCGTGGGTCTTCAGGTCGATAAACCCATAGACGATCTGCACGCCCGCGCGTTCGAGCTCACGCGCCCAGCGGATATTGGCCTCCTCGTCAAAACGCGCCTTAAGCTCGACCAGCGCCGTCACGTTCTTGCCCGCTTCAGCGGCTTCAATCAGGGCTTCGACAATCGGTGAGTTTTCGGAGGTGCGGTAAAGCGTTTGCTTGATCGCCACGACCTGCGGATCGCGCGCGGCCTGGCGCAGGAACTGGACAACAACATCGAAGGATTCGAACGGGTGATGGACCACGATGTCCTTGGCCCGGATCGCGGCAAAGCAATCCCCGGCAAAGTCCCGAATACGTTCGGGAAAGCGAATATTGAAGGGCTGAAACAGAAGATCACCGCGTTCGTCGATGATGAGCTCCTTGGTCCGGTCCAGCCCGGGGAGCCCCTCCAAGAGAAACACGTCCTGATCGTCCACATCACTTTGACCAACCACGAATTTGCGCAGACTCTCGGGCATGTCCGAATCGAAGGTCAGACGGATAACCGAACCACGCCGGCGACGCTTGAGTGCGCTCTCGAAAAGCCGCACGAGATCTTCAGCCTCCTCAAGCACCTCAATATCGCTGTCCCGGATGACCCGAAATGTGCCGTGCCCACGCAACTCAAAGGCCGGAAAGACATGTCCCATGAACATCGTGACGCAGCGTTCGAGAAGAATGAATCGCGGCGCGGTTCCCGGCAGGCGGATGAACCGCTCGATCTGCCCCGGTAACGGCAGCAAGCCAATCATCTCGCGATTGTCTGACGCGCGGAACAGATCCATCGCCAGTGCAAGACCAAGATTTGGAATAAACGGAAATGGATGGGCTGGATCAACAGCGAGCGGCGTCAGCACCGGAAAAATGGTGCTCATGAATCGCTCTTCGAGCCATGCACGCTCTTCGTCTGTCAGCTCATCAGGCTCAACAACCGTCAGGTCACAGTCACGAAGCTGCCCGACCAGTGTTCGCCATATCCGCTGCTGTTCTCCCATCAATGCGCCCGCACGCGCATTGATTGCGGCGAGCTGTTCGCTCGGTGACAGCCCTTCCTGACTGTGTGTCGTCACGCCCGCATCCACCTGCCCTTTCAGGCCTGCGACACGAACCATGTAGAACTCGTCGAGATTGGACGCAGAAATCGAGAGGAACCGAAGCCGCTCCAAAAGCGGATGGTTGGCGTTTTCTGCCTCTTCAAGAACACGTTCATTGAACGCCAGCCACGACAGCTCGCGATTGATGAATCGGTCTGGCGAATCCATAGAAATTGCCGGAACAGAATCTTGATATTCAGCTGTCAGTTCAGAAACCACAGGTTCATTTCTTGTCAGGATTGATAGCGCGCAAAGACTTGGCAATGCGCCAAGCTAGCGTGATCGCAACATGTCCGCAATTTGTGACAGCACCATGACAATTCGACTTCGGGGTCGGTCAAACGCCAATTTCTTCAAGAACTTCGCGCACAAGCGGCACTGTTACCGGGCGCGACCGTGCCAGTGCCGTTGTATCAATAGCGGTCACGATACGGGCAACGGCCTCAAAGGACCGTTCCATACGTGGCACCAGATAGGTAATCACTTCCTCGCCAACGCGCAGCTGACGATCCTGAAACTGCTTGATCAACAACGCCGCGAGCAGGCTGTCATCGGGCGGCGCGATGCCACTGCCCTGTAGTGCCTTCATACGTGACGACAAGTCCGCCAGAGCAACCGGCCAGAAGGCTGGCGCCTTCTCGGATGCCAACAGAAGTGCGCCATCGGTCTCAAGCAAATAATTGTAGAGGTGCAGCAAGGCCTCTTCGTCTTCCCCGTCACCTGCGAGCTGCTCCGCATCATCGAGAAAGAAACTGCTATTGCGCCGTCGCAAAATGCCAGCATCTGCTGCACGCACATCTTCAGGCGATATACGTTCAGCTCCGCTGACCGCACACCAGACATGACCAAGATGGGTCTTACCCGATGCGGCCGGTCCCCAGATCACAAGCGCGCGCGCTGGCCATTCCGGCCAGCGGTCGATCCACTCAACGGCTTCGGCATTGCTGCTCGAAACGAGGTAGTCCGCACGGCCCGTTGCTGTGCGATGACCAAGATCAAGAATAAGTTGGCGTGTCACGAGCGAACCCGATCAAAAGCCTGCGAGACGAAGCACATGCGTCGGCAGGATCACCTCAGACGGCGTAAGCCCCGTTTCGGCACTCGGATCACCGAATCCACTTGGTTCCAGCAAAAGATCTGACCGCAAGAGTGCGCGTTCAAGCCGGTCCGTGTCTCCGCGATAGTCGATTTCAATTTCAGCTGAATTCGCTGTCAGAGCCAAAACATGCACCGCCGAAACATTTGGTGCACGCGAAAGACGGCGCTGAATTTCGACCCAGCTTTTCAAATCTGAAACAGGAACCGCCGCGCGCAACCGTCCGGACTGACCGGACGTGAAAATGTTCTCGTTTTTCCATTCCGTGTTGAGCGCCTCGATAACAAGCGAGACGGCCCGCCCCAGAAACGCCTCCAGTGGCTCATCAGCAAGAATTTGCAGTGAAATCAGCAACGGCAATTCATCCGATCGGCCCACGCGGATCAGCGTTATATCGATGCGTTCTCCGCCGGGCGTAGACTGATCAAGAGACGCAATGGCCACCATCGCAGTGCCTGCGCCATATCGCGTCGCGGCATCATGGAGCGCGCCGACATCTGCATCGACGGCCTGCTCGGCGGACAGTCCGGTAATATCCGCGAGGTCTCCCACGGGAGACACAACCGGCACCAGACCTTCTGCGGAAGGATGGTTCTGCCAGGCTTCCCGCCAGGGATTTGGCTCTTCCCACAAGATGTAACCTGTCTCTCGCGCGAGTGCCGGAACGATCAGAACCGGACGACTGCGGACTTCTGCGAAGGGCACACCAAAGGTTTGGAGGAAACGGCGTACCGCTGCGGGTTTAAAGCTGACCGTCATATCGGCCAGGTAGCGCACGTTGGATGTTTTCTCGTTATCGATCTGGAACGATGCCACCAGCGTTCGAACCGTTTCTGCATCGAGGGGTGCCAGAGCCGACCTGTCCAGCGGGCGTGTCAGGCGATCCATCAGCCGCTGAGCAGCGGTAATCTGGCCCTTCGCGAGTGCCTGCATACGCGCTGCAGACGTAGATTCCGCTGTTTCATCAACAGAGATTTCACGAACAACGAACACTTCCTCGCTCGTCACCTGCTGCGCAGACACAGCACTTGGCACGACGGATATCCACAACATCGCAAAAACTGCGAAAAGGGACGGAAACACTCTGCTTTTTGACCTTATGCGACGCATTGCAAATGACCTCGAAACACCTATTGTGAGCCGCAACAACAACGCGATTCGGGCGCGTTTGGATCCACATCTTGGCGACTTCGGCGAAGAAATAGCACGAAAACGTCAAAAGCACGTATGGGAGACGAATTGTGGGGCTTTCCTACAAGGATGCCGGTGTTGATATCGAAGCTGGCAACAAACTCGTCGATGCGATCAAGCCGCTGGCGGCGGCAACGCAGCGTTCCGGTACGATGGATGCGCTGGGCGGTTTCGGAGCGTCTTTCGATCCGCGCGCAGCGGGGTTCAAGGACCCTATTCTGGTGTCAGCGACCGACGGTGTCGGCACCAAGCTGAAGCTGGCATTCGACACGGAAAAATATGATTCCATCGGCATCGATCTGGTGGCGATGTGCGTCAATGATCTGGTTGTTCAGGGTGCCGAGCCACTTTTCTTTCTCGATTACTTTGCGACGGGCGGTCTTCAGCCCGAAGTCGCCACCAAGGTTATCGAAGGTGTATCCCGGGGCTGCACGATCGCTGGCTGCGCATTGATAGGTGGCGAGACGGCAGAAATGCCAGGCCTCTATGCCAAGGGTGAATTTGATCTGGCGGGTTTTTCCGTCGGCGCGATGGAACGCGGGACAGGATTGCCTGATCCAGCAAACCCCGTTGCGGCCGGAGACGTCGTTCTCGGATTGGCCTCAAGCGGTGTTCATTCAAACGGATACTCGCTGGTGCGCAAAATTATTGAGCAAAGCGGTGCCTCACTCGATGCCCCGGCTCCGTTCGATCACACCATCACTCTGGGCGAAGCCCTTCTCGAACCGACCCGCATTTATGTGGAGCCTTGTCTGGAGGCCATCAAGGGTGGTGGCATTCACGCGCTCGCACACATCACCGGCGGCGGACTTCTGGAGAACATTCCGCGCGTGTTACCCGAGGGACTGGGCGTCAACCTCGACGGCGCGAGTTGGACAGCATCGCCTGTCTTCGCCTGGCTGCAGGCGAATGGCGGCGTCAGCGACATGGAAATGGCGCGGACATTCAATTGCGGGATCGGCATGGTGGCGATTGTTCAGGCAGATGCGGCAAGCAAAGTTGTCGCAAAGCTCCGTGACGCCGGCGAGCAGATATTCCAGATCGGCGAGGTCGTGTCGGACCCGGATTCGATGGTGAATATCGAGAACCTGCAGGCCGCTCTCGGAGGCGATTGATGGCGCGCCTGAAACTTGGCGTTCTAATATCCGGGCGCGGGTCAAACCTGCAGGCCCTGATCGCGGCTTGCGCAGATGCCACGTTTCCCGCCGAGATCATTCTGGTTGTGTCCAATAGGCCTGACGCAAAGGGGCTCGACCATGCTCGCGATGCCGGTATCGCGACGTCGATTGTTGAACATGGTGACTTTGCGGATCGGGAGAGTTTCGACAGGGCTGTCCATGACGATCTTCAGGAAGCCGGCGTGGAACTGGTCTGCCTGGCCGGGTTCATGCGTTTGCTTTCAGGCTGGTTCGTGGGAGCCTGGCATGACCGTATCATCAACATCCACCCCTCCCTTCTGCCATCCTTCAAGGGTATTGATGCCCATGCACAAGCCATTGCCGCGGGGGCAAAGCTGAGCGGATGCACAGTCCATATCGTACGCGCCGAGATGGATGCGGGACCAATTCTCGTCCAGGCCGCCGTTCCCTTGCTGCCCGACGACAATGAAGACGCACTCGCCGCGCGCATTCTCAGCGTTGAGCACAAATGCTATCCGCTCGCGGTGAAGCTTATTGCCGAAGGGCGCGTGCAGATTGATGGCGACACCGCAATCGTGGATATGCCACCCGATCAGGGCAGCCATATCATCAGTCCGCCAGCCATCTGAGTGGAAAACGCAAAACCGGGCTTTAACGGCCCGGTCACGTCGCGTATAAACGCGTTATATCGCCAACTCTAAGGAACGCGAGCGACAATGTCAGAGCAACACGCAAATCTCGACCAGCGCATGAAAACCTGGGACGGTTTTCTGAAACTGATGACCTATTCCGGCGCCGCCGTTGTGATTGTGCTGCTGCTTATGTGGTGGACGATCGTCTAATCTGACGCGCCCACCACACGGAAATCGACGGATCAGCCGACGATTTCATCTTCCTTAAAGAAGAACGCAATTTCCTCAGCAGCGGTTTCCGGTGCGTCTGAACCGTGCACGGAATTGGCTTCGATCGATTCAGCGAACTCTTTGCGGATCGTGCCTTCGTCGGCATCGGCCGGGTTCGTTGCCCCCATGATCTCGCGATTGCGCGCGACGGCATTCTCGCCTTCCAGCACCTGAACCACGACCGGTCCCGAAGTCATGAACGCAACGAGGTCGTTGAAGAACGGACGCTCGCTGTGAACGCCGTAGAAGCTCTCAGCCTGATCTTTGGTCATTTGGATGCGCCGCTGGGCGACGATGCGCAGCCCGGCTTCCTCGAACTTCGCAATGATCTTGCCAGTCAGATTCCGCTTCGTCGCGTCGGGTTTGATGATCGAGAAAGTGCGCTCGATGGCCATGGGTCTTGCTCCAGTGAGAATTGAATTGTGCGCGCCTTATATCCAGCGCGCCCGGTCTTCACAAGGCATCGTGAAAACCAGCGGTGCAAACGGTTAGCCTTCGGCCTTCTGTTCCCAGCCGCCACGCTCGGTCTGTTGCCAGTAAGTCAGCGCGTGGTCGCCGTCCTTGTAGGTTTTCCAGCGATGTCGCGCTGCAGCAACAGCCTCGTCATTCCGTCCATCAAATAGCTCGCAGACCAGATCATATGTCGCGACATTCTCACTTACCCCACCATCGACCAGAAACAGCACTTTGGCTTCGTTCGGGTTTTCATCGGCATCCGTGAGCCAGACCGGCTGTTGCGCAGCATGCCCGTCCGTCTTGCTGCCATGGGGTAGAAACACACTGTCGCTATAGGTCCAAAGATGCGCGTTCATCTTCTCAACCCGCTCGGGCGAACCCGCAACCACAACGGCACGCCGACCATCCCGAACCACGGTACGTTCCAGCATCACCGGAAGGACATCTTCCAACGATTTTAATGTCAGGTGATAGAAGCGTATTTCCGCCACGGTATTGCTGTTCTTCAGCTCTCGTAATTGTCACGGACGAACTGGTCCATGGCCCGCACTGCAAAACCCGATGCCCCCTTCGACATAAGCGGCAACTCCTTGTCTGACCAGGCAACGCCAGCGATATCCATATGCGCCCAGGGCACATCGTTGGTGAAGCGCTGGAGGAACTGCGCTGCTGTGATGCTGCCACCCCAGCGTGGCCCGACATTCTTCATGTCGGCGCGCGGCGTGTTGATCTGCTTGTCAAAGGCGTCATCGAGCGGCATGTGCCAGATTTTCTCGCCCACCGTCTTGCCTGCCGCAATGATTTTGTCGGCGAGCGCATCATCGTTCGCGTATAGGCCAGAATATTCACGGCCCAGCGCGACCATGATGGCGCCCGTCAGGGTCGCAAAGTCGATCATGACGTCGGGTTTGAAGCGTTTTTGCGTGTACCACATGGCATCTGCAAGAACGAGACGGCCCTCGGCATCGGTGTTGATCACCTCAATGGTTTGTCCCGACATCGACGTCACAATGTCGCCGGGGCGCTGCGCATTACCGTCCGGCATGTTTTCGACCAAGCCAACGACACCGATCACATTTGCCTTGGCCTTGCGGGCCGCGATGGCGTGCATGGCACCGATCACAGTTCCTGCGCCGCCCATATCCCAGATCATATCTTCCATGCCGCCTGCCGGCTTGATGGAAATACCACCGGTATCAAAGGTGACACCCTTGCCGATCAGGGAAACCGTCTTGGCATCCTTCGCACCACCATTCCAGCGCATGATGACCATCTGGGATTCCTGAACGCTGCCCTGACCGACCGCCACCAGCGCGTTCATTCCCAGCTTCTTCATTTGTGCCTCACCGAGCACTTCAACCTTCACGCCGAGTTTGGCCAGTTTCCGGCATTGCGCGGCCATCCATTTCGGCGTTTTTACATTACTGGGCTCGGACACCAGATCGCGGGCGAAATCGACACCGTCGGCAATGTGATCAAGCTCCTTGAACTGTTTGCGAGCTGCCGCTGATCCCTTGACCATGAGCTGCAGGCGCGTCGGGCCGACCAATCGCGCTTTTGCATCAGCATAAGTGATGTATTTGTCATAGCTGTAGTCGCGCAGACGCGCTCCAAAGGCCATGGCGGATGCCAGATCAGCTGTTTTTGTCTTCGCACCGCGCGGCGCTTCGGCAAAAACAGCCGCGGAGTCTGCACCGAGACTGCTGAGTGACTTGTAGATCGCGGCACCAATTTCTTGCGCACGCAAAGTATCCAGGTCTTTCGCGGCTCCCACGCCAACCAGCACGATATTGAGTTTCTCGCGTCCCGCAGGAGCATAAAGCGTCAAAGTTTCGCCCTTCTTTCCTACGAAGCTGCGTGCATCGACGGCACGAGAGAGCGCGCCTTTCGTCGCTTTATCGAGCGTCTTCCCAGAAGAACTGAGCTCACCATCCCCGCCCATGAGAACGACAACAAATCCATTGGCAGGCAATTTCGGTTCGGCAAAGCTGATCTTCATGACACGGGTATCCATTGCTGGCGGCATTAAACTATGGGGTGCAGGTTCTTTTGACCTTCGAGATTTAGAGTACCCGCCATTTACGCGCAAGCGAACCCCGTGGCCAAGGGCCGCTATTTGTCAGCATGATGCGATCTGGTACAAACCATCGTTGCTGTGGAACATGTTTGTTTTTCGAATCAGCGACTTGGGGGACGGTTTGCCCTCAATTCCCCCTTCGGAGCGATCATGACGTCGATCGGCAATTACATATTCCGACAATTGGTCATCGCGACATTATTCGTCGCGGGCGTCCTGACGCTGTTGATCTCGTTGTTTGGCTCGCTCCGATTGATTGATTTCATCGTCAATCGAGGACTGCCGATCACCGTCCTGTTCGAGATGACGGCATTAAACCTGCCGAAGTTTATCGCTGTTCTGCTGCCGATTGCCGTCTTTGCCGCCGTGCTGGTTGTCTATAACAAGTTGCGCAATGACAGCGAACTCGTGGTGATGCGCGCTGCCGGCATGAGTCAGGGCATGCTGGCCCGACCCGGGCTTTTTCTGGGTATTCTGGCAGTCTTCATCGGCTATGCATTGCAGCTCTACATCGTGCCCGCGACAACACATGCCTTCAAGCTCAAGCAGCTAAACTATCGAAATTCCTATGGCAGCGTCCTGCTTCAGGAACAGCGCTTCAACAGTCCGATCCCGGGTCTGACAATCTATATCCGGGAGCGATCGGGCGAAGGCGAGTTGCGCGGTATTTTTGCGCATGATTCCCGTGACCCTGAAAGACCGGTCACCTACACAGCCGAACGCGGCACCGCTGTGCAATCACCTGAAGGCACACGGGTGGTTCTTTTCAACGGCAGCCAGCAGGACGTGGATCGGGATTCCGGCCGATTGACGCTCTTCAACTTCGATCAATACTCCCTCGACCTCAACATCCTCAACGAAACCGCCGCACCGCGTTGGCGCGAGCCCGAAGAGCGCTATCTGGGCTCCTTGCTTCGCCCCGGTGACAGCGCACATGACACCTTCTACTCCAAGCAGTTGATAGCTGAGGGACACCGGCGCCTGACAAGCCCGCTGTATATTCTCGTTTTCACCATCGTGGCGATGGCGGCCATGCTTTCCGGTAATTTCAGCCGACGCGGCAACACGAGCCGGGTGCTGGTGGCGATTGCCGCAATTTTTGTTCTGCAACTTGCCTCGCTCGGGCTGTTCAACATGTCCCGCCAGTCTCTTTCGCTGGTGCCGCTTCTTTACGCCCTGCCGCTCGCCTCGATCCTTGTCGGCCTGACGATCATCATTCGCGCGCGCATGCGTCGGCCCAGCGGCCTGGCAATGGCAGACGGTTGAGGCACTGACGATGTTCTCCTCACCCACCATCTCAAGCTACATCCTGCGGCAATTCCTGCTGTGGTTTCTGGTCATGTTCGCGACCATAGTGGCGGTCATTGGCCTGATCGATGCCATCGAACTTCTACGGCGCGGCAGCGGCCGCCCCGATGCCACGGCCTCAGTCATCACCGGCATGGCCTTGCTGCGCACACCGTTCCTCGCCCAGGAAGCCATTCCATTTGCTGTGATGTTCGGCGGAATCTTCACCTTCCTGAAAATGACCCGCAATCATGAATTGGTCGTGGTTCGTGCCGCTGGGGTATCGGTCTGGCAATTCCTGACACCGGCACTGGCCGCCGCGATTGTGATTGGCATCTTCAATGTCACGGTTCTCAATCCGCTCTCCGCGATCATGTTGTCTCAGTTCGAGGAACTTGAAGGCCGCTACTTCACCGGTCGATCGTCTCTGCTTGCCGTATCGTCCCAGGGAATCTGGCTGCGCCAGACAGGGTCCGATGGTGAAGGCCAAACCGTTATTCATGCCGCCCGTGTGCAACCCGATGCGCTGCAGTTGGAAGATGTCATCGTTTTCGAGTTCACCAAGGATGATGAGTTCATTGGTCGTGTGGACGCCGAGAGCGCAAGATTGCTCGACGGCCGCTGGGAGCTCTCCGAAGCCTGGCTCACCCGCCCGGCCCGCGCCGGCGTGTTTGTCGAGCGCCACGAACTGCCGACCGACCTGACAGCGAATAAAATTCAGGAAAGCTTTGCCAGCCCGGAAACTGTTGCGTTCTGGAATCTCCCGCGGTTTATAAAAGTACTTGAGGAAACCGGGTTTTCGCCCGTGGCCCATCGCCTCCAGTTTCATGCCCTTCTGGCTGAGCCAATACTGCTGGCCGCGATGGTTTTGATCGCGGCGTCTTTCTCGCTCCGACTCACACGACGTGGCGGCACTCTGCTCCTTGTCGGCGCAGGCGTTATCACAAGCTTCTTTCTGTTCTTGCTCACGAATGTGGTACAGGCACTGGGGTTGGGCGCAAGCGTGCCCGTCATTCTTGCGGCTTGGACACCGGCGGGATTCTGCCTGATGGCTGGACTGACGATGCTTTTACACTTGGAAGACGGCTGATGGGATTCATGCGCTCCCTTCCGGTGTTCGTGATTCTGCTCGGTCTGCTTGCCAATGTGAATGCACATGCGCAGACAATTGATCCCGATCAGCCGATCCTGATGACGGCCGATGAGCTGAATTTTGATGAAGACCTCGGAACTGCAACGGCGCGTGGCAATGTAGAAATCGTGCAGGGTCAGCGGATTCTCAATGCCGATGCCGTCACCTATAACCAGCGCGATGACATTGTAACAGCTTCAGGCAACGTGGTTCTTCTTGAGCCCACCGGAGAAGTAATATTCGCCGAGTTTGCCGAATTGTCTGATGACATGCGTGAGGGCTTCCTGCGCGGTTTTCGGATGCTCTTGAACGACGACACGCGCCTGGCAGCCGTCAGCGCACAACGTCGCGGCGGGACCAAGACCGAGTTGACCCGGGCGGCCTATTCTCCGTGCATCGACTGCCTGGGATTCGGTGATGAACCGCTCTGGCAGGTCAACGCACGTCGCGTTGTTCATGATTCCGAAGCCAAGGAAGTTGTTTACCGGGATGCGACCCTTGAATTTCTTGGGCTCCCGGTTCTCTACACGCCATATCTGAGCCACCCGGACCCCTCGGTAAAACGCAAATCGGGTGTCCTTGCGCCGACATTCGGCGTCTCCAGTCTGCTGGGGTTATCGATTCAGACACCCTATTTCTGGGCGATCAACCGGGAAAGCGACCTGACTTTCGACCCCATTTTCGCGACAGATAATCTTCCTGTTTTGACCGGTGAGTACCGACACCGTTTTGCCGATGGCGAACATCGCACACGTCTGTCTGCGACACAGGACGATGCCCAGAACGGTTCAGATCGATTCCGCGGACACATAGATTCCGAGACGCGTTTCTCGATCAGTGAACTTTGGCGGTGGGGCCTCGACGTCAAACTGGCCAGTGACGACACCTATCAGCAGCGTTACGGTTTTTCGAACCCCGACACCCTCACCAATCGCCTGTTTGCCGAAGGCTTCGGATCCCGCAGCTATGCCGTCGGAGAAGCCTACTATTTTCAGGGCCTGCGAGAAGAAGATGATCAGGACGAAATTCCGATTGTCGCCCCGAAATTCAATTACAACTTTGTCAGCGATCCCAACAGCTTCGGCGGTATGACCACCTTTGATGGAAACCTGCAGGCGCTCTCGCGCGAAAATGGTGCAACCAGCCAGAAGATCAGTTTCATCCCTGGATGGCAGATATCGCATACCGACAGCCTGGGCACGATCACCAGCTTCCGAACTTCGATCCAAGGCGATCTCTACAATACCCATGATGTGCCAACGACGACAGGCGCAGACAGTGGTGTTTATGGGCGTGTTTTCCCGCAGGCTATTGTCACATGGCGATATCCATGGATCCGGAAGGCTGGAACAAGCAGCCAGATTCTCGAGCCCCTCACGGCTCTGGTGTTGTCACCAAATGGAGGAAACCCGGCAGAAATTCCCAACGAGGACAGCCGAAGCACAGAATTTGACGAAACCAATCTGTTCAGCGCGAACCGATTCTCGGGCACTGATCGCGTCGAAGGTGGCCAACGCGTTGTCTATGGCTTGCGCACCGGACTGTTTGGCAGTTCAGGCGGCGCGAGCACGCTGATTGTCGGACAATCCTACAGATTCCGCGACTCCAGCCCGTTCGAGAATGGCTCGGGGCTGGAAGACCAATTCTCAGACATCGTCGCAAGCCTGCAGATTTCACCGGGTTCCGCATTCGATCTGCTTTACAAAACGCGTTTTGACAAAGACTCATTCCGGGCGCGACGGACCGAGATCACCACCATTGCAGGACCTCGTGCTCTCAAGCTTGATCTCAACTACGTGTTTTTTGATCGCACGGCAGAGTTTGCTGACCGCGAAGAGGTCACAGCAGGTCTCACTTCCCAGATCACAGAACGTTGGTCTGGCCGTATAGATTCTCGCCGAGACCTGACCTCTGATGGCGGTACGCTCTCATATGGCGCATCCTTGTTCTACAAATGCGACTGCATGGATTTCGAGCTAAAGTATCGTCGTAATTTCACACGAGATCGTGACGTACCTCCAACCGAAGCGCTTACGTTCCGAATTATATTCAAGAGTTTGGGGCAATTGTCCTCCGCGATATTGTAAAGTGAACCGCATGAACAAAATTCTCGGTCGTTCCGTCGTCGCAGCCTCGCTGCTTTTTGCGTCCTGGGAGTCGATAATTCCGTCGGCCGCGCAGGACGTTCAGCGGATCGCGGCTGTTGTAAATGAAGAAGTGATATCGATTTACGATGTCCAACAACGGATGCGCATTCTGATCGCCTCATCCGGCCTTCCCAATACCCGGGAGACCCAACGCCGAATCAGCCCTCAGGTCCTGCGCGGCCTGGTCGACGAAGCGCTCCAAAAACAGGAAGCTGAGCGGCTCAACATCCGTGTGACACCGCGTGACATGGAAGAAGCAATCTCCCGTGTCGAGGCTTCAAACAATATCCCCGCCGGTGGGTTTCAGGCTTTCCTGCAGCGGCAGGGAATCTCTCCGCTCGCTGCCGAAGAACAGATACGCACCAACATCGCATGGCAGAAACTACTGGCACGTACGGTGGTTCCGACAATCGAAATTGGTGAGGACAAGATCGACGATGTCATAAAACGGATCGAAGACAACCAGGGCGTGACCGAGTTCCGCGTCGGCGAGATATTGCTTCCCGTCGACAATCCCGCCGATGCTCCCGATATCCGTTCGCTGGCTGATCGACTTGTCCAGCAGATACGTGGTGGTGCTGATTTTCGCGCCGTCGCTCAACAGTTTTCGAAAAGCGCCTCAGCTGCAATCGGTGGCGACATTGGCTGGATTCTTCCCGGCGAGCTTGAGCCATCCATCAACGCCGCAATCTCCGATCTGAAGGTTGGTGACGTATCTGACCCGCTGGAAGTATCTGACGGGATCGCCATCATCCGGCTGAGCGATCAGCGCACCAACGCGCCGCCAGATGAAGGTGAACGCGTCGTGCGCCTGCGACAGCTTCTTTTGCTGGTCGGGGAAGACGCCCCTCAGAGCGAAGTCGACGGGCAACTGCAGAAAGCCCGGGAAATCAGCGCGACCGTCAATGGCTGCTCTGCCTTTGCTGCTGCGGCCGAGGAAGCCGGAACGCCCCAGCCCGACAATCCGGCAGAGTTCAAACTCGCGGACCTGAATGCGCAATTACGCGGAATTGCCTCTACAATCGAGGTCGGCCAGGCAAGCGAACCACTGCGCCAACCATCTGGCGTGCAGGTCCTGATGGTCTGTGAGCGTGACGACAATGCCGGTCCAAACCGCGATGAAATCCGCAGCACCTTGTTGCGCGAACGTGTCGACATGCTGTCTCGGCGCTATCTGCGTGACCTGAGGCGCGCTGCTTTCGTCGACTTGCGTGTTTGACGCCAGCAAGCTGCCACCTCTGCGTGAGGTTGTCGGCCGTTTTGATATCGCTGCCCAGAAGTCCCTCGGACAACATTTTCTGTTCGACCTCAACCTCACGCGCCGTGTCGTTTCAATGGCCGGTGACCTGTCAGGAATCAATGTCGTTGAGATCGGTGCTGGCCCCGGGGGGCTGACGCGTGCCCTGCTGGAAAGCAATGCCCATCATGTTTTTGCAGTGGAGCGTGACCCGCGGGCCGTCGCAGCCTTGCGAGAGCTGGCGCAGCAGGCGGAAAATCGGCTGACCATTCTCGACGCAGATGCCCTGAAACTCGATATTGCCGATGCGGTACCCGGACCGCGCCAGGTCATCGCAAACCTGCCTTACAACATCGGCACCCAATTGTTGATTAACTGGCTGATGAAGGCGGACCAATTCACTGCCTTTACGCTCATGTTCCAAAAAGAGGTTGCGGAGCGGATTGTCGCCACGCCGGGCAACAAGGCTTATGGGCGTCTCTCTGTCATCTCACAGTGGCTTACCGAGCCCCGGATGATGTTTGATATTCCGCCTTCAGCCTTCGTTCCGCCGCCGAGTGTAACTTCCTCCGTTATCCGAATGACGGTGCGCCCCACTCCGTTAGCAGACGCGCAGCGTGAGAAGCTTGAGACCGTCACCCGCGCGGCCTTCGGACAGCGGCGCAAGATGTTACGCCGGTCACTTTCTGCGATTGGCGGTGCAGAGCTCCTGAAGACCGCAGGTGTGCCCGAAGAAGCCCGGGCCGAGGAACTGACCGTCGAGCAATTTTGCGCGATTTCACGACTGCTTGATTAACAAGGGGCTGTACAGAAATGCGATTGGGGATACGCTGGAACGATGAAAAACATACTCCAAATATCCGCAGCATTCCTTTTTACCCCCAGATCCCCGCGCATAGATGCATCGGTTCCCGGGTTTCGGCATCGAACGAACGAACCTGAATATGCCCGACTCTCCCTGCCGTTCTGTCGGCAGGATTCAATTCGCAAGCTTGCGGTATTGCTGGATGACGAGGTGGCAGCACAGCAACTTGCGCGCACCGGTCCGCCCGCTACTGCCCCTGACGCAGAAGCCTTACAAAGTCAGAAAGGCCTTCCTGCCGCGGGCGTTTGAGACGCTCGGCTTCGAGGATTGCGCGAACTTTTTCTACACTGTTTTCAAAGTTCTGGTTGACCACCACATAATCGTATTCCGACCAATGTGTGATTTCGTCTGCCGCCTTTGCCATTCGGTCGGCGATAACATCAGCGCTATCTTGCGCGCGCGTATGCAGGCGCCGCTCCAGTTCTGCTGTCGACGGCGGCAGAATGAAGACGCTCACAAGATCATCGCGGGCGCGCTCATCAAGCTGCTGCGTGCCTTGCCAATCAAGGTCAAACAAAACGTCCTTCCCCGCCTCCAGTGCCGCTTCCACGGGTCCGCGTGGGGTACCGTAATAGTGGTCAAAGACTTTTGCGTATTCGAGAAGTTCCTGCTGATTGACCATCAAGTCGAATGTCGTCTTGTCGACGAATAAATAATGCTCGCCATCCACTTCACCGGGGCGCCGCGGCCGGGTGGTCACCGAAATCGAGAGAGACAGATTGCTTTCCTGACCCAGAACCTCACGTGAGATAGAGGTTTTACCTGCACCCGAAGGGGATGACAGAACGAGCATCAGACCACGGCGCTTGATATTCAATCCATCGCTGACTTTGTCACTCATCTCGCGTCTCCCCTATTCAACATTCTGAACCTGCTCGCGAAACTGCTCGATTGTTGCTTTCATATCCAGACCGATCTGCGTCAGGTCGACATCTGCAGATTTGGAACAAAATGTGTTGGCTTCACGATTCAGTTCCTGACACAGGAAGTCCAGTCGCCGACCAACACCGACCTCCTCGGCCAGCAAGTCCTGTGCCGAGGCAATATGTACCCGCAGACGGTCGAGTTCTTCACGGACATCCGCCTTACCCGCAAGCAACGCAGCCTCCTGCGCCAGCCGCTCTTCGGGCAAACGCGCATCGGCATCTACCAGTTCGGCGATCATTGTCTGAAGTCGGGTCCGGATCGTTTCGGGTTGGGCCGCCGCACTTTGTCTTGCGGCCTCGACCAGATCAGCCAGACGCTTAAGGTGATCGTCAAGAACCACAGCCAGCAACGCGCCCTCAGCACCGCGCGCGACAGCCAAGGCTTTGAGCATGTCCTGCCCGCAACCGATCATCGCGGCTATGCGAGCGGCGAGCGCGTCCTCACTCTCGCTTTCGTCCACGCTCTCCAACATCCCCCGAATGGAAAGCAGTCCCTCAATGGTCGGCGTTTCCTGCGAAACATCGTCGCCAAGTTCCTGACGCAGCGCACGCACCTGATCGAGGAGATCCCGATTTACACGATAGCTGGTTTTGCCTTGATCAAGGCGATCGAAGGAAAGCCCTAATGTGATACTTCCACGTTTGAAGCCCTTGCCCGCCGACGCTTTGATCGCCTGTTCCACGGCTTCATAGCCGTTGGGCACACGACAGCGCACATCAAGGCCCTTGGCGTTCACGCTACGTCCCTCCCATACCCAGGAATATCGTTCGTCCTGACCTGCGGCACGGGCGAACCCGGTCATGCTTTGAAGCGTCATCGCGTTCCTGGAATGTTGGTCGCGCAAAGAATGGCGACAGATCGAACTGTTGTATTCATGATGGGCCTTATAGCTTGCACTCCCAACACCAACAAGTTTGCGTATCGTGGAAATCATGACCGGAAACACTAGCCCCCAATCTGTACTCATCACTGGCGCATCCAGCGGAATCGGGCAGGCGCTTGCACTGGCCTATGCACAGCCTGGAACCACGCTATGGCTCTCTGGTCGCGATTCTCAGCGTTTGGAAACAATCGCCACACAAGTCCAAGAACGGGGTGCAGAATGCACGTTGCAAGTCGTCGATGTCAGAGATCGCGACGCCATGGACAGCTGGGTTACAGCTGCCGACGATCAAACCCCACTCGATCTGGTCATTGCAAATGCCGGAGTTTCTGCCGGCACACGCAAGCGGCCCGCCGCTGATCACTGGTCAGATGCAGATGTTTTCGCCACCAATGTGGACGGGGTGGTTCATACCGTCACGCCGTCTCTCAAGCGCATGCGCCGCCGCAATCAGGGGCAAATCGCAATCATGTCGAGCCTGGCCAGCTTCCGTGCTTTTGGTGAATCACCAGCCTATTGCGCGAGCAAGGCTGCAGTGCGGTTCTATGCCGCCGGGTTACGGCGCGCCCATGCCAAAGACGGCATCGGGGTCAGCGTCATCTGTCCGGGCTTCGTGCGCTCGCCAATGACCGACGCAAATGATTTTCGTATGCCATTCCTTATGGATACCGATCGTGCTGCCGCGCGTATCCGCAACCGACTGGCACGCAACCCAGCCATGATCGCCTTTCCATTGCCCATGTATCTGGCTGTGCGCATGCTGGCACTCTTTTGAAACGACCACCCGAGGACGCCATGGACCAGAAACTCGAAAACAAAACCGCAATCGTGACGGGCGCAAGTGGTGGGCAAGGCGCAGCGGAGGCACGACTGCTGGCCAAATCCGGTGCCAGGGTCATTCTGGCTGATATTCAGGATGAACTCGGCGAAGCCGTCGCGCAGTCAATTCGTGATGATGGGGGCGATGCACTTTACAAACACCTCGATGTCTCGGAACTCTCGAACTGGCAACACGTGGTCCAAGGAATCGCGGACGAGTTCGGCGCACTGCATATTCTCGTCAACAATGCCGGTATTGCACTAAGGACGGGGCGCATCGCCAACACCTCGCTTGAGGACTGGAACCGCGTCATGGCGGTCAACCTGACGGGGCCATTTTTGGGCATTCAGACGGCTGCACCCCTGATCCGCGACAGCGGCGGTGGTGCGATTGTGAACACGGGCTCCATCGCCGGCATGACCGGGCACTTCGCGACCGCCTACAGCACAAGCAAATGGGGCATTCGCGGCATTACAAAAAGCGCGGCCATGGAATTGCAAAGCTGGGGTATTCGGGTCAACACAATCGCGCCCGGCCTGATGATAACACCTCTGGTCGAAGGTTCAGACGACTTCATCGATGCTCTGGGAGATCAGACCCCCATGCAGCGTGGCGCACAGCCAGAAGAAATAGCCGCAGTGGTGCTGTTTCTGGTGAGTGACGATGCGTCCTATATCACCGGCCAGGACATTTCAGTAGATGGCGGATTTCTCGATTTCGGTGGCTATAACCGGGTGATCAATCAGGTCATGGCCCAGCCAGACCAAAAGGTCTGACCGGGATATCCCGAGCTAGAAAGGTGCAACGGCGGTAAACAGGAACACGAAGCCGATCCCGGCGACAACGCCGCCGGCAATACGTGCGCCCACAGGTTTTGCATCAACCACAGCAGATGCGCGGCGCATGACGAGGAACGCAGCGCCGGCAATCAGATACTGGGTGACGGCAAAACCCGCCAGATAGGCCACAAGCGGCGTCGTTTCAGCACCGACGATCGCTTCGCCATAGGCATAACCGTGAAAGATACCTGCAATCACGAACAATCCGGCCCAGATTGCTGTCGGCTGATCGCGTCGGGTGAGGATCATCACGCCGAGCAGCAGCACGGAGGCCGAAATGACGATCTCCACGACGGGCAGATTGAAGGCCAGCAGATGGATCGCGGTTCCCAGAAGGGTCGCGCCGATGAAAAACGCCGGCATTGCCAGCCCACGCTTGAGAAAAGATGCCGCGACACCGATACCGAGGACAAAAGCCAGATGATCAAGTCCGATGATCGGATGACCAATGCCAGACAGCAGCCCCTCGCCAAAGCTTGAAGGTGTGACACCACCCATGGGGTGATGGGCATATGCAGGGACTGCAACCATCAGGACCAAAAGGGCCGTCACCACGGCGGGCAGACGGTGCAGGCAATTCCGAGCAATCAGGTTCATCGTTCTCTCCGGAGTTTCGTTACGTAAGTATGGCCTGTCGAAAGGCGCATCGCAATTGTCTAAGCGACCGTTCGTGCCCTCAAAGACGATTATTGGGCCCGACGCTGAATCTGGCGCCATTTTCTAACGTTGCGGTTGTGTTCAGCCAATGTGCGGGCAAAGGCGTGCCCCCCTGAACCATCCGCAACAAAATAGAAGTATTTCGTCGCTGCGGGCTTGAGCGCGGCCGCAATACTTTCGAGTCCCGGATTGGCGATGGGCGAAGGCGGCAGCCCGTCCCGGGTATAGGTGTTGTGTGGGTGGTCAATCTCAAGGTGTCGACGGAGCAAGCGGCCGGTGAATGGCCCATCCTCTGTTCCCATTCCAAAGACGACAGTGGGATCGGATTGCAGACGCATGCCCCGATTTAAGCGATTGATAAACACTGAAGCAACACGCGCGCGTTCCTCGGGAACGGCTGTCTCGCGTTCAATAATGGAGGCCAGGACCACTGCCTCCTGCGGTGTTTTGAGCGGCAAATCCTTGTCACGGTCGGCCCACAGGCGTTCCACGGCGGCATCCATCGCGCTTTTCATTCGCGCAACGATATCCGCCCTGCTGTCACCCAGGCTGTAATGATAAGTCTCAGGCAGAAGCTCGCCTTCACTGAACTCCGACGCCTCGGGAACCGGGCCCCTGAGTCCCTCTGCGCGGCTCAGGGTCGCTAGGATTTCACGTGTGGAAAGGCCTTCGGCAAATGTGACACGGCGAACAACGACCTCGCCTGACTGCAATTTCCCAATCGCATCCCGCAGGCTGATACCCGCAGGGAATGCGTATTCACCCGCCCTGAGCGGTGTCTTGTCGGCAAACAGGCGGATCGAGAGCTGCACCAAACGCTCATCAGCACTCACGCCCGCTTGCGTTAATGCCTGTGCGATCGCCCGCCCGGAGGCTCCGGAGGGGATAACCAGATTGGTATCGGCTGACAGCGGACCGGGGTCTGTGTAGGCGCGGTGCAGCATGACCGCTCCGCCCCCGACAATCGAGGCACCTGAAATCAGCAAGAAAAGAAAGCACGAGACAATCCAGCCCCAGCGTCGTCGCGGTCTGGTCGTCGGGATATCCGATGGGTCAGTCATTGCCTGCCATGGTAGACGGGAAATGAAGAGTCGTGAGGGTCAGACCTCTGAGAAAACCAAGCTGGCATTTGTTCCGCCGAAGCCGAAAGAATTGCTCAGTACATGGCGTACCTCACGTTCCTTGGCTGTGTGCGGCACCAGATCGATATCACAGGAATCCGAGGGGTCATCGAGGTTGATGGTCGGTGGCACGACATTGGTGTTGATGGCCATGATCGAATAGATCGCTTCAACAGCACCCGCAGCTCCCAGCAAATGTCCGATCGCCGATTTGGTTGATGACATCGACAACTCGTATGCGTGATCACCGAACAGGCGTTTGACCGCCCCCAGTTCAATCTCGTCCCCCAGAGGGGTCGAGGTGCCATGAGCGTTGACGTAGTCGATGTCTTCCCGGTTCAGGCCAGCGCGCTTGATCGCAGCTGCCATGGAGCGGAAACCACCATCGCCATCATCGGCGGGAGCCGTGATGTGATGCGCATCGCCAGACAGGCCATAGCCGACAACTTCGGCATAGATCTTTGCGCCGCGTGCTTTTGCATGTTCGTATTCTTCGAGAACGACAACGCCCGCGCCCTCACCCATGACGAAACCATCACGGCCCTTGTCATAGGGGCGTGAACCCTGCTCTGGGGTATCGTTGTAACCTGTAGAAAGCGCACGACACGCAGCAAATCCGGCAATTCCAATCCGGCAAATCGCCGCTTCGGCACCACCGGCCACCATCACATCTGCATCATCGAGCATGATCAGACGTGCGGCATCACCAATGGCATGCGCGCCTGTCGAACACGCTGTGACCACAGCATGATTGGGGCCCTTGAAGCCGTACCGAATAGACACATGACCCGAGGCCAGATTGATCAGTGCGGAGGGTATAAAGAACGGTCCCACCTTGCGAGGACCCTGTTCGTGTAACAGGATCGCACCATTGGCGATCGTCTGCAGACCGCCAATCCCGGAGCCGATCATGACACCGGTCCGTTCCTGATCATTCCGTTCTTCAGGCTTCCATCCCGAATCCTCAACAGCCTCAACGGCAGCCGAGATGCCGTAGACGATAAATTCGTCTACCCGGCGCTGCTCCTTGGAGGAGATAAAATTATCGGGATTGAATGTTCCATTGGAGCCGTCGCCGCGTGGGACCTGAGCCGCGATTTTCGCAGGCAGGTCCGACACGTCGAAATTCTCAATGGCCACAGCTCCGGACTCGCCATTCGTCAAGCGAGCCCAATTGTGATCAAGGCCCACGCCGAGCGGCGTGACGAGACCCATTCCGGTGACAACGACACGTCTCATAGGATTCCGATGCGCTGTTTACGGGGAAAGGCTCGCGCGGCAGGTGCCACACGAACCCTTTGCCGAAGGTTAGTCAGCAGCTTCTTCGAGGAACTTGACCGCGTCACCAACCGTGAGAATTTTCTCGGCTGCATCGTCGGGGATTTCACATCCAAATTCTTCTTCGAATGCCATCACCAACTCAACGGTATCAAGGCTGTCTGCCCCGAGGTCGTCGATGAAACTTGCATTCTCAGAGACTTTTCCTTCGTCGACACCAAGGTGTTCGACAACGATTTTCTGCACGCGTTCGGCAACATCGCTCATTTCAGCCTGCCCTCAATTTCTTGTTTCATTATCCCGCAAGGGGAAGGTTTCTAAGACAACGATTTAGGACGATTCGGCCTGCGAGTGCGCCCAAAAACGACCATTGATCACTATCACAGCATATCCGCACAAACCATAGTCTGGTGAACATACTGTGATGGAGGCCGCGACTTAGCTGCGTTCACGCGTAACGTCAAGCGGCGGCAGTTCATCAGGCGGCCAATCACATGCCCTAAAGCATCGCCATTCCGCCGTTCACATGCAGTGTCTGGCCGGTCACATAGGATGCTTCGGTGCTGGAAAGGAACACCGCGCAGGCCGCGACATCATCAACAACCCCCAGACGACCTGCGGGAATACGCCCGAGCAACGCCGTCTTTTGATCGTCCGACAATGCGTCTGTCATCGGTGTTTCAATAAATCCCGGTGCGATGCAATTCACCGTGATACCGCGGCTTGCCACTTCCTGCGCCAGAGCCTTGGTCATCCCCGTCAGACCTGCCTTTGATGCTGCGTAGTTGGCCTGCCCAGGATTACCCGTCGCGCCGACGACCGACGTTACTGTGACGATTCGCCCCCAACGCGCTTTCATCATCCCGCGCAGCGAGGCGCGGGTCAGACGAAACGCTGATGTCAGATTGACATCAATAACCTGTTGCCACTCTTCGTCCTTCATTCGCATGGCAAGGTTGTCGCGGGTCAGTCCGGCATTGTTGATCAGGATGTCGACACTGCCGGCTGCTTCGATCGCACCAGCGATGAGCGCATCAGGTGCTTCAGGATCTGACAGATCTGCCGCTACGGCATGACATCGCTCACCGAGTGCGGCGGCAAGTTCATCGAGCTTTCCCGCCCGCGTTCCACTCGCCACAATCGTCGCGCCGCGATCATGCAACTGTTTTGCAATCGCCCCGCCTATGCCGCCGGTCGCCCCGGTCACCAATGCTGTCTTGCCTTCGAGATCGAACATATCGTCCTTCTTCCTCGTAAATATCTTAGGTGTCGGAATCGCCTAAAGAGTGGCGAGAAACTCTTCAATATCTGCCGGGCTGCCAATCGCCCGACCGGTCAGGTCTCGGTCGATGCGTCGATTCAGACCGGTGAGAACCTTCCCCGCCCCGATCTCGCACAGTTCATCCACGCCGAGATCACGCATCGCCAGTACACATTCGCGCCACCGCACACGGCTGGTGACCTGTTCGACAAGAAGGTTTCTGATCTCATCGGGATCGGATACCGGCGCGGCCGTCACATTTGCCACAACTGGTGGATTGGGTGCCGTGATATTTGCGGTCGCAAGCGCATAGGTCATCACATCGGCTGCCGGGTCGAGCAAGGCACAGTGGAAAGGCGCGCTGACTGTCAGCATCATCGCGCGTTTTGCGCCGCGCTCCTTGGCAATCTCAACCGCCCGTTCAACGGCTTCGGTGTTACCGCTGACCACGACCTGACCATCAGAATTGTCATTGGCCACATCACAGACCTGATCCTCAGCGGCATCTGCAGCAATGGATTCAACATCTTCGAGGTTCGGCCCGAGAATGGCGGCCATCGCGCCTTTTCCAACGGGTACGGCAGCCTGCATTGCTTCACCGCGCGTCTGCAGCAGGCGTGCAGCTTCCGCCAGGGGGATCGCACCGGCGGCTGCCAGCGCTGAATACTCACCCAGGCTGTGGCCCGCCACAAAGGAGACAACTTCCGAAATCTTGATCCCGCCTTCCTCTTCGAGCACCCGCATGACGGCCATGCTCATGGCCATTAACGCCGGCTGGGTATTCTCGGTCAGGGTGAGGTCTTCAATTGGCCCCTTAAACATGATCTTGCTGAGGCGCGTTTCCAGCGCGTCATCAACTTCTTCAAAGACCAGTTTCGCAGCCGGAAAGGCCTCGGCCAGCGCCAACCCCATACCAACTTCCTGGCTTCCCTGGCCCGGAAAGACGAATGCACGGCTCATTTTCTGAATTCCCCCAACAAAAAACGTGTTGGATAAGTCATAAAGCTGCCGCCGCAGGGCCGCAAGGCACTGTAAGGAACCGCTTGCGCGAACAAAGCCTTGTGGTGTATTCCCCGCGGCTCAAGCGGTGTGGGGAGAAATCCACGCCGTACTCCTTGCCGGTGAAGCATTGTGCCCACCGGATATGACCGTGCAGCCGCGGCCCGTGAACGGGGCGATCGGCGGCGGTCAGCAAACAGCCAGAGGGAGTCGCATAACATGCCACTCTATGAACACGTGTTTATTGCGCGTCAGGATGTATCCGGCACGCAGGTCGATCAGTTGATCGAAGCCTTTACCGGGGTCGTCGAAACCGGTGGCGGCAAGGTCGTTGAGGCCGAATCCTGGGGTCTTCGCAACCTCGCCTACCGGATCAAGAAGAACCGGAAGGGTCACTACGTGATGATGAATATCGACGCGCCGTCGGACGTCATCAATGAACTTGAGCGCCAGCAGCGCATCCACGAAGACATCCTTCGCTATCTGACCCTTCGTGTTGATGAGCACGACGAGGGACCCTCCATCATGATGCAGGGTCGCAAAGAACGCGGCGCACGTCGTGAAGACGAAGAGGGCGAAGCCGAACCGGCCACAGAGGCAGCGGCGGCTCCAGAAGCTGCTGCATCGGGCGAAAAGCCCGCAGAAACAACTCCAGAAGCGGAGGCCGCACCGGCCACTGATTCTGACAGCGAAGGGGAGAAAGAATAATGTCCATGGAACCCCGTACAGGTGGTGGTGGCGGCGGCGGTGGCCGACGTCCGTTCTTCCGTCGGCGCAAGACATGCCCGTTTACCGGCTCCAATGCTCCGAAGATTGATTACAAGGACACCAAGACGCTGTCTCGATACATCTCGGAGCGCGGCAAGATCGTGCCGAGCCGTATCACAGCTGTTTCGGCCAAGAAGCAACGTGAACTCGCCCGTGCCATCAAGCGCGCGCGCTTCCTCGCATTGCTGCCTTACGTCCTCGACTGACGTCAGCTGGCTTAGCGACCTGGCGGTCGTTTTGTCCCAAGCAAAGCAAGACAGATGATGCAAGGCACAACCAGACACCTCCTTCTTACGCTTGCCGCCGGTGCGGCAGCGGCGCTGCTCTTTGCAGCACCGTTTGCGCTGGGACTGGGTGCTGTGGCTCCCATGACCTTGACCGGGATACCGCTGATGGCGGCCGGTCTTGGGATCGGTGTGCTTGCGGCGATTGGTGCCGGTCTTACAGGACTGGTTCTGATCTTCGGGTTGGCGGTCCTTTTCGCATTGAGTTCGGAACCCATCGTTCTGTTCGCCGGATTGTTTGCCATTCCGGTTGTCTTTGCCGTTCAGCAGTTGCAACGCTCACGCACGTCTTCGCTGGGTTACATTGAGTGGCACCCGCCCCTGAATGTTATGTCCTGGCTGCTCGCAGGCGCGTTGCTTGTCATGATCGTGTTTGCGGTCATGGTCATCCGTGGCAACACGGATTTGCCGTTCCTCACCCGTTCGTTCCTGCAACCGGTCCTCACCGGCCTGTTTCCGGAACTTGGTTTTCATCGAACACGGTCGCTTGTCGACACGATGACACCGGTCTTTCCAGGTGCGGCTCTCGCTGCCTGGATGCTGATGCTTTCAGCCGCGACTGCAGGCGCTCTCGCCCTGCTGCGGTTCTGGGGTGCATTGCAACGACCGGCACCGCGGATGGAAGAGCTGCAGGTACCCCTATGGATACCTCTGGCATTCGGCCTTGCTGTTGCTTTTGTACTCTTGGGCGATTTCAATCTGGCTTATCTGGGCCAGAACGCTGCGATCGCATTGCTCGTTCCGATGTTCCTTGTTGGAGCCGGAACCTTCCACGCGATCGCCCGCCAGACGCCAATTTTTTACGTAGTTATTGCCGTTTTCTACGGCTTTATGATCGTCTTCCCTCCGCTCATCGCGCTTGTCGCATTGATCGGTGTGGCAGACCAAACCCTCGATCTTCGCCGGCGGTTCGGACTCGTTCCGACCGGCCAGGAGGTGTGACATGGAAGTAATTCTTCTCGAACGTATCGAAAAACTCGGCCAGATGGGTGACGTCGTCACTGTCAAGCCGGGCTATGCCCGCAATTTTCTGCTGCCGCAGAAAAAGGCCCTGCGTGCAACCCAAGACAGCAAGAAGCAATTCGAAGCTCAGCGCACTCAGCTTGAAGCCGAGAACCTTGAACGTCGCAAAGATGCCGAGGCTGTCGCCGGGAAGCTTGGCGAACTCGATATCACGTTGATCCGCCAGGCGGGCGACAATGGCCAGCTTTACGGTTCGGTCAGCGGTCGCGATCTCGCGGATGCCGTTTCTGAGGCTGGGGTGACCGTTACACGCGGTCAGGTGATGCTTGATCGCCCCATCAAGGAGCTGGGCCTTCACCCGGTCCGTATCTCGCTGCATCCCGAAGTCCGGGTTGAAGTGGCCGTAAACGTTGCGCGCACCGAAGACGAAGCGAAGACCCAGCGTGAGCGTGGCCTGTCCATCACGGAAATCGCAGAAGAAAGCGAAGCCGCAGAAGACGCTGTTGCGTTGGCTGAAGAAGCTCTCGCATTCGCCGACGACAAAGGGGCCGAAGCGGCCGCTGTGGATGGGATGGTTGAAGAAGACGTTGCCGAACGTGTGGCCGAAGCCGCCGAAGAAGGCAGCGACGATTCGACCGATGGGGATGTTGCCGCCGAAGACGGCGACGAGGCCAAATCCTAAGCTGAAATCCGTGTTTTGCTCTTTGGCATAGTTTTGCTAGCTTTTACCCCGGCGTCGTAAGTTTTTTACAACACGGGGGAAGCGATGCTTTTGGCACGGTTTCTCGGCGCGGTTATAGATCAGGGTGAATTCACCCTGATCGATTCCCGTGGCAGAGCTTATAATTTCGGAGATGGCGCGGCACCACGTGTCGCGATCCGCTTGCATGACAAGGCCACCGAACGGCGGCTGCTCCTCAACCCGCGTCTGGCGGCCGGCGAAGCCTATATGGAAGGCAAGCTGACGATTGAGGAAGGTACGCTCTATGATCTGATCGACCTGATCGGGCGTAACATCGAAGCTTTTGAACACCATTGGTTCTCGGACTTCTCGGCGAATCTGAGCCAGGTGTTTCGCCGCATTCAACAATACAATCCGGTCGGCAAAGCGCAGAAAAACGTCGCACATCACTATGACCTGTCGGATGATCTTTACGATCTGTTTCTCGACAGTGACCGGCAGTATTCCTGCGCGTATTTCGATGGCACACACAACGATCTCGAACGTGCCCAGATGGACAAGAAGCGGCACATCGCGGCCAAACTTCTGCTCCATGAGCCCGGCATGAAGGTGCTTGATATCGGGTCGGGCTGGGGTGGCATGGGCCTGTATCTGGCTCAACAAACCGGCGCAGACGTTACCGGCGTCACCCTCTCAACCCAGCAGCACAAGGTCAGTCAGAGGCGTGTTGAGGATTTGGGTCTCTCAGATCAGGTAAGGTTCAAACTGCAGGACTACCGAGAAGAATCCACAACCTATGATCGGATCGTTTCGGTTGGCATGTTTGAACATGTTGGGGCGGTCCACTATCTCGAATATTTCAAGAAAGCCCGGGACCTCCTCAATGACGATGGGGTGTTCTTGCTGCACTCAATAGGCCGCATGGAACCCCCGGGGGTCACGAACCCCTGGCTCCGCAAGTACATTTTCCCCGGTGGCTATACCCCGTCCCTGTCCGAAACCCTGGCCGCCATTGAAAAGGCAGGGCTATGGGTGACCGATGTTGAAATTCTGCGCCTGCACTACGCGGATACACTGCATCTCTGGTATGAACGCTTCATGGCGCAACGCGAAAAAGCGCTGGACCTTTACGACGAGCGTTTCTGCCGGATGTGGGAGTTCTATCTGATCGGATGTGAAATCGCATTCCGACGTATGGGGCAAATGGTGTTCCAGATTCAGATTGCCAAACGTCAGGATGCTGTTCCCCTGACCCGTGACTACATCGCGAACTGGGAACGTTCGGCTGAAACCGACGCGACAAAAGCGGCCGAGTAACGCATAAATGCGCCATCACCCCCCGGCGCGGAGAGCCCCTTGCACCAGATATATGTTGATGCCGACGCCTGCCCGGTGAAGGACGAAATCGTTCGTGTTGCAGAACGCCACCAGATTCACGTCCAACTGGTCAGCAACAGCGGCTTGTTCGGATTCCATGGCCACCCGCTCGTCACTCAGACCGTCGTCAGCGATGGCGCAGATGTGGCCGATGACTGGATCGCCGAACGTATTGGCCCCGGCGACATCGTCGTGACCCAGGACATTCCGCTTGCCGATCGTTGCATCAAGAAGGATGCCCGCGTCCTGCGCCCCAACGGCAAGCTGCTGGACAAGGATTCCATCGGCATGACACTCGCCACACGGGACCTGATGACCGATCTGCGATCATCAGGGGAAATCACCGGCGGCCCGCGCGCCTTCTCCAAGCAGGACCGTTCGAATTTTCTGCAGACGCTGGAAACGCAAGTGCAGGCGATCAAACGCACCTAAACTTGTTCTCACGAATCTCCAACGATAACGTTAGTCATGAGAAGATGACGCCACCTTTGGTTGTGACGTCAACTTTTGGGTATTTGATTGATCTATTTCGGGGGTTTCCAGATGACATGTCTTCAACACAGCCATTCGCATGAAAGCGGATGGCAAAAATCAGTTCGCGCCTCAAAGCGTTTTGGCTTTGCATTCGCCATGGTCGCCACTCTGGCAGCATGCGCCACCGGGCCGAAAAACCCGATGACGGCCCAACAGATCGAGGCAATCGATATCGATGTTGTTGATGTAACCATTTTGCCGGGCACGTTGATTTCCTGGGGCGCGGGCGAAGATGCGTATGCCGAATCCAAAGGATGCGAAAAGCCAGAACCAGAAACGGCAACCTCTGGAGACCCCTACAACACTGCCGCTGGAGAAAATAAGCCACAGGATTGTGACTACGACGCCCTCGTGAATTCTCCGGAAGCCCGCAAGTTCATGGAAGATCGCGTTGTTGCAATGGTCACCGATGCTTTCCAGAAACAAGTTCAACCGGTGTTTCAGGGGACCGCCCCTGCAAAGGTTGAAGTCAACGTCATCGAAGTTCGGGTTATCTCAGGTGGTCAGTCCGTCTTCGTCGGCGGCAGCCATATGTTGCGGGCGACCTTGAATGTCGTCGACCTGGCATCGGGCAAAACAATTGCAACCAACCCCGAACTCTTCTCCATTGCAGGTTACGGACCGGGTGGTTTTTTGAGCCTGATTGTCGAAGCCGCTTCGAACGACCCTGTTGAGAGGCTTTCCGTCGGCTATGCCGAAGCCGCCAAAAACTGGATTGGTGGCGGTCGCTAAGTACCAATAAACGCCAACGTCTGGCGCTCTGACTGACGCGAAGTTTCTGTCAGTGGCTGCCAGGCGGGCTGAAAGTAAGAAGGTGCCCTCACCCCTTCCCACAATGGGTCACAAGGTGAGGATCGTTCGCGATCAGTCGATGGTCACCACCACCGAACCCACCTGGCGACCGGCTTCCACGGCCTCATGGGCGGCTGCGATATCATTGAGGATATACTGACCGGCCACACGGCTGGTCAGCTTGCCTTCCGCCATCCAGCGCGAAATGTCAGACACACTTTGTTGCTTGAACGCCTGTGGCAGCGTGAAACAACCGATGATGTGCAACGTCGGTGCCTTCATCAGGACACCATAAAACGGAAATGGTGCGATCGGCTCTGCCATGGAGGCATAGGCGGCGATCACAGCGCCTGTTTTGAGGATCTTTGACGTGGTCTTCATATTGCCGCCGAGTTCAACTTCGACAACACGATCAACGCCCTTGCCGTTGGTGATTTCTTTCACCCGTTCGGCCACGTCTTCGGTCTTGTAGTTGATCGTATGCGCCGCGCCACCCTCGCGCGCACGGTCCGCCTTCTCGTCCGAACTCACAGTGCCAATCACCATGGCACCGCCATTGCGCGCCATCTGAACGGCGTAGTTGCCCACCGCACCCGCCGCACCGGTGACCAGGATCGTCTGCCCCTCTACAGAACCATCTTTGTAAACCGCGCCATGGGCGGTCATTGCCGGAATGCCCAGACACGCACCTTCGGCAAAGCTTTGTGATTCCGGCAGCGGGTTGGCGCGCGACGCATCAAGCACGAGGTACTCGGCTGCAGTCCCTTCCGCGCGTCCGAGGTTGCCTTCATAAAGCCAGACACGTTCACCGACGCGGCTCGCATCAACCCCTGCGCCGACACTCTCAATGACGCCCGCACCGTCAAAATGCGGGATCATCTTGTCGCCGCGCATGGGCCACCGCGCGCCATCCCGGCCTTTCACATCAAGCGGATTGATCCCTGAGGCATGGATACGCACGAGCACCTGCCCGTCGCCGGCGACCGGTTTATCCATGTCTCCGACCTTGAGAACGTCCCGGGCGGGACCAAATTCTTCGTACCAGGATGCGCGCATTTCGTGTTTCCCCATTATGTGTCTGATTTTGAACACTATAGTCCCGCACAACGGATGGGAAAGTCCGCTAAAAAAATGCAGGTCTCGGGAAATCATTTCCTTGCAAGCGGAATTAGATCGGTGTTTTCCCCATGTTCCACCAGACTCACTGAACAAGGCTAAACTGTTGTCCGGATGACACCGTTAGGGTGCGCCCATGAGCACAAGCGATATGACAGACCACATGGCAGAAGAGCCGGCCAACGTTACGCCCCTTCACGGGGACGGAGACGGGCCGGGATTCCGTTCGCCGCCGCATAACTTCGAAGCCGAAATGGCGCTTCTCGGCGCAATTCTGGTGAACAATCGTTCTTTTGAACGTGTTCAGGAGTTTCTGTTCGCCGAGCATTTCGCCGATCCGGCCCATGCGCGTGTCTATGAGGCCTGCGCGCACCTGATCGAGCGCGGCCAGATCGCTGACCCGGTGACCCTGAAGAACTACTTCAAGGACGACGAGGACCTCAAAGCCATCGGTGGGCAGGCCTATATCGCCGAACTCGCAAATGCGGTCATTACGATCCAGAATGCCGGAGACCTCGGCAAAGAAGTCTATGACTGTTTTCTGCGACGCGAACTGATCGAAATCGGCGATCATGTTGTTAATTCCGCATATGAATACGAGCTTGATGCCCCAGCCCCGCAACAGATCGAGCGGGCCGAGGAAATGCTGTTCCAGCTTGCCGAACAGGGCTCTGCAGAGACCGGCTTCCAGGACTTCAAAACCGCAGTCACCGCCGCCATTGATTCAGCGGCCGCAGCATACAAGCGCGATGGCGAACTCGTCGGCGTGCCGACCGGCTTTACCGATGTCGACAAGCTGCTTGGCGGCCTTCATGAGTCCGATCTGGTGATCATCGCCGGGCGCCCTTCCATGGGCAAAACAGCCTTTGCGACCAACATTGCCTACAACGCGGCCTCCTCGAAGAAACTCGTCGAGGGCCCGGACGGGACCGACATTGAGCAAAGCGAGAGCGTCGCCTTCTTCTCGCTGGAAATGTCGGCCGAACAGCTGGCAACGCGTATTCTTTCAGAACAAGCCCATGTGCGATCGGATTCAATCCGACGCGGCGATGTGCGTGAGGAGGAATACAACCGGGTGTTTGCCGTGGCTCAGGCCCTGCACAGCCTCAAGCTCTTCATTGATGACACGCCGGCCCTGACGATCTCGCAGATTCGCACGCGTTCGCGCCGTCTCAAACGGCAGCACGGACTAAGCCTCATCATCATTGATTACCTGCAGCTCGTGAATCCGCCGGCCAACAGCCGCGGTGACAACCGTGTGCAGGAAGTCTCCCAGATCACACGGGGGCTCAAGGCACTCGCCAAGGAACTCAATGTTCCCGTAATTGCACTCAGTCAGCTTTCACGTGCTGTCGAACAGCGCGAGGACAAACGCCCACAGCTTTCCGATCTTCGTGAATCCGGATCGATCGAACAGGACGCCGACGTCGTCTCCTTCATCTATCGCGAGGAGTACTACAAGGAGCGTGAACGCCCGACGCCGCGCGACAACGAAAAGCAGGATACCTATCTGGAACGCGAGACGCGTTTTAATGAACTGCTCGAACAATGTCGCAACAAGGCCGAAGTGATTGTTGCCAAGCAGCGCCATGGCCCGATCGGGACCGTCACACTTCAGTTCACCGGGGAGTTCACCCAGTTCTCGGACCTGCAGGCTGACACCTACCTGCCCGAGGAACGGTTTTAGAACCTTGACCACTGGTGATATCTCGATTCCCGGCGATGCCGGCGCCACCCTCGTGGTGGACCTCGATGCGATCACCGAGAATTACAAACTGATCCGGGAAACCTGCCCGAACGCCGCGGTGGGCGCGTCGGTCAAAGCGAACGCTTACGGCCTTGGCCTCGGACCGGTTGCCAAGGCGCTGTCCCGGGTGGGCTGTCAGAGCTTTTTTGTCGCCACACCGCGGGAAGGGACAAGCCTTCGCAAAATTTTGCCGACCGCGCAGATCATTGTTCTGAACGGCCCGGCACGTGGCGCAACAGACATATTCTTTGAATTCGACCTCTGTCCGACCCTCAACAGCCTTGAGCAGATTGAGACCTGGCACGACGCCATCAAAGAGCGACATGAAAACACCACGGCGTGGCTTCACATAGACACCGGCATGAACCGGCTCGGCCTGAACCACAATGATCTCGAGAGGCTGCTTGCCGATCCCGAACGGCTAAGCGAATTGGGTGTCTCCACACTCATGAGCCATCTCGCCTGTGCCGATACCCCGGACCATCCGATGAACGCGGCACAACTGGAGACATTCCGGGTCGCACGATCCCGGATTGAAGCGGTTACAGGACGGCTTGAAGCAAGTCTCGCCAACTCACCCGGCGCGTTTCTCGGAGATGCGTTTCACCTCGACCAGGTCCGTCCCGGGGCAGCGCTTTATGGGATCGCACCGAGTCTCGACAGACCGAATCCAATGCGGCAAGTCGTTGAAATTCATGCCAAAATCCTGCAAGTCCGGAGCGTTGACACCCCTATGACCGTTGGATACGGTGCCGCGCATCATGTGGAAAAACCGGCGCGGATCGCAACCATTGCCGCAGGCTATGCAGACGGATACCCACGCGCAGCGACAAGCAGGACAGGTGGCACCATGCATGCCCATATCGCAGGTCATGACGTTCCTCTTTGCGGGCGTGTCTCCATGGACCTGATCACCATCGATGTGAGTGATATTCCCGAAGAACTGGCAAGACCCGGTCAGGCTGTGGAGCTGCTTGGATCTCATGTCAGTGTCGACGAACTTGCTGTCGCAAGCGGGACAATTGGCTACGAAGTGCTCGCACGTCTCGGCAGCCGCTTTGAACGTCTCTACAAAGGCGGGCAATCCTGATCATGGGAATATTGCGCGTCATTGGCCGGGGCACGATTGCCATATTCGCCGTGATCGGACGGATTTCCATCTTTTCCGCAAATGGCCTTTACCACTGTGTGACCCCACCATTTTATCCGCGGTTGATCCTCCGGCAGATGATCGAGATCGGCTACTACTCCCTGCCCGTTGTCGGCCTGACCGCAATCTTCACCGGTATGGTTCTGGCACTCCAGAGTTACAGCGGGTTTGCATTCGCCGGTGAAGCCGCAATTGCAAACGTGGTCGTATGGGGCATCACGCGCGAGCTTGGGCCGGTCCTCGCAGGTCTGATGGTTGCGGGGCGGATTGGCGCGGCGATGGCCGCCGAAATCGGCACAATGCGCGTGACAGAGCAGATCGACGCGCTGACGACACTTTCGACCAATCCATTCAAATATCTGGTGGCACCCCGCCTGATCGCAGCTGTGGCCATGCTGCCCTTGCTGGTGCTTGTCGCCGATGTCATCGGCGTTCTCGGTGGCTTCATCGTGTCGGTCTACGATTTCGGTTTCAACCCGACGACCTACCTGAAAAGCACATGGACGAGCCTCGACACCCTTGGCTTCGTCTCGGGTCTCGTGAAAGCCGCCGTCTTTGGTTTTCTGGTCGCGCTCATGGGCACCTATCACGGATACAACTCCAAAGGCGGTGCCCAGGGCGTTGGTCAGGCGACCACAAATGCGGTTGTTTCCGCTTCAATTCTGCTGTTGCTGTTCAACTTCATTATCACCGCCATGTTCTTCGCCGTATGACCCAAGATAGAAACACAGCAAAAATCGAGGTCCGTGATCTTCATAAATCATTCGGCTCCAAACACGTCCTGCAGGGGCTGAACCTCTCGATTGAAGCGGGCAAATCCCTCGCTGTCATCGGTGGTTCGGGGACCGGAAAATCGGTTCTCATCAAGAACATCATCGGCCTGATGGAACCGGATTCAGGAGCCATCCTGATTGATGGTGAGGACGTGGTCGGGATGAGCGTTGCCGAACGTGAACGCGTCACCCGCAAGTTCGGGATGCTGTTTCAGGGCGCGGCCCTGTTTGACAGCCTGCCGGTCTGGGAGAATGTCGCCTTTGGCCTGATGCAGAGTCAGGGGATGAATCGCCGGGAAGCACGGGAAGCCGCTCTCGAAGCGATGGTCCAGGTGGGTCTGGAGACCGATATTGCCGACCGCTCACCAGCCGAATTGTCAGGCGGCATGCAAAAACGCGCCGGACTGGCGCGTGCCATCGCAACCAAGCCGGAAATCCTGTTCTTTGACGAACCCACCACCGGCCTTGATCCGATCATGGGCAGTGTCATCGACAACCTGATCGTCAAATCCGTGCGGGAGCTGGGCGCCACAGCCCTTTCGATTACCCATGACATGGCAAGTGCCCGACGAATCGCAGACAATATCGCAATGATCTACGAGGGTCGGATCGTCTGGCACGGGCCAGTCTCGGAAATTGACCACTCGGGGAACGAGATGCTCGACCAATTCATCCATGGGCGCTCTGACGGGCCCATTCAGCTGCGTGTGGCAGGCTGACCATGGCGCGTGTCTCCAATCGTTTCGTCTGTCAGTCCTGCGGGGCCGTCCACGGCAAATGGTCGGGCCGCTGCGATTCCTGCAACGAATGGAATTCCATCGTTGAGGAAGTGGCAGAAGCGGCGGTCCCCAAAGGAGTGACCAAGGCGGGGGGTAAGCCTGTCGCCTTTACCTCGCTCGACGGCGCGCCTGAAAATCGCGAACGGCGGCTGACCGGCATCAAGGAACTTGATCGGGTCTGCGGCGGCGGGCTCGTCCCGGGTTCGGCCCTGCTGGTCGGCGGTGATCCCGGGATCGGAAAATCAACGCTTCTGCTGCAGGCCGCTGCCTTGCTGGCAAAATCAGGGGTCTCGGTGGCCTATATTTCCGGTGAGGAAGCCATCGACCAGATAAGGCTGCGCGCCGCGCGGCTCGGTCTCGCCGATGCGCCTGTCTCTCTCGCGGCGGCAACAAATATTCGCGATATTCTTGCCGCGCTGGACTCCGCCGATGCCGCAGATGTCGCGATTATCGATTCCATTCAGACCATGTATGTCGACACACTGGATTCTGCGCCGGGCACCGTTTCACAAGTGCGCACCTGCGCACAGGAACTGATCCGTGTTGCCAAGCGGCGTGGCCAAACGATGATCCTCGTGGGGCACGTCACCAAGGAAGGCACCATCGCAGGACCGCGCGTGCTCGAGCACATGGTCGACGCCGTGCTTTATTTTGAAGGCGAACGCGCAAACCAGTTTCGTATCCTGCGCGCGGTCAAGAACCGGTTCGGGGCAACCGACGAAATCGGCGTGTTCGAAATGACCGATGCGGGGCTGGCTGAAGTGTCCAACCCATCCGAACTTTTTCTGGCTGGGCACAGCGACACCACAAGCGGGTCGGCTGTGTTTGCAGGCGTTGAAGGAACACGACCGGTCCTTGTGGAAATACAGGCCCTTGTGGCCCCAACTGCGCTGGGCACCGCACGGCGTGCTGTTGTCGGTTGGGATTCCGGACGGCTGGCGATGATGATCGCGGTACTCCAGACCCGCTGCGGTCTCAATCTTGGGTCCCATGATGTCTATCTGAATGTTGCGGGTGGGTTGCGGATCAGCGAGCCGGGGGCCGATCTCGCCGTTGCAGCCGCGCTTGTCTCAGCCCATCTTGAACAACCCCTTCCCCCACGCACTGTTGTGTTTGGCGAAGTGGGACTGGGGGGCGAAGTTCGTGGTGTCGGCCAACCCGATTCCCGCCTGCGCGAAGCACAAAGCCTTGGTTTTGAGCGGGCGCTGATACCGGCGCGAACCAAGAAATCAAAGAAACATACCGGCGATCTGCAGATCGCGGAAATATCGGAGTTGCGTGACCTGTTCACCCATTTCGATGTACCCAGCAAACCCAAAGCAATCGCAACGGCCTGATCATGGAAATAGCAGGATTCAGCGGATTTGATATCGGTGTTCTCGCCGTCGTGTTTCTGGGCGCCTTGTTTGGTCTGGTTACAGGATTTGTGCGCGGCGGCTTGTTCGTGGCGTCCTGGATCGGTGCCGGCCTGATCACGATCTACGGCTTTGAAACGGTCACGCCCTACGCTGCGGAATACATTCAGCCGGCATGGCTCTCGGAACTGATTGCCGGGGCAGCCTTGTTCATTGTCGCCCTGATCGTCTTCCACCTGATCAGTCACATGCTGAGTGGCTGGGTCCGTTCCGGCCGCCTGAATGCGCTCGACCGCTCTCTCGGCTTGCTCGCCGGGCTGGCCGCATCGGCTCTGGTGATCTGCGTCGGCTTCCTGTTCATGAGCGATGTCTGGGCTGAAGACACACCGGAATGGGTTGAGGACGCACGCACGCGCCCGGCTGTTGAACGCGGCGCACTTCTGGTCCGTGATCTATTGCCGGAGAATTTGATCGGGGAAACCGGCGCAGCCCTGCAAAATGCCCAGAAACGCGCCAATGACGTGGATGCGGCACGCAAAGCTCTCGATAAACTCACCAGCCCGCCCGAAACATCTGCGTCACCGGCCCAAGAGGGGTATAAGGACGGCGTGCGACAGGGCATTGAAGATCTGATCCGGAAGAACCAGTGATAGATAATCTGACAACCCATCCGTTTCAGCCGTCCCACGATCCGGACAAGTTCCACGAGGAATGCGGCGTGTTTGGCGTTTATGGCAGCGAAGACGCTGCCGCGCTGACAGCTCTGGGCCTCCACGCGCTTCAGCATCGTGGCCAGGAAGCTGCAGGCATTGTCTCCTATGACGGAAAGCGCTTTCACCCGCATCGCGCCATGGGGCTGGTCGGAGATATCTTCGGCAACGCCGAGGTGATCGAGACCATGCCCGGCGATTCCGCGATCGGGCACAATCGTTATTCAACAGCTGGTGAGACCGTTCTGCGAAATGTGCAGCCACTCTATGCGGATTACAGTTTCGGCGGACTTGCGCTCGCCCATAACGGCAATCTGACCAACGCACGCCAGTTGCGCCGGGAATTGGTGCAGGCAGGCTCGCTGTTCCAGTCGACCATGGACACCGAGGTTATCCAGCACCTGATCGCAACCAGTCGCGAAACCCGCTTGCTGGACCGGTTTATTGAGGCCTTGCGCGCCATTGACGGGGCCTATTCGCTGGTCGCTCTATCACGCCGGAAAATGATTGGCGCGCGTGACCCGCTCGGCGTTCGCCCCCTTGTGCTTGGAGAACTCGGCGATGCCTGGATCCTGGCATCAGAGACCTGTGCGCTCGATATCATTGGCGCGACCTTTGTACGCGACATCGAGCCCGGTGAACTGATCGTGATCGACGAGGACGGACTGCACTCCTACAAACCCTCACCGCAGGTTCGAAAACGTCTTTGCATCTTCGAGTACATCTATTTCGCCCGTCCGGATTCCGATGTGGACGGCACCAATGTCTATGAGGCGCGCAAAGGCATTGGCGCCGAGCTTGCCCGGGAAAGCCATGTGGACGCTGATCTCGTCATCCCCGTCCCTGACAGCGGTGTTCCGGCGGCCATCGGCTACGCTGCGGAAGCTGGTATTCCTTTCGAACTCGGTCTGATCCGAAACCATTATGTCGGGCGTACGTTTATCGAACCGACGGATGAAATCCGGCATCTGGGCGTTCGTCTCAAACACAATGCCAATCGCGGCCAGCTGGATGGCAAGAGCGTAATTCTTGTCGACGACAGTATTGTGCGCGGCACCACATCGAAAAAGATCGTCGAGATGGTGCGCAGCGCGGGCGCACGCGAAGTGCATGTGCGTATTTCCAGCCCACCAACCCGGGGGCCCTGCTACTACGGCATCGACACACCCGAAGCTTCACAGTTGCTAGCTGCCAATCATGAAGTTGAGGAAATCCGGAAGCTGATCGGCGCCGACAGTCTGGCCTATATCAGCATTGATGGACTGTACCGCGCCATGGGTGAACCCGGCCGCGACAATGACGCCCCACAATATTGCGATGCCTGCTTCAGTGGCGACTATCCGATCGCGTTGACCGATCAGGAACACGCTGACGACGTAACACAGATGTCCCTCCTCGCTGAGCTGGCCTAAACAGAAACGTAATACCATGAGCCAACAAGGCATCCTGTCGGGCCGCACAGCCCTTATTACCGGTGCGTCACGCGGCATTGGCCGCGCTGTAGCTCTGCGGTTCGCCGCAGAAGGCGCTCATGTCATCCTGATCGCGCGTACAGTCGGTGGCCTTGAGGAAGTCGATGACACAATCAAGGCTGCGGGCGGACAAGCCACGCTTGTGCCGTGTGATCTCACAGATTTCGAAGCGATCGACACGCTCGGGCCGGCACTTCTGGAACGCTTCAAGAAACTCGATATCTTCGTCGGCAATGCTGGTGCGCTCGGAGATATGACTCCGCTTACCCATTACGACGCCAAGTCATGGCACAACGTCTTCGATGTGAATGTACATGCCAACTGGCGCCTGATCCGGACACTGGACCCGCTGCTACGCCTTTCGGATGCCGGGCGGGCCATTCTGGTAACCAGCGGTGCGGCGGCCAACCCGCGAGCTTTCTGGGGAGCCTATGCGGTCACCAAGGCTGCAGTCGAGACACTGGCCAAGGTTTGGGCCGCCGAACTGCAAAACACGGATGTACGGGTCAATATTCTCAACCCTGGTGCGACACGCACCGGAATGCGTGCGGCCGCATTCCCCGGGGAAGACCCCGAAACACTCAAAACGCCAGAAGATATCGCAGGCAAATTCGTCGAACTCGCCAGTCCGGCCTGGACGGGCCATGGTGAGCTGATAGATCTCGCCTGAAGATCAACCGTCTCAGCGTTTCTTGCTGTGATAGGGATTGTCACTTTTGCGGGTCTGGATACGGATCGGCGTCCCCTCCAGCTGGAAGCGATCGCGGAAGCTGTTTTCCAGATAGCGCAAATAGCTCGTCGGCAAATCTTCCGGGCGATTTCCGAACAGAACGACCGTTGGCGGACGCGCTTTGGCCTGGGTTGCATAGCGCAGCCGGATCGGGCGTTTGTTGGCCGCCAATGGCGGCTGATGACGCTCCATTGATTCGGTCAGCCAGTCATTCAATCCGGCTGTCGACACACGGAAGTTCCAGTGCTCATAGGCTTTAAGAACAGCCGGCATCAGACGATCGAGTCCCCGGCCCGTGGCTGCGGACAGGGTCACGATAGGCGTTCCGGTGCCCTGTGGCAGGGAAATTTCCATACGATCACGCAATACGCGTAGCGCCGCGGCCCCATCGGTGACCAGGTCCCATTTGTTGACGACGATGACAAAGGCGCGGCCTTCTTCAATCACGTGCCGGGCGATGGCCAGATCCTGCTTCTCGAGCATCTGATCGGAATCGAGCACCAGTGCCACGACATGGGCATATTGAATCGCATTGAGAGAATTGCCGACAGACAGCTTCTCCAGCTTCTCCTCAATCCGGGCACGACGACGCATTCCCGCTGTATCGACAAGCGCAATGCGATGACCATCAAACTCCCATTCGATGGAAATGGCATCGCGCGTGATGCCGGCCTCCGGGCCGGTCAGCATGCGATCATTGCCTACAAGCGCGTTGATCAGGGTGGATTTTCCGACATTGGGGCGTCCGACGATCGCAAGGCGCATTGCCTTTTCGTCGTATTCTTCCGTCTCTTCGGTGTCCCATTCTGCTTCGGGATCAGGCGAAACGGCAGCGATCGAATCATAGAGGAGGTGAATACCTTCTCCATGCTCTGCGGAAATGGCGATCGGGTCTCCAAGACCCAGTGAATACGCCTCCAGATACCCGCCTGCCCCCGCACGGCCCTCACACTTGTTGACGACCAACGCGACGTTGGCACCCTTGGTCCGCAGCCAGTCTGCAAAATGTTCATCAAGCGGTGTGATACCGGCGCGCGCATCGACCACAAGCATCACCAGATCAGCAGTATCGATTGCCTGCTCTGTTTGACGGCGCATACGTGCGGGCAAGCTCTCGTCGAATGCATCTTCAAGGCCAGCGGTATCAATCAGGCGAAACGTCAGATCCGCAAGCGTGGCCTCGCCCTCACGACGGTCACGGGTCACCCCGGGACTGTCATCCACCAACGCTTCGCGCCGCCCCACGAGACGGTTGAACAATGTGGACTTGCCGACATTCGGCCGCCCGACGATAACGACGGTCGGAAGCATGATCTTTGGCGTTCCCTTCAGGAACTAGCGGAACGCGAGGATACGCGCACCGTCTGTCTGGAAATAGAGCGTTTCGTCTGCCAGTACCGGCGCCAACGAAACATCATCAGGCATTTCGATCTCACCGATCACTTCCCCGGTGTAAGGCGAAAGCGCAATGGCGACCCCCTGACTTCCGGTGACGATCAAGCGGTCACTGGCCAAAATGGGGCCCGACCAATTGACGAGGTCTTCACGATCCGTGGGATCTTCGTAACGCCCAAGCGGCCGTACCCAGCGAACCAGTCCGTTCTCCGCCACGAGCGCGACAACATCACCTTCTGTTGTCACAACAAAAATGAACCGCCCGGCAACCCAGGGCTGATTGACACCCCCGACTTCGGCTTCCCAGACACGACGCCCACTTGCAAGATCAATTGCCACCATGCGACCCGAATGACTGATGGCATAGACGCGGCCACGGTCCACGACCGGACGCCCGCGAATATCAGCCAGTGCCGAAACCGCATCGGCACGCCGGATCGCCGCCAGATTGTCACTCCAGAGCTGCTGACCGTTCTGCGCGCGCAGGGCAAAAATTTCACCGGAGGAATACGGGACAATCACGATGTCCCCGTCCACAGCAGGACTTGCAGAACCGATCAGCCCGGCGGTCTCTTCAATTCCTGTGTGGGTCCAGTCGACGGTGCCGGTTTCAGCATCCAGCGCAAACAACTGGTTGTCTTTTGTGATGGCATAAACCCTGCCACCAAAGGCCGTGGGTGCCGCACGCATCGGGCCAGACACGGCCGTCCGCCAAAGCTCTGCACCGGTGCGTGCGTCCAGAGCCACGACCTGCGCGAAGCCTGTACCGGCGTAAACCTTACCCAGATCAAAGGCGACACCGCCGCCCCAATTTCCGTCATCTTCATCAGCGGGTTCGATATCGGTCCGCCAGACGACCCGCCCGTCCTCAACGCGACGGGCGGAAACCACCGCATCAGCGTCCATGGTGAAAACAAGATTGTTGGCGATTACCGGACCGGAAAGGATCGGTTCGTCGTCATCGGACCCTGAGCCAAGACTGCTCGACCAGATTTCCTGCGGTAAAGCCCCCAGCGACAAATGGTGCATGGCGTGATTGGCAAACCCACCCTGCTGCGGCCAGTCCACATTGATCAGCGGACGCGGCAACCGAATCGCAAGATCAGCCACACGGGATGACGGCACGATCTGGTCTTGGGCCGCGAGGACAGAAATTCTCTCACCGGGCAACGGCGCATCATCCGAAGCCCCCAAAAAATCGAGTGAATCACAGGCGGCAAGTGCGAAGAGCGCGACCGGGATCAGCCAAATTTTCTTCACGAAATCATAGCGTGCTGTTGTCATGTCTAGTTACCGAGAGCTGAGAGCAACTCAATCGCACGGTTGCGGGACGCGGGGGGAGCCTCCGAGTCATCGACATTGGCCTGCAACAGTTCGCGTGCCTGCACGTCATTCCCGTTACGGATTGCAGAAACGGCAAGAAACTCACGCGCGGTCACCCGGAATGGGTTGTCTTCGGTGTTAAGAGCCGACAGACGCTGTTCGACCTCGTCGGACCCCAGAAGCTCCATGCCACGGGCGACGGCCAGCAAACGAGCCATATCCCGATAGGAAGCGCCAAGATCGTCATCCGCGGCAATGGAATCAAACACAGCGACGGCTTCGGCCGTATTGCCCGCATCAGCCAGCAGGCTTGCCTCCCGCAAACTGGCAAGGAACCGGTAACCCGGCGTTCCGTCATTCGCAATGTCACGCAACTGAAGAATCGCGGTATCGCGCTGCGTCTGCTCCTGAACCACAGCTGCGAGGAACCGCGTGCTGTCAGCTTCGCGTGCGCTTTCCTGCGCGCCCCGCCACACAACGAACGCAACAGTTGCCCCAACGATTGCAACCACCGCAATCACCAGCAAGGTGCCGTAGCGTTTCCAAACTTGTTGGTAGCGATCCTGACGAACCTCTTCATCAACTTCGCGAAATAACTCGTCCGACACGAAAATATTTCCTTTTCAATAACTTCGCCCTGCCATCCCTGCGCTATATCGCCGGAGCGGGCCCCGAAATCAACCTCTTAACAGGCTTTTGATCAATTGCCCTAGGTCTCAAACCATTCCTTAACCTCAACAGGTCAAACTTACCCGAATTCCAACATTTATGCGATCATGACCCGACGTCTCAAACAATTCACCTTGATGCTCGTTCCGCTCACCCTGACGGCCTGCGTTGACCCGGCCTCTATCGCGCTGAGTGGGGCAAGTGTCGTGACCGTTGTCGATTCCGGAAAAACGGTAACAGACCACGCCATGTCATTTGCGACAGGCGAAAACTGTTCCTTTCTGCACTCGTTCAAAGGCAAGGCCTGGTGCGTTCCCGAAGTCGGCGAAGTCCCAGAGCCTCCCAATCAGGCCTGCTACCGGTCGATTGCCAATATGACCTGTTATCCCGTTGAAAACCCGCACGAGACGGTCAGTCGACGCACCCACTAATCTGCGCGCTGCGCCGCTGGACAGTTCACGGAAAATCGTGAAAACTTGTTGCCCTGATATCCAACAGTAACGGGCGAGCGCATCTCATATGAGTTCCGTGCACATCGTGAACCAGAAGAACCGCACTCCTGGTCAGGTCTCTTTTGACCGCAACGAGCTTCGCATCCTTTTGAACGAATACAGTCGCCGGGTCGCAGCAGGTGAATGGCGGGACTACGCCATTGATTTCTGCAAAGACCGGGCTGTTTTCTCGGTATTCCGCCACGCAGCCGAACATCCGCTTTACTCCATCGAGAAGTTCCCCAAAAAGGGAAACCGGCCCGAACGTTATGCGGTTTCACGCGGTCCGCAAAAGCTGAAACAGGGACAAAACCTCATGGATGTTCTCGGCGCGATCAAGCGACGCCCCAAGCTTGTTGCCATTCGCTGATTTTGACGTTCTTTCCCGGCAAATTGCCGGGGTTTTTCATCGAATTTCCAAAAACTAAAACTGCACGCGATCTTCGTTGCGCGAAACGCCCATTCGCGCGATGAATTGTGTTTGCAGGCAAGCAGTGCGTGCAACGTCCCCTGAGCCGTCCAGAGCGTAAAGCCGGTACAGAGACACAACAGGAAGAACTCTGGAGCGTGAAATGGAGAACATCGAACGCATACGTCCCGCCACCGAGCCCGTGCCCGGCTCCTTTGCGATGCTGGCCAGAAACGCCAGCGACGAAGAAAAAGGCCCCAAAACAGCCCCTGAATCCGAAAACCGCGTCAACCTTGTCGAGACCGAAGGACGGATATTTCAGGCGCGGTTGAGCTATGATCCGGAAAACGCCGAAGTCTTTATCGAAATACTCGACCCGACAACCGGTGATGTCATTCGGCGCTTTCCCGCAGAAGAGGCTGCTGAGACACAATCCGATTTTCGTCAGGGCGGCAGACTGGTCAATCAAGTGGCCTGATCAACCGGGGTCTTTCTCGGTCACGGTGTGCAGCGTTAGTCTGGCACCATGCAAAACCAGTCCAAGAAGCAAAGTCAGAAACGACCGGTGCTTGCCGGGCTTGATCGTTTGCTCGCAGACAATGAAACCATTGAAATATTATCCCATCGGCAGGTCGGGCTTCTGACCAACCATGCCAGTGCCACCGCCGCAGGCATTACGGCCTCACGCGCCCTGAGCCAACGACTGACTGAGGCTGGTGCCCCCCCGATCAGGCTATATACGCCTGAGCATGGCATACATCTCTCCGCGCATGCTGGCGACCCCGTTGACAACACCATCGATCCCTCGACCGGACTTGCGGTTCAAAGCCTCTATGGCGGGGGCGGTCTGGACGAAACCACAAGCTTTGAAGACATCGATTCTCTGATTATCGATCTCCGCGATGTCGGAGTGCGTTGTTACACCTATGCCGCAACCGCTGCTCAGGCGGCGCGGCGCGCCCTCGAACAACATGTTGAGGTGATTGTCTGTGACCGTGCCAACCCACTGGGCCCAAGCGCGGAAGGCCCTCGTCCAGAAGCCGACCGGCGGTCATTTCTCGCGTTTTTTGATGTGCCCTTTGTGCACGGTCACACGCTCGCAGAACTGCTGTCCCGCCATGTCGCACCGGCCATTGGTGAAGCGCCCTATCTGGTCTATCCAGCCGATGTCAGTTTGCGGGCCACTCTGGGGTGGTCTCCGCCATCACCGGCGCTCCCCCACCCCGATGCCATAGCCGCCTATGCCGCACTGGTGCTTCTGGAGGCCACGAATGTCAGCGAGGGTCGAAGTTCATCGGTGTCGTTTCGAAGTATTTCAGCGCGGAACCTCGACGCAGAACGATTGGCCCGAGATATACCGGACTGGAACACAGGGTTTCGGGCCCTTCCAGGCCCGGTTACGCCAATGCGCGGCCCTGACGCCGGTACGCGCCTTCCTGGTGTCACCTTTTGGCCTACAAAAGCGCAACATCAATCACCGCTCCTTCTGGGCATTCACCTGCTCGCATGGCTCAGGGATTATCACCCGGACTTCGTCTGGCTGCCCGGACATGATGGTTCTCCGGGCGGTGCGATCGACACCCTGTTCGGGCGTTCCGACTTGCGGCAGCAGCTGGATGCAGGACTCAACGCCAGTGAGATCGTCGACAGTTGGCGGTAGATCAGACCACGCCACCTTCAATTACCACTTCGATGATTTTCTGGTTTCCATCCAAGATGACAAAATCGGCCCAGGATTTCGGCGCAATACGCCCGCGGTCCTGACGACCAATGAAATCTGCCGGATAGGTCGACACTCGGCGGCTTGCGTCTTCAATCTGCACGCCCAGCGCGAGCAAGCGCGCAAAGGCGACGTCCATCGTCAATGCACTGCCGGCAAGGGTTTCGTCATCGAGAAACACGCTCTCACCGCGCTTGGTCACAGTGTGACTGCCCAGCGGGTAATCCCCGTCCGGCATTCCCGCCGCCGCTGTCGCGTCAGTGACCATGAAGAGCTTCGGGATCGCGCGCAGGGCTGAGAGCAATGCGCCATCAAATACATGAACGCCGTCGGGAATAATCGCGGCGTATTCAGCCTGTGCCAAGGCTGCGCCGACCACGCCTGGTGCCCGATGGTGCAAAGCCGACATCGCATTGAAAAGATGGGTAAAGCCGCGCGCACCTGCGTTCAACGCCGCGCATGCGGTTTCATAATCAGCGTCTGTGTGACCAATTTGAACAGCGATTCCGGCTGCTGCAAACTGGGCAATTGCCTCTAGTCCCCCGTCAAGCTCAGGCGCCAGTGTGACAAGTTTTACGATTTCCTCTGCACACACTTCGGCAATGAAATCCGCATCGGGACTGCGCGCATAAGGCGGCTGCGCGCCCAGCCTCCCCGCATTGATGAACGGGCCTTCCATATGCGCGCCGAGCACCCGAGCCTCGTCAGTTCGACGTTCCCCCTGAACAACACCGATACCGCTCAGCGCGGACTTGAGCTGATCTTCCGGCGCGGTGATCGTGGCGGGCAGAAAGGATGTTGTGCCATGCCGCGCGTGCAGCCGGGCTGCCGTCCGCACAGCGTCTGCGCCCTGCATAACGTCTGCCCCGCCGCCGCCGGGCACATGCAAATCCACAAATCCGGGGATGATGCGCGGAGCCCCGGACGCCACAGCACCCGGTTCAATCGCAACAACGTGGGTATCAAAAACAATGCGCCCGGCCACCCAGCCATTCGGGGTCAGTATCCGGCCAACGCGTTGATCTTCACTCATCGGTTTTGCCACACAATCGTTTCATCAGGTGCCCGGCCCTGCGCGAGCATCAGGGCACCATGAATGGGGTCTTCCTGTGGATTGCGCACCCAATTGCGCAAGCGGTCCGGCAGGAACGGATCCAAAGGTTCGGCCAGTCCGCCCACGAGTGCAAGAGGGACATTTCGGCCCGGATCGAGAGCTTCGGCGAGCGCATCGATCTCCCGTCCGGCTTCCGTGACGATCGCCATCGCGGCTGTGTCACCGTCGCCCGCACAGTCGAGCACCAAAGGCGCCAATTCGGCAAACTGTGCCGGTTCGGACCGCCAGAGCCATGCCAGCATTTCATGTCGGGTCGCACCACAGATATTTGCCACGGTGCGATGCAGGTCCGTTGCGCGCCGGCTGTGACGGGCGTCGAGCACGCGAACTGTCTGCATGATCGCCTGTCGGCCAATCCATGCGCCACTGCCTTCATCTCCAACCTGAAAGCCCCAGCCCCCGACCAGACGGCAGCGACCCGCCGCCTCGATCCGATATCCAACGCTGCCCGTCCCCACAATCACAATGGCACCAGGTGCGCCACCATGGGCGCCCAAGGCCGCAATATAGGCATCGGTTGAGACACGCAGGCCACCAACAGCCGGTGCTGCGGCCTTGAACAAATCACGCTGGGCGGAATTGTTGGCTCCCGCCAGTCCAATGCCAAAGTGAATTCCGGTGAGATCACCAACCTCGAGCGAAACCGCCCGGGCCAGGTTCTCGAGAACTGCAAGAATTTCCTGCCAGGCCCCCGCACCGCGGATCGTCAGGCTGGTCGGTCCCCCGACCGACAGGCCAAGTCTCTGGCCGGCCCCATCATAAAGCGCGACCCGGGTGTGGCTGGCACCACCATCGACACAACAAAACAAGCGAGAATCCATAGGTATTTGGTCTTCCAATCGGGTTTCGCTGCTATTCTACACCAGCGCAGGCTGCGCCGTCGTTTCCGACAAGGACGGCGCGGGCGCATGTGTTATTCAAAAACGTTGATTGCAGCCAACAGGCCCCATGCGCAAGACCGAAGAATTTTCTGAAGATTATCGTGACCTGGAAACCCGGGAGAGCGCGGACATCCTGACTGCGATTCTCGACGCGCAGGAGCGCGGTCTCGCGTCCCTCAAACCCGCGATCCCCGCACTTGCCGCGGCCGCCGACGCCGCCGCTGAACGCCTGCGCGCAGACCCCAAAGGACGGCTCATCTATGCCGGTGCGGGAACATCTGCCCGGCTGGGTGTTCAGGATGGTGTTGAGCTAGTTCCCACCTTTGGGTGGCCCGAAAGCCGACTCGCCTATCTGATCGCCGGTGGTCCTGCTGCACTGACGCGAACGCAGGAAGGTGCGGAGGATGACGTCAATCAGGCGATGGCCGATGCCCGCGCGCTTCTGCTGCGCGAAAGTGATGTGTGCATCGCCCTGTCGGCCAGCGGTATCACGCCCTATGCCATCACCGCAGCAAACGCAGCACGTACCGGTGGCGCTTTGACAATCGGTATCGCCAACAATGCCGGGGCACCACTACTGGCGTCTGTCGATCACGCCATTCTGCTAGAATCGGGTCCCGAACCGATCGGCGGCTCGACCCGCATGTCCGCGGGGACCGCGCAGAAAATTGCACTGAACCTGTTTTCGACTTTGACCATGATCCGACTGGGCCGCGTCTATCGCGGCATGATGGTCGATGTCATTGCCTCCAATGCCAAGCTGCGAAAACGTGCCATTCGTATTGTCGCGGAAGGCTCTGACACAGACGCCGAGACCGCTCGTGCGGCGCTGGAGACAACCGACTATGCCGTGAAGCCCGCGATCCTGGTCGCCCAAGGCATCAGCACAGACGAAGCTGCAGAGCTTCTTGAAACCCATCATGGCGATCTGCACGCCGTGCTGGCAGCACGGACCGCCCAATAAATTCCCATGTCCGATCTCAATCCGTTTCGCATTTCCTGGAACCGGAATACGCGCAGTCAGTGGGACGGCATGCTGGCGGCGTGCAAACGACCCAGCCTGACCCAGACATCCACCTATGCCCTTGCGATGCACCAGTTGCAGGGGATGAAGGCGGATCTCGGCGTGATCCGTTTCGACAACAAACCCATCGGCATGGTCGTGGCGCACGGCAAACCGGCTCTGGGAACACCGGGCAGTCAGACGATCTATCGCGGACCGCTTTGGGTCCACGACGAAATTCCCGGCGAAATGCAAAAGCTGGCCCTTGAACTTCTGCGCAAGCGGTTCCGTCTGCGCAATGCGCGCCCCGTGACATTCCACCCGGAGCTGACAAATACAGCCGCCCATCATGAGCAACTGCTGGACGCCGGATTCAAGCGCATCGCCGAAGGTTACGAGACCATCTGGCTGGATCTGGCGCCCTCACTCGATGATCTGCGGGCCGGCCAACGCCAGAACTGGCGCAACAGTCTGGTGCAGGGTGAGCGCGCAGGCCTGACCATCATTGATGATCCGAATTGTGAACGCCTCGACTGGCTGATCACGCAGCATTCCGAACATATGGAACTGGGTGGCTTTCGGGGTGCTTCAGGCGAACTGCTCGAAGCCCTTCACGCGCACAGCAATGAGACAACCGGACTCCATCTGCTGGCCGCCGAACAGAGCGGTGAACCTGTCGCCGGTCTGCTTCTTGCCCGGCATGGCACAGCGGCCACTTATCTGGTCGGCTGGACCGGCGAAGCCGGACGTGACGCACGCGCCACCCATGTCCTGCTCTGGGAAGCCGTCCAGCGCCTCAAGGCAGCAGGTACAGCGTGGTTTGATCTGGGTGGCATCAATATCGATGCGCCCGGCGTGGCCCGCTTCAAGCGCGGTCTGGGCGGCGAAGAAACAACGCTCGTCGGGGGCTATATTTAGCCTAGGCGGCGGCCGTCTCATGTTCGGGACGCACAAACTCCGCAGCCGTCTGCACCAGCGTCACGGCTTCAGCGGCTGAGCCATCAAATCCCGGTGCATTTTCTGATAAATAGCGCCGCCATGCGCGCGCACCTGGCAGGCCATTGAACAGCCCGAGGATATGCCGCGTGATGCCGATCAGATGGGTTCCCGATGCGATCTCTCGCTCGATATAGGGCAGATACGCGTCCACAATCTCGTGCCGGGTCCGCACCGGCGCCCCGTCGTCATAGAATTGCTGATCCACGCCAGCCAGAACATAAGGGTTCTGATAGGCCACACGCCCCAGCATCACCCCATCGACATGTTCGAGATGGGTGCTGGTTTCACCCAACGTCTCAATCCCACCATTGATCGAAATATGCAGATCGGGTCGTTCAGCTTTCAGGCGATAGACCAGATCATAGTGCAGCGGCGGCACTTCACGGTTTTCCCGCGGGCTCAAACCCTGCAGCCATGCCTTACGAGCATGCACGATGAACTGCGCGCAGCCAGCAGCGGCCACAGTGTCGACAAAACCGATGAGGGTTTCCCATTCCGGCTGGTCGTCAATGGCAATCCGGTGCTTGACCGTGACCGGCACATCAACAGCCGCGCGCATCGCCGCAACACTAAGCGCAACCAAATCCGGTTCGGCCATCAGGCAAGCCCCGAAACGACCGGACTGCACCCGGTCGGACGGACATCCGACGTTCAGATTGATTTCGTCATAACCAAGATCGGCACCAATCCGGGCGCATTCCGCCAACGCGTCGGGCTCCGACCCCCCGAGTTGCAGGGCGACGGGATGTTCAGTTGGATCAAACTTCAAAAAACGTGCGCGGTCTCCGAAGAGGATTGCCCCCGTCGTCACCATCTCGGTGTACAGGCGCGCATGCTGGCTGATCTGGCGCAGGAAGAACCGCTCATGGCGATCCGTCCAGTCCATCATCGGGGCAACGGAAAGCGGCCCGGGCTTGGAATGGGGTGTCACGGCACTCATAGGCGCCGTCTTACGTCATTTTCTAAAAAAAATTAAGCCGAAGAATTCAGTCGCGCAGAAACTAGGATTTCAGCTTTCGGCGGGTCTGGGTCGTCCAGACACGCAAATCGATCAGCACTTTCCCGACCGCCGCAAAGACAAGGATACAGAGCAGCACCTTCGTGACCGGCTCCATTGTCCCCTCGATCAGCAGCACATGGATGATCGTGCCCACGACGGTAATCGCCGCCAGTGAGGTATGACCGAGGCGCCAGACCCACCATTTCAGACGCAGCCGCCGCAGGGTCAGGGCGAAGAGCGCCGCACCAAACACTGCCCACATGGCGATTACGCCCCAGACGGAGAAGGACGTTGCCGAGCGAAACAGAAGGGCGTCCAGCACGTCCGGCGGGCTCGTGATCCAGAGCCCCCCGACATGGACCACCACCGCCAAAACCAGCGTCGAACCAACCCAGCGATGCAATCGCCGGTGGCTTCGGGTAGACAATTCGGGAATATAGCCGCCGGCCAGGATCGGCTGAAAAAGCAGCAGCCCCATGCCCAGAATTCCGGCGAACCCGGCGATAATGTAGATCGGCTCCCGCCAGGCCAGCAGCGGGCTGAACGCTGCAGCGGTAATCGGCACAGCGACAGCGATCAGGAGAGCAGCCCAGATCAGCGGCCCGGAAACCCGGCGCCGGTCTGTCTTATTCATCGCGGTCAGACTGGCAGAAGTACAAAGTCGGCATGCAGGGTCGTATCGCTGGAACTCGCCATGACCGGGCGCAGGAACACGGTTTTAAAATCTTCGCTGTCATAGGCGAGATGGCCGTGCGCCTGGCCGAAAGCCGGAACGATTTGCGGCATCTCCAGACGGAATTCTCCATTCGCATCTGTCAGGGTTGCGCCGTGGCTGTGCGCGTCACGTTCATGACCTTCGGTCGTATGCGCCCAAATCTGAATGCGTTGTCCAGGGAGGGGCGTGCCATCGCCCGCACGGCGCACGGTTCCCGTCATCCAGAAACCACCGCCCCCAATCCGTTCGACGATCGGCGCATTGGGAAGATAGTTATTGGCGCCTCCGCGCATTGTGCGTGTTGGCGCGAGCCCGTTGGCGCGGGCCGGCACCAGCAGTCCTGACGCACCTGTCATCACGGCAGCGACACCTGTGGCAAGGACAGTCCTTCGGGTCAGTGCGTTCTTGGACATATTGACCTCTCCACCTTCAAAGCGGCGGCGCGACCGGCCACCAACGGTAAAATCTCTCGAACTGCTATGCACCACTAGATAAGGAAGCTCCAGTCCACGGTAAACATCTTTCACGCTCTCGTGATCTCGTGACACGGCCAAGGCAGCCCGGTCCATCAACAGCAGGCGTGATGTGATACATTCAGGACTTGAACTCCGTCACCCACAACTGACGAAACACGCCATGACCGATCCGATTGCCTCCCTGATTGAACATCTGCCCAAGGCGGAGCTACATCTTCACATCGAGGGCACGCTGGAACCAGAAATGATGCTGGCACTGGCCCAGCGCAACGGAATCGAACTGCCCTATGCCTCAGTTGAAGAAATTCACGCGGCTTATGAGTTTGATGGGCTGCAGGACTTTCTCGACCTCTACTACGCGGGCATGTCGGTCCTGATCGAAGAACGGGATTTCCATGATCTCACACGCGCCTATCTCGATAAGGTCGCTGATCAGGGTGTGACCCATGTGGAAATTTTCTTCGACCCTCAGGCACATACAGATCGCGGTATCGCTTTTGAAACTGTCCTCAGCGGCATTCTAAGCGCGCTGGAATCCGGCGTGCGCGAATTGGGAATCACGTCAAAGCTGATCATGTGCTTCCTGCGGCATTTGCCCGAGGAACAGGCCTTCGATGCGCTGGCCTGCGCTTGCCGCCACAAAGACCATATCCACGCCGTCGGACTGGATTCCGGAGAAGCCGGGAACCCACCCGAAAAATTCGCCCGGGTCTATGAGGCTGCCCGCAAAGAAGGCTTCCTCGCTGTTGCCCATGCCGGTGAAGAAGGTCCGGCGGCATACGTCAAAGACGCGCTCGATATCCTGAAAGTCTCCCGGGTCGATCACGGCAACCATGCGCTTGATGATCCGCAGCTTGTCGCGCGGCTGGCGCGCGAAAAGATACCGCTGACCATGTGTCCGCTTTCGAATCTGCGCCTGAAAGGCATTCCCGATCTGGCCGCACACCCGATCAAGAGAGCCCTGGATGCGGGTCTGCTCGCAACCGTGAACTCGGACGACCCGTCCTATTTTGGCGGGTACATCAACGACAACTACATCGCGGTCAGCAACGCTGTCGGCCTGTCACCCGACGAAATCATCACGCTGGCGAAGAACTCCTTTGCGGGATCGTTTCTCAGCGACCGCGAGAAACAGGCACAACTGGACGCCGTCGATCGGTATGTCGAAAAACTTTGAATCGACCCCTTATAATTAGATATACCTAATATTATATGTCTCTTATGTTCAACGCCTACGCGCTACATGGAGACGCATCATGAAAACCCTACTCGCTTCCGCAGCTATTCTTTCGCTCCTCGCCGCCGGCTCTGCCGTGGCTGGCAGCAAAATGTCCGGTGATCACCGAGATGACCACCCGCATATGCAAATGTCTGATTCCGAGCATGACAAGGGATACCCCGGCAAAGGTCGCGGATATGACAAATATGACGATGATGACGACCGCTCCGAACGCATGCAGGGTCGCCATGACGACGACGACCGGGAGCATGCCAATCGCGGCCAGGGCGGCTTCAACCGCATGGACACGAACGGCGACGGCATGATTGACCGTGAAGAGTTCACAGCGCACATGCAGGATCACGACCGCTCGTAACGGTTCATCGTTCAACCGGGCGCGCTGTCTGACCGCCTAAGCGTCGAAGGTCAGCGCCCCGGGATGACGAATGGTCAGCTCACGGGCCTCGGCAAATGTCTGGGTACCGATCTGACGCAGGGCTGCCGAAATCTCTTCGGCAAAGAAGTCCGCGACAAATCCCGGACCCGCTGATGCAAGCGCTCCCAGCCCATACATGAATGGCCGTCCGGAGAACACGAAGTCGGCGCCCAGTGCCATCGCGCGGACGACATCGATACCGCTGCGCACACCGCTGTCAAACATCACTTTCGATTTTGAACCCACCGCATCAACGATTGCCGGTAGCGCATCGATCGCCGGGGGCGCAGCTTCGAGCTGACGGCCACCGTGGTTGGAGACGACCACGCCATCCGCGCCTGCGCCCACAGCCATCTCGGCATCTCCGGGGTGCAACAGGCCCTTGACGACCAGCGCACCGGGCCACGCGTCCCGGAATTTCTTCACTTCATCCCAGGTAAACGACCCACCGGATTCACGGCGCACAAAGGCCGTGACCTCCTTCATGGTCGCATTGTCACCCGCATAAGGCTTGTAGTTGGCAAAGCCGTCCATGCCATGGCGGAAATAGGCCGCCAGCCAGACGGGGTGCTTGAGAACCTCCGACACGGTCTGGACGCTGTGCCGATATGGGATCATCAGGCGTCCCCGTAATTCACGTGGCCGCTTGGTGCGCGCCGGGACATCCAGGGTCAGCACCAGCACATTCACACCCGCCTCTTTCGCGCGACGCGCCATGTCCAGATTAACCGCCAGTTCGTCCTTGGCGACCCGGTAAAGCTGGAACCACAAATTGTTCGGTGCCTCCCTGGCGCAGTCCTCAACCGTCGCACCTGCGACCCCACCGAGTACAAGCGGGATGTTGTGGGCTTTTGCAGCACGTGCGAAATCGAGTTCGCCGCCGGGCCGCACCAGACTGGGAATACCCATTGGGGCAATGCCAACGGGAATTGAATAGGTGTGTCCAAACAGCTCGGTTTCGGTGTTGGCTTTGTAGTTCTCAACCCCGTAGCGCGGCACGATCTCCACCGCATCGAGGGCAGACGCGTTGGTTTTCATGTTGTGCTCGCTCGCCCCGGCAGCCCCGTCCACATAGTCGAAGGCAAAACGCGGTGTTCGCTTGCGCGCACGAACGCGCAAATCTTCAATGGTCGGGTAGTCGAGCTTCCAACGAGCCGTTTTGGATTCGAATGCGTTCATTTTTCAGCCGTCAGTCAGTTGCAACAAGTATGGGACGCGTCAGATTTGACAGACTTTGAACTTGACGGCCATCGGCATCAAAATTCGCATCATCCAGCCAGGTTTCAAAGGCCCTTTTCAAGGCCGGCCACTCCCCATCGATACAGGCATACCAAGCAGAATCGCGGTTCTCTCCGCGCACCACCATGTGCTGGCGGAAAATACCCTCATAGGAAAATCCGAAACGCTGGGCAGCGGCCTGGGAAGGCGCATTGAGCATATTGCACTTCCACTCATAACGGCGGTATCCCGCGTCGAACGCGTGGCGCATCATCAGATACATGGCCTCGCTCGCGATCCGGGACCTCTGCATCACCGGTGCAAAATGAACATGGCCGACCTCGATGGTGCCGTAGGCCCGGTTGATATTGAGGTAACTGGCCAGCCCGACCGCTTTGCCCGTTGCCACATCCACAAAGGCGAAGAACAGCGGATTGTCCGACAGGCAGGTCGCACGGATCCAGTCGTCGAATGCATCGCGCGTGTCGAAAGGCCCATAAGGCAGATAGCTCCAGCCCGCATCAGCTCCCTCCACCGTGAAGGCCTGGTACAAGGCCTCGGCGTGGTCTTCAATTCGCAACGGCTCAGCGCGGCAAACACGGCCCACCAGAACCTCGCGCGCGGGCCCTTCGGGCGGCGTCCAGTCCGGAATCGGAAACCCGACCACCTGCCCCAAATCGTTTGTGTACGTCGTCACTTGGCCCCCCGCCCGCACATTCGTGCCCGAACGAATAATCTGGTATCTGCACATACCTGCTTTACCACGCGAATATCCAGCCGGTAAGAATTGTCGCGAACCATGGCCGCTGTTATCTTGCCCGTTCCTGCAGGGCGGCGAGGGACGCGGCTCACGAGAAGCTCAAGGCTCCATTTATGAAGATCAGCAGATCCCTTTCCGAACGGCTCATCCAGCGGTTCTTCTATAAGTACTACTCGCGCAACCTGCTCTATGAGTTGCAACTGCGCGCACGCGACGAAGCCGCCGACTATGTGCAGGCGCATATGGCCGAAGCCCAGATCTTCCAGCTACACCAGCAGATCGTTGAACACGCCGTCAGCAACGCCTCCATCGACGGCATGTTTCTGGAGTTCGGTGTGGCGACCGGCAACACATTGCGCGAGATCGCCTCACACGCCCCCGCGGGAAAAACCGTCTATGGCTTTGACAGCTTCTCCGGCCTGCCCGGGGACTGGACCGGCCATGTGGAAACCGCCGGTGCGTTCAAGCAGAAGGCGATCCCGAAGGTTCCCGCCAATGTGCAGCTGGTCCGTGGCTATTTCGATGACAGCCTCCCCGACTTCATGCAGGCCCATGAAGGCCCCGTCAGCTTCGTCCATATCGACTGCGATCTCTACAGTTCGACGGTCACGATCCTCGACAATATCGGCGACCGGCTGCAGCCTGGCACCCATGTGCTGTTCGACGAATATTTCAACTATCCCAGCTGGAAGCAGCACGAACACAAGGCCTGGGCCGAGTTCTGCGCCGCCCATGGCGTGAACTACACCTATCTGGGCTTCACCGCACTCGATGGACGGGTGTTGGTGCGGGTGGACTGACCCGCACCGTCCCGAGAGCACGGAGCCATCCTAAGCATCCTTCGAGACGGCGCTTTGCGCCTCCTCAGGATGAGGGTCTGCATTGTACTCGAACCTCATCCTGAGGAGGGCCGAAGGCCCGTCTCGAAGGATGCTGACCTGCCCTACTGCTTTTTCTTCTTTGCAGCCGATTTCGGCGGCACCACCGGCAGCATCACGTAGCTGGGATGGTTCGGACCGGTGTGGACTGTCACATCACCCCCAAAGATTTTCTTCGGGCGGTCCTTTGGATCGTCATGCAGGAAGGGGCCGCAGCCATCAAGCGGATGGGCGAAGTTCGACAGGTTCAGCGGCTCACCGGAATAAACATAATCCTTGCCGCGAACCGTCAATGCCAGCCGGTATCCGGCGGGCACAACCACGCAAGTCGGCCAGATTTCGATATCCAGTTCATAGATGCTGCCCGGCTTGAGGGGTTGCTTTTCGTCATGGCTGTGCCACGGACGCCACGGCTTGGACATCTTCTTGTCGAGCTTGCGGTGCGAAGCCCGCAGCCAACCCTGCGCGATCGGCGTGTGCGGATCGACAGTCCCCTTGAAGGTCACTTCCTTCATATCCGGGGTGAACAGCCGGACCACGAGGAACAGATCGGCATCCACCGTCGAGGACGAGACAAACAGCTTTGAGGCCAGCGGGCCGGTGATCTCGGTATCTTCATCCATGGGCGGCAGGAAGAACGTCGCGCCGTCTCCCATACCCGCATAGGTGATCTTGCCCTTCTTGGCCGGGGCTTTTGGTTCAAGGCTCATATGAGCGGTATCGAGGAATTTCTTCGTCCACTTGGTGCGCTTGATCGGCCATTCGTTCTCAGTCCGCTCGACAAATTTCTCGCCCACATGGCGGACCTTGAGAAGCACCGGTGGCTTTTTCTCCCAACCGTTCTTCTCACCCTTCAGGTAATGCCCGAAGAACTGCTTCTGCATCTGCACGCCATAGGGGGTGTAGAACTCGGTCCAGTGCTCAAGCCCATGGGCTTCGAGCCATTTCTCCTTCGAACCGGCCTGATAGAAGCCCTCGTAATTGCCCCGCGGATGCAGCCCCTGCCCGCCCCAGCTGGCCGGGGATAGCAATGGTACCTTGATCTTCTTGAGGTCGGGCTGACGCGGCTGATACCAGTCATCCAGCATCTCGCGCGAGCGGATGTCATGGCCCATATCGGTGCGGTTCTTTTTCAACTGCGCCGCAGTAAACGTCGGCGGGCCGGCCACGGGATCGCCGTGGACCCAGCTGCGATAGCCTTTCGTGCCGACGCCATACTGCACCGGCTGCACCTGCATCCGGTACCAGCTGTCGATGAAGGTGCACAGGATACCGCCGTGGCGAGAAAACTCCCGGTAATAATCATTCGCGCCCTCCCAGGCGCACATGGCCGCCAGATGCTTGGGCTGACGTTCAGCCACCCACCACTGGTTCATCCCGTAATAGGAGATGCCGTTCAGGCCGACCTTTCCGTTGGACCAGTCGCGCGTTCCCGCCCATTCGATGCACTCCACGAAGTCATCGGTTTCCTGAGGCGACCACGGGTCCATGTAACCTTCCGAACGCGCCGCGCCACGGCTGTCGACCCGCACACAGGCATACCCGTCTGGCACCCATTGTTCGGGATCCACGGTCTCCCAGCTCTGATACTTGTTGGTCGATCCCTTGATGGCATCGGGGTGGTCGCCGGTGAACAGCTTCCACGTGGTGGCGTATAGCTCATCCTGCCACGCCAGACCCTTGCCATAGGGGCCCATGGTCATGATGATCGGGAACTTGCCCTTCTTGTTGGGGCGATAGACATCGGCGCGCAGGACGGTTCCGTCCGCCATCGCGATCGGCAGGTCCCAGTCGATCCGCATCCCGTCGCGGATTTCGGTCCATGAGCCGTCTTTGGCTTTGTTCTTTGGCTTGCGCACTGACGTTTTTGGCATCTACTCGTCCCACCTGTTCGTGTTTTCGAATTTCCACCAATGTGGCCGATTTTCGGGGGTGAAATCAATTCGGGCGAGGCGACAACTTATTCACAGCGATGCGCCATCGGCGCTACCATGCCCGGGCCCCAAACCACCGCGGGCAAGGTGCCCCGTTTTTATCTCCGAAGGACCACCCATGACCCGGACATTCCCACGCCTGTTCGCCACCACCCTGGTACTTCTGGCCACCATGACACTGCCCTCGCTGGCCCATGAACACGCAAAACCCATCGGTGATGCCAT
>ENA-UOXV01000172-UOXV01000172.1-marine-metagenome-genome-assembly--contig:-NODE-172-length-86721-cov-9.706252_pt1 | contig 86721 bp, 74 predicted proteins | sample MGYA00238165_ERZ766961 | MGnify/ENA primary metagenome ERZ766961 (study PRJEB28924, sample SAMN03173240) | marine metagenome | biome: Marine; feature: Water; material: Subsurface seawater | place: North...
CGACTCAAACTCGCGTTCCTTTGGAGTGTGGGTTCGATTCCCACTCCGGGTACAATCACAAAACGGATGTTGCGTGGCTTGACGTTGAATTTTCAAGCGCGCAGACATTCTGAAGGAAGAGTCCCCGCATGGATTGCGGTGATTTTGTGAAATTCACAGCAGGTTTAATCAATGTGACGGATGGGCGTAACCCCCAACGGCTTGATGGGGATTGAGGTTAGTTCCCTTGTGCTTTGATGCCTTTCTTGCATGTTCTACTTTTAAATGAGCAAACCACGTTTCGCTCAGGCATAAGAGTTGCCTGCGCGGACACTGATTATCAGAGAAGTTGATTCATCACTCATCAGAGGTTCATCCTTTAGCATACGTAGAAGAGGGCGCTACAATAGGTGCGAACACGCACGTTGGGCCGTTTTGTATTGTAAGAGCAGGGGCTACGATTGGCAAGGACTGCAAATTCACCGCCTACTGTGAGATTCGAGAGAATGTTGTAATCGGAGATCGTGTGGGGTTTGGAAGCCGCTGTACGATATCTGCCAACGCAGAAATTGGCAATGATGTGGTCATTAAATATGCCTTTGTTCTCACGGACACGCCAGATCTCAATGAGGGCGACAAAAAGAGTGTGGGTGCGATTGGTTCTGGAACCATGATTGGTGCAAATGTCACCTTGATGCCGGGCTTCAGCATCGGTGAGAATTGCATTATTGGTGCCTGTTCCCAGGTTCGAAGCGACGTTCCTGATGGGGAAGTGTGGTTTGGGTCTCCGGCGAAGTTCTACAAGCGAAATGCGGATTGATGGTCTCCCGTGAGTCATTGTCACCCGGAGTGAATAGACTGTCTGTCTTGCCCAATGCGGGTGAGGGTTGTGCAACGTATTACGCGGGGTCGGACGTGAATCACGTCTCTCATTTGAGGGATTGTGTCCTTATTGTTGGTCCAGATTTCAAGGATGAATTACCCAGTCATCGGAAGGTTTTGGTGATCCGCACGCCGGCAGCTCAAGAGGCATTTTACCGATTGAGTGCTGAGTTCAAGGAGGATTATTTGGAATCCGAGAAGTTGGAATTGAGGGGAGGCGCTTGGGTACACCCAGAGGCGGAACTGGGTGAACGGGTCCTCATTGGTCACGGTGCGGTGATTGGGCCATGTGAGATTAAGGACGATGTGGTTATTGGACCGCAGGCGGTCATTTATGCGAAAAGCAAGATTGAGAAAGGCACCAGCATTGGCGCGTCGACAGTTGTAGGTGTCGCTGGAATGATGTGGGTTTGGGGAGGAACTGACCGCAGGGAGAAGGTGTTCCTAGAACAGTTGGGTTCCGTCAAGATTGGTGAGGGATGTCGTTTGGGCAGCAACATTTCGGTTGTTCGGGGGAATGCGAATGAAGAAACAGTGATTGAAAACGGGGTGTGCATTGCGCATGGGTCCATGATTGGGCACGGGTGTCAGCTGGGCGAGAATGCGCACTTGGCCAACAACGTTTCTTTGGGTGGTGGCGTGCGGTTGGGTCACTCCACCTTTCTTGGATGCGGCAGCGCGGTTGCTCCGGGGAAGAAGTTGGGGGCCGGCTCCATATTGGGCGCGGGCTCAACTTTGGTGAGTACTTCAGAGGAGACTGGTGTATATGTGGGGACACCCGCCAAGTTTAAGCATGCCCCCAAGCGCAACATGAGTGGTGTGCCCAATTGGAAGTAAAACCCGGCATCAGCCGAAAAGCCGAACGTATTGGGCGTTGCACACATCTTCTCCATAGAGTTCCAATACCAAAGCGGCATTTCCTGTTCCGGCGGCTATGAGTCTATCGTGTTCTGAACGGGAGAAATTTCTGCAGTCCCCTATGGCTATGCCCTGTTGGGTTAGCTGCTGGTAAGAGGGGTTTTCAGGGTGCAGGAAAACGGGCTTGCCTTGAAGCAGGAACGACCGGATGTTGGCGAGACCTTGCTGACGGATGTTGGGAAACACGCCCGCATCCATCTGATCAATGTGGTGCATGAATTCCTTGATGGGAATGCGCTCTGTTATCCATGTGAGGTCTTTACGTTTTAGGGTCTGCTTTTGTAGCCACTGGCTGTATTGCATGTCGCCATACGAAACGGGCGCATGGTAGCTGACGTTGTTGCGTTCGGGTGTGCTTTTGAGAAAATCCATGTGGTTCACAGATGGAAAAGCACAGTGACCCAATTGGACAGATAGGGTGGAGCTTTCTTTTTTGACAGGGGCAGCCCGGGGTATGTTGAAGTCTGCCGCGGCCTTGCCGTACCAAAAAGGTTCGAACCGGGCCTTGCAGGAAGGAATGAGGCTTTGGATCAGATTGAATTCTATGGGATTGCCCCACAAAATGGCGTCTACCTGGCCAAGGGCTTTGTACCAGGCACGCTGATGAATCAATTTATATCCTATAGACCGCGCCAAGTCGGAGATGTTGAAGAAGAAGTAAGGCTTCGTTTCAGGGCCTATGGGGTCGTATTGCACGAGCGGATTGCGGTAGACGTCGGCACCATAGAAGACCCAATTGATGCGCACGTCGGGGTGCTTCATGAGCCAGTGACAAACCATGGGCAGGAGGAAGTGGACATATATACGGTCGAACTTGGCAGGGTCTGGAGTGAAGGTGTCTTTGAGATTGGTGTAGGGCAGGTTTTTTTTGGCCAACCGCTTGTCTGGCTTTTTGCCGACCAGCATGATGTTGTTCTTTTCCTGCAGCGACAATGCTTCTATGCGTTCCGTGAAACAGTCTGCAAAGCCCATGTCGGCTATGAGGTGGAGATGGGGTTTTGCCATGCCGTTGAAGGTGGGTGTTCGACGGGACGCAAGATGGAGTCAGCCGCCCTATTGACTGCGAATGTCATTAATTTGGAGCATGCGAACGTCAGCTTCTTGAGCGTAGAGCTGGCGCGGCTTGGAGGCCATATATACCGTGCCATGTGACAGACGCCTTGTTACATCGCCGTTCACAACCCCTTTTGTATCCTTTCAGTGTGTATTGACGCATTTTGCGCTGTGCTTGTCTGACGGCAAGGAAAAGAGGAAATTGAGCGCATGCTGACGAAAAAGGCCCAATATGCGTTTCGTGCTCTGACTGTGCTCGCCAAGCGCCAGCACCAAGCTTTAGAAGAAGGTCTCCCCGATTGGTTGAGTGCCAAAGAGATTTGTGCTGCTTCACCGATGAGCATTAAGTTCTTGGAGCAAATCTTGGTGGAGTTGAGGGCTGGTGGGGTGGTGAAGAGTCGGCGGGGACCTCGTGGCGGTCATGCGCTGAGTGTGCCAGCCAATGATGTGGTCTTGGCCAAGGTGATGCGCATGATAGATGGGCCGATCGCGCCATTGGCCTGTGTGAGCTTGCATTACTATGAGCGGTGTGAAGATTGTGTGGAAGAGGACTGTGGCTTACATCGCATGATGGTCGATGTAAGGGACGCCCAATTGGGGGTTTTGGAACAGCGGACTTTGCAAGACTTAATAATCCACACTTAACAGGTGGGGTTTGTGTGTCATGTTTACATTTGTGGCATGACCAGTCAACCACTGTTTGGACAACCCTTGGCGCTAATAGATCGTATTGTGGAAGTTCTTGGGGACGAAGCCACTAAGGAGGATGCCGTGCTGACCACTTCATTCAGCATGGAAGATCAAGTGCTGACATGGGCTGTTTTAGAGGCGGGCTTGGACATAGACCTGGTGTCATTGGATACGGGGTGTTTGTTTCCAGCAACACTGCAAACGTGGAAGGATACCGAACGGTTCTTCGGGGTAGAAATCCGCGCGTTACGCCCTGATTCGGGTGCCTTGGATTCAGCGGGTTTGTCTCAGATCTATGCGAGCACGGAAGGCAGAAAAGCGTGTTGCAACGCGCGGAAGATCATGCCATTGAAAGCCGCCTGTGCAGGCAAGAAGTGGTGGCTCACGGGACTGAGGCAAGCGCAAAGTGAAAACCGGCAGTCTTTTCAGCACATTGAGGAGGCCCCGGCCTGGGGCTTGCGGAAATTCCACCCGCTTCTTGAGTGGGATGATGCTGCCGTGGAGGCCTTGGTATCGTCTTCGGGTGTTCCGGTGAACCCCTTGTATCAGTTGGGCTATTCGAGCATAGGCTGTGCGCCGTGCACGCGTCCTGTACTTCCGGGTGAGGATGCTCGAGCGGGCCGTTGGTGGTGGGAGTCTTCCGCCAAAGAATGTGGGTTGCACCGGAGTTGACCTCGGGGTGTTGGATCGCGCGTGCCGAAGGAGCCAGCGTTTACGTCAGTTGAACAGCCTTTGATAGTGTTCGCGGCAGGCCGCTTCACCGCCGTATTCGCTGAAGGCGGCTTTGTTCTGTTCTGCTAAGGATTTCAATCTGTGGTATTCTTCGACGGAGAAAGCGTCGGTGCGGCCAATTTCGATACCAATGCTTTTATAGTACGCCGTGGTGGGGCTGTCGGGGTGAAGGAATACAGGCTTGCCTTGGCGGATGAACATCTTGATGTTGTTCAGCCCCTGTTGTCGTGCATTGGGGAAGACGCCGGCGTCCATTTGATCGATGTGCCTCATATATGCTTCAATGGGCAGGCGGTGCATCATCCAGTGCAGGTCCGTTCTGTTTTGGGCCTGCTTTTTGACCCACAAGGCATATTTGGAATCTCCGTATGATAGGGGCACGTGAAACTCAACCCCGGCCTGTGGTGCGCATGCTTTCAGGAAGTCCATATGGTTCACGGAGGGAAAGGCGCAGTGTCCGAGTTGCACCGACAATGGGCCTTGTTTGGATGGTGGAACAACAGGGGGTTTGGGTCCTGCGTCGGCGAGACCTTTGCCATAGAAGAAGGTTTCCATCTTGGCTTGGGGAACGGCCACAAGGCTCTTGATCAGCTCGAACTCCACGGGGTTGTGCGTGAGTATGCTCTCCACTTGGAGGAGTGCCTTTTTCCAAGCCCGCCGGTGGATCAAATGGTACCCGACGTTCCTTTTCAGGTCGTCCAAATTCAAGGAAAAGTAACGCTTGGTTTCCGGCCCTATGGGGTCATAGCCTACCAGCGGATTGCGGTAGACTTCCGCACCATAAAACATCCAGTGGATGCGCAGTTCCCGGTGTTGCTTGAGCCAATGGCAGACCATGGGCAGGAGAAAGTGTACGATGACCTTGTTGTATTCATCGGGATTCGGGGCGTGCTCGTCTTTCAGGTTGGTGTACGGGAATGCCCCTTTGGCCAGGCGTTTGTGGGGGCTTTTTCCGACCAGTATGATGTGGTTGCGATCACGCAGGTTGAATGCCTCTAGGCGCTCTGCGAAACTGTCTGCGAAGCCCATGTCTGCTAGGAGATGCAGGTTTTTTTTCGGCACGTTGGTCATGATGATGACGCAAAGTGGTGAGAGATTTTCGGGTAAGGAGAGCGTGCAGGGTACTTTCGGGTATGATTTCTCAAAGCAGGTGGACAGCGGGCCGAGGCGCCTTGGTGATGTTGGTGTTTTTGTCCTTGAACGGCGCGCTGTTTTCTCAGCCATTCATTCAGGAGCCCGTCCCACCGCCTTTGGGTTATACCGCGGACCTCATAGCGGCAGCGTTTATTGACCCCACCCCGTCGGATGACGCGGCGCAGGTGTGGGACTTTAGCGGTGTGTCAGGCAATGCGGTGGGCATGGCGGAGGTGTTTCCCGCCCCCAACTCCCCATTGGCCAAATCATTTGATGGGGCCGAATGGTGTTTGAGGAATGGGGACCAACTGAGTTTTTGGGCCGCAGTGGGGGGGGAATTCACGATTTTCGGCAATGCGAATGCGGCCAACTTTGTGACCATTCCTTTTTCCGACCCTTTGGTGCAATGGGCATACCCAATGGAATACGGAGACGCGCATGTTGACACATTCATGGCAGAAACGGTGCTTTTTGCGGAGCCTTATGGCTTGGTTGGCCAGGCATCTTTCGAGGTGGATGCTTGGGGGTCTTTGATGATGCCGGGCGCGTCTTCAAGCTTGGAAGTGTTGCGTGGGCATTATGATCAAGTGTATACGGAGTCTTATGCTGGAGACACAGCCACGTGGTCCCTGGAACAGTATTTGTTTTTCGCTCAGGATTCGGTGTTTCCCATCTTCTATCAGGAATTTCTGACCGTTACGGACAACGACGGCAACTTGCTGTTGGAGGCCTCTGACGTGGCGTGGTACAACAACGTTTTGCTCGAGGTGCCGGAAGGGCAAAGTGAACAGATTGGAAGTCCCTACCCCAATCCCGCTGTAGCGGGCGAGGTGTTGTCGTGGGACCTGCCGCCGGGTTGGTCTTGGAAGGCGGTGGATGCCGGTGGAAAGGTGCTGGGCACGGGGTCGGCAGGGGCTTTTGGCAGGACGGAGATTGAAACCGGAGGCTGGGGTGCCGGCATGGTGATTTTGGTTCCCGTTCGGGAGGACGGAAGCAGTGCGATGGTGCGCCGCGTGGTATTGAACTGATCCGCGACAGCGTTGATGGCGGAAAAAATTCCCGCACCAACAATTTGGGGCTTGACGCGCTGCGCGCTGCTCAGTAAGCGCGTTCCGTGCGCCCCTCTTTCCAATACACGAAAGCACGGTTGACCACGCGGTTGCCGCCGGCGGTGGGGAAGTTTCCGGTGAAGTACCAGTCGCCCGTGTGCTGTGGCGTGGCTTCGTGGAGGCCGGCCACACTTTGGTAGATGATCTTGACCTCAGCCTTCATGTCATCTGGGGTGAGCAGCTCGGAAATCATGGCCGATGTGTCCTCTTCGGAGAGGTTTTCATAGATGGCCTTGACCTTGTTTTGTTGCTGCTCGTAAGGCTTTTCCAACTCCGCTTTGCAGGCGGCATAAACAGACTCGATGAGGTCGCCATTGTCTCGCCGATGGTGGAGGGCAATGGCCGCTTGGAAGGCAATGAAGTCCCCCATTCGGGCCATGTCAATGCCATAACAGTCGGGGTAGCGGATTTGCGGGGCGCTGCTCACCACGACAATGCGCCGCGGATCCAGGCGGTCCAGGATGCGCAGGATGCTGCGCTTGAGGGTGGTGCCGCGGACGATGCTGTCATCGATGACCACGAGCTGGTCGTGGCCGCGCTCGATGGTGCCGTAGGTGATGTCATAGGCGTGGGTGACGAGGTCGTCCCGTGCCCCGTCATCGGCAATGAAAGTGCGGAGTTTCGCATCCTTCAAGGCGACCTTGTCGACCCGCGGACGCTCTTCCAAAATGCTTTTTACTTCGGTGGCATCGGGGGAGGATCCGAGTCCGATGATGCGCTCAATCTTGCTTTGATTCAGGTGGCTCTCAATGCCGCGCACCAAGCCGTAGAACGAAGTCTCTGCCGTATTGGGAATGAAGCTAAAAACAGTGGAGTCGATGTCGTGCTCAATGGCCTCGAGCACTTTGGGAACGAGCGACTCACCCAAAGCCTTGCGCTCCTGATAAATGTCGGCATCGTTGCCCCTCGAAAAGTAGATCCGCTCGAAGCTGCAGGCCTTGCGCTCCCCAGCGGGCCGCACTTGTTTGATGCGGGCCTCTCCGCCTTTGGTGATGATCAAGGCCTCCCCGGGCTGCAGTTCTTTGACCTCGGCGGTGGTGGTGTTGAAGGCCGTTTGGATGACGGGACGCTCCGAAGCGGCCACGACGACCTCATCGTCTTCGTACCAGAAGCAGGGCCGGATGCCATTGGGGTCGCGGGCGATGAACGCATCGCCGTGGCCGACAATCCCGCCCATGACGTAGCCGCCGTCCCATGACTCGGACGCCCGGCTGAGCACGCGTTCGATGTCCAGATGTTCTGCAATGAGCTTGCTGATTTCGGCATTTTCATGCCCCTGTTCCTTGAATTTTTGGAAGGAGGCCTCGACCTCCTCATCCAGGAAGTGGCCCACCTTTTCCAGGACGGTTACCGTGTCGGCTTTTTCCTTGGGGTGCTGGCCTAGTCCCACGAGAATATCGAAAAGCTCGTCGACGTTGGTGAGGTTGAAATTGCCGGCCAGAGCGAGGGTGCGGGTGCGCCAGTTGTTTTGCCTCAGGAAAGGGTGGACGCGCTCGATGGTGTTGCGGCCATACGTGCCGTAGCGCAGGTGGCCCAGGAACACCTCTCCGGTAAAGGCGAATTCTTTTTGCAGCCACGCCGCATCTTTTAACCGCTCGGGGTGGTGCTCCTTGGTGTCGGCAAATCGGCCCATGATTTGGGCGAAGAGGTCTTCGATGGGCTGCTTGGCGACAGAACGTGACCGGCTGAGGTAGCGGTGACCGGGAGGAACGGTCAGCTTGACATTGGCCAGGCCCACGCCGTCTTGACCGCGGTTCCGCTGTTTCTCCATCAGCAGGTACATTTTGTTTAGGCCGTAGAAGGCCGTCCCGTAGGTGTCGATGTAGTGCTGCAGGGGCTTTTTGAGCCTGAGCAAGGCGATGCCGCATTCGTGTTGGAGAAGGTCACTCATCGGGGGCCGGGCGGAGTCTGAGCACGCGAAGTTAGAGCGGTATGCAGGGAATCACTTGATGTAATCGAGATCGATGATGCTTTGCGCGGTCGCGGTTGCTGCTTCTTGGGGGGACCGGGGGTTCCAGCCGTAGCGTTTGCGGGCCAAGTCCGATGAAACTGTGGGCATGTACCCCAATTCTGCAAGGGTGCCCCGCACCGACTTCATGACGATGGCCATGGCCCTGACCACCCCGTTGGGGAGTGACCGGGTGCCCACCTTGCGTCCTTCCTGAGGAAAGGCGCCTTTGATGGTTTTGGCCAGTTCTTGGAGGGGCAATGTGCCCGCTGCTGCTGCAAACCTCTGGCCAGCCGCATGTTGGTCTTCGAGAACCGCAAAATGGAGGTCCACCACATCGCGGACATCGACCGTCGGGTACCCGAGTTTGGGGACGCCAGGAAATTCGCCCCTCATCATTTTGAGAACGACATCGCAGCTTGTTCCGGGGTCGTTGCTGTCCAATAAGGGGCCGAGGATGAACCCCGGGTTGACCGCTGAGACCGACATGTCTGGATGTTGCTTGGCCATCATCCACAGGTCCTGTTCTGCCAGGGTCTTGCTTTTGATGTAAGGCGTGAGCATGCCACCGTCGAGCTGGGTCCAGTGTTGCTCGTCAAACGCGGTTTTGTCCTTGCCATGACCATAGACGATGGCCACGGTGGATGAGGTTTGCACCAGGCGCTTTACCCCCGCTGTTGCGCAGGCTTCGAAGACGTGTTTCAGGCCTTGTCTTGCTGGGGAAATGATGTCTTGCTCATCCTTGGGCAGGTTCATGGGAAATGGGGAGGCGACATGAAGCACAGCATCGCACCCCGTCACGATGTCCACCCAACCACCTGGCGACAAGAGGTCGGCTTCGTGGAAGGTGAGTCGCGCCAACGTGGCCTCTGCTCCATCACCAAGGTGTGCGGCCAACATGGAGCGGACGCCGTCAGCGCGCTTCATGGACCTCAACGTTCCGCGCACGCGATATCCCCGGCGCAGTGCCTCCAGGGTCATGTGTCCACCGAGGAAGCCGGTGACCCCGGTAATGGCCAGGGTGGTTTGTTTGGGTGAGGTCATCCTTGTTCCGCAACGGGGAGGCGCTTGAGCCACTTGTAGTTGGCCCGGGTGAGGTACCACATCATCACCGGCACGATGACCAGCGTGAGGAACGTGGCAAACGTCAAGCCGTAAATGATGGCCCAACTCATGGGTTTCCAGAAGATGTTGTTGTCACCCCCGATGTACATCTTGGGGTCGTACTCGGCCAAGAGGCTCACAAAGTCCACGTTGATGCCAATCGCCAGCGGAAGCAGGCCCAACACCGTGGTGATGGCCGTGAGCAGCACCGGCCGAAGGCGGGTTCTTCCGCCTTGGATGATCAGCGGAACGACTTCAGAGAAGGGCAACATGTCATCTTCACCGAGGCCCAAGGCGGATTTTTTCCGCTCCATCAGCAGCTGGGTGTAGTCGATGAGCACGATGGCGTTGTTGACCACCACGCCGGCCAGCGAGATGATGCCAATCATGGTCATGATGATCACGAAATCTTGGCGGAAGACCACCAAGCCCAGGAAGACGCCGGTGAGTGAAAACAGCACGCTGAATCCGATGATGAACGGTGTGGAGATGCTGTTGAACTGCGCGACAATGATCAGGAAAATCAGGAATAAGGCGATGACCAGTGCCTTGGAGAGAAAGGCCATTTCCTTGGCTTGCTCTTCTTGTTGACCGGTGAACTCCCATTGGACGCCGGACGCGGTGGGATAGTCGCTCAGTCCCGCTTTGATGGCGGCCACGACTTCATTGGCATTGTAGCCCTCGAGGGTATTGGACGACAAGGTGACGGTTCGGTCGAGGTCCTTTCGCTTGATGGCGTTGTAGGTGGTGGACCGGCCCGCTGTTGCGACGGCTGAAATGGGCACCTCCTTGATTTGACCATCGGAGGCGCTCCGGAAGATGACCTTTTGGTTCATCAAGGCGTCTGCATTGTTTCGGTAGGCGTCTGCAAACCGGAGGTTGATGGGATAGTCGTCTTCACCATCCTTGTAGCGGCTCACTTCTCGACCAAAGAGGGCGCTGCGCAGGCCGTACCCGATTTGTTGGGTGCTCAGGCCATATCGCCGCGCCTTGTCCCTGTCGATGGTAATGGGCATTTCCGGCTTCGATTTTTCTACATCCAACTTCAGCCCCTCGATGCCTTCAATTCCCGAGGATTCGATGAAGCGCATCATGCCATCGGCGTAGGTGAGGGCAGATTCGTAGTCGGCGCTGCTGACCTCGATGTTGATGGGGAGCCCTTGTGGCGGTCCGTCCGAGTTTTTGGTCGCCCGGATGATGGCGTCGGGATAACCCTTGACCTCTTCGCGGATCGCGTTGAGTACATCCTTTGTGCTCAAGCCCATGCGGTCTTGGAACTTCACAAAGCTGACGGTGATGCGCCCTTTGTGCGGTGTGGCGCCGAGCTGCGGCCCTTCCGCAGGGTCGGAGGTGCCTTCTCCCACTTGCGCAATGACGGAGTTGGTCAAATACTGCCCCTTGGTGCCGTCGCCGCCGTCGCGCATAAACTCCGGACGGTTGATGGCGGTGAGGACCATTTGCTCCACATCCTTGGTCACCCGGTTGGTCTCTTCGATGTCGGTGCCGATGGGCATGTCGATGTAGACATTGACATACTGTGGCTCGTTCTGGGGGAAGAATTCCACCTTGGGGGGGAAGACACCGAGCAGGGCCAAAGAGGCAAACAGGAGGCCGATCATGCCATAGAAGAAGAGCCAGGGCTTGGCCCCGCGCAGGGCAAAGCGCAGAAGCCGCTCGTAGGCGTTCTCCAATGCGGGAAGCAGTGAGTTTTGGAACCAAGCTGTGGCGGGCGTGAGGGCGTAGCGGTTGACCAGGCCGATGACACCTGCCAGCACAAACAGATTGCCCAAGGTGATCCATCCGGCGACCAGAAGGAGCACGCCGAACGCAATGAGCGCTCCGGTGGTGATGAACAACCGACGCACGTTCATTTCGGCTTCTTCCACCCGCATGTACACGCTCGTCAGCACGGGGTTGATGACCAAAGCGATGAACAGGGAGGAGGACAAGACGATGATGAGGGTCATCGGCAGGTATTTCATGAACTCGCCAATGATGCCCGGCCAGATGGCCAAGGGCAAAAAGGCCGCCAACGTGGTCGCCGTAGAGGCGATGATGGGCCAGGCGACTTCGCCCACACCATAGCGCGCAGCATCAAACGGCGACATGCCCTCGTCCATCAATCGGTAGATGTTCTCGACCACCACAATGCCGTTGTCCACCAGCATGCCCAGTGCCAGCACGAGCGCAAAGAGCACCATGACATTGAAGGTGATGCCCAAGGCGCTCAGGATGGCGAAGCTGAGGAACATCGACAGCGGAATGGCAACCCCGACGAAGAGCGCGTTGCGCAGCCCAAGGAAGAAAAGCAAGACGCCGACCACCAGCAGGACACCGAGGATGATGCTGTTTTGGAGCTCATCCACTTGGGTGCGCGTCTGGTCTGATTGGTCGGAAGTGATGCTTACACTCAGGTCGGAAGGCAGGAATTCAGCCTTGGCTTCCGCGATGATGCGGTTGATTTCATCGGAGGCGATGATGAGGTTTTCTCCCGCGCGTTTTCTCACGTCCAGCGAGACCACCGGATTGCCCCACTCCCGCGCGAAACTTGTGGCCTCTTGGTCCACGAATTGGACCGTGGCGACATCGCGCAGGTAGACCGGTTGTCCACCCTCCGCTTTGATGATGATGGCCTCCAAATCGCGCGCGTCGCGGAAATCGCCGACCACCTGCACGGTCCTTCGGCGGCCATCCATCAGGATGTCACCTCCTGAAATGGACACGTTTTCTTGGCCGATGGCTTGTGCGATGTCATTGAAGCTGACCAGCATGGCTTCTGCCCTGAGGTAGTCGACTTCCACCTCCATTTCCTTGGCGTTGACGCCCCGTATTTCGGCTTCGTTGATTTGCTCGAGGTCTTCAATTTGGTCTTGAAGCCGTTCGGCGTAATCCTCCAGTTGATCGATGGGGTAATCGCCGGACAGGTTGACCTGCATCACCGGAATGAGTTCGGTGAAATTGAGGTCGAAGATGTTGGGGTCGCTTGGCAGGTCGTCCGGAAAGCTGGGGTCGCTCATGGCGATGTCCACCTTGTCTTTGACCTTGCGGAGGGCGATTTCAGGCGTGACCGAGAAATCGAACTTGATGTCAATGGCGCTGTAGCCTTGTTGGCTGGTGGAGACGATCACGTCGACCCCCGTGATGCCTTTGAGCTCCTTTTCAATGGGGCGGGTAATCAGCTTCTCGATGTCCCCGGGGCTGTTCCCAGGGTAAGGGGTGCCGATGAAGACTTCGGGCACCACCACCTCAGGAAAGCTTTCCTTGGGAACGGTGATGTAGGATGAAATACCTGCGATCAAAATGATGGCGATCAATACCGCCACGGTGGTGCGGTTTTTGATCGAAGCCGTGCTCAGGCCAAACTCCTTGGGTTGTTGTGGATCCATGGGATGGGGTCGCTGTGGGGTCGCTTTGGAGAACGGTGATTCAGCGCAGGATTTGAACAGCCTCGCCTTCCACGACTTGGCCTGCACCGCGGTCAATCACGGACATGCCGTCCGTGACGCCCGCCTCAATGAGCACGCGGTTATTGGCGGCCATGCCAACGGTAACGGGCTTGCGAACGGCTTTCCCCCCCTCGATCACATAGACAAAATCGCGCCCTTGCCGATCTTGGAGAATCAAGCCTGAGGGCAGGGAGATGGCACTGTCCAGGTGGAGGTCGTTGATTCGCATCGCGGCGAACTCATTGGGCAAGAGGTCGCCACCTTCTGGGACGGGGACCACGATTTCGAAGGTGCGGTTGGCGGGTTCGATGTACTGACCGACGCGGGCAATTTCACTGACAAGGGTGTCGCGGCCGCCCACGACAATTTCCACGCGTTGCCCTTGGGTGACTTGCCCGACATAGTGGTCGCTGACCTTGGCCCGAACGTACATGTCAGCGAGGTCGAGCACCCTGGCGACTGGGCGGCCAGGGGAGGCCATTTCGCCTTCCTTGGCAAAGATCCGGTCGACCGTTCCTGTGAAAGGCGCGGTCACTTTGCCCAAGTCCACTTGTTCGGAGAAGGCGGCGATGCTTTCCTCAAGTGCTTTGACGTTGGTGCGTGCTTCGAGCAGCTGAACTTCTGTTCCGATGCCCTGCTCCCAAAGCCGCTCTTGCCGGGCCAATACGTCTTTTCCGAGTTCGAGACGGGTCTCGAGTTCGTCTTGGTTTCGGGCAACAGCATCGTTGTCGAGTTCGAGAAGCACCTGGCCCTTGCGCACGGATTGGCCCTCCTCCACGCGGAGACGAAGCACGGTGCCTTGCGTCATGGGAAATACCTGTGCCAAGCGGTCTGTCTCCACATTTCCTTGAACGGTGAAGTAGTGATCGAAGGGTGCCGTGGAGGCTGTAAGTGTGGTCACTTTTCGGGCCTCGGGTGCAGCCGCTGTAGCCGCATCAGTTTCTGGAGTGCTGTCGGGGGCTGAGCCGCCGCAGGCTGCCAGTACGAGGGCGGGAACCGCCAGGAGGATGGATTTGCGGATCATGTCGATTAAGCGTTGAGGGAGCGTTGAAGGCGGAGGTGGGCGTTGAGCCAGCGCAGCGTGGCCTGGGTCTGGTTGGCTTGGGCATTGACCAACTGGCTTTGGGCCTGTGTCAGATCGAAACTGCTGGCCATTCCCTCTTGGAAACGGATGCGGGTGCGGTCGAGAATGCGCGCGGCGAGGTCCCGCCCGCGTTGCGCTTGGGTGCGCTGCTCCAAGGCGGAATTGTATTCCGATTGGGCGGCCCGGTATTCGAGTGTGGCCGCTTGGGTCAGTTGTTCCAAGGCGGTGGTTGCCCGGTCTCGGGTCAATTCGGCCTGGTGGATTTTTTCCTTTCCGCCAAAGCTGGACCAAATGGGAATGGACATTTGCACCCCGACCACTTGAATGGGGTACCAGTTGCCGCCTTTGAGGAAGTCAAAAGCTTCGCGTTGGGCGTTGCGTTGGTTGGTGTAGAAGGCGCCAATGCTGGGCAGACCTGCTGCTTTTTCGTTTTGAATGTTGAGTTCTGAGAGCTCTACGTTTTTGGTTTGAGACTGTATTTCAGGCAACCGCAAAACATTGAAGGGCGTGCCCAAAACAGAGGCTGCAGTGAAGGACGCAGAGAGCGATTCAAAATTGTCGGCCAGGATCACGGTGGTCTCCACCGGCATGCCGATGGTGAATTTGAGGGCGTCGAGCGCCACATCGGCCATGCTTTCAGCAGTGGTGCGTTGCTGGGCTATTTCTGATAGGGACAGCGCGAGTTGGTCGGCGTCTGTGGATTCCGCAAGCCCCTCTTTCACCAGCGCGCGGGTTTGGTCCAGTGCTGCAGAAGCCAGCGCTTCGGCTTCTTTGAGCAAGCCTACGTTTTCGTCGGCGGCCAGGGCGGCAGCATAAGCTTCTCCTGCCGCGCGGCGCGCATCGGCGACGGACTGCGATTCGGAGGCCTCCATGGCGCTGGCGTATGCCTTGGCTGCCTGGATGCCGACGAAATAGCTGGGGCTGAAAATCAACTGGGTGGCCGTGATGCCTGCGGTCATCGTTTGGGACGCCCCAAATTGAAATTCTTGGATGGCGTTGGGGTCCACAGTGGGCGCGTTGAGCGGGACACCGGTGGCTTGTGCGACCCCCCCGAGGAAAGAAGTCAAATAGTCGGGAAACCCAAATACGTCACCGCTGGACACCTGGGTGGGGATGTCGATGTAGCGGTTGTAGTCGACTGCCCCACTGACTTGGGGAAAGCCCGAGGAAATGAGCTCCCTTGTGCTGCTGGCGGCTTCTTCGGTGTCGAAGGCGGCATACCTCACATTGTAGGCCCGGGTGGCGGCGATGGACTGGGCCTCTTCCAAAGAGAGCCGGGTGCCCGACCCCGCGGCGGACCCTTGGCCCAAAACGGACCCTTGCAGCAGAAGTAAAGCGGACAATAAAGCGGGAGTGCGCATGGAAATGGGCGTATTCAATGGGAGTTGTTGCGGTCTCTGAGGTACTTGAGCCCGTTGTCGTTGGCGATGCCCCTGAGGTGATAGGTGTGCAGTTCTTTTTGGAGCTCGGACAGCGGCCGGCCAAACTCCTCGAGGGTAGCGGGGTCGGTCATGGTTTGCACCATGGCCATGTGCAAGCGTGAAATGAGCCGGGCATCAAAATCCTTGCGGTAAAACCCTTCTTTTTGGCCCCGTTCAATGTTGCGGACGAGGTAGCCTTGCATGTTCTTCATCTTGTGCTGATGAAGACGCTCCATGGATGAGGGGTAATACTTCTGAAGGTCAAACAGCAGGCTCGGGTGCATCTCGCGCAACTCGGACTGCAGGTATTCCATCGCACAGATGACGGCTTCGATGGCGTTCTTTCCGCTGGCAGACAGCGCAGCGATTTGGTCATCTTGCCTTGTGCAGATGTGATTGAAGACTTGAAAAACGAGGTCAGCCTTGTCCTTGACATGCTTGTACAAGGTCTTTTTGGACACGCCGAGGTGACCGGCGAGGTCGTCCATGCTGGGTGCCCTGACGCCAAACTTGCGAAAAGCCAATTCACTGCCTTCGAGCAAGGCCAGCAACCGGGCGTCTTCTTTTGGGTCTTGTTGTGCGGAGGTCATTCCAGGAATTCGGGCCGCAAAATTACCCGGTGAAACCCGCTTAGGAAACGAAAAGGGTGTTAAATCGTTTCCTGTGTTTCCTGTTGCCCCCTGTTGTCAATCCACTACAATGCCTAGGCTTTTGACGAGTCCCAGCAGGTCCGTTGCATCAAACCGTGCGCCTTGAAGCCGGTTTTCAGCAGGGTTTATGGTCCACTCTTGGGCACTGCGGAAATCGGCATCCCGCAGGTCGGTTCGCTGGAAAATGGCGTCGCGCAGGCGGCTTTCGGCCCAACAGGTTTCACGTGCGTCGGCGCCTGAAAAGTTGCAGCCGCTCAGGTCAGAGCCTTTCAATGCCATTCCCTTCAGGTCCATGTCTTCCCAATCTCCCAAAGGGGCTTTGCATTGGTTCAGCTTGAAGGAAAGGAATGAACTGTGCAGGGTGGTCCAACGGATCCGATTCAAGGTGCAGTCGGAGAAGGTTACCCCGTGGAAGCGCACATTGGTCAGGCGCACCTCGGACAATTGACAGGATTGAAAGGTGCACCCCTCAAACCGCGCATCGCGCCAATCCGAATGGTTGAGGTCCAGTCCTTCAAAATGGCAGGCTTCGAAGTGGTGCCCCGCCCAAGGCATGGGCGGCAAGGGGTCGGTAGAAAGCGTGTCTGCCGTCCACCGAGATTGATAGTGTTCCATTAGGAAAGTGCGCGTCGGATTAAATCGGCGTCTGCGTTTTGTGCCAAGGTCACCTTCAACAGGGGTTCGGCGGCCATCGCTCGGCGAATGGCGAATTGGGCTTCCTTGTTGCGGGCCCAACTGCGGCGAGCGATGCCGTTGTTGACGTCCCAGTGGAGCATGGAAGTCAAGCGCTGCTCGGCCGCTTCAGAGCCATCCAAGAGCATGCCGAACCCACCATTGATGACTTCACCCCAACCTACGCCGCCGCCGTTGTGGAGGGAGACCCAAGTGGCACCGCGGAAGGCGTCGCCCACGAAGTTTTGTACGGCCATGTCGGCCGTAAACGCGGAGCCGTCATAGATGTTGGAGGTTTCGCGGTAGGGGCTGTCTGTTCCGCTGACGTCGTGGTGGTCCCGGCCGAGGACGACAGGCCCAGACAAGGTTCCATCGGCGATGGCGTCGTTGAAAGCCTTGGCGATGCGCATGCGGCCTTCTGCGTCGGCGTAGAGTATGCGTGCTTGGGAACCCACTACGAGCTTATTGGCCTTGGCGCCACGGATCCACTGCACGTTGTCGGCCATCTGCTGTCGGATCTCCGCAGGGGAGTCTGCCATCATGGCCTCAAGGACCTCACATGCGATGGCGTCGGTTTTGTCCAGGTCCTCGGATTTGCCTGAACCGCACACCCACCGGAAAGGCCCAAAACCGTAATCGAAGCACATGGGCCCCATGATGTCTTGCACATAGCTTGGGTAGCGAAAGGCTTCTCCGTCGTCGGCCATGATGTCGGCGCCCGCGCGGGAGCTTTCCAACAGGAAGGCGTTGCCATAGTCAAAGAAGTAGGTTCCGCGGGCCGTGTGCTTGTTGACCGCCGTGGCGTGGCGTCGCAGGCTCTCTTGTACATGGACCTTGAATTGCGCGGGATCCTCTGCCATCATGCGCTGGGACTCCTCCAAGCTGAGACCAGCCGGATAGTATCCGCCGCCCCAAGGGTTGTGCAGCGAGGTCTGGTCCGAGCCGAGGTGAATGTGGATCCCTGCGGTGTCGAAGTGCTCCCAGACGTCTACCACATTTCCGAGGTATGCAAAGCTGACGGCCTCTTTTGCGTCCATGGCGGCACGCACCTTTTGTGCCAATTCGGCTACGTCTTCCACGACATGGTCCACCCAACCCTGCTCGTGGCGCTTCCATGCTGCTGCCGGGTCGACTTCCGCGGTGACCGAGACCACACCGGCGATGTTGCCGGCCTTGGGCTGGGCGCCGGACATCCCACCGAGGCCCGCGGTCAAGAACAGCTTTCCGGCGAGGGAAGGGTTTTCCGGATCCAGCCGGCGTCCGGCGTTGAGCACCGTGATGGTGGTGCCGTGTACGATGCCTTGCGGCCCGATGTACATATATGACCCCGCGGTCATTTGGCCGTACTGGCTCACGCCGAGGGCATTCATGCGCTCGTAGTCGTCGCTTTCGCTGTAGTGGGGGACGACCATGCCGTTGGTGACCACCACGCGGGGTGCACCGGCATGGGAAGGAAACAAGCCGAGCGGGTGCCCGCTGTACATGATGAGGGTCTGCTCCTCTGTCATCTCGCTGAGGTAGCGCATGACCAAACGGTATTGCGCCCAGTTTTGGAAGACAGCACCGTTGCCACCGTAGGTGATGAGTTCTTCTGGGTGCTGTGCCACTGCTGGATCCAGGTTGTTTTGGATCATCAACATGATGGCGGCGGCCTGCGGGGTTTTTGCCGGGTACTGGTCGATGGGCCGGGCGTGCATGGCGTACTCCGGCATGAAGCGGTACATGTAGATGCGCCCGTATGCCTTGAGTTCCGCGGCGAATTCTGGGGCGAGCTCCGGGTGCTGATCGGCAGGGAAATACCGGAGGGCATTGGCCAAGGCCAATTCCTTTTGCTTCGGTGTCAGAATGTCCTTCCGCACCGGGGCATGGGATACTTCGCCCGTTCTCTGTCGCGCGGGAGGAAGGGACGCGGGCAATCCGGTCGCAATGGCCTGTTGAAATGATGCGAGCGTCTGGTCGGGAGCTGTGGTCGTATTCATGGCGTTGGGTTCAGAGGCCTTTGGGATTGTTTACGCGTCCGGTGCCCTTGTCAAATCCGTAAGGGCAATGCTTGCATCCACTGGTGCAACAATACCCGCGTTTGCGGTGGTATTGTTCGGTGAATACCAGAAATCCCTCGGGCGATGTGTAGCTGTCGCCAGGTCCGATGGGGATTTTCTTGTTGCGGTCCACGGCGCAAAATTACGCCGACTGCCGGGTTGTACCGGGTTCAGGTGCGGAGGTGACGGCGCCTTACGCGCGGAGGAATCCGGCACAACAGTTCATAGGGAATGGTGCCGGTGGAACTGGCCAACACCTCTATGGGGGCGTCATCTCCAAAGATTTCGACCGCGTCGCCAACCGAGAGCCCAAGCCCGGTCACGTCAATCATACAGCCATCCATGCACACCGGACCCACGGTCGGACACAGCTGCCCGCCTGCAAAAAGGTGCGCGCGGCCATTGCCTGCTGCCCGCGGCAAACCGTCGGCATAGCCCACGGGGAGCGTGGCGATGTCGCGTGGCTTGGTGGACTTGTCTGCTGCGCCATAGCCGACAGCTTCTCCCGGCGGTACGGTGTGGACATGGCTCACCCGGGTGTGGAAGCGGCCGATGGGCATCAATTGCTTCAGCGTTTCCGAGGCATCCAACCCGTACAGCCCCAGTCCGATGCGGACCATGTCCAACCGTGCTTCAGGGAACCGCGCGGCGCCCGCCGTGTTGGCGATGTGCTTCAAAAAGGGGGGCATGGCCCCTTGGTCCGATGCGCCGCACCAACCGGCTTCAATGGCCGCGCAGGCCCGGTGGTATGCCCCGAGCTGGCTGCGGGTGTGGTCATCGGCTGCCGGGTCGTCAGCTGCAGACAAGTGGCTGTAAATGCTGAGGACGGGGATGCCGAATTCGGCGCACCGCGCACCTGCTGCGCTCCATTCTGCTGCCCCGAGCCCCAAACGGTGCATGCCCGTTTCTACCTTGAGGTGCACGCCACGCTTCGCCGGGGTGGTGCTGCCCGCAGGCGGTTCTGTTCGCGCCCACACTTCGAGGTTGTCCAGGCGGTGGACTTCCGGTTCGAGCCGCCAAGCCAAGAGGTCGCCAAACCGTTGCGGGTCGGCGTTGAGCACCATGATGGGGCATTGCACGCCTTTTTTTCTCAAGGAAATGCCTTCTTCAGCAAAGGCGACGGCGAGCCTGTCGATGCCGAGCCGGTCCAATTCTACCGCGACCGCTTCGCCTGCACCGTAGGCAAACGCCTTGACCATGCCCATGATGGGTATGCGCAAGTGGTCCTTGTGCTGCTGGAGGTTGTGGGCGAGGCGGCCCAGGTCCAAATCGAAGACCGTGGTGTGGGGGTTGGCCTCGAGGGCACGGGCGATGCGCTCGAAAGCATAGGTTCGGGCCCCTTTGACCAGGACATTCCACCCAGAAAGTTGATCGAGGGCGGCGCTGTCCAACAGGGATTCGGTGGTGTCGAAATGCAACAGGCGGTCCTCGGAAATGTCCGAGAGGCTGCGGGCCACGTGCTCACCTACGGCCACCCACTGGTCGACATTGTGGTGGGCCAGTGTGCGCTGCAGCCGCTCCATTTGGTTGGGGTCTTGTCCATCAAAGGGCACGAAGTCGGAGATGATGACGGCTTTTTTACGGTTTCCAGCCAACCGTTCGAGCGCATCCAATGCGGTGGCCAATCCGTCCAGATCGTGGTTCCATGTGTCGTTGATGATGGTGCCCCCTCCGACTCCCGAAAGGTGTTCCAACCGCATTCCAATGGGTTGAAGTTGGGCAAGGCGCTCGGTGATGGAGGTCAAGGGCACGCCCAAATCCAGCATCAATACTGCAGCGGTGAGGGCATTGGCGATGCTCGCACGGTCGGTAAAAGGCAAGTGCCAGTGCACATCATGGGACAGCCACCTTCCTTTGAGGTGGGTTTGATTGTTGGCACTGTCGCACTGGGCAATGTGCAGCGCGGCTTCGCCTGCAGCTTCATTGGCGCTGTCGGGCAGTTGCCAGCTCACCATGTGGACCGCGCGTTTGGCCTCGTGCAGCGCACGGATAAATGTGGCGTCATGGGTGCCCAGGACAATGCGGTCGCAGGCATGGAAGAGCTTGGCTTTTTCTGCGGCCTTGGATGCCCGGTTTTCGAAATGGGCATCGTGGGCATCGCCGAAGTGGGCCATGACACCGACGTCGGGCGCGATCATATTGGCCAGCACAGCCATTTCTCCCGGCATGGAGATTCCAGCTTCCACCAGGTGGATTTCGGCGGTTTCATCCAGCCCCCAGAGTGCGAGGGGGACGCCGATTTGACTGTTCCAACTGCCTGGACTGCGGGAGACGTGGACATCGCTGCCCGCGAGGGCGTGGGCCCATTCCTTGACGGTGGTTTTGCCATTCGAGCCGGTAATGCCCACCACTTTGCCTTTCAGGTTTTGTCGGGCGGCTGCGCCAAGTGCTTGCAGGGCCACGAGGGTATCCGGTACCCGCATGACGTGGCCTTCGGGGTCGGGTCCGGCCCAATCTTGAGAAAGAATGAATCCGCGCACGCCCATTTTGGCGGCGTCTTCTACGTGGGTGTGTCCGTCGTGTCGGGCGCCTTTGAGCGCGATGAATACGGTGGCAGAAAGGGTGTGGGTTCCGGCCCGCAGGGTGCGGGTATCGGTGGCGAGGTGCTCGAAACTGGGGAAGGGGAGGCCCGGCGCATCGGTGGTGGTTCCACCGAGTGATTCAGAAAGTGACTGCCAAAGGGGTCCTCCGAGTTTCATTCGGAGGGTGCGACCCGGTGATGGGACCGGACCACCACATCGTTGTACGGCTCGCGCGACAAGGCTTGGTAGGATTCGGCACCGCCTATTTGCACGTCTTCGCTGCCGCCTTCGACCCTGTGTGAGAAGTGGGCAGGACGGCCTGTGATGGAGCAGATGGCATCCAGCTTGGTCACATATTCAGCGTGGGCCAACAGCAGGGGCATACAGCCGAAGGGGCGGCCCAGGTAGTCGAGATCCAGGCCGGCGACAATGACCCTAATCCCGCGATCGGCCAGTCTGTTGCAGGTGTCAACCACGTCATAATCGAAGAACTGGACCTCATCGATGCCAATGACGTCCGGCATTTTGTCGGCGTCGATGAGCTGGTCTACCACCGCCTCGAGTGCCGTGGCGTCGGCCACAGCATGGGCGTTTTGCCTGCGGGCATCGTGGCTGACCACATCGGTGGTGTTGTGCCGGTTGTCCCGCGCCGGCTTGAACAAGGTGACAGCTTGTTTGGCGATGGTTGCGCGGCGCAGTCTGCGCAGCAGTTCCTCGGTCTTTCCAGAGAACATGGGGCCAGCGATGACCTCAATTGTGCCTCCCACAGGATGGGGAGGGTGCCTTTCATATGCCGTCATGGTGCCCCAATTTTACGATGGACTTGGGCCAAGTGGTCCTGTAGGTTTTCCATGAGCTGTGAACCGGGTCATTCTGCTTCCTGTTCGTCGTCCACTTTGACCCATGGGAAACACTCTTGTAGAGTGGTTTGTACCCCATTGGAATTGCCACTATATTCGCACCCCGAATTTTCCGGGGTTTTTTCACACTGTACCGCCGTGGACACGCTGAGCTATAAGACAGTCTCCGTCAATAAGGAGAACGCAGACAAGAAGTGGTTGTTGGTCGATGCCGAAGGGCAACGTCTGGGACGCCTTTGTTCTGAAATCGCGCGCTTGCTTCGTGGCAAGCACAAAGTGAACTTCACTCCACACGCCGATTGCGGCGACTATGTGATCGTCATCAACGCCGAAAAGGTGGAGTTGACGGGCAACAAGTGGGAGGACAAGGAGTACATCCGTTTCTCTGGATACCCCGGCGGACAATACCGCCGTACGGCCGCTGAAGTGCGTGAGCGCACTCCTGAGCGCCTCGTAGAGAATGCCGTTCGCGGCATGCTTCCCAAGAACCGCTTGGGCCGCGCCATTTACAAGAACCTTCACGTAAACATCGGTGCTGAGCACAAGCACGAGGCACAACAGCCGACCGCTCACACCATTCCCTCCTGATTCGCATGCAGACGATCAACACCTCCGGTCGCCGGAAGAACGCCATCGCACGGGTATACATGACCCAAGGCACCGGCAAGGTGACCATCAACAAGCGGGACATTACTGAGTACTTCCCCTTGCCCACCCTCCAATACAAGGTCAAGCAGCCTTTTATGTTGACGGAGACGCTCGACCAGTTCGACATCAAGGCGAACCTCGACGGTGGAGGCATCACCGGACAAGCCGAAGCGCTGCGCCTGGCGATTTCCAAAGCATTGATTGAGCTCAACGATGAGTTGAAGCCAACATTGAAGGCCGAGGGCCTCACCACCCGTGACCCACGGATGGTGGAGCGCAAGAAGTTCGGTCAGAAGAAAGCGCGGAAGAAGTTCCAGTTCTCCAAGCGCTGATCACAAGCTTACCCTTACACAGCATATACAGCTAGCATCCAAACGGTGGGGACCTTCATCCGAAGCTACCTCGCCGTTGCCTAACCCCAGGAACGTAGCATCATGGCACGCACCAATTTCGACCAACTGCTTCAAGCAGGATCCCACTTCGGCCACCTCAAGCGCAAGTGGAACCCACACATGGCCCCTTACATCTTCACGGAGAAGAAGGGCATTCACATCATCGATCTGCACAAGACGGTTGTTCTCGTGGACGAGGCGGCCGCCGCCGCGAAGCAGATCGCCAAAAGTGGAAAGCGGATTCTTTTCGTTGCGACCAAAAAGCAAGCCAAGGACCTTGTGCAGGAAGCGGCTGAGTCCGTGAACATGCCCTACGTCACAGAGCGCTGGTCTGGAGGTATGTTGACCAACTTCGCTACGATCCGCAAGGCCATCCGCAAGATGACGCAGATCGACAAGATGGAGGCCGACGGTACGTTGTCTACCATGTCCAAGCGCGAGCGTTTGCAGGTCAGCCGTCAGCGCGCCAAGTTGGAAAAGAACCTCGGTTCGATTTCCGACATGAACCGCATTCCCGCAGCCGTCTTCATCGTGGACGTCATGAAGGAGCACATTGCTTTGGCTGAGGCCAAGAAGCTGGGCATTCCGGTCTTTGCGATGGTGGACACGAACAGTGACCCCCGTCCTGTTGATTTCCCGATTCCAGCAAACGACGATGCGAGCAAGTCCATCAAAGCTGTGACCGACGCGATCATTGAGGCCGTGAAGGAGGGGTTGGCTGAACGGAATTCTGAGAAGGAGGCGCCTGCCAAGGCTGCGCCTGCCGCTGAGGAAGCGCCTGCTGCTGAGGAAGCACCTGCCGCTGAGGAGGCGCCTGCTGCTGAGGAAGCACCTGCCGCTGAGGAAGCGCCTGCCGCTGAGGAAGCACCTGCCGCTGAGGAAGCGCCTGCTGCTGAGGAAGCACCTGCCGCTGAGGAAGCGCCTGCTGCTGAGGAAGCACCTGCTGCTGAAGGTGAAGGCGAGGAAAAAGAAGCCTGATTCGCCCATCGCATTCTTTTCGCACAACACAGAACCCAAAAGGCGGGATGTGAGTCGCGCCATTGTGAAATACAACCAACCATGAGCATTACTGCAGCTGAAGTCAACAAGCTCCGCAAGCAAACAGGAGCAGGCATGATGGATTGCAAGAAGGCCCTTACCGAAGCGGAAGGGGACTTCGAAAAGGCCATTGAAATTCTTCGGAAGAAGGGCCAGAAAATTGCCGCCAAGCGCGGTGACAACGAAATCGGTGAGGGCGCCGTTTTGGCCTCTACAAATGATTCGGGTACCCGCGGGTGCATCATCTCCTTGAACTGTGAGACCGACTTTGTGGCCAAGAATTCGGACTATGTCTCTTTCGCTCAAAGCATTTTGGATATCGCTGTGGCGTCAGCTGCCGCGGACAAGGATGCCTTGATGACCCAGGCGCACCCTTCAGGTGTGACGGTCGGGGAGGAAATCACCAACCAGATGGGCCGCCTTGGCGAGCGCATTGAGGTAGCGCGTTACGAGCAGATTGAGGGAGACGCTGTAGTGGCGTACATCCACCCAGGCAACCGCTTGTCTACACTGGTTTCCTTCAATGGAAAGGTGGAGGAGCAAGTGGGAAAGGACGTGGCCATGCAGACAGCTGCCATGTCGCCCATCGCCCTTGATGAAACCAGCATCGACCAGGCTTCAATTGACAAGGAGTTGGAGATTGGCAAGGAGCTCGCCATCAAGGAGGGCAAGCCCGCTGAAATGGCCGAAAACATCGCCAAGGGCCGCTTGAAGAAGTGGTTTAAGGAGGTGACCCTCGTGCACCAAGCCTTTATCAAGAACAACAAGCAGAGTGTTGCTGATTACGTGAAGGAAACGGGCGGAAGCGACCGTGCCATTACGGGATTCAGCCGCGTCAGTTTGGACTGATTTTGCGCAACATATCGCATTGAAACGGGCTGCCTTTGTGGGCGGCCCGTTTTCATTTGCGGGAGGGCATGGAATCGTCGGATATTGATGCCCCGATGAAATACCGTCGCGTCCTCCTAAAGCTGAGTGGTGAAGCCCTGATGGGTGAAAAGCAGTTCGGCATTGATAATCAACAGCTTGCGCTGTATGCCCGTGAAGTTGAAGCCCTGGTAAACGCCGGGGTGGAATGCGCCATTGTGATTGGTGGTGGCAACATTTTCCGCGGTGTTCAGGCTGCGGAAGGCGGCATGGAGCGGACACAGGGCGATTACATGGGCATGTTGGCGACCATGATCAACGCCATGGCCTTGCAAAGTGCGCTGGAGCACATCGGGGTGAAGACCCGGTTGCAGAGCGCCATAGAAATGAAGGCGATTGCTGAACCGGTGATCCGCCGCCGGGCGATGCGGCACTTGGAGAAAGGCCGCGTGGTCATCTTCGGTGCAGGTACGGGCAATCCATTTTTCACGACCGACAGCGCCGCGTCATTGCGGGCGATTGAAATCGAGGCGGATGTGATATTGAAGGGCACCCGCGTGGACGGGATTTACACGGCAGACCCAGAAAAGGACCCCTCTGCAGAGCGGTTCAGCAGCCTGTCTTTTGAAGAGGTTTTCCGCAGGGGATTGAAGGTGATGGACATGACGGCATTCACCTTGTGCAATGAAAACAAGCTGCCCATCATCGTATTTGACATCAACCAGTCAGGCAACCTCCTCCGCATCGTGGAGGGAGAGGAAGTCGGCACCATCGTAACCGTTTGAGACATGAGTGAAATGATCGAACTCGCCTTTGATTCGGCAAAAGAGGACATGCAGAAGGCCATGGACCGGTTGGACATCGAGTTGCGCAAGATTCGGGCGGGCAAGGCACACCCCAGTATGCTCGACAGCGTGAAGGTGGATTATTACGGAGCCCCTACGCCGCTCAATCAAGTGGGCAATGTGTCCACCACTGATCCGCGTACGCTCACCGTTCAGGCCTACGAGAAGGCCATGCTGGATCCCATTGCCATGGCCATCACCAATGCCAACTTGGGACTGAACCCCATGAACAACGGGGAGGTATTGATTATTTCGGTTCCCGTGTTGACGGAGGAGCGCCGCCGCGATTTGGCCAAGCAGGCCAAGGCCGCAGGGGAGAACGCCAAGGTGTCCATCCGCAATGCCCGTAAGGACGCCAATGACGCGGTGAAGTCATCCAAGGATGACGGCGCCAGTGAGGATGCCATCAAGGCAGGGGAGGCCAACGTTCAGACGCTGACGAATGATTTTACCAAGCAGGTCGACGACAGGATCGCGGCCAAGGAGACGGACATCATGACCGTTTGACGCGGTCGGTGGCGGCTTCGCGCGCTGCCTGATCCAGTTCGAACAGCTGCTCGAGTTCCGGTTTGGCCACGTGGTCGACCGCAGCGAGGGCGTGTTCCAACACATCGCTCATTTCCAAGAAGCCGACCTCATCGCGGAGGAAGGCCGCTACCGCGATTTCGTTGGCTGCGTTCAATACGCACGGTGCGCTGCCGCCGCGCTCCAAGGCATCGTATGCCAATTGCAGATTGCGGAAGGTGTCCACATCGGGGGCCTCGAAGGTCAGGGAGGGGTAGGCGGCGAAATTGAACCGCGGAAAGCTGTTTTGCAGCCGCTGGGGATAGCCGAGTGCGTATTGGATGGGCAGCTTCATGTCGGGCAGCCCGAGTTGCGCCTTGATGCTGCCGTCTTCGAATTGGACGCAGCTGTGTACAATGCTTTGGGGGTGCACGACGACATCGATGTCGGCGGCTTTGACGTCGAAGAGCCACCGGGCCTCGATGACTTCGAGCCCTTTGTTCATCAGCGACGCGGAATCGATGGTGATTTTGGCGCCCATTTCCCAGTTTGGGTGCTTCAGCGCTTGCGCCTTGGTGACGTCGGTGAGGCTCGCGCGGTCCCTTCCGCGGAACGGGCCCCCTGAAGCGGTGAGGATCACCTTTTCGATGGGGTTGTGGAACTCGCCGGCGAGGCATTGGAAGATGGCGCTGTGTTCGCTGTCGACGGGCAGGATGTCCACCCCTTTTTCGCGGGCTGCCGCCATGACGATCTCTCCTGCGACCACCAAGGTCTCCTTGTTGGCGAGGGCGATGTGCTTCCCGGCCGCGATGGCGTTCATGGTGGGGCGTAGCCCAGCGAAACCCACGAGGGCCGTGAGGACGATGTCAATGCCCTCCATTTCGACCAGCTGTGCGATGGCGTCTTGGCCGGCATAGGCTTTGATGTCATGGTCCCACAGGGCGTCCCGCACTTTTTGTCCCTGGGCTTCATCGGCAATGGCGACGGCATTGGGTTTGAATTCCAATGCCTGTTCGATGAGCAGGTCTGCATTGCGGCCAGCGGTGAGCACTTCCACCCTGAACTTGCCCGGTTGTGCGCGGACCACGTCGAGCGCCTGGGTGCCGATGGAGCCCGTGGAGCCCAAAATGGCGAGTCCGCGGCCTGCTCCGGGGTCGAAGGTGTCGCTGTGAGGTACCGTTTTGATCACAGGAAGCCGAGTTCGAGTTTGGCTTCTTCGCTCATCATGTCTTGGGTCCAAGCGGGCTCGAAGACCACCTCCACATCAGCGTCCACTACGCCTTCCATGGAGGCGACTTTTTGCTTGACATCGTTGGGTAGGCTTTCCGCAACCGGGCAGTTCGGCGAGGTGAGCGTCATCTGAACGTCCACCTTTTGGCCCCCTTCTGCTTCGGTGAATTTGACTTCGTAAATGAGGCCCAATTCGTAAATGTCGACGGGTATTTCGGGGTCGAAAATGGTCTTCAAGACCGTGATGACATCTTGCTCTTTGGGCATGTTGCGAAGTTAAGCGCGCCGGGCGGCAAGGGTGGCCGCGTACAGGCGCATTTGCTGGACCATGCTGGCCAAACCATTGGACCGCGTGGGGGAGAGGTGTTGGTGGAGCCCTATGGCGTCCAAAAAATGAAGGTCTGCTTCAGCGATTGCTTTGGCTTCTGCGCCTGAAAGGACACGCACCATGAGGCCCACCAGGCCTTTCGTAATGATGGCGTCGCTGTCGGCAGAATACAACACGGTGCCGTCCTCGGTCTCGTCTGCGGCCAACCACACCCTGGACTGGCAGCCTTTGATGAGGTGTTGGTCTGTTTTGCGCGCGTCATCGATGGCAGGGACGTCCTTGCCGAGTTCGATGAGGTGCTCGTATTTGTCCATCCAATCATCGAACAGGGAGAACTCCTCGATGATTTCGTTTTGTCTGGAAGTGATGAGGGATGCAGACATGGTTTAGCTGAGCATCTGCATGGCGCGGTCGAGGGCGATCACGGTGCGGTCGATTTCTTCGCGTGTGGTGTAGGCGGCAAAGGAAATGCGCAAGGTGCCGGACTCGAGCCCGAGGTGTTGCATGAGCGGCTCGGTGCAGTGGTGGCCTGTCCTGACGGCGATGCCTTGCCCATCGAGCAGGGTGCCGAGGTCGTAAGGGTGCAGGCCGTCTACGACCAAGGAGACAACACCCACTTTGTGGGGGGCGGTCCCGATGATGCGCAGTCCTTTGAGGGTGCCCAATGCCGCGTGGGCGTGTTGGACCAGGGCCTGTTCATGGGCGGCAATGGCAGGGGTCCCAATGCCGTTGATCCAGTCTATGGCGATGCCCAAGGCGATGCCACCAGAAATGTGGGGGGTCCCGGCCTCGAACTTGTGTGGCAAACCATTGAATGTTGTGCCATCAAAGCTGACACTCTTGATCATTTCGCCGCCACCACGCCAAGGGGGCATGGCTTCAAGTTGGGCCTGCTTGCCATAGAGGAAGCCAATGCCTGTGGGGCCGTATGCCTTGTGGCCTGTGGCGACGTAGAAATCGCAGCCGATGGCCTGCACGTCGATGGCCAAATGGGGGAGGGCTTGTGACCCATCGACCAGTGTAGTCGCTCCTGCAGCCTTTGCGAGGGTGCAGAGGTCGGCCACGGGATTGATGGTGCCCAAGGTATTTGAGGCATGCACAAAAGCGGCCATTTTGGGCTGGTGCAGCTCCAATAAGCGCTTGAAATCGTCGAGGTCCAATGTGCCATCCTCGAGGACGGCCGCGGGAACGACTTGGGCACCGCGCTCTGCGCACACCATTTGCCAAGGCACGATGTTGGCATGGTGCTCCATCTGGGTGACCAAGACGGTGTCGCCGGATTGCAGGTTGGTGCGCCCCCATGCCTGGGCGACCAAGTTGATCGCATCTGTGGAACCCGAGGTGAAGATGATGCCTTCGGTATGCGGGGCGCCAATGTGTTCCGCGATTTTCCGGCGGCCCCCTTCGTAGGCCTCTGTGGCCAGCTGCGCGAGGTGGTGGGCACCGCGGTGGATGTTGGCGTGGTAATTCGACAGGTATTCGCGCTGGCCTTCTATGACCGCCAATGGTTTTTGGGCACTGGCCGCATTGTCCAGGTAGACGAGCGGCTTGCCGTGCACCTCACGTTGGAGGATGGGGAAGTCCTTTCGGACGCGTTTGGGCAGGGAGGACATGTCCATCTATAAACGGAAACCGCTTTGCGAAGTAAAGGTTCAGCCTTCCTGTGCCCACGAGAAGTGCAACAGGAATTCGTGATTGCCGCTGCTGCCTTCAATGGGAGAGTCGATGGGCGCTGCGCAAACAAAGCCCGCTTTGGTGGCTTGGGCCGCGCAGCGGACCACTGCTTTTTGGCGAATGGAGGGGTCGCGGACGACCCCGTTGCGGCCGAGGTGCTTCCGGCCCACTTCGAATTGTGGCTTGACCAGCGCCACCCCCCAACCTTCTGGGGCGACCCATTCACGCAAGCGCGGCCAGACGTGGTCCAGCGATATGAAGGAGAGGTCCATGACCACGGCATTGGGCACAGGCGTGAGGATGGCCGCGTTCAAATCCTTGAGGTGTGTTTGCTGGAGGTCGTGCACACGCTCATCGTTTTTCAGGGAGGTGGCCAATTGGTCGGTGCCCACATCGACGGCGTGCACCTGTAACGCTCCCCGGTGAAGGCAGACCTCTGTGAATCCGCCCGTAGAAGCGCCGAGGTCCAGGACGGTGAGCCCGGCGGGGTCCAAACCGAAGTGGTCCAATGCGGCGATCAGTTTCAACGCCGCCCGTGATACCCATGGCAGGTCTTCTCCCAAGGGTTCGATGGCAGCGTCCACGGGAACCTTCTTTCCGGGCTTGTGCACTACGGTGCCGTTGACCTTGACGCCGTGATCTGAAATGAGCCGCTCTGCGCGGGGCCTGCTGGTCACGAATCCGCGGTCGATCAGGAGGCGGTCCAAGCGTTCGGTGGACATCAGGTCCAGCCGAGCCGCTGGGCGTAGACGTCGTGGACGCAGGCCCGGATTTCTGGACGGAACCCATCCAGGACTTCGGCCAGGAAGGCTTGAACGAGCAGGCTGTGTGCTGCGGTCTCGGTCATTCCGCGGGAGCGCAGATAAAACAAGGCTTCTGCGTCGAATTGGCCTGTGGTGCAACCGTGGCTGCAGCGGACATCATCGGCGTAAATCTCAAGTTCAGGCTTGGCGTACATGGCCGCTTGTTCACCCAAGAGCAGGTTGGCATTGCTTTGGTAGGCCTCGATGCGCTGGGCATCCTTGTGCACCATGATTTTGCCATTGAAGACGCCGATGGCGCGGTCTGCAGCAAGGCCCTTGTACAGCTCTTCCGAATGGCCATCGGGTTGGGCGTGGTCGATGCGGGTGTGGTGGTCTACGAATTGGCGACCATTGGGCAGGTAGCAGCCATGGAAAGTGCTGCTCGCATCCGATCCATCCTGGACGATGTGCAGGTCGTTGCGCAGCCAGTGGGCGCAAGCCGTGGCCGTGCGCACCGTGAGGTTGCTGTGGTGGCCTTGGGTGAAGTGGTGGTGGCCGATGTGGCTCGATGCACCGGGTTCGTTCTGCACGATCTCCAAGGAAAGGGCACCGTGGTCGCCCACATGGGCGGTGAGCGCGCCGTTGAGCAAGCCCGCCGCCGCTGGCGTGCAGTCATACCACAGGATGACCTCTGCTGTGCTGTTTTCAGCGACGTCCAACAGGTGCTGCGGCTGGGCAGCCACAGCGCCGTCTGGCATGAAGTGGCGGATGAGGATGGGCTTCTTGGGTGCGGTACCCTTTGGGACCAAAACACATCCACCATCTTGTGGTGCAGCGGCTTGCAAGGCCGCATACCACTCTTGACTTTGGAAGCCTTTCTCCATCAGAGCACTGACGCGCTCTGGATACCGCTTCATGGCCTCGGATACGGGGCCGATGAAACACCCGTCGGGGCCTTCATCGGTGATGTCACCGTCTGCAAAACACCCCCCTACGAAGGTGAGGCGGTGTGCATCGAGTGCGGGAAGGATGGGCGTGGGCAGCGCTGTCTGGGGTGCATCCTCGACCTCCAGGGAGAGCAGATTGGCCACCCGCGTGTATTTCCAGCGTTCCAGCCGGGTGGTGGGGTAAGGCAACACTTCCAGTGCAGCAAGGGCTTCGGAGGTGTCCAAACCGAGGGCGCCATTTCGGCGGACCGATTCGGTGACCCTGGCAGCGAGGGCCGCTTCCTTGGTGGATGTGGCCACGGCGTTCATGCTTGTTCCGTTGCCGGGGTGTCGGTGATCCAATCGTACCCTTTTTCCTCGAGTTCGAGGGCGAGCTCCTTGCCGCCACTGTGGACGATGCGTCCGCCGGCGAGTACGTGCACGTAGTCGGGTACGATGTGGTCCAAGAGGCGCTGGTAGTGCGTGATAACGAGAAAGCTGCGCTCACCGTTTCGCATGCTGTTTACGCCGTGTGACACGATGCGCAAGGCGTCGATGTCCAACCCGCTGTCGGTTTCGTCCAAAACGGCGAGACGCGGCTCGAGCATGGCCATTTGGAAGATTTCGTTGCGTTTTTTCTCACCGCCACTGAAGCCTTCGTTGACCGAACGGTCGCGCAGCTTGCCATCGAGTTCGACCAGCTGGGCGCAGGCTTTGACCTTGGCCAGGAAATCCTTGCCGGAAAGCGGCGTTTCATCCCGTTGCTGGCGAATGCTGTTGAGCGCACTGCGCAGGAAGTTGATGTTGGAGACACCGGGGATCTCCACTGGATATTGAAAGGCGAGGAAGATGCCGGCTACGGCGCGTTCCGTGGCATCGAGCGCGAGCAGGTCAACTCCGTCAAATTGGATGCTGCCCGCGGTGACTTCGTAGTCCTCCCGACCGGCGAGAATGCTGGCGAGGGTGCTCTTTCCGGAGCCGTTTGGCCCCATGATGGCATGGACCTCACCGGGCCCCATGGAAAGGGTCAATCCTTTGAGGATCTGGGTGTCGCCGATGCGGGCGTGGAGGTTGTCGATCTTGAGCATGGTGGGTCAGTCAGGCGGGGTCTATCCGACGCTGCCTTCGAGAGAAATGGTGAGGAGCTTGCGTGCTTCCACGGCAAACTCCATCGGAAGTTTGTTGAGGACCTCTTTGGCGTAGCCATTCACGATCAAGCCAATGGCTTGTTCTTCCGTGAGGCCGCGCTGCAGGCAGTAAAAGATCTGGTCCTCACCGATGCGGGAGGTCGTGGCTTCGTGCTCGACCCGGGCGGTGGGGTTCTTCGTTTCGATGTAGGGAAAGGTGTGCGCACCGCTCGTGTCTGTCATGAGCAGGGAGTCGCATTGCGAGAAGTTCCGTGCATTCCTTGCCCGCGGTCCAATTTGGACGAGGCCGCGGTAGGAATTCTGGCTGTTCCCGGCGGATATGCCCTTTGAAATGATGGTCGAATGCGTGTTTGCCCCCAAGTGGATCATTTTGGTCCCGGTGTCCGCCTGTTGGGCGTTGTTGGTGACCGCAACGGAGTAGAATTCACCGATGCTTCCGTCTCCTTTGAGGATGCAGCTGGGGTATTTCCACGTGACGGCGGACCCGGTCTCGACCTGGGTCCAGCTGATCTTGGCCCGCGCCTCGCAGATGCCGCGCTTGGTCACAAAATTGAAAACACCCCCTTTGCCTTCGGCGTCGCCGGGGTACCAATTCTGTACCGTGCTGTATTTGATTTCAGCATCGTCCTTGGCGATGAGTTCCACGACCGCAGCGTGCAGTTGGTTTTCGTCGCGCTGTGGGGCGGTGCAGCCCTCCAGGTAGCTCACGTAGCTGCCCTCTTCGGCCACCACCAGTGTGCGCTCAAACTGACCTGTACCCGCTTCGTTGATGCGGAAATAGGTGGACAGTTCCATGGGGCATTTGGACCCCTTGGGGATGTAGCAGAAAGAACCGTCCGTGAAGACGGCGGCATTCAACGCCGAAAAGAAGTTGTCCTTGACCGGTACCACGGTACCGAGGTGTTTGCGGATGAGGTCGGGATGCTCCTGTATGGCCTCGCTCATCGAGCAGAAGATGATGCCCAATTCAGCCAGCTTGTCTTTGAATGAGGTGGCGACCGAAACGCTGTCCATCACGAAGTCTACGGCCACGCCAGACAGGCGCTTTTGCTCCTCCATGGAGATGCCCAGCTTGTCCATGGTGGCCCGCAATTCGGGGTCCACCTCATCGAGTGAACCGAGGGGCGCCTTGGATTTTGGGGCACTGTAATAGCTGATCGCCTGGTAGTCCGGCTTGGTGTATTCCACGTGGGCCCAATCGGGCTCCTCCATGGTTTGCCAGACGCGAAAGGCCTCGAGGCGCCAGTCCAGCATCCACTGGGGCTCGTTTTTCTTGTTGCTGATGAGGCGGACAACCGACTCGTTCAATCCGGGAGGAACCTTGTCGGCGTCGATGTTCGTCGTGAAACCGAACTCATACTCCTTGCGGGTGAACTCGTCCAACAGCGGGTTTTCCTCGGCAGCGCTCATTCGGTTTGTCTCAAGACTCATATGGAGAAACTCTCACCGCAGCCACAAGTTCTGTTGGCGTTGGGGTTGTGGAATACAAACCCCTTTCCATTCAACCCTCCTGAATACTGAAGCTCGGTGCCAACGAGGTAGAGGAAACTCTTGCGGTCCACGACCACCTTGACCCCGTTGTCTTCAAAGGTTTGGTCCCCCTCCTGTTCCTCGTTGTCAAACGTCAATTCGTACATGAGCCCACTGCAGCCACCCCCTTTTACGCCGACCCTGACGAAGCTGCCTTCCGGACTGCTTTGTTCGGCCATCAATCTGCGAACTTGGTCGCGGGCATTTTCGTGGACAGTAATCATGCGCTTGGCTATGCAAAGTCCCCCATTACTGAGAGATAGGACAAAGGTAACGCCGCTATTCGGACTGATTCTAAATAACGAACGTCAAAGTTCGCCAACGGCGCGGGGCGTGTTTACCCCTCTTCGTTGAAGCTGTCCCAACCCTGCGCCTTGAGTTCCGCCTCCATGCCGTTGCGCGTGATGAGCTTGCGCTCTTCGGGATCGTCGGTCATGTGCCCGACAATGGAGAACATCGGGTGGTTCCGGATGTCTTCGAACCGCTCTTGGGGCACGGTAAACAACAATTCGTAGTCCTCTCCTCCGCTCAAGGTGCACAAAGTGGGGTCCAGGTTGAATGCCCGGGCCGTCTCGTACATCTGATCGTTCATGGGGATTTTTTCCTCGTAAATGCGCACCCCGCAACCCGAGGAAGCCGCTATGTGGAGCGCTTCGGAGGCGAGTCCGTCGGAGATGTCGATCATGGAGGTGGGCACGATTTCGAGCTTTTCGAGCTCCTCTACGATGTCCACGCGGGCCTCCGGTTTCAGTTGCCGCTCCAACAGGACCTCGTACCCGGAGAGGTCGGGCTGTGCACCTGGCGCTTCTTCGAAGACATGTTTTTCCCGTTCGAGCACCTGCAGCCCCATGAAGGCGCTTCCGAGTTCGCCGCTGGCCACGAGCAGCTCGCCGGGTTTGGCGCCGCTTCTGAGACAGGTGCTGTGTTCACTCACTTCACCGAGGGCGGTTACAGAGATCATGAGACCGGACTGAGAGCTGGTCGTGTCGCCCCCGACAAGGTCCACCTTGTACCGTTCGCAGGCCAGGCGAATGCCCGAATACAGCTCTTTGGTGGCCTCTACGCTGAAGCGGTTGGACAAGGCGAGGCCCACGACGACTTGTGTGGGCCGGGCATTCATGGCGCAGATGTCGCTGAGATTGACCACAATGGCTTTGTAGCCCAAGTGCTTGAGCGGGGAGTACATGAGATTGAAGTGCACGCCTTCACACAGCAGATCCGTGCTGACCACGGTGCGCTTGCCCTCCTCGGTAGCAGCCAGTACGGCGGCATCGTCGCCCACACCAACCACCGTTCTCGGGGACTGCAATTTGATGTCTTTGGTGATTTCGGCGATGAGTCCGAATTCTCCAATCGTGCCTATTTCAGTGCGTTCCGCGTCCATTGGGCAAAGCTACTCGTCAGGAATTGCTTATCTTTAAAGTATCATGAGAGTATCCTATGCTGCCGTTCTGTGTTTCAGTTTTTGCTTGATTAATCAGGCGTTTGCACAAACGGAAGTTGCACTGCGCATTGATCACAAAGCGGGTCAAGCAGAAGTTGAGGCTGACGGTAGCCTGATGACGCCAGCTGGCGAGGAGGTTGAAATCGACCGTTTGGAGTACTACCTCAGCATGTTTACCATCGTCCACGACGGTGGCCAAGAAACCGATATTGAAGGCGCTTATGTACTGGCCGATGCCTTCGTCGATGAGGCCCACATGCTGGGTCAAGTTTCCGGAGTAGACAATGTGGAAGCGCTGAAGTTTTATGTAGGGGTCGACCCCGATAACAACCATGCAGACCCTGTGTCATGGCCTGCGGGTCACCCTTTGGCGCCGCAGGTGCCCAGCATGCATTGGGGTTGGTCAGCGGGTTACAGGTTCATCGCCTTGGAAGGTGGAGCCGGGATGAATGGCTTGGTGGCGCATGAGATTCACGCTTTGGGAGACGACAATCACTTTCCCGGTGAAATGCAGGTGATGGCCTCGGTTGAGGACGGTGTGCTGCTGCTCGATGTCGAAGCTGATGTGTTGGGCTTTTACAACCAGCTATCGGTGGAGTCAGGACTCATCAATCACGGTGAAGACGGCGAAGCGATTGTGGCGTGCAACAACTTGGCAGCGCACGTTTTTAGGATGCCTGGTGCGGCTTCAGTGGAGCCCGTAACGGCTGCATTTGGATTTGATTTGACGCCGCGCGATGGCGGTGCAGATATTCAGTTTTATCAGGCCTTGACTGCAGAGGCCGAGGTCACGCTGCTCGATGCGCTTGGCCGGCCACTTCAAACTGTGGTCCTCTCCGCGGGCACCCGTCGGCATAGCCTGCGGGACGTGCGTCAGGGTGCCTTTTTGATTTCAATTGTGTCCGGTGCACAGCGCACCACCCACCGTTGGTTTCAGCGATGAGAAGCCGCCTTTTGTTGGGTGTTTGCGGATTGGCCACGTTGGTAGGCTGCAACCCTGACCCAGTGCAAACACCGGCAACACCGGTGAACTACGACCCCACGCCCTATGCCCTCGAGGCGGGTCATTTTCCTCCTCCGGCATTGCCTGAAGACAACCCCATGACAGAAGCGGGGGTGCATTTGGGCAGGATGTTGTTCCATGAGAAGGCCTTGTCTGGAGACAATACACAGGCCTGTGCAGACTGTCACATGCAATCGTACAACTTCTCTGATGCTGCGGTATTCAGCGTGGGCATTGCAGGGCAGGAGGGTTCCCGCCACAGCATGGTTTTGTCCAATTTGGCTTGGCATGTGCACCACGAAGGGTCCCATGGTCACGGTTTCTTTTGGGACGGCCGTGCGGCCTCATTGAGGGCGCAGGTCCTTCAGCCGATTGAGGATGCGCTGGAAATGGACGAGAGCTTAGAGAACGTGGTGGTGAAGTTGGGAGCCATGCAGGAGTACAGCGATCAATTCAAGCGCGCGTTTGATTCCGAAGTCATCTCGTCGGACGGGATGGCCAAGGCGCTGGAGCAGTTCTTGTTTACCATGGTGTCCAACCAGAGCAGGTACGACCAATGGTTGTTGGGTGAACTGACCTTGACCGAAAGCGAAGAGCGGGGCCGCCAGCTCTTTTTTGATGAATTCGACCCCTTCAACCAGGAGGTCAGTGGTGCTGACTGCGCGCATTGTCACAGTGGGCTGGACTTTTCGAGTCACCAGTTTGGAAACAACGGGTTGGATGCCGATGCGGACATGCAAGACCTTGGATACCTCGGGGTGACGGGAGAGGACGCGGACAGGGGCAAGTTCAAGACGCCTTCTTTGCGCAATGTCATGGTCTCGGCGCCCTACATGCACGACGGTAGGTTTGCCGACATCGATGAGGTGTTGGACCACTATGATCACGGCGTGCTATCGAGCAGCACGCTCGACCCCATGATGCAGTACAACGTCGACTACGGGTTGGGGTTGACGGCGCAAGACCGCGCGGACCTCAAGGCCTTCCTGCACACCCTGACGGACACGGCGTTCTTGGAGAACCCGGCGTTCTCCAGCCCGCACTGACCGAGGGGGTGTTCAGGTGTCTTCGGCGGCCCACATTCGGATGGCTTGGGCCACTTTGAGTGAAACAACCTTGAGCAGTGCCGCCTCGTTGGCTGATTTGATGGCCTCGACGGTGCCAAAAGCGGCCATGAGCTTGTGTCGGGTGGCCGGACCGATGCCCGGGATGTCGTCGAGGGCGCTGTGCAAGGCGTCAGCGCTGCGGCGTTTTCGGTGATGGGCCAGGGAGAAGCGGTGGGCTTCGTCCCGCATCCTTTGGATGAGCTTGAGTGATTCGGAGCGCTTGTCGAGGTGCAGGGGAATGCTGTCGCCGGGGAAATACAGTTCTTCAAGCCGTTTGGCGATGCCGATGATGGCCACCTTTCCCATGAGCCCCAGGTTCTCCAATGCGCCGACGGCACTGGAAAGCTGCCCCTTGCCACCGTCCACGATGATCAGCTGCGGCAGGGTTTCTCCTGCTTCGCTGAGGCGCTTGTACCGGCGGTGTACCACTTCTGCCATGGAGGCAAAGTCGTCGGGCCCCTCGACGGTCTTGATGTTGAACTTCCGGTAGTCTTTTTTGGCGGGTTTGGCGCGTTTGAAGACCACGCAGGCCGATGCCGGGTTGGTCCCTTGGATGTTGGAGTTGTCAAAGCACTCAATGTGCACAGGGAGCTCTTTGAGGTGGAGGTCCTTTTGCAGGGTCTCCATGATGCGCTGTTGGGCCGCCTCGGGGTCCACCTGCTCTTGTTGCTTGCGCTTGTCGAGCATGGTGTACTTGGCATTGCGCTCGGAGAGTTCGATGAGCCTTTTCTTGTCCCCGCGCTGCGGCACGTGCCATTTGACCTCGGGGATAAAGGGCCGCACGGGGATGTTGGTGTAGATCTCCGTGCTGTGGATGTCAAAGCGTCGCCGCATTTCCAGGATGCCGTACTCCAGGAGTTCACGGTCGCTTTCTTCCAGCCGCTTGCGGAGCTCCAGGGTCTGGCCGTGGACAATGCCGCCGTCCATGACTTTCATGAAATTGACATAGCCCGCAGCAGGGTCGCTTATCACGGAATAGACCTCGACATCGTGGATGCTCGGGTTGACCACGGTGCTTTTGGCTTGGAATTTTTGAAGCGCAGCCTTGCGGCGTTTGAATTCCTCTGCCGCTTCGAAGGCAAAGCCCTCTGCGGCCTCGCGCATGGCCGAGTCGTAGGTCTTGACCAGGTCTTTGATGTTGCCTTTCAGGATGCCGCGGATGGCCTCTACCCCCGCATCGTAATCCTCGAGCGATTGCTTGCCGACACAAGGGGCCTTGCAATTGCCGAGGTCGTGTTCAAGGCAGGCCCTGAATTTGCCCGCGTCGATGTTTTTTTGGCTCAGGTCATAGCTGCAGTTGCGGATGGGGTGCAGCTTGCGGACGATGTCGAGGACGGCGTTCATCGTTTTGACCGAGGCGTATGGGCCGAAGTACTCGGACCCGTTTTTGACCACGTTCCGCGTGGCGTGCACGCGAGGGAAGCGTTCCTTTCGGATCACGATGGACGGGTAGGTCTTGTCGTCTTTGAGTTCGATGTTGTAGCGCGGCTGGTGCTCCTTGATGAGGTTGTTTTCGAGGAGCAGGGCATCGACTTCGGTCTCGACGACAATGAACCGGATGTCCGCAATTTTCTTGACGAGCAGGCGGGTTTTGCCGTTCTCGTAGGTCTGCTTGTTGAAATAGCTCGCTACCCGCTTCTTGAGGCTTTTGGCTTTTCCGATGTACAGCAGGTTGCCCTCCGCGTCATAGTGCTGGTAGACCCCTGGACTGTCCGGCAGGCGCTGCAGGATCCGGCGTATGTGGGGTGAGGCTTTCATCGGGCGGGGCGGGTCCCGGCAAGTTACCTTCGGCAGCGATGTCGGAAGTACAATGGGGGCATGGCCCTTCCAAGGAGTTGGTCACAGGCGCAACGGGACTGGTCGGCATGTACCGGCTGGCTTGGCGCATGGAGCGGGGTTGGCCCACAGTGGCCCTGCGCCGCGGGCGCAGCAACGTGGCGCGGGTAGAGGTGTTTTTGCGTGAGCGTTTGGGCGCTGACTTCGAGGCGGCCTGGTCTGCGTTGGAATGGCGAGAGGCCGACCTCTCGGATGTGGTGGGCCTGGAGGAGGCCATGCAAGGGTGTGCGCGCGTGTTTCACGCTGCGGGCAGGGTCAGTTTTCAGTCGGGCGATGAGGCCCGCTTAAAGGCCGTGAACGCTGCTGGGACGGCCCACGTGGTCAATGCGGCGCTGGGTGCCGGTGTGCAGCGGTTGGTACACGTTTCATCGGTGGCCGCTTTGGGGCGTTCTACGTCGGGCGTACCGGTCCACGAGCTGTCCGATTGGGCAGAGGGTGTCGATGCGTCGCCTTACGGGAGGAGCAAGCACGCGGGCGAGCTCGAAGCTTGGCGCGGTGAGGTCGAGGGGTTGGAGGTGTTTGTGGTCAACCCCACCATTATTCTCGGCGATGCGCGTTATGATGAAAGCTCCGGTATGGTGTACCGCAGTGTGGCCAAGGGCCGCCGCTACCACCCAGCCGGGGGCAATGGTTTTGTGGGCGCCGGGGACCTTTTGGAAGTCGTGGGCGCATTGGATGCGCGGGCCGACGCAGGTGCAGAAGGGGTGTTGGGCGAGCGGTTCGTGGTGTCAGGACAGGATGTGACCTACCGCGATTTGATGCGGTGGGTGGCCGATGGTTTGGGCGTGCGCGCGCCCGATCGCCCACTTGCGGGTTGGATGTTGGGCTTGGGTTGGCGTGCAGCCACTGCTTGGGGCGCCCTGACGGGGAAGCCCGCCATGCTGACGCGGGAAATGGCGCGGAATACACGCACCCACCACCGCTACGACACGTCCAAGTTGCAGCGGGTGCTGCCGGAATTCAGGTTTACTCCCATCGAGGAGGTGGTGCGGGCGTCTACGCGCCAGGGGCTATAACGGCCTCAGTTCCACTGGCTGTTTCGCTCAATCGAGTCAAGCTTGAGCATGACCTGCTCCAAGACACCCGGCAGGGCTTCGGGCTGGCTGTACCACCAGTTGTAGGTCGCTGTAAATGCAGAATCGCTGACGCCGGCAGCGTCCAGTATCTGCACACGGTGGGCAGCCCTGACGGCATCCCGGTCCCCACCATTGAGCATGCGCTGTCTGTAGGCGGCTTCGAGCAATTGCAGCTCGGCATGCAACGTGACAAAGGTCTCTTTGTCCAGCATGCCTTCTGGGGGCGGGGGGATGTCGTTTTTGACCCTCGGATCGCACCCGACCAGTGCCATCAGGAGCACCACCGCCCAAAAATTGCGTCCGGCCGTTTTCATCGGTTGAAGGTCATGCGGCGCCCGGCATGCGGAGTGCCTGGCGTGGGTTCCAGCACTTGTTTTCCATCCCAGACTTCGGTGCCATTGACCCAGGTGCCGACGACCTGGGCGGAAAAACGGTCCCCCGTGAAAGGCGACCAACCGCATTTGCTGAGAATGCTGTCTTCTGTCACTGTCCAACCGGCGTTGGGGTCGACCAGGACGAAATCTGCGAAGTATCCGGGGCGCAGGTAGCCGCGGTCTTCGATATTGAACAGCTCCGCCACACGGTGCGAGGCGAGCCGCGGGATGTCGGTCAGGTCGAGCCAACCTTGGGCGACGCCTTCATACAACGCGACCAAGGCATGCTGCACCAAGGGACCTCCAGAGGGGGCGGACCAGTAATGGTTGGCTTTTTCGGCAATGGTGTGGGGCGCGTGGTCGGTGGCGAGGACATCAATGGCGCCGCCGGGCTTGAGTGCGGCGCGGATGGCGGCGCGGTCTTCGGCCGTCTTGACGGCGGGGTTCCACTTGATGCGCGTGCCGCGTGTGGCATAGTCGGCGTCGGTGAACCACAGGTGGTGGGTGCATGCTTCTGCCGTGATCCGTTTTTCTGAAAGTGCTTTGGAGCCATCAAACAGCGCAAGTTCCCGGGCGGTAGAAATATGCAGCACGTGCAGGCGGGCGCCCGTCCGGGCAGCGAGTTCGACAGCGCGGGAGGAACTGCGGTAGCAGGCCTCGGCACTGCGGATCAAGGGGTGTTCACCGATGGGCACGTTTTCACCGAATTGCGCGCGGGCCGCAGCGGCATTGGCACGGATCGTCGCTTCGTCCTCGCAGTGCGTCGCGATCAGCATGGGGCACTCCGAGAAGATGCCTTCCAGCACCTTGGCGTCGTCCACAAGCATGTCGCCTGTGGAACTGCCCATGAACACCTTCACACCACAGACGCGGCGGGGGTCGGTTTTCAGCACATGGTCCAGGTTGCCGTTGGAGGCGCCCATGTAGAAGCTGTAATTGGCTGGACTGACGGCTGCCGCCCGGTCGTATTTGTCCTGCAGCAACGTTTGGGTGAGGGACTGCGGCACCGTGTTGGGCATTTCCATGAAGGAAGTAATGCCCCCGGCTACGGCTGCTCGGGATTCCGTGGCGATTTCTGCTTTGTGCGTCAAACCGGGTTCGCGGAAATGCACCTGGTCGTCAATCAAGCCGGGCAGCAGGTGGAGACCGCTGCAGTTGTGCTGTTCTGCTTGGGCTGCGGCCTGGGCGATGGCGGGGTCTGCGTGCCGGTCAAGTTCAGTACCCACCGCCAAAATCCGGTCGCCACCCACAAGGAGGTCCGCTGTTTCGGTGCGGCCTTCATGCACAAGGGTGGCACCGGTAAAAAGGTGGGTCATGGCGTATTTGGAGCGTCGGCCGGTCGGATATCGAATCTGCGCATCTGCAAGACGCCGAGAAAGGCTTCTCGGAAAATGTTGAGGCTCATTTTGGAAGTGCCCAATTCCCTGTCCACAAACGTGATGGGCACCTCTGCAATGGAATACCCCAGCTGCTTGGCGTTGTATTTCATCTCGATCTGGAAGGCGTACCCCACAAAGTGGATGTGCTCCAGCCGAATGGTGCGCAGGGTTTCAGCGCGGTAGCACTTGAACCCCGCCGTAGGGTCTTTGACGCCCAAACGCAAGATGGTATTGACATACAAGGAAGCGCCATAACTCATGGCGATGCGGTGCCAGGGCCAGTTCGATACCGCCCCACCTTTGGTGTAGCGCGACCCGACTGCTACGCCAGCGCCGTCCATGCAGGCCTCGCGCAGGCGCTCGAGGTCTTTGGGGTTGTGGCTGAAGTCCGCATCCATCTCAAACAAGTAGCTGTAGCCTTTTTCGAGGCCCCACTTGAAGCCGGCGATGTAGGCGGTACCCAAGCCCAATTTGCCCGAGCGCTCCAGCAAGTGGATGCGACCGGCATGCCTTGTGGCGGCTTCCCTTACCAAGTCACCCGTGCCATCTGGTGATCCGTCGTCTACGACGAGCACATGAAAGGGCATTCCCCGCTTTGGCTCAAGCGCCATCACGGTGTCCAACATGCGCGTGATGTTTTCTTTTTCGTTGTAGGTCGGTATGATGACGAGGCTATCAGACACGGCAAATGCAATATCGTTCAGAGGGACATTCTGAGCAGGTTCAATTCTTCTCGGGTGAGCATGCGCCAATTTCCGCGCGGCAGGTCTTTTTTGGTCAGCGGGCCGAGGGCTGTGCGGTCCAGCCGCTCCACCTCATAACCGAGGTGTTCGAGCAGGCGGGTCAAGGCCTTGGGGCGGTTGGAGTGGATTTCGACGCCGATTTCACGGGGGTTTTTTTCCGGATCAATGAAATCCGCGGCCTCGACCTTGTAACGCTGCCCTTCGATGTCGACCCCTTCGACCATGGCTTTGAGGTGCTCGGGGCGCGCTTTCTGGCGCAGCTTTACATGATACAGCTGGCGAAAACGGGTGCCCGGAATGCGCATGCGCTCGGCCAGTTCGGGGTCATTGGTGAAGAGAAGGAGCCCTGTGTCCATCCGCTCCACTTTGTCGATCGGCAGGAGCACTTCCTTGGATGCGTTGCGGATGAGGTCCATGACGGTGCGCCGCCCTTGCTTGTCCCCCGCGGTGCCCAGAAAGTTCTTGGGCTTGTTGAGGATCAGGTACCGCTTGGCCTCCGGCTTGATGCGCTGTCCTTCGACAAAGACTTCGTCGGTGCGCAATACTTTGGCGCCCAGCGTAGTGACGATTTCACCATTGACAGAAACGGTGCCTGCCGTGATGAGGAGGTCGGCCTCTTTGCGGGCGCAGATTCCGGCGTTGGCAATGAACTTGTTGAGGCGAATCGGCGCGTCAGGGTCCTTGAGCGGGGTGCGTTTTTTGGGCCTGTATTTCTGAGGCCGTCCACCCCGGCCCGAGGGGCCTGCTCCTTTGCCGGATCCCGGGCGTCCTGTCCCTTTTCCCGGTCCAGAGCGGCCTTCGCCTTGTCCCGGGCGATTGAATGACTTGGCGTCCGTCAGGGTTTTGCGCGAACCAAAGCCCCGCTTTTCGGCGCCGCCTTGACCATCTGTGCTTTCAGCGGCGCGCTTTCGATTGGGGTTATCGGAACGGCCGGTGCGCTTGGGAGGACGAGAGCGGGGAGAATCGGACATGGTGCAGTCACAAAGGCCTGCGAAGATAGGTAGCTTGTTGGGGTGCTCAATTCAGCATGGACATGCGCACCCGCTCATCGGCCATGGGCTTTTCGCTGCGACCAAACAAATAGGCGATGGTGACCCCTTTTTCTAAAAAGGTCATCGCGTGGCGGGCATAGCTTGCATCGAGCAAAGCGCCTTCAACGCCCTCCACGACGGGGGTTTCTCCACTCAAGTCGCTCGAGGCCAAAAAGTCGCTGTTGCCCATATTGATCCATCCCGCCTGAACCCGGCCCAGTGCCCTGAACCGGCCGTATTGCAGCCACATGCCGAAGCTGGAGCTGACCCCCCAGCCGCCGATGCGCCAATAATGCTTGGTCCGAATGCCTTGCCAGCGGACGTCGGTAGCGCAGAGCACGACGCCAATGCTGGATGCCGTTTGCAAGCCCATCCGCCACTTGCGGTTGGCGGTGTCCCAGGTTTGTCGCGTGCGCGCTGATCGCCCGAATTCCACATTGCGCTCAAAGGCAATCCGGATGAAGTTCATGCCGTCGGAATGCTCGAAGTTGAAGTCGCGCCAGGCCCAATCAAAGGTGTCGCCATCGTAGACCGTGCTGTCCAAATACCCGCTCACTTGATGCGTGGTGTGCGGAACTTTGAACTTCATGTGGTCCCAGCCGGCGCTGATCCATGTGCTGCCCGGAATCAACTGCCCATCATGGATTTTGCGGCCCACGCGGGCATTGAATTGCGGAATGGTGAATGCCGCTGGATTGAGGTGCACTTTGGGGTCGAAGGCAGAGGGCATATCGGTGGCCTTCATGTCGTGGAGGGTCAAATCGACGCCAGGTCCAACGAGCCTCAGGTCGGTCTTGCCATACTCAGCGCGATGGTATCCCCAGTGGACATACCATTGGCCGTGGGCCTTGGGCGACGCCACCCACCCGATGGCCTGTCCCATCGCGCGGCTGCCTGTCTGCGACAACGCAGGGGCATGCCAAGTGAGCAGCAAAACCAAGGCCGCCATGGGGACGGTCCTCAAATCTGCACAGCGGTGAATTAGGGGTTTGCGTTTGCGCATTGACACCCAAAAGTACACCTCCGGCAACCCCCCGCGGTCCAGATTCACCTCATGGAATCATACAAGCAAGGCGTTGGCCGGTGGGGAGAGGAAAGGGCAGTGCAGCACGTTGTGGAACAAGGGTGGGAGGTGTTGGCGCGCAATTGGCGGCGGGGCAGGCTGGAGGTGGACCTCGTGGCGCGGGATGGCCCTTGGCTCGTGATCATCGAGGTCAAGACGCGGAGTGAACCGGTTCAGGCGGGTTGGCACCGTCTGGTTTCGCGGGCCCAACAAGAGCGCCTGATCCGGGCGGCGCGGGCATTTTTGGCGCAGCACGCCGACCACAGTTTGGAGGTGCGCTTTGACGTGGTGGCCATCCTGCGCAACCGATATGGGCACCGGATTTTGCACACCCAGGATGCATTCTATCCATTGCTGCGTTGAACGGAACGCACGGCGCAGTGTGGGTTTTGGAATGTTGCGTGATGCGAAACGGTCCGATTCTTGCGTTCATTCACTGTATGGAACAGCGTTCAACTTACCTCATCGTCATAGCGGTACTGGCGTGCACCGCCGGTTACCTGGGATTCAAAGTCTCCCAGCAGGGGACCACCATCGAGGTTCAAACCGAAGAGATTGTAGCCGGTGGCCTTGAGCGGGAATCCTTGGAACTCGACCTGCAGAAACTGCGGTTTAGTTATGACACCCTCCAGACCGAGAATTCGCTGATGATGGCGGAGATGGCGGCGCAGCGCAGTGAAATAGATGGCCTCATCAGCAAGGTGCGGAACCGGAACTACAGCATTTCCAAGCTGAAGAAGGAGACGGCCACCCTCCGGCAGATCATGCAGGGTTATGTGGTGACGATCGACTCGCTGAATCAGCAAAACATCGCGTTGCAGGCCGAACGAGATGCCATGGCGCAGCAGGTGTCGGAGGTGACCGAGCGCAACGATGCGCTGGAGCGGAAACAAGACAACATGGAAGAGATCATTGAGGCGGGCCGTGTCTTGCAGGCGATGGACTTGACCCCTGTGGCCATTCGCATTGCCTCGACTGGATCGCAGCGCGAGACTTCTCGTGCGAAGCGGGCCGAGATGATCAAGACGTGCTTCACCCTTTTGGAGAATCGCATTGCCGAAAAAGGGGAGCGCACGCTGTTTTTGGAGGTGATTGACCCCAATGGACAGCTCATGGCGCCAGGCGATCGGTCGCCTGTGGCCATGGCCAGCGGTGTGCCGGCTTCAGCGGCCCGGAATTTGGATTACACGGGGGAGCGCATGGAGGCATGCGTGTTTTTCACCGCGGCGGTTCCCTTTGAGGAGGGGGTGTACACGGTGCACTTGGTCGATGGTGAGGAACGCATTGCCACGACCGACCTCATTCTCCGCTAAAAGCCTGATTAACGTATAAGGGTGACTTTGCCTGTGCGGACTTCGATGCCTTTGCTGGTAGGAAACCGGACGCGCCAAGTATAGACACCCGGTGGAGCGAGGTGGCGGCCCTTTCCGATGGAGGTGGTACCAGCGGCTGTCCCCGGTCCGCCAACCCCGCCTGTCCAATAAGCGCGCGGGTCTTCTGAGCTCCAAATCACAGTGCCCCAGCGGTCCCACACTTCCACTTTGTATCCGGGAAGGATAGAGTTGTTGGGCAACCCCTGTATGTAGGTTCCGGCGCCGTTCAACCAATGTCCTTCTGGCCGCCACCCATCGTTGATGCCATCGGCGTCAGGAGAAAAGCCGGAGGGCACGTAAAGGGGATAGAGAAAGGCCACTTCCACCATGTCCGCTGAGCGGCAGCCATTGGTGTCGAGTACGTTGAGGGTGAACACCCCGTCTTCTTGGAAGATCACCTCGGGGATCAGGCAATCTGAGCAAGAAAGGGGATTTGCCGGGGTCCACCAGAGGGAGTCCACTGGCGCCCCTGACACAGAGCCGTACAGGAAGGTGGGCTCCATCCATTCGTTTCGCTGGTCGGGTCCGGCTTCCACAGTGGGGCGCGGCCAGACGTTGACGGTCACTTCGGCGGATGCCACACAGCCATCGGGGTCGGTGACGTATGCGGTAAACGTTTGGCTGGTCTCGGTGATGACGGTGGTTTCCGCCGCATTGGGTTGTCCGACCAAAGCTCCGGGCACCCACTGATAGGCGACCCCACCTGAAGCACTGATGGCAAAGGGTTCTCCTGCGCATACCCAACCGCCGGGGCTGGTGTTGGCTTGAGGAAAAATGAGGTTGACGGCGACTTCATCGGTTCCTGTACCGCAGAGATTGGTGATGCTGACGGTATAGGTGGTGGACTCGGTTGGGTTGGCCCAGGGGTTTTGACTGGCGGGATTGCTCAGGCCTGTTGTGGGACTCCAGACCCAGGAACTGCCATCGGCGGCGTTCAATGGGGTGGACTGACCCTCGCAGAGGTTGACGGCGGGATAGACGTTGCCACCTGGGGCAGAAGGCACCACACCCACGGTGATTTCGTGCTCGCGTGTGCACCCTTCTGGCGTGGAGACTGTGATTTCATAGGTCGTGGAGACCGCTGGTGAAGCCATGGGGTTTGGCGCAAAAGGGTCGGATAATCCGGTGGGAGGGAACCAGGTGTAGGTCCAATCGGGTGCCCCGGGCAAGGGGCTTTCAATAGACAAGGGAGCAACATCCCCCAAGCAAATCTGCGTGTCACCACTGGTGCTGGTGGCCATGTCGATCACCTCGATGGTCGTGGTCGTTGTGGCCGTGCCACACAGGGTTTCATCGGTGAGGGTATAGGTGGTGGTGGTGGTCGGGTTGGCCACTGGATTGGCGGTGTCGGTGGCACTCAGTCCGTTCGGTGGCGACCAAGTGAGCGCGCCATTGCCACTGCCTTGGAGTTGAAGGTCATCACCGAGGCACAAGGGGTCGATGGGTTCGATTTGGGGGTCAGCGTTGGGGGCCACAGTGACCGTGACATAGGCCGTGTCGGGTGCCAGACAGCCTGTGGTGTCTTCAGCGATGACCTCGACCTCAAATGTGCCGTTGAGTCCGTAGAGGTGCAGGGGAGCGATTTCGTTGCTAAAGGTGGCGTCACCAAAGCTCCATGTAAAGGCTGCCGGGCCCACCGTGAGGTTTTCGAATTGGACTTCATCGCCTTGGCAGAATTGGTCAGGACCATCGATGTCGATGTCCGCATTCAACTTCCCGAGTTCGAATTTGAAAACGCCCATGTTGCAGTTGGGGCTGGGGTTGGTGGGGCTCCAGGCGTTGTCTGTGGAAGGGAAGTCGTCCATGCTCCCACAACCCGCGCACACCGCTTGATACACGGTGCCGTTGGGGTCGAACCGGGAGGATCCGCCATCGACGTGCTCGTTGGCGAACTGTCCGCCAAAAAACGTGGCGTACACGAGGTCTGCGGCGTTGGGCGCCAGCACAGCGAGGTAGAAGTCGCTGCCGTCGGTACTGGATTGGAAAGGGCTATCGGTGGTGGGCAGTCCCGAAGTGGTGCTGCCCGCGACTGCGCTTGTACCGCCCGTGGCGTTGGTTTGTCCGCCCCATCCGCTGATGTATACCTGGTCGCAATCGCTGATCAGGAAGGCCGTGGGACTGATGTCGATGGTGCCGGATTCCGTGCCAATGGTGGTCTGCCAAGCGATGTCACTGAGGTCTTCAAAAAAGCAGGTGATGTACTGTCCGCTGCCGGGGTTGGCATAGACGTCGCCGAGGATGGGCATGCCTGTGCGGGCTTGCCCAAAGGCATACGGCCTGCCTGTAGCGTCGCGCTGGACGAAATACACCTGGTCGTATTCTGCCAGGCCGTGGTAGGTGCCAAATTGAACCGTGAGGTTGTCCGAACCCGCGGTCATTCGCGCAACCCACCCCTCTGTGCCACCGGCAGGGGCCGGTTGGATGCCGCCACCTGGAAAAGGCATGTTGCCGGACATTGTTCCCCCCCCCACCACGATGTCGAGGTTGCCAAGGGCGCCAAAAGTGTTGTCGGGCGCCACTTCGATGCTGTACGCGGCGTCGTCTCCTGAACCCCCGAGGGTGCGGCCGCACAGCAGGTCGGTGAGGTCTGCGCTGAACCCCGCGAGCAGGGCGTCAAAACTACCGGCGTGGGCGGGACTGCCCGGCATCGAGAGGTCCGTGGAGGTGGTCGTTGTGGCGATCCAAATGGACCCCTCCGGACCGATGTCGACCTGTCCCCGGTAGTGATCGCCAAAGTTGGCCCGGAGCCCCGTGGCGCTGTTGATGCCATCGATCCCGCTTCCGCCGAAATAGGTGGACGCGTCGAGTGTGAAGTCGGTTCCGGAAAGCGTCAAGAGGAAGCAATCCACGCCATTGGGCTGGACGTCCACGCCATAGATGGTGATTTCAGAAGAAGGCCCTTGGGCGAGGGCGGTTTGGTAGGTGCCCGGGGTGACGGGGAAATCCGACGAACCGGTCGTACCGAACAGCACGATGTTGCCCCAATTCTCATTGTAGGCGAGGCTGTGTGGGATGTCGGCATTGCTGCCCCCGATGTAGGTGCTGTAGAGCAGTGAGGTTCCGTCCGGGCTGAACACGGTCAGGGCGACGTGGCTGATGCCATCATCAAAGACGCCCATGGTGGTCTGCACAGCGTCGGGCGTTGTCGGGTAGCCCGGTGCAAAGGCAACCGTGCCACCTACAAGGGACCCGTCGGGTCCATTGCTGGCTGTGGTGCCGAAGTTGTCGCCAGTAGATCCCGCGAAAGTGGAGAAGGCGATTTCGGGGTCGATCACGAGTTTTCGAGAGGTGTCGTAAGGTCCGAGGGCGATGCGGACAGTGTTTTCTTCGAGCACGTAATGGGCGTCTACGAATTCCAGTGACCCTTCGGCGCCATATTGGAGCACCAAAGGGGTGCCGAGTTGCGCATGGAAACCGGACGCCTCATGGTGGAGGGGGTGCACCAATTGCAGCGACCCGTCCGCGCGGTGTTCTGGCGTGACGCCATCGTATTGCCACGCAATCTGAGAGGGGTCGGCGCCGGGTTGGACGTCAAACGCAAACTTGGCGTTGCCCGACCGGGTGCCCCGCCACCGCACATCGACCCCCGGCCAGAGGTTTTCGTGCATGATGACCGATGCCGCCTGCAGCCCTTCTTGCCAAAGGGTTTGGTCGTCAGACAGGTAGTAGTTGAGTTTGTCTGCTTGGACTTCGCCCCGCTCCCATGCGCTGCCGGTGGTGTGCGCCTCTATCCAACGGGCGCTCCAAAGGATGCCTTTTTTGGGCCCGCCGTGGTGCTCATCGGATGCCGTGCTCAGTCCTGCGGCGGGTTGTTCTTCGCTGCAGACTGCAGCGGGCGCCCATTGCCAACAGGTCCACCCCGCGCCTTCTACTTGCACGCCTCCCCCGCGCACGTCCACCCTGTGCTGCACATGTGCGGGCCATTGGCCGGCATTGGGCACGAAGCGGACTTGGCCTTGAAGGGGCCAAGAAATGAGCAGGGATATGGCGAGGAGCAGCCGCATCATCTAACCAACAAGTTCGGCAACCCTTTCGTTGCAAAGGCCAACGCATTGAAAAAGCGGGGTTGCGCATGCCATCACCCGAAGGTATGCCGGAGCGCGGCCAGCGTCTATTTTTGCGGGCATACGGGGTGGAATGATCACCCTGAACCCACCCACTCAGAACATGGCACAGCAGGACGACCACCTCAAGCGCGTGATTGGACACGCCAAGGAATACGGTTTTGTATTTCCTTCCAGCGAGATCTATGACGGACTCAGTGCCGCATACGACTACGGTCAGCTGGGTGTGGAGCTCAAGAACAACATCAAGGCATACTGGTGGACAGCCATGGTCAGGATGCACGAGAACATCGTGGGCTTGGACGCGAGCATCTTTATGCACCCGACGACCTGGAAGGCTTCGGGCCACGTGGACGCCTTCAATGACCCGCTGATCGACAACAAGGACAGCAAGAAGCGCTACCGCGCGGACGTCTTGATCGAGGACCACATTGGCAAGATCGAGGCCAAGGTGGCCAAGGACGTCGCCAAGGCACAGAAGCGTTTTGGCGATGACTTTGACAAGGAGCAATTCTTGGCCACCAATGGCAATTGCGTCCGCCGGCAGGCTGAAATTGATGACATCAACGCACGGTTCAAGGCAGCCATGGACGCCGATGACCTCGACGCGGTCAAGCAGCTCATCGTGGACTTGGGCATTAAAGACCCAGAGACGGGTTCGCCCAACTGGACCGATGTGCGGCAATTCAACCTGATGTTCAAGACTGAACTCGGGGCGGTCAGCGGTGACGCCGGAGTGATTTACCTCCGTCCGGAGACGGCCCAGGGAATTTTCGTCAACTTCTTGAACGTCCAGAAGTCGGGCCGGATGAAGCTGCCTTTTGGTATCGCACAGATTGGCAAGGCTTTTCGCAATGAAATCATCGCCCGTCAGTTCATCTTCCGCATGCGTGAATTTGAGCAGATGGAAATGCAATTCTTTGTCACCCCCGGCACGCAGGCCAAGTGGTACGCGTATTGGAAAGAAGCGCGCATCCAATGGCACAAGGCGTTGGGGCTGGGCGATGACGCCTACCGGTTCCACGACCACATCAAGCTGGCCCATTATGCAGATGCGGCCTGCGACATCGAGTTTGATTTCCCCATGGGCTTCAAAGAGCTGGAGGGGATCCACAGCCGCACTGATTTTGACCTCAATGCCCACGAGGAGCACAGCGGCAAGAAGTTGCGGTTTTACGACCCCGAGAGGGAAGAGAGCTATGTGCCCTATGTGGTGGAAACATCCATTGGCTTGGACCGCATGTTCTTGGCCGTGCTTTCCAGCGCCTTGTGCAACGAGACCCTGGAGGATGGTTCAGAGCGCGTGGTGATGCGAATTCCTGCGGCATTGGCTCCGGTCAAATTGGCGGTGCTGCCCCTCATCAAGAAGGACGGTCTCCCGGAGAAGGCGCGGGAAATCATGAACCTGCTCAAGCTCGACCACAGCGTGCAGTACGATGAGAAGGACGCCATTGGCAGGCGCTATCGCCGCCAGGATGCCATCGGCACGCCTTTGTGCATTACCGTGGACCACGACACCCTCGAAGACAATGCGGTGACTTTGCGTGACCGCGATACCATGCAGCAGGTGCGTGTGCCGATTACTGAACTTCCCATGCGCGTTGCTGAGCGTGTGGGCTGGTCCACCCTATTCAATTGATTTATGGACACTTCGATTACCCCCGCCATGGCTTTTACCGCCCTTGACTTTACAGGTGTTCGCGCCTTGATTCGTGTTGATTTCAATGTTCCTCTTGCCGAAATGGCTGCGGACGGGACCCGCGAAGTGACGGATGATACGCGGATTCGGGCGGCCTTGCCCACCATTCAGCATGTTTTGAATTCAGGTGGCAGCGTCGTGCTGATGAGCCACTTGGGCCGACCGAAAGGTGCGGACCCGTTGTATTCCCTGCGTCACGTCGTGCCTGTGCTGGAAAGGTTGCTGGGCCGCGCGGTTCAATTTGCTGCAGACTGTGTAGGCGATGAGGCCTTGGAAGTGAGCCAATCTTTGAAATCCGGCGAGGTGGCCCTGCTCGAAAACCTCAGGTTTCATGCAGAAGAGAAGGCCGGCGACGAGTTTTTTGCCGGTCAACTGGCCGAGAACGGCGACTTCTACATCAACGATGCTTTTGGAACGGCCCACCGGGCGCACGCTTCCACCGCGATCATCGCCCGGTTTTTTCCTGAAGACAAGGCGTTTGGATTGCTCATGGAAGGCGAAGTGAAGGCGCTGGAGCAGGTGCTGGGCGCACCTGAAAGCCCTGTGGTCGCCGTCATCGGTGGCGCCAAGGTCAGTTCGAAATTGGCCGTTCTCAAGAACCTGTTGGACCGCGTGGACCGGTTGGTTATCGGCGGAGGCATGGCCTATACCTTCATCCAAGCGCAAGGGGGCAGCATCGGCAATTCATTGGTGGAGTCCGACATGCATGCTGAGGCGTTGGCGTTGCTCGATGCCGCCAAGGCCAAGGGCATCGATGTGCACCTTCCCATTGACACGATGTGCGGTGACCGCTTTGATGCGGAAGCTGCCCAAGCGGTTCATCCGACCAACGCCATTCCCGACGGTTGGGAGGGCATGGATATCGGTCCCCAGAGCCGGGAGGCATTTGCTGTGGCATTGGCGGATTGCAAAACGATTTTGTGGAATGGTCCGATGGGGGTGTTTGAGTTTGACCGTTTTGCAGCGGGCACCAATGACATTGCCGACGCCATTGTAAAGGCCACGGCCTCAGGAGCTTATTCGCTGATCGGTGGTGGCGACTCCGTCGCGGCGATCAACAAGGCGGGTTTGGCAGACCAAGTGAGCTATGTCTCCACAGGGGGCGGCGCCATGTTGGAGAGCCTTGAGGGCAAGACGCTGCCGGGCATTGCTGCCATCCTTTGACGATGACAAAACTCATGGGCTGAGGCCAACTTCTGTAGAGGTTGCGCGGTATCTTCATGAGACCAATGCGCTCCTTTTTTCTCTTTGCTTTTCTGGCTGCTACCATGGCAGGCCAGTCACAGGTTTCTTTGTTAGGCGGGGACCCCCTTTCGACCGATTCACCGCCGTTTAGCAACCAATCTCATGGCTTGAGCCCTACGGGTTTATGGGCCGACTCCAATGGTCCGTTGCCGACCAATGCCTGGTGGCAGAACCTGGTTTTGGGCGGGGGCAATTTGGTGGTCAACAGCTTGCCTTATCTCGTCAAGGTCGACGGCGATGCGCTGAGGTTCAGCATGCCCGATAAAGTCGTGCAGCAGAATTTCATCTTCACTTCATTTGCTGACGACTTGAATTTTGGCGCGACCCAAGGACTGCCCGCCAGGCAAGTCACGGACTACGGCCCGCTGCATGTGCGCCTCGACTGGGGTACGGGTGCGGGCTCCATGCACGCCAACTTGGTAAGGGGCATGCCTTATGTGACCGCGCATTACAATGGATTGACACCCCGCATCGGAACCATTCACGCCATCACGTCACTCAATGGCGGGTCGGCTTCGGCCACGGTGACGTCTGACCGCTTTGAAATCGCAACCAACAGCGGAGATACCTGGGTGGTATACGCTTCTTCGCCCATTACGCTTTCACAACAAGGCGGTGCATTGCAGGCTTCGGGCACGTTTACGGGCACCTTGCGGGCAGCCGTGTTAACCGGAGGCGGTGAGGCGGTGCTCGACGCCTATGCGGACCGCATTCCGGTGGGGGGTACTGTGGACGCTGTGGCCACAGGTGACTTGGGCGAGCTCACTTTCAATTGGGAGACGCAAGGGACGGGCTCACTGCTGATGATGGCCCTTCCGCACCACATGGACGTGTTGGCCAACGGCACCGCAACTTCGCTGACGCGTAACACCTTGAAAGGCGACATGACCGGCATTGTTGCGGACAGCTGGCAGATGGACGAACCGCTGACGCCCATTGGATGGACAGCAGCCAACCCGATCGCCCCTGCCTACGAGCAGTCCGTGCGGGATGCATTGTCGGAAGACGTGGGGTTTGGCGTCACCGCTGGCGACCCGTATTTCGGCGGCAAACAATTCTCTGCACTCGCTCGATTGGCGCTGATTGCGGACGAGCTCAATGAAACGGCGTTGGCCAACACTTACCGCAACAACTTGGGCAATGCCCTTGAGCAGCGGTTGGCCGGCCAAAATGGAGACCCCCTGGTTTACGACCAGACTTGGGGCGGCTTGGTGGCCGCTTCGGGGATCAACAACGCCGGCGCTTCCTTTGGTCAAGGCTATTACAACGACCACCACTTCCACTACGGATATTGGATTTATGCGGCTGCGGCGATGGCCAAGGACAACCCGGCGTGGGTGAGCCAGTGGGGCGATGAGGTCATGCACCTGATCCGCGACATAGCGGAGCCTTCAGGTGCAGACCCGAATTACGGCTACATGCGCAACAAGGATTGGTTTGTGGGCCACTCTTGGGCGGCGGGCTTGTTTGAATTTGGAGACTCGCGCAATCAGGAGAGTTCAAGTGAAGCGGTCAATGCTTGGTATGGTGTCTACCTCTATGGGTTGGCCATTGGCGACGACCGGTTGCGGGACCTCGGCCGGTTGATGTTGGCCACCGAGTTGCGTGCCACATGGAAGTATTGGCAGATCAATACAGGTGAAGGGATTTACCCAGAGCCTTATGCATCAAACAAGGTGGTGGGCATCCTTTGGGGCACCAAGGTGGATTACACGACCTTTTTTGGGGCCAACATCGAGTTCATTCACGGTATACAGATGTTGCCCTTTACCCCCATCACGGAGGAGCTGTTGCGCGCGGAATGGATTGAAGAGGAGTACCCTGTGGTCTCCACGGTCTTGAGCAACCCTGCCCTTTCAGATGGTTGGCGCGGCTTCATTGTGATGGCCCACGCGGTCATCGACCCCAATGCGGCTTGGAGTGAAGCCCAGCCGCTGAATTGGTATGACGACGGCAACACAAAAACCAACACCTTGTACTGGCTTGCCACGCGTCCTGGATTGGACGGCGATGGCGGCGGTGGCGGTGGCGGTGGCGGCGGCGGTGGTGATCCTGTTGCTGGTTGCACGGATATTGACGCGGTCAATTACAGTTTGACGGCCACGGTGAACGACGGGTCATGCTTGTACCCCGTGACCCTCTCTGTGGACATGAACGACCCTTCTTCTCCCGATGGGCCGGTTTACTTGGCGGGCACGTTTAACGGCTGGACGGCCACAGTGGACCCCTTGGACGACAGTGACGGCGACGGCATTTGGACCATCACCAAAATCTGGCCTTTGGGCGAGCAGGAATACAAATTCACTTTGTTTGATTGGTCCGACCAAGAGATGTTTGCCGGGGGCGAATCGTGCACATTGACCACGGGTGAATTCGTCAACCGCATCGTCAATGTCAACGGCCCCATCGTAACACCAGCAGTGTGCTGGGAGAGTTGCGATCCTTGTGTGGGAGGATGTCCGGCAGATGTGGATAACGACGGTATTTGCGACAACGTGGACCCTTGTGTCGGGGCGTTGGATGCCTGCGGCGTGTGCAATGGCCCCGGAGCGGTGTTTACCTGCGGATGCAATGACATTCCGGCGGGTGATTGTGACTGCAATGGCAACCAGTTGGACGTGCTCGGCGTCTGTGGCGGCGGATGCACCAATGACATGGACAGCGATGGCATTTGCGATGATGTGGACCCTTGCGTGGGTGTGTTGGATGCCGTGGGCACATGCAACGGCAATTGCCAAAGTGACACCAACGGAAACGGCATTTGTGATGTGGACGACATCGCGGGATGTGCTTACCCCGGGGCGTCTAATTATTCGGCCTTGGCTTCCATGGACGATGGCAGCTGTGTGTTTGACCTGTCATCCGATTGTCCTGCGGATGTGGACGCTGATGGCCTCATCGCGGTAAATGATGTGTTGCTTGTGCTGTCCGGGTTTGGGCAGTCTTGCGAATGACGAATCCTGGTTTTGCAGGAACAGAAAAGCCCGGCAACAGCCGGGCTTTTCTTTTGGAGGTCTGGAGCGGATTCGAACCGCTGTAGCAGCTTTTGCAGAGCTGAGCCTAGCCACTCGGCCACCAGACCATCTTTTCCCCACCGTTGCGGGGAAGCAAATATACGGAAGGTGTGGTGCAGGGTTTCACGCGGATTACTTTTCATGTTGTGGTTCAGCGAGCAGGAAAGGAAATGAGGTGGCGTGCATGGCCGGCCAATGTGTTGACCCTCACCAACCTCGGCGCGGGTGCGTTGGTGTGTTGGTGGTCGGCTTCAGAGTTCGATTTGGGTTGGGCACCGGCGGAATGGTTGGTTTCGGTGGGGTGGATCGACCAATGGATGGCCTTTTTGGGCGCCGAAGAGCGTCGGGTAGCAGGCTTGCAGTGGATGCTTACCGTCTGGATGTTCGGACAATTGTGTGATGTGTTGGATGGTGCAGTGGCCCGCTGGATGGGGGCAGACAGCAACCAAGGAGCGATGTTGGATTCGATGGCGGACCTTGTTTCTGCCGGCTTGGCCCCCGCTTTTGTGGGCATGGCACTGATGGTGGAGTGGCAGGCGGGTGGCGGCATGCCCGGGGGGATGGCTTGGGCGACATTGCTGCCCTTGCTGGTCTTGGCAGCGGCAGCTTGGCGTTTGGCCCGTTATGCCCGCGAGGCGATGTCTCCGAAAGCGGTCGCGGAGGACAGGTGGTTTGATTTCGAGGGGCTTCCCGCTCCTTTTGCAGCGCTGTATTGGGGCGCCTTGCTCTGGGTGTGGTCCCGGTGTGAAGGACAGGAATGTGCATCGCTGTGGATGCTTGGCATGGTGGGCGCCACCTTGCTCCCCCTGGGAATGGTATCGACTTGGCCCCAAGTGGGCTTCAAGAAATGGGGGGAAGTGAAGCGCTGGGATCAGCTGCGGTTGGCTTGGTTGGGGATGGCGTTGCTCCTTTGTGTACTCCTGCCCCCTTTGGGCGTGGTCCTTGCCTTAATTTCGTATCCGATTTTTGGGGCAGTGGTCCGCTGGACCGGCCCCCCACAATAAGACGCCACCATGGTATTTCACGCGGCCATCGATATTCTTCCGCTTCCCGCCCTGCTCGACCCCCAAGGCAAGGCCGTGACCAACAACTTGCCCAACATGGGCTTGGGTCAATTGACCAATGTGCGCATCGGCAAGCACATCACCTTGGACATCGAAGCCGACTCCCGCGAGGAGGCGGAGCAGCTGGTGCACCGCGCATGCGAGGAACTGCTCGCCAACCCCATTATGGAGCGCTTCGAGTTTAGGGTGTTTACCGCCGAGGAAGCTGCGCTCTAAAGGCGTTTACCGCCGCTTGAGCCCGACGGGAACCGCATCATTTGCTTTTGGTCTAATTTGCGGGTTCTCAAGGAGATTCACATTCGCCACATGACCCGTTCCACACTCATTTTGGCCCTGTTTGGGGCCGCTACTTTTGCAGCCTGTTCAAACCAGGACCAAGACATGTCGAAAACCGCCAAAACGCAGGCCCCCGTAGCCAAAAAAGTTCCCTTGGAATTGACCGAGCACGGCGACACACGTGTCGATGACTATTTCTGGATGCGTTTGAGCGACGAGCAGAAGAGTGCCGAAACACCGGATGCCCAGACGCAGGATGTGTTGGACTTTCTGGCTGCAGAGAACGACTACATCGGGGAGACCATGAACCACACGGAGGCGCTGCAACAGACGCTGTTCGATGAGATTGTGGGCCGCATCAAAAAAGACGACCGCAGTGTGCCGGTCAAGGACCGCGGATTTTGGTATTACTCCCGATACGAAGAGGGAAAGGAGTACGCCATCAATTGCCGCAAGCCTGCTGGATCGGAGACCAAATACGAGGAATGTACCGGTGAGGAGCAGGTGATGATGGACCAGAATGTGATGGCGGAAGGCCATGACTACTTCGCCATGGGCGGTATGGGCATCAGCGACAACAACAACCTGATGGCCTTTGGGGTGGACACGGTGAGCCGCCGGCAGTACACGGTGCGCTTCAAGGATCTGACCACAGGTGAGTTGCTCGAAGACGAGATTCCGCTGACCACGGGTGGTGCGACTTGGGCCGCCGACAACAAGACCGTGTTTTACACCCTCAAGGACCCCCAGACCCTGCGCAGTTATCGGATTTACCGGCACGTGCTGGGAACGCCCGTCGCGGAGGATGTCCTGATATACGAGGAGACCGATGAGACGTTCAGCTGCGGGGTGTACCGCTCCAAGAGCGACGCCTACCTCATCATTTACACTTCCCAGACGCTTTCACAGGAGTACCGGGTGCTGCCTGCGGACGAGCCCATGGGCGAGTGGAAGGTGGTGCAGCCCCGCGAGCGGGACTTGGAGTATGGAATTAGCCACTACGGGGACCACTTCTACATCGTCACCAACATGGACGCGAAGAATTTCCGTCTCATGAAAACCCCAGTGGGAGCGACGACCAAGGACAATTGGGAAGAGGTGATTCCCCACCGCGATGACGTGTTGCTGGAGGGCATCGACATCTTCAAGGATTACCTGGTGGTCGACGAGCGCAAGGAGGGATTGAACCAGATCCGCATCATGAGCTGGGACGGCAGCAAGGACGAATACTTGGAGTTCAATGACCCGGCTTACACTGCGGGCACGCGCTCAAACCCCGGGTTTGATACCGAGATTTTGCGCTTTGGATACAGCTCGATGACCACGCCGAGCAGCACGTACGATCAGAACATGCGGACCGGAGAGCGCACCTTGCTCAAGCAGCAGGAGGTCGTGGACCCCAATTTCTCTCCGGACAACTACACCTCCGAACGCCTGATGGTGGAGGTGCGAGACGGCGTCAAGGTGCCGGTGAGCATGGTGTACCGCAAAGGAACCGAGCGCAACGGCGAAAATCCATTCCTGCTGTACGCTTACGGCAGCTATGGCAGCAGCATGGACCCTTATTTCTCCAGCGTGCGCCTGTCTTTGTTGGACCGCGGATTCGTTTATGCGATTGCCCACATCCGGGGGGGCCAGGAAATGGGCCGCCATTGGTACGAGGACGGCAAGCTGCTCAAGAAGCAAAACACCTTCAATGACTTCGAAGACGTTGGCAAGGCGATGGTGGCCATGGGGTATACCTCACCAGACCACCTCTACGCCATGGGCGGCTCTGCCGGCGGCCTGTTGATGGGTGCGGTGATGAACCAGGCTCCTGACCTTTTCAATGGCGTCGTGGCGGCCGTGCCTTTTGTTGACGTGGTCAGCACCATGCTCGATGAGACGATTCCGCTGACCACCTTTGAGTTCGACGAGTGGGGCAACCCCAAGAACGAGGAGTACTACCACTACATGAAGTCGTACAGCCCTTATGACCAAGTCAAGGCCCAGGACTATCCCAATACGTTGGTGACCACCGGTTACTGGGACAGTCAGGTGCAGTATTGGGAGCCGGCCAAATGGGTGGCCAAGTTGCGCGAATACAAGACGGGAGACAACATGTTGCTCTTCCACACCAACATGGATGCCGGCCACGGTGGGCAATCCGGGCGCTTCCGTCGGTACAAGGAGGTGGCTTTGGAGTATGCTTTCATGCTTGATTTGGAGGGCATCGACAGCTGAACCTGTTGCAAGACCCCGTTTGACTCGGGTAGACTTCTTGGCGAAACAACTGTAACCAAAGGCCCCTCAACGCCGTAAATTGCGGTTGATGCGTCTGCGCTTTTTCCGTGACAGCACTGAGGTGACCCTGGGTGTTTGTTTTGTTGTCCTTTTGGCGGCCAGCGGCTGCCATGCGCCTGCCGAAGAATTCGAGATTCCTGATTGGACACCCATTGTGGCCGTGCCCTTGGTGGACACGCACTTTGATTTGGCCGACATTCTCGAGACGCTTTCGGGAAGTGTGGACACCATGCCCGTAGAGGTGATGGCCGGAGGTCAGTTGGCCTTCGTGTACAGCGAGGATTTCACGGGAACCTTGGCTTCGGAGTGGCTCTTGGTGCCTTCGGTTTTTAAGTCGGCTGAACTGGTGTTGGACGAACCCCTAGCTTCGGCGATCAACCTCACCGACCCAGGCGATGTGCTCGTATTGTCGGACACGCTGACTTCCGAAATGATTGTGGACTCGCCGCCAGGGGCATTGGTGGATGACGTAGAACTCGCCCAGGGGCTCTTGACGTTCAGCGTGCAATCCACGTTGGGTGAGCAGGTGGAGGGTCAATTGACCATTCCCAATTTGTTGGACCCAATGGGCATGCCTTGGAGCGTGGCATGGACGGACGCGATGTTGGACGGTGGCAGTTTTGAGGTCAATGAGGACCTCACGGGTTGGCGCATCATTCCAGAGAACCTCAATGTGCAGGACACCAATGTGGTGCGGGCCTTTTTTGATGTTTTCGTCATCAACGACGCAGGGCACACTTCTGAAGCCGGTGAGTACCTCGCTGCGCAGTTCAGCATGGAGGATCTGGTGTACGAGCGCGTGGTGGGTGACTTTGGGTCTTCGCAGATTTTTTTGGAGGAGGGCACGTCGAGCTTGGCGCTGTTCGATGACCGTTTTACGGTCTCGGGGGTCGCATTGGCAGAGGCCAACCTCTCCTTGGAAGTCACCAACGGTTTCGGCCTTGCGGCCATTTTGGACTCTGTGGAACTGTTGGCCATGGTGGATGGTGTTGTGGTGTCGGAATTGGTCCACACCGTGCCGCCGCTGTTTGTGCCGCCCGCTTCAGGTGATTATTTATCCCCTTCGACCACCACGTGGCTGATGGATGCGACCAACAGCAATGTCACGTCCTTTTTTAGTGTGGAGCCTCGGGAGGTATCGATTGCCGCATGGGTCCGCTCCAATCCAGAAGAAGTCACCCCTGACAACCCCAACTTTTTGGATGCCGACGGCTATGTAAATGCCAAACTCAGGGCGGAAATCCCCTTGGGTTTCCGGGTGGAGCAGTTGGATTTCCTCGACACAGTCGATGTGGAGATGGATTTTGGCGATGAGGCTACGGAGCTCGATTCTGCTTCTCTGCGCATGATTGTCCACAATGGGTTCCCTTTTGGTGTGGAGGTGTCGGCTGTGTTTTTGGATGAGTTTGGAGACCCTGTGGACAGCCTGTCGCTGTCTCCACTGCCGATATTCTCCATGCCGGATTTGGATGCCGCTGGTGCGCCAGTGGAGCCGGCTGTGTTTACACATGACTTTCCTTTTGATTGGGAGCGGGCAAACCGTTTGAAGTTGGTGCGCAGTGCCGTGTTAAGGGCGTGGTCTTCCACGCCGGATGCGGCGCTCGGAGAGATGGTGTATCTGACCGAAGACCAAGGCCTACAATTGGAATTGGGGGCGAAATGTTACCTCCGCATCGCCCAGTGAAATGAAACAGGTCGGTCTCATATTCTTGCTTTGGTTCAGCTTTACCAGTGCCGTTCAGGCGCAGTTGGGGCCGGTTGAATTGTTGCCCGAATGGGGGCAGGCAGGCTGGTCCAACCCGGCTGTGATGCACCCCTCGGGAGCGCACTTGCTGCTGGGTGGATTTTCGGGGCTTCAGTGGGAAGCAGACCACTCCGGCCCGGCATATTTGGACTTCATCAGCGCCGATGGAAGCGTGAGTCCGATGTCGCTGCTGGAGCAAATGGATGCTGTGGAATCCATAGGATTCAGGACCGAGGTGCCCATCATCGCCCTCGGCTTTAGGGACGAACGCCGTTTTGAATTCCGTTTGCGGAGCCGGTTGGTTGCAGAACAGCAATTCGACTACGACCGAGACCTGTTTGATTTGGCCTGGCGCGGCAATGGACACCCCGACAACATTGGCCGCCCTATCGCTTTTTCGGACATGGGGATGAATGCCCAAGCGTATTTCGATCACGGTTTGAGTGTGGGTGCCATGGCCAAGGAAGACAGGTTGTGGCTGGGATGGGGCATCCATTTGCTCAATGGAGTGGGGGCCTTTCAAACAGGGGCCTTTGACGCCGTCTGGACGACGGACTCTGTGGATTACAGTTGGGACTTGAGTGGCGGAGCCTCCTTTACTGCTGCAGGGTTGGACCTGGACTCAATAATGGAGGGTGGCACCATAGAAGTGCCTGGAAATGGGGGCATTCCAACTACGTTAGGTGCGGGTGTCGCTTTTGATTTTGGCTTCCTCTGGCGGGTGACGCCCCGGCTCGAGATGGAGGGTGCGGTCGAAGGGCGGGGCGGGATTCGTTGGTTGGAGTCACTGTCTCACAAAGAGGTCGATCCAAGCGCGTTTATTCTGCAAGGTTTAGATGTGGTCAAGGAGTGGGGTGAGCTGGATTCTCTTCCCCAGGATTCCATAGCAGGGGCTTTCGAAGATTGGATGGCGGGCATGCAAGACTCGCTGAGTGAGTCGTTTTCTGTCCAAAGCACCCCGGGTCTGGCGGCTGCCTTCGACACGCGAGTGCGGGAAACCTGGAGGCTCGGCTTCAGGATTCGACCCTCAGATGCTTTTGAAATTTCGGCGACGGCGTATCGCCAGTTCCGGTTTGGCCGGGTGCAGGAGGGCGGCGTATTGGGGCTGACCTACAGGCTCAGGGGCAACGTATTGCTCCATGGGCAAGCCCAGTATCACGATGAGCGCTGGCTTTGGGGTGGCGGGCTTGCCTTGCGCGGGGGGCCCCTCCGCGTGACGGTATCGGCCCGTCATGTGCCAGGGCTGCTCTTGCCTTTGGCGTCAGGGAATTGGCAAGCCCAGGTGGGCATGGCTTTGGAATTGGGCTATGCCCAGAAGAAGCCAAAGCGCAAAAAGAACGACTTGGGCACAGGAAAGGGCATGTGGCATTGATGCCACGTGGACCCTCAGGCGTTGAGAAAGTCTTCGTAGCCGACGCCCAAAACGAATTGCCTGAAGGAGTGCGACTCAATGTCGAAGTGGACCGCTGACCACCCTGCTGCTATGGCGCCAGCGACATTTTCCTTGGTATCGTCAATGAGCAAGGTCTTTTGGGGATCCAGATCAAACTGCTCGGCTACGTGCTGGTAGGTGGCGATGTCGGGCTTCCGCCGGCCCATCCGGTGGCTGTAAATGATTTGCCGGAAAGCGTCAGCAAAACTGCGGCCCCGGGATTGCAGGATGTTCTTTTCGAAATAGCTGGCGTGAATGGCGTTTGTATTGCTCAGCAGCAGGAGGTCGAAGTGCCCGCCCAGTGAATGCAACCACGTCGGGACCTCAGGACGCAATTCGAGCAGCATGGCATTCCAAGCGTTGCGTACCTGCTCAATTGTGGTTTGGCTCGAACACCGGTTGCGCAGGGCCAGTAAGAACTCCTCGTCGGTCAATTCACCCCGCTCCAACCGATCAAACAGGACCGATTGTTCGCCATGTCGGAATTCCTTGTCCATGTTGGAGAACCCCAATGCTTGAAACGCCCGTGTGGTCTTTTGGTGGTCAATCTCGTAGAGTACCCCACCGAAGTCCAAAACGATGTGCTCGTATTGTTGCCAATTGACGGGAAATAATACGGAGACGTGCATCTAATGTCGGTGGATCAAAGGATGAGAATCCAGGCCTTTTCTATGCCGTGATGCTGTTGGAGTCCTCGCCGGAAGGCCGCGGCTTGACTTGCGTCGTTGAAGCAACCCGCCGAGACCCTGTGGTGGCCATTGGGGCCAGGAACAATGGAAGTGCTGTACCCCAGGGACTCGAAACGCCTTGCCAGTCCTGCGGCCTTTTGCATGCTGCTGAATGTGCCTGCCACGACGTGGTGTGTACACCCTGAAGCTACCGCCATGGGCATAGGGATAGGCATCAAGGCCTCATTGTTGGCTGCAGGCTCCAACGTGGGTGCACCTGCATTGAGAAAAGGCAAAGGGTTGTCCCATTGAAGGTCTGGAAACCGAATGTCTTCGCCCTCGAGGCGCGGGAGATAGGGCGTGGTGGTGGTCCGTTCGAAGGGTTGAAACTCAAATTGGGCGCCCTCGGATTGTCCCCACCACAGTGAACCCCCAACTATCAAAGGCAGCAGGAGCACGGCTGCAACGCGAAGCAGTTGTCCAGCCCATGTGGCCTCCGCTGTTTCTGCAGCCTCTGTTTCTACCGGGGCTATGGTTTGTGAATCGCCGGTTTCCGGGTCGTCAGCAGCTTCTGTCTCGACAGCGTTGAGGTCTGCCCATGGAATGCGGGTCAACCCCGGTGGAGCGTAACGTTCTCCAAGGCGGGGTTCAGGCGCGAACCCGACGAGGCCCGTCTCGGTAAGGTACATTCGACCGAGTCCTGGAATTTCTTGGGTGCCGCCGGCAGCCAGTTTGAATTTGAGATCGGTGACCTCTTTGTCAATCAAGGCAGAGGCGGCGTCATTGGTGCAGCCCGTAGCCCTTCTGATTTCTTGCTCAAGAAGGCCATCGCGCACCGATAGCTTGGGGTTGAACGCCACATTTCTTCCTGGAGGGACCCACTCTCCCTTGTCCCCATCAAACCGCGCGGGCACGGGATGCGCCACAAAACCGCCCAACTCAGGAATGACCAAGCAATCGTGGTCGTGCAGGAGCAGGGGCAATGCCTGGATCAGGAAATCAGTATCGGGAATGGCGTGCATGGACTGTTACCTAAAGCCGAAAATAGTACGATTGTGCTGTTCGCAAAGGTGTTGGGTGGGCAAAGCATGAGCTACGCTCTGTTTATGGCGTGCCATTTCCTCACTTTTTCGAGGTCTTCATGGGTGTCGACAGACCCAGGAGAATGGCCGTCTTGAACGGTCACCATTCCAATGGACATGCCGGCTTCGAGCCACCGCAGTTGTTCGAGTTTTTCGCTGCGTTCGAGCGATCCGGCAGGCAGCGCGGCGCAGTGTGACAGGGCACCTGGCGCATAGCCATATATGCCGATGTGAACATGGTGGGGACCTCCTGAAGGAATGGGAGACCGCGAAAAATACAGGGCGCGCTGATGGGCGTTCACCGCGACCTTCACCCGGTGGGACATGGTGGCTTCTTCCGGCGCTGCGGGCCGCATGGCGCTGACAATGTCCCATTGGCCTTCCCGCAATGCGGCGCAGACCGCTGTGAGGTGCTCAGGGTCGGGAAACGGCTCGTCACCTTGGAGGTTGACCACGGCTCCTTCGTCTCCCCAGGTGTTCCAGGCTTCTTGACAACGGTCCGTGCCTGTTGCGTGGGTGTCTGCGGTCATCACGGCTTCGCCGCCTGCTGCCACGACGGCATCTGCAATGGCGGCGTGGTCGGTGGCCACGCACACCCTGTCAAAACCGGGATGCGCCACGGCAGCGCGCCAGGTATGCACGATCATGGGTTCCCCCCCAATGTTAGCCAAGGGTTTGTCGGGCAACCGCGTGGCGCCTTTTCGGGCCGGTATGATGGCAGAAATCTTCACGGGGTGAAGGTGTATCGCACCATCCAGAGTCGGTTGGCTTCGGCCGCAAGTGGCCGCAAGGCATAGTTCAGGTTGGCCACATTGCGCACGATGAGTTCCACGTGGTGCTGATCGCTGAACTTTCTACCGACCTGGAAGTCGTGCAGCCATTGCGCGCCGGGCCGCTCTGCCAGCCAATCGATCAGGCCATATTCGAGCAGCCCCAGTTCTTCAATGTCCAAAAAGGCCTTGTCGATGTTTTGTATGGTCGTGTTGCGGGCGGCGTTCCACCCGACGGTCCATCCCGTGGTGTGTTGTAGGCTGAGGTTGGCGCGAAAGGTGTTGAGAATGCGGTACTTGAGCACATTGTCTGTGGTGTCCGAGCTGGTCGAGTTGTAACTGACGCCCAGGTTGCTGTTGCCGGTGAACTGGGCATAGACCGAATCGGGTGTGAGGCTCACAGGGTCCAAGAAGGTTTGTCCGATGAGCCACTGCACGTCCCAATTGCCCACGGCGCCCTTGCCCATGGTGCTCCATTCCAAGCCTTTGACCCTGGCGCGACCGGTATTGATGCTGCGGAAACCCAAATCGAGCAGACCGTTTCCTGTATTGCCCCAGATCCCAAAGGTGTATTCGATGAAGTTCTCGAAATCTTGTTGGAATACAGCGAGGTCAACAAAGCCTTTCCATTGGCCATCCTGGCCAAAGCGGAAGCCTTGTTTCACGCCAAACTCGATGTTGGTTGAGGACTCTGGCCGAATGTCGAGTGAGGGAAAAACGCTGATGCCGCCCACGGTGGTGAGGATGAATTTTTCGGCGATGCTCGGGAACCGAAAACCCTGTCCAATGCTGGCCCTGAAAAAGCTGGCCTGGCCAAAGCGGTAGTTGAGTCCCGCCCGAAACACCGAACGGCCCAATGAGACGCTGTCCAAAATGAAATGCTCGTAGCGTCCGCCACCCGTCAAGTGAAGGCGTGGAACGGGTTCCACATCGAGCTGCATGTAGGCGGCGCGGTTGCCCGCGTTGTGGATGGAGTCGCCTACTCCAGCGCTGTAGAGTTCAGCTATGCTGCGCGTTCCTTGCGCATAGAGGCCGCCGGTTGCGGTCCAGTGCTCTGTGCGGTACCGGGATCGGTACTCGGTTTGCCAGGTGTTGGACGCGTTGCCTTGGTTGTTGTCGTTGTCATTGACGAGGCGGAGAAAGCGTCCTTGCAGCCGGTGATTCCACGCGCCGTTGGCGAACTCCAGGTGCGGGTCCACAGTGACCATGCGCTGAATGGTCCGGGTATCTGCACCGTCGGTGGCGGCGTAGAACCCGCTGTCGGCATCGGCCCAAAGCAGGGTGTTGATGCTTTCGCCGGAGATGGCATTGGCCCGCAAACCATAGCCCAAGCCACCGTCTTTTGGCGCGTGTTCCCAGGCGCCATTGACGCGCCACTGTCGGGAGGCGTCATAATGGTCGACGGTAAAGGGGTTGTAGCTGCGGTTGTGTGGAAGTCCGGTTGTTGGATTGATTTGGGGCCCTTTGTAGCCGTCCGACCCCAACCACTGTCCGCCGAAGCTGATGCCGTCTCCATTGTTGAGGCGGCGGGTGTGCAGCCAAGAGGTGCTGCTCTGCATCAAGCTCCGGTCCCAATACTGGCGGTTGTTGCCCGGGTTGCTGTGGACGCCGTGTTGCACAGTCACCCTCGTCAAGGGGTCAGGGTCAGGAAACGCGGTCCTGAACTGGATCACGCCGCTCAGGGCAGAAGAACCGTACAGCACACTGCTCGCGCCCTTGACCACTTCTACTTGTTCGAGGTTTTCGAGTGGGAGGAAGCCCCAAGTGGGCCGCCCTGCGTCTCCACTGAGCACGGGGAGGCCATCGAGCAGGACGGCCACCCTGGAGCCCGCTCCAAAACTGTAACCACTGCCGCCGCGGATTTGGGGCTCGCTGTCTACGATGGTGACGCCAGGTGTTCGGGAGAGGCTCTGGTCAGCACTGGTGGGTGCGCCTTGGTTGACCAATTCGGGGGGGAGGACATCGATGGAGACGCTGACCTCGCCGAGGTCTTGTTCAAATCGGCCCGCCGAGATGACGGCCGTGCCGATCGTGGCGACGTCGGGTTCCATCGCCACGTCCAGCACCTGCTGGCCACGCCACGCTTCCAGGGTGCGGGTCCATCCGATATAACCCACGTATCGGATGCGCAAAAGCAGGTTGCCTGCCGCATCAGGTTCGATTTGGAATTTGCCGTCCACATCGGTCAAAGCTGTGGATGTGCCCAGGATCACGGCGGCGCCAGGAAGAGGACCTTTCGTGCTGGCATCGGTGATGGTGCCTGTCAAAACAGGTTGTTCCTGAGCCGTGCAAAGGTTGGCCAATGCGCATGACAGGCAGAGCGCGCATGACATCAGGAGCCGAGAGAAGCAGGAGGGGGATGGGATCATGGAGAACCGTGGGGGTGTCAGCCCGAATGTAAACCCAATGGCGGCGATGACGAATAGGTGGGCAAGCGGAAGGGTTGTCCGGTCAAATTGCGGCCATGACACAGGTTGGAGAACGCGACCCCTTGATTGGTTTTATTGAGGGTGATGCTGAGCAGTGGTTGTTGGATTGGCTGACGGCCAAGCAGCTGCCCAAATTCAATGGAAGAGGCGCTTTGCGCGCCGTTCGCGAGGTGGGCCTTTCCAATTGGCTTTCCGGCTTTGCACCGAATATGCTCATGCCGGCCCGCGACCGGGCATGCCGGGAGCGCGATGCGATGGCTGAGCAGGGCGTAGTGGCGTTGATTCTCGGTCGCCGCGGCTACCCTCATTTGTTGGGGCAGTTGCCCGATGCTCCGTGGGTGCTGTTTGTAAAAGGCAACGTGGACGCCCTTTCTATGCGGCGGCCTGTAGGTGTTGTGGGCACGCGCAAGGCGTCCTCGGTGGGCCACGCTGCGGTGGAGGCTTTGTTTGAAGGGATGCCGGACGCACCTTGGGTCATGGTCAGCGGCATGGCCGATGGCATCGATGCCACAGCCCACCGCATGGCTTTGGATCGGGGCGTGCCCACAGTGGCCTGCCTGGCCCATGGCTTGCACGCTGTTCATCCAAGGACGAATGTGCGGCTGGCTGAAAGGGTGCTCGATGCCGGGGGAAGTTGGGTTTCGGAATATCGCTGGGGCATGCCGGCTTCCAAGTACACTTTTCCTGCGAGAAACAGGATCATCGCCGGCTTGGTGGAGGCGGTGGTCGTGGTGGAGTCCGGTGATCCTGGTGGCAGCCTGATCACGGCGCGTTTGGCCCAGGATTATGACCGCAGGGTGTTCGCCTTGTCACCCACGTGGTGCGCCGACGCAATGAAGGGCAATGCCCGATTGATCCGCGACCAGGTGGCAGAATTGTTGCATGCACCGGAAGACCTTCCCCTGGCCATGGGGTGGTTGAAGCGGCGAGACCCGGCACCTGAATTGGATGTTGCTGATGCCTCGAATGCGCAAGGAGACCCTGCGATCCTCAGTGCTTTGGACCCCTACATTTCTCGGCCATTTGAGGAAGTGGTGGAGCGGCTGGCGGGGGAACCCAATGGGGTGCGCAAGCGGTTGCTTGAAGCTGAATTGGATGGTTGGGTGCGCTGTTGGCCAGGCGATCGATTTACCCGTACTGTGCGCTGAGGGCAGGACGGACAGGGTCAGAGTGCGCCGAGGATGTCTTCGATGTCAACCATGCAGGCCTGGCATTGCCCACTGAGTCGGGCGACCTCAGCGGTAATTTCTGGCCAGGGGGCCATTTGCTTGGACATGACTTCCAGGCGCTTGAAATCTTCGTAGGCTTCATTGTAGCCAATGGCGCCGGCTGCGCTCTTCAGCTTGTGGGCATAGAAAGAGACCTGATCAAAGCTTTGGCTCTCGACACTGTCAAAAAGGGCCTTCATGTCTTCAGGTGTATTGCGAACGAAAATTTGCAAAACCTGTCGAATAAAGCTGGGGTCATCTCCGACGATGCGCTTGAGGTGGGCTAAATCCAAAGACGCCATGGTACAATATGCAAAAAATTAGGTCAAAGTTGGCCTGTAAACCATTTCCAAAGGTCGTTTCCGTTTGCCACCAGCATGAGGGCACCCACAAAAAGCAGCCCGAGCAGTTGGCCGTACTCCATGACCTTTTCACCGGGTTTGCGCCCGGAGACCATTTCATAGAGCAGAAACACCACATGCCCGCCATCAAGCGCGGGGATGGGCAACAGGTTCATGAAAGCCAGAATGATGGAAAGCAGGGCGGTGATGTTCCAGAAGCTCTGCCAATTCCACTCGGGACTGAAGATGCTGCCCAGGGTGATGAACCCGCCGAGTTGTTTTGATCCGCCGGGGCGGAAGAGGTACTTCAGTGAGGAGACATAGTTGGTGAGGGTGGTGGCCGCTTTGTCTGCGCCACCGGCCATGGCGGAAATGAAACCGTATTCCTTCTCCTCGAATTCGAAACCGTCAAGGCCTTCGAACGGCACGGGGAAGAACCCCAGTTTGCCATCCACATCTACATCGGCGTAGAGTGTGATGTTGCCGTTGTTTGCCGGCAGTGGTTGGGCAATGCGGTCGACCTGTACATCGGCCCCGACCTCTTCGGGTGTTCGTTGAACGCCGATGGCAATGCCTTGCTGCTCTTTGAACTTGGCGAGTTCGGTCACCACATCAAAGAAGAAGGGCGTGGCCACGTTTTGGATGGAGGTGATGCGGTCGCCGGGTTGCAGTCCTGCCGCCGCCGCATTTGAACCCGGGGAAATGCGGTCGACCAATGCTGGGAAGTTGACGCTGAAGGGGGCCTCGCCTTTGGGCAAGTTGGCGGATTCATCGATCAGGAACTGGCCAAGATCCACGGGGAAATTCACCGTTTGCCTCATGCCATTTCTCATGACTTCGGCCTGGGTCACATTGGACCCAAAAGCCGCCCTGCGGAAGTCATCCACTCCTTGCACAGGCTCGTCACCAAGGGAGAGGAGGATGTCACCGTCTTGGAGCCCCATGCGCTCGAGGGGCTCGACGTAATTCAAGCCGTAGGGCAGTCGGTCAATGCGCAAGTCACGGTCACCCCACACAAAGAAGATCATGCCATAGATGACCACACCCAAGATGAGGTTGACGGTGACCCCGCCGAGCATGATGATGAGCCGTTGCCATGCGGGCTTGGAACGAAACTCCCAGGGCTGAGCAGGCTTGGCCATTTGTTCCTTGTCCATGGATTCGTCGATCATGCCGGCGATTTTGACGTAGCCGCCCAAGGGCAGCCAGCCAATGCCGTACACGGTTTCGCCGATTTTTTTCTGAAACAGGGCGCCTTTGATGTCGAAGAAGAGAAAGAACTTCTCCACGCGGGTCTTGAACAGCCGGGCTGGAATGAAATGCCCCAGCTCGTGCAACACGATGAGGAAAGACAGGCTGAGCAGGAACTGGCTGGCTTTGATGAAGATTTCCATGCGGGCGCTGGACGTGGTCGTATGAATATGTCGAAATGGCGAAGGCCGAGTAGACGGGAGTGCAAAACTACGTTTCCCAGGGTCGTGAGGTGATTTTTAACGCCTTTTCCGGCTGTTCGTCCGCATCTTGCCACCGCACAGGAGGAGATTCACCGTTAGTGCAACAAGATGCCCGATTCACAGAAGAAGAAAGTCACGGCTGGAAAAGGCGGCGCCAAGGGGGTCGGAAAAGACCGTTTTGTGGGGCCCAGCTTGCTGCTTTGGGCGGCTTTTTTGGCACCGGTAGCAGGGATATTGGGCTTGTTGGCGTTGGCGGCGGGGTCTGATTTGCCGGATACGGAAACGCTGGCAAACCCGAAGACCGATTTGGCCACCCGCATCTACACGGTGGATGGTGTGCAGTTGGGCAGTTTTTATCGGGAGAACCGGGCCGATGTGCGCTACGGAGACCTTCCGCAGCATTTGGTGCAGGCCCTGGTGTGCACCGAGGATGTCCGGTTTCGGAGTCACACAGGTGTGGACTTCAAGAGCCTGGCGCGGGCCATCGCCTTTCTGGGCAAAAGAGGCGGAGGGAGCACGATCACCCAGCAGTTGGCCAAGCAGTTGTTTACCGAGCGCTATGACCGCACCGGTTTCTTTGAGCGGGCGGTGTTGCAAAAGCCAAAGGAGTGGATCATTGCCACCCGCTTGGAGCGCCAGTACACCAAGGATGAGATCATCACCTTGTACTTGAACCGTTACGACTTTCTCAATCAGGCGGTGGGCATACGGAGTGCGGCCCAGGTTTATTTTGGAAAATCAGTCCACGCCCTCGAAGTGCACGAGTCGGCCATGTTGGTGGGCATGCTCAAAAACAGCGCCCTCTACAACCCATTGCGGCGGCCAGAGCGCGTGGCAGAGCGCAGGTCGACGGTCTTTTCCCAAATGAAGAAATACGGGGTGTTGGAAGGCGCGGACCTGGACAGTCTGAATGCCCTGCCGCTCGGTTTGCGGTTTCAGCGGGTCAGCCATGATGAAGGACCCGCCCCGCATTTTCGGGAGAAGTTGCGGGCAGAAATTGGTTCTTTGCTCGATGAGAAGGGTGAGGCGGGTGAATACCTGATCGCCAAGGCAGATGGTGCACCTTACGACCTCTATCGGGACGGGTTGGTGATCCACACAACCATTGACAGCAGGTTGCAGCAGCATGCAGAACGGGCCGCCAATCGGCACATCCGCGAAGAGTTGCAGTCTGAATTCTGGCGCGACCTGAAGCGTTCTACGGGCAGGACTTGGCCATTCTCAGAGGACATTGTTCCGCGGGAACAGGAGCGCATTTTAAAACGGGCTGTGGAGCAAAGCCGCCGATACAGGCTGGCCATGGGCAAGGAGTGCCCGGAATGTGCGCGGCCCAAGTTCTACATCGCTGAGCGGGACAGTGCAGGTGAGCGGGTGCATTACTGTCGGCCCGGCAAAGGGGGATGTGGCCACATCTGGCCGGTTTCATCGCGGCGCGCATTGGATGCCGAGTTTGATGCACCGACAGCCACCACCGTCATGGGGTTGCAGGGCTGGGTGGACACGGTGATGTCGCCCATGGACAGCATCCGGCACCAAAAGACGCTGCTGCACGCCGGTTTGATGAGCTTGGATCCCAGCAATGGAGAGGTCAAGGCGTGGGTGGGTGACCTGGACTATCAATGGTCTCAGTTTGACAATGTGAGCCAGTCCCGGCGCCAAGTAGGGTCTACGTTCAAGCCTTTTGTTTACGCGACAGCGGTGCGCCTTGGGCTGGACCCTTGCACGGAATTGCCCAACCAGAAGACCTGCATAGAGTTGCCTGGTGGCCAGGATCCCTGGTGCCCGGAAAACAGCGACATGGAGTACGGCGAGATGGTCACCTTGGAGTACGCGCTGGCCAACTCCATGAACACCGTGACAGCCAAGCTGATCAAAGATTATGGGGTGCAACGGGTGGTGGACCTCGCCCATGCGATGGGGATCGAAAGCGACATCCCCGCGGTACCTTCCATTGCCTTGGGCGTGGCGGAGCTCTCTCTGCAGGAGGTCACCTCGGCCAATGCCACGTTTGCCGGCGGTGGCGTGTGGCATGCGCCGCGCATCATCCGCCGCATCGAGGACAAAAGGGGCAACACCATCTACGAGCCGCGCCCAGAAATCCGCCAAGGGTTGGATGCGGCCACCGCCTATCGGGTGCTGGAAATGATGAAGGGCGTCGTGGACGGGGCTTATAATGCCGAGAAAGACGTCACGAAGGGGACGGGCATCCGGCTGCGCATGGACCTGGAGCGGAGGGAATACGACGGATTGAAGATTCCCATGGCGGGCAAGACGGGCACGACCCAGTCCAATGCCGACGGCTGGTTCATCGGGTTGACGCCTGAGTTGGTGACCGGCGTTTGGGTGGGTGCTTCGGACCCGGCCATCCGGTTTTCGACCACTACGAAGGGCCAGGGCGCCAACACGGCATTGCCGATTTTTGGATTCTACATGAAAGCGGCGCTGGACGACGAGGAGATTGGCCTGCTCGCAGAGGACTTCCGTCCCCCAGAAGGGGTAAACAGGGCCGTGCCTTGCAAGGAACTCATGGAGGCGCGGGGAATCGATTTCCGCGACGGCGTGGAGGTAGACGACGAGGATTTGTTTGAATGATCAATACATGGCACTCGACAAGACAGTAAAAGACGTGGCGGAAGCTTGCCGCGGCATTGAAAGCGGGATGACCCTGATGCTCGGGGGCTTTGGCCTGTGCGGCATTCCGGAGCATTGTATCCAGGAGTTGGTGCGCCTCGGCGTTACAGATTTGACCTGCATCTCCAACAATGCGGGGGTGGATGACTTTGGTTTGGGCCTGCTGCTTCAGGGCAAGCAGATCCGGAAGATGATTTCGAGCTATGTGGGTGAGAACGATGAATTTGAGCGGCAAATGCTGTCCGGAGAACTCGAGGTGGACCTGATTCCACAGGGGTCTTTGGCCGAGCGCTGCCGTGCGGCGGGCGCAGGCATCCCCGCTTTTTTTACCCCCGCTGGTTTCGGCACGGAGGTGGCCGAGGGCAAAGAGGTGCGCGAATTCAATGGCAAGCCCCACATTTTGGAATCGGCACTGACGGCGGACTTCGCCATCGTCAAGGCTTGGAAGGGCGATACCGCAGGCAACCTCATTTTCAAGGCCACGGCCAAGAACTTTAACCCCGCCATGGCCATGGCAGGCCGCATCACCATCGCCGAGGTCGAGGAGCTGGTTCCGGTCGGAGCGCTCGATCCCAATCAAATCCACACCCCTGGAATTTTCGTCCAGCGCATCTTCCAGGGCAGCCATTACGAGAAGCGCATAGAGCAGCGCACGGTGAGCCCAGCATGACCGCCCATCCGCTTGCATACATCGGCCCCGGCGGCGGGGTGACCCTCGGGGCGTTGGTGGTGATCCTCATCGGGGGCGTGGTGTTGCTGGCCTTTGGATTCATCGTCTGGTTGCGCTTGAAGCGCTTTTTCCGCGGAGAAGGCAAGGGCAAATGGGGCCTGAAGGTGGCCATGCAGCTGGTGGTGTTTTTGGCCGTGCTGTCTGCTTTTGGCTGGATGTCCAAGCACCGCGCCAAAAAGGACCGCGACTTTGGGGTGTTCAACGGCTGGGTAGAGGCGCTTTCTGGTTTTCCCGACAGCTTTGAAGCATCGGTGGAAGAGGTGCAGGCGTTGCCGCAAACCTTTGTTCCGACGCCGTCAGATTTCGTTGCGCTGAACCGATTGGAAGCGGATGTCCTCACCTTGACGGCCTACTCCAATGCCGCCGACGGGCGTGACATAGCGGTGCGCAACCTCCGCACGGGCGAAGAGCTGCACCGCTGGACCGTACCCGATACATTGTCCCCGCTCAAGCCCCATTGGCGCATGCATCACCCGCTGCTGCTCGAGGACAAGTCGGTGGTCAGCTTCATCACCAACCGCACGCCCCTGTTCCGTTTGGACTCGGCATCCAACGTGGTGTGGCGACAGGACAGCCTGAGCTTTCATCACGCCTTGAACCCCGATGCAGACGGTCATTTGTGGGTGTGTGCCATGCAATGGGAGCGGGGTGGCCGTCACATTGGATACCGTGGCCGTTATGTGATGGGAAACAAGACCGTCCAGTTTTTGGACAACAGCGTCGCCCGCATTGATGCTGTCACAGGCCACATTTTGGAGGTGCACTCCATGGTGGAGGTGCTTCAGGCGAATGGGCTCGATCATTTGGTGCTGCGCTCGGGCGACGCGCAGGACCCGCTGCACCTGAATGACGTAGAGCCGGCGTTGACGGGCTCGGATCACTTCGCGCGTGGAGACCTGTTCCTCAGCTTTCGAAACCTGCAATGCGTATTGCAGTTCAGGCCTTCCACAGGCGAGGTCATCCGGGTGATTGATGGTCCGCTGGCCGCACAGCACGACGTGGACATCCTCAATGACAGCACCTTGGCCATTTTCAACAACAACACGCAAGAAAACGTCGGGGAGTACACCAATAAGCAGGACAAGTATCCGACGTCCAAGGACCAGGTGCAATTGGCCCATTACCACTCTGAGATCACGCTGTATGACCTGTCTTCGGGAGAATTCACGCCGCTTCACCGCGACCTGATGGCTGCGGAGGGCATCATGACGTTCAGTGAGGGGTTGCAGGAGGCGTTGCCCGGCGACATGTGGTTCTTGGAGGAGCAGAACTCTGGCATCCTTTGGGTGGTAGGACCGGACGGCGTCGCTTATCGGGGCGTGCACCCGTCGCACCACGATGGGCATCACCACTTGCCCAACTGGACCCGCGTCTTGAAGTCCTTTCCTGCCGAGTGATGGAGTACCTCCTGATTGGGATTTCGAGCCACCTCGCATTTTGGCTGCTGCGCAGTCGGGTGGGGGTGTTGTATCGGCTCGGTACGGAGAGCGTGGGCCTGGTGGACGGCATGCTCGCCCCCGGGGACGACGACGAGAAATTGGAAGCGCTCGAGGTGCAGACGGGGCGCGTGCTGGCCGTTTTTCTGCTGTTCATTTTTTGGGTGACTGTGGCGGTATGCGTGATGGTGCTGCTGCCTTGGGCTCATGGATGGGTGCGTTCCGAGCCCCTTGACGGCGGGGCATTCTTTTCTTGGCAGGGCATTGTGGCCCTTTCAATCGGGGGCACACTGGGCGTCTTTTTTCCTCAGGGAAAACCGCAGGCGGGGGCCTATTCCCCCATGAACCAATGGCTCCACCGCGTGGCTTTGGACAACCCGAATTTGCACCGTTGGCTGCACCACCGCGAGGTGCGCAAGTGGCGCAAGCGGGGCGGCTTGCCCGCGTCGAAATTCGTGTTGGTTACCGGTTTGGCGCGGGCGGGAACGACCAGTTTGATGCAGCGCCTGCTTGAAACGGGGGCTTTCAGCAGCCTGCAATATGGGAACATGCCGTTCGTGCTTGCACCGGGCACATGGCGCCGGGTGTTCAATCCAAAGGCGGGCGAGCTGAAGGAGCGCAGCCATGGGGACGGCATTTTGGTCGGGGCCACTTCAGCGGAGGCGCTCGAGGAGCCCTTTTTTCGCATGGCGACCCAGAGCGGCTACATCGGGGAAAATGCCCTCGTTCCGCATGGTGTGGATGCATCTTTGCACGGCGCCTACCTCGATTACCAGGGCCTGGTCCGGGAGGATGGAAAGGTCTATTTGGCCAAAAACAACAACGCTTTGCTCCGGTATCCGTCGTTGCGGAAGCACAACCGGGATTTCGCTGTTGTCCTGATGTTTCGTCAGCCCCTGGCTCACGCGGCTTCTCTGCTTGCCATGCACCGGCGCTACACGAAAATGCAGCAGGAGGACCCCTTTGTGTGGACCTACATGGATTGGTTGGCCCACCATGAGTTTGGCTTGGGCCACCGGCCGTTCCACTTTGTGGAGGCGGACCGAACCTCGACGGCCCCCCAGCCCGAGATGGACAGCATCGATTATTGGCTGGACCGCTGGTTGGATTACTACGAATACGCTTTGACGGTCGATGCTCATGGCGTGTTGTTTGTGGCGCATGAGGCTTGGAGCAGCCAACCGCGGGCGGTGCTGTCCAAGGTGATGGAGTTGACGGGCATGACGGGCAACTTGCCTGAAATGCAGGCGCACCAGCGCACCCGAGAAAGTGAGCAACGGGCGAGCCCGCAGCGGATGGCAGCTGCTGAAGCCCTTTACGGCCGGCTCATGGAGCGGGCGCTACATTTGGATTGACCTATGTTGGACAAGAATGGCATCGCGCGGCGCATCGCGCAGGAACTCCGGGACGGTTGGTACGTCAACCTCGGCATCGGCATCCCGACGCTGGTGGCGAACCACATTCCCCAAGGCATCTCCGTGGAATTCCAGAGCGAGAATGGCATCCTCGGCATGGGGCCGTTCCCGACGGAGGCAGAGGTGGACGCCGACCTGATCAATGCGGGCAAGCAGACCATCACGGCGCTCCCCGGAGCAGTCTACTTTGACAGCGCGACCTCGTTTGCCATGATCCGAGGCCAGCACGTCCAGCTCACGGTGCTCGGCGCCATGGAAGTGAGCCAGGGCGGCGACATCGCCAACTGGAAAATCCCGGGCCGCATGGTCAAGGGGATGGGCGGCGCCATGGACCTCGTGGCCTCGGCCGAGAACATCGTGGTGGCCATGATGCACACCAACAAGCGCGGGGATTCCAAGCTCCTGCCGGCGTGCAGCCTGCCGCTGACCGGCGTGGCGTGCGTGAAGCGGGTGGTGACCAACCTCGCGGTGCTCGACATCCGCGAAGGAGCCTTCCACCTGGTGGAGCGGGCGCCGGGCGTGAGCGTGGAGGAGATCCAAGCCGCTACGGCCGGCACGCTCATCGTGCCTGCGGCGGTGCCGGAGATGCAGTTCTGATCAGTCGCAGACCATCCCGAACGACCCGAGCAAGATCAGGATGTCATTGACGTTGACAATGCCATCGTCATTCAGGTCTTCAGGTCCGCTGGTGACATCGCCAAACGCGGCCAACATCAGCAGCACTTCCGAAGTTCCGATGAGGCCATCGTTGTCCAGGTCGGCTCCTTCGGGACAAGGGGACGGTGATTCACAGGGGCTGTCTGCACCAGGTGTGGAGAAGGTCAGTCCGTAGGCCTGTTCGAACTGGGTGGGCGCTCCATCAAAGTGGGTGCGGACTTCCAGGTTCAGTTGCCCGCAGATGCCCGATTGGCCCAGTGTGGTGAACTGCCCGAGCAATTTCAGGTTGGATGCTGTCGGCAATTCCATGGACGTGTTGATGTAGTCAAAGACGACCCAACCGTCCCCCATGTCTGCATCGAACTGGATGGAACCGTCATCCATATCGTCCATGAAATCGGCAGTGCTGCCGAGGGGCTGGTAGTATGGAAACGCTTCCCCAGGCGCATGGTTCAAGGTCCACCAAGACGCTCTGTCATAGGTAGGGAAAATGGGAAAAAAGACGGGCGCGATGTTCGATGCGAAATAGCTGTTGTTGGAAGTCTGTAGTGCCGAGAAGAACAATCCATCGGGAGCGTTGAGCGTCAAGGGGAATTCCGCGGTGCCCCACACGCCGACAACGGTGACCTCTGGGTTGCTGACCTCAGCGTAGAGCCGGTAGGTAACGGCGCCGGCGGGAATGGTGTCGTTGGCGTCGATTAGATCCTGCTGAAGGGTGTCCACAGGTTCGATGAGAAGGCTGGAGATGATTCCAGTCGTTGCTTGGACCTCGGCTTGCGGACAGTTGGTGCCGAGGTGGCGAGAAAGCATGAGCGCATCTTCGAAATCCCGATATCCGTTGTCGTTGAAGTCGTAGTCTGTGTTGCCGGCTACTCCGTAATCACTCATGAAGAACAGCAGTTCATTGGCCGTAGTTACTCCATCGCCATTCAGGTCATAGGGACAGTCGTCTTGGCCAGCCATGTCGCTGACAGAGGCAACGAGCAACATGAAGGACCACACACCCTTGACAATGTGCGCTGAGTGCGGGTTGGAGAGACTGGTCATGGTGAAACTGGTGTATGAATATGACGGCTCTCAATCATAAAGGTTGCCTGAAATCAGCAGGTCCGCGCGATGACGTTTGTGATTGGAACCCATTCCGAATGGGACGGAGGTTATCCCTGAAGGACAACCGTGATGCGGTCGCAGTCTCCTCCGATGGGTGGCGCGAACTTGGTGACCTCTACCTCGATGCGGTCGATGGTATCGGTGAGGGGGAGCTCGGCGCGGAGGGCCTTGAGGATGCGACCGGCCACGTGCTCGACGAGCTTGGAGCGGATGGCCATTTCCCGTGCGCAGATCCTGTGGACGTCCACATAGTCCACCGTTTGGGCGAGTTCGTCGGATTCGGCGCTGGGGGTCAAATCCACCCAGATGCGCACGTCCACCAGGTACTCCTGGCCGATGATGGCCTCCTCCGGCAGGCAGCCGTGGTGCGCGAAGAACCGTTGTCCCAGGACGTCGATGCGGTGACCGGTCATGCTTCGGTGCGTTGCTGGGCGATGAGGTTCATCCCTTGGTCCAAGCGGTCGAGGGTGGCCTCCTTGCCGAGGAAGGCGGCAAAGGCAAACATGGACGGGCCGCCGCCTTCGCCGGTCAAGGCGATGCGGAACGGCAGCAGGACTTGGCCAAAGCCGAGTTCCTTGCGCTCGAGGAAGGCCTTGAAGGTGGCTTCAATAGGGCCGGCATCGAACGGCTCCACGGCTCGGAGTTCGTCGGCGAGCTCGTGTAGGATGCTGTCGGTATCGTCCTTCCAGCGCTTTTTCAGCATTTTCTCGGGAAAGGCTGTGGGGGCGGTGTGCAGCCAGGTGGCGGCCTTGAGGTCGTCGAGAAAGGCGATGCGCTCCAGCATCATGTCCAACACGGCGGCGGTCTGGTCGGCGGTGTAGTCGGCGCCTTCGCCGGCAAACAGGGCTTGGGCGGCGGGCAAGAGTTCGGCCACCGGGGTGGACCGGAGGTGCTGCTCGTTGAACCACTTGGCTTTGTCCGGGTTGAACCGGGCCCCGCTCTTGATGACGCGGTCCAGGTCGAACACCTTGGCCGCTTCGTCCAGGGAAAACATCTCTTGCTCGGTGCCGGGGTTCCACCCGAGCAGGAGGAGCATATTCATGAAGGCTTCCGGTAGATAACCGGATTCGCGGTATCCGCTGCTTTCAGCGCCGCTGGCGGGGTCGTTCCAGCGCAATGGGAAGACCGGGAAGCCCCCCTTGTCGCCGTCGCGCTTGGAGAGCTTGCCGTTGCCGGTGGGCTTAAGGATGAGCGGTAGGTGGGCGAAGGTGGGGGGGGTCCAGCCGAACGCGCGGTAGAGCAGCTGGTGTAGCGGGGCACTGGGCAACCACTCCTCGCCGCGGATGACGTGGCTGATCTCCATGAAGTGGTCGTCCACCACGTTGGCCAGGTGGTAGGTCGGCAGGCCATCGGCTTTCATGAGCACCTTGTCGTCGAGCACAGCGGTGTCGATGGTGACGGCGCCACGGATGGCATCGGTGAAGGTGACGGCCTCGCTGGCGGGCATTTTGAACCGGACCACGTAAGGGGCCTCGGAGGCCTCCAATTCCGCTATTTGCGCTGCGCTTAGCGCAAGGTCGTTGCGCATGGATGCGCGGGAGGTCGCGTCGTATTGGAAAGGGGTGCCGGATGATTCGGCGGCGTCCCGGCGGGCTTGGATTTCTTCGGGGGTGTCCCAAGCGCGGTAGGCGTGGCCCGCATCGAGCAGGGCTTGAACCTGCGGTCCATAGAGGTCGCCCCGTTCACTCTGTCTGTAGGGGCCGAATTCACCGGGCTTGGAAGGCCCTTCGTCGGGTGCGATGCCACACCAGGCCAACGCCTCTTCGATGTAGGCTTCGGCACCTTCTACAAACCGCGTGCGGTCGGTGTCTTCGATGCGCAGAATGAAGGTGCCACCGTGCCGACGGGCGAAGAGCCAATTGTAAAAGGCGGTCCGCACGCCACCCATGTGGAGGGGGCCGGTGGGACTCGGTGCGAACCGGACGCGTATGGGTCGGTCTGAGGCGGAGGTGGACATGATGGAAACCGCTGTAAATGAAGCGCCGCCGAACCCAGAAAGGAACGGCGGCGCGAAGATAATGGGCGGAGGCCTCAGTGGCGGACGATGACCTTGTGGGTCTCGGTGGCTTCTGAGGTTTGCGCTCGGATGAGGTAGCTGCCATCTGCCACCGTGGTCAGATCCAGGACGGTGCGGTTGTGCAGTGCTTGGGTGGTCAGGACTTCCCGGCCAAGTAAGTCCAGCAAGGCAATGCGGGTCCCGGGCTTGACTTCTACTTGAAGGGCGTCGCTGGCGGGGTTGGGCCAAGCGGCGAGCGAGACGGTGGCGACATCCCCGATGGAAGAAGTACAGGTCATTTGCTCAAGTCCATAGGATTGGAGGACTTCGTCGAGGATCTCCACGTTCATGGGCCAGATGTCCTGCTCCACAATGTTCCACTCGGGGTCGATCAGAATGAAGGTGGGATAGGCGGCAATGCTGTAGTCGCCATGGACGGCCAGGCCGCCTCCTTCAGCGCCGGAGATGGCGGGAGCGGGGTTGTCGCCGGCATTGGCCACTTCAAAATCGTGCGTTTGGTCCCAGCTGCCCTCGTACTCCATGCTCATGAAGATGACATCGCCGCCATTGCAGCCATAGCTGTTGTAGATCTCGGTGAAGTAGGGAGCGTGTGCTGCACATGGGCCGCACCAATAGGCAAAAAAGTCGATGCAGACGTATTTGTCGGCGTCCAGGTATTCACTGAGCGTGTGCTCGTTGCCATCGAGGTCGGTGACGGTGAAATCGACCGCTTCAGTCAATGGTGTTTGTGCACCTGCGGAAAAGGTGATGCCGAGGGCAAATAAAACGGTGTAAAGGAGTTTCATGGCGTTGTGAAAGGGTTGGAGAACCGTTCGTCTTGGACGAAGGCATGATCGGTCAGGCTGTGGAGGAAGGCCTTGAGTGCCAGCCGTTCCTCGGGGGTGAAATTCAACTGTACAGGTGGGACTTCATTGCCATCCAATCCGATGCTGATCGGAAAGAGGCCCGGTCCGACGTCGATCAATATGTCCCCTCCCAGCAAGGGACTGCCACTCCAATCCCGCAAGCGGGGGTCGAGGGTGGTCACATCTTGGATGCCGTGGCTGTAGTGATCGAGCACCTGATCAAGGGTGGCGAAGCGGCCGTCGTGCATGTAGGGCGCGGTCAGGCTGACATTGCGCAGGGATGGCACTTTCATGGCTGTTGGCCCCCAGTTTCCCAAAAAGCCACCGCCTGCGTTCACAGAGGTACTTGCGTTTTCGTTGGGTTCGGCGTCGAGCCCGATGTCAGCGAAGTCCATGCCCCAACCATTGAAGTGGGGGCCGCCATGGCAATTGGCGCATTGGGCCTCGCCGTGAAAGAGCTCAAAGCCCCTTTTTTCCAGCGCGGTCAGGCCATCAAGGGTGAGACTTCCGTCCATGACGCCCCACGGGTCCCAAAATTCAGGCATGGCGGAGGCGATGGCCTCATCGGCTTTGGAACCGCAGGTGACCATGGCACTGAGGAAGGTGGAGAGTGCATCTTGGATGCGGTCGACAGAAGGCTCAGGGTCGCCATATGCCGCGGTGAAGAGGGGCGCGTAATAGTCCAATTGGTCCAGCCTTTCCACCAGGGACTCGAGGCTGCGGAAACCCATTTCCACGTGGTTTTCAATGGGCATGGTAACCTGCGTTGTGAGGTCGGTGGCCCTGCCGTCCCAGAAGTAGGCGAGTTGAATCCCGGGGTTGGCCAGGTGGCTGGCATTGCGCTCGGTGAGTTCCCGGCGGAGTCCGTGGCTTAGCGCTTTTGGCTCTGCAAAACCATGGGATTGCAGGTGGCAGGTGTTGCAGCTGACGGCGCCGTTTTGGCTGAGCATCCGGTCGTGGAACAACACCCGGCCCAGCTGTGCGCGGTCATCGAACCGTGGCGCCTCAAATTCGGACGGGAAGGAGATCCCAAAAATCTGTGGGGTTTCGGACCGGTATGCGGGTGTCACGTCCGGCAATGTTGGCTGGTCCATCATGCGCCCTTCGTCTTTGGCGCATGAAGCGACAAGTACAAACAGGAGAAGACAAGGAATCCAGACGTTCTTCATTGCAAATGAGTGGTTTCTGCCTACAATTTAAGTGTTCTCATGCGGAAGGGCCGCGAAGCGACTACAAATCCAGGACGAGCAAGAGCTGCAGTGGGGGGTTCAGGTTGCTGTTCCAGCCATCGGCCTGTTGTTTGAATTCTCCAGAAAAAGAGTCCCACAGCCGCGTGGTTTCATTGGTGTACAACGCGTCCAAGCGCGCCTCTGTGACCAAGTGGAATCCCGGTGCCAAATCCCATTGAACACCCAACACACCAGAAAGACCGGAAGCGGTGTTGGTGGTCTCATTGGAAGCGGAGAAGTCCACGTTTTCTGAATGGGCCGCCACATTGTTCAGCTTGAACACGGCGTCTATCCCCCAGCTCAGTCTGACTGCACTTTTGGCATCATCACCCGTTTTCATCCACCGTCTTCCTGCCCGGATATCGACCTGATGATTGCTCGTGGTAACCAGGGTGCCGAAATTGTCCTGCGTCTCTTTGCCTGTGTCAAATCCGATCAAGGCGCGCCAGCCGTTGGCCGTCGTGTTCGAGCTCCAACCTGCGGATAAGGCGATATCCGAGGCGTCATTCGCCCCAAACAGCCGGCGCGTCATGGGGACCGCATCCACCCAAACACCGGAGGACCCTTGGGCGGCCAGGTCTTGGAGGAGAAAGAGGGAAAACAAGGCGCAAAGCGCGCACCGGACAGGGGTATTCATGCAGCGAATCTAACGCGTGCAAACGGTTGGCATGCAGCGGCGAAAGCAGGGCTTCATCCGTTGGATTCTGCGCCTACAGCCGCCCACATTGCGGCGCAATTCCATTAAAACCCAACAATAAATGAATGCACTGCGCAACCGCGTCCTGCTCATCGGACGCCTCGGACAGGATCCCGAAAGGATTGAATTCGACGGGGACAAAATCAAGGCCAGCCTGAGGCTCGCCACCAATGAGGTCTACCGCAACGCCCAAGGCGAGAAGACGGAAGCCACCCAATGGCACAACGTGATCGCTTGGGGCCAACTCGCTGAGATCATGACACGCTATCTCTCCAAGGGCAGTGAGGTGGCCATTGAAGGGCGCCTCGTCTATCGGCAGTACGAGGACAAACAGGGCCAGAATCGAGTAGCTGCAGAAATCGTCACGCAGGAGATGCTGATGCTCGATCGGGTGCCCCAAGAATCCTGACCCATCGAATTTGGTACGTGAAAGGCGGGGGCGCACGTTGTGCCCCCGCCCTTCGGGTCGTAAATTTGGTGAAGGCAACGAGGTGGTAATGTCCCGCCCGTATGACCCTGCACATGGCCCAAACTGGAATCCTCAAATCGTCGCTCGCCAAGAAGTATGCCATGGCGGCGACCGGTCTTTTCCTCTGTCTCTTCCTCGCCGGCCACTTGGCGGGAAACCTTCAGCTCTTTACTGCAGCCTCTGATGGCGGACGGCAATTCAATGAATACGCCAAGTTCATGACCACTTTTCCCGCGGTGAAGGTGCTGTCTTACTTGACGTATTTGGCGGTGCTTTTTCACTTGGCGGATGGCATTGTGTTGTCTGTACAAAACAGAAAAGCACGCCCGGTGCGCTACGCCATGGAGCGGCCCTCCACCAATGCAGGTTGGTCCAGCCGGAACATGATGGTGCTCGGCACCATCGTCCTGGTCTTCTTGGTGACGCACATGCAGAACTTCTGGTGGCAGATGCACTTTGGAGAGGTGGCCATGGTGGACTACGACGGGGTCATGGTGAAAGACCTCTACACCGTGGTGGCCGCCTTTTTTAACCCCGAACTCAACAGCCTTGCGTTGCCGTCCATTGGCCTCTACCTGCTCGGACAGTTTGCGTTGGGCTTCCACTTGTGGCATGGCTTTTCCAGCGGATTTCAATCGATGGGACTGCGACACCCCAGGTTTACGCAAATCATCAGTGGACTTGGCAAGGCATTCAGCGTGGTGGTGCCCGTGCTGTTCTCTTCCATTGTCGTGTACTTGTATATCATCCAGGCCTGATTGGCGCAAAGCGAGAAGCGATGACTGAAATGCCCAAGCACAGCGTGGCGCTCGACGCCAAGACGCCGGAAGGACCACTGGCCGATAAGTGGACCAACCACAAGAACAACATTCGGCTGGTGAACCCGTCGAACAAGCGCCTCATCGATGTGATTGTCGTGGGGACGGGATTGGCCGGCAGCTCTGCCGCGGCTTCCCTCGCTGAGATGGGGTACAACGTCAAGGCGTTTTGCTTTCAGGACAGCCCGCGGCGTGCCCACTCCATTGCTGCCCAAGGGGGCATCAATGCCGCCAAGAATTACCAGAACGACGGGGACTCGGTCTACCGCCTGTTTTATGACACGATCAAGGGCGGTGACTACCGCAGCCGCGAGGCCAACGTTTACCGCTTGGCCGAGGTCAGCGCCAACATCATTGACCAGTGCGTTTCCCAAGGCGTGCCTTTTGCCCGGGATTACGGCGGGATGTTGGACAACCGCTCGTTTGGCGGTGTGCAGGTCAGCCGGACTTTTTATGCGAAAGGCCAAACTGGTCAGCAGCTGTTGCTCGGTGCGTATAGCGCGTTGAGCCGCCAGATTTCAAAGGGCAAGGTGACCATGTACAACCGCCATGAACTCATGGATGTGGTGGTGGTCGATGGCAAGGCCCGGGGCATCATCGCCCGTAACCTCGTGACGGGGGAGGTCGAGCGCCACGGCGCGCACGCTGTGGTGATGTGCAGCGGGGGGTATGGCAATGTGTTCTTTTTGAGCACCAACGCCATGGGTTCCAATGTTTCGGCAGCCTGGAAGGCCCACAAGAAGGGCGCCTACATGGCCAACCCTTCTTACACGCAAATTCACCCGACCTGCATTCCGGTGAGCGGTCACTACCAGTCCAAGCTGACCTTGATGTCGGAGAGCTTGCGCAACGACGGCCGCATATGGGTGCCCAAACACGAGTCCGACGTGGAAGGGCTCCGCAATGGCAGCATCCGGCCTACGGACATTCCGGAAGACCGTCGGGATTACTACTTGGAGCGACGCTATCCGGCCTTTGGCAACTTGGTGCCCCGCGATGTGGCGAGCCGGGCGGCGAAGGAGCGGTGCGATGCCGGTTTTGGTGTGAACGAAGCTGGTGAAGCGGTTTTCCTCGATTACGCGAGCGCGATTGAGCGCTACGGCAAGACCGAAGCCAATGTTCAGGGTATACCTGCCCCGTCTGCAGAGAAGATTCGCGAGCTCGGAGAAGCAGTGGTGAGGGCCAAGTATGGCAACCTCTTCCAGATGTATGAGCAGATCACGGCGGACAACCCGTACAAGACGCCCATGCGGATTTTCCCCGCCGTGCACTACACCATGGGAGGGCTCTGGGTGGACTACAACTTGCAGACCACTGTCCCCGGTTTGTATGCCTGTGGCGAGGCCAACT